>PVBE010324868.1_pt1 | contig 18962 bp, 14 predicted proteins | sample 1631181 | NCBI WGS metagenome assembly PVBE01 (sample SAMN08397723, study PRJNA350692) | Marine metagenome, whole genome shotgun sequencing project. | isolation source: water | place: Pacific Ocean | collected 2012-04 | reverse complement strand
GTTAGGCCTGCCGGATGCGAATCTACTGGTCGCCTTCCTCTCCCGAGGCTCCTTTCCCCTCTTCTGCCACGGGCGGTTCAGCCTCCATGGGCGCCTCTTCCGCTGGCTGTTTCCGGACGGGCTCGTCGAGCTCACACACGACCCCCAGTCGTTCTTCGCAGCCCACGTCGTTCCACTCCCCGCCGTGGTGCGGATCACCCTGGTGCAGGTTCATCGAGGCGCAGTCCTCCTCGCCCATGTCATCGGGCTCGCCGACAAGCCAGGGATCGTGGGCCAGCTTTGTACCGTCGGGCCAGTTCCACTGCCCCTCCACCTCTCTGTCGGTCGCAGCCACCCAGACCGCCCTATAGCTGAGCCGGTCCAGTAACCCACCGACTCGGCGGTTCTCCTGCTCGGTTTCGAGGATGACCATCGCCCCACCCAGGCTCTCGCAGTAGCGCTTGGCCAGAGCCAGGGGTGTGGGCTCCGTGCAGATGACGTAGCCTTCCACCGACGCACAGGCGTGCTCTCTCTCCTCCAAGAGCGAGGATGGACCGGCACCGAACGGGAAGACCACGTCCAGCTCGGGCAGGAGCACGTCAGGAGTCTCGCCGTCGAGCCAGCCAACGGGACCGACGTACGGGCCGCGCCCGTAGTTCACGATGGCCAGGAGGATGACGAAGAACGACAACAGCACCAGGTTCAGCATGCCGATGAGACCCATGATCCGGTGGAATCGGCGGCTTCGTGCGGGGTCCTGGGTCACCCCCGCCCGCACCAGACAGTCGGAGGCGGCCGGGCGAAACACCAGCTCGGACAGCAGCACTCCGTACAGCAGGGTCAGGAGCGCCACGGCCATTGGCGGACCGACCTTCGTTGGATCGTCCAGGCTCTGCAGCACAGCCACCACCCCGATGAGCGTCCCGATCAGACCCATTTCAACGGCCAGGTCGGCCAGCCGCGAGTAGAGGGCGAACCCGTCCTGGGCTTCGGGCTCCTCCAAATCCCTGGACCCGAAGAACCCCGCCAGGACGGTGCGGACATCCGAAGGCGTGTGGGAGAGGAAGATTCCGGCGGCGGTCCCCACCGCCACGAGACAGAAACTGGGTGCATGGAGGAGCACGAGAGGCGGCGAGTGCAGCACGATGGCCACGACGAGCCCGCCCGCGACGACGCCCAGGCCCACCACCTTCCGCCAGGCGAACCTGTCCGCGCTAGGCCGTGGTTTTCGGGGTGGCTCCTTGCGTGCCAGGCAGTCCGCGGCCGCCGAGTGAAACACGAGCTGGCACACAACGGCGTAGAACATCGTGAGTAGGCACACCGCCATCGGTGGACCGAGCTTTGCGGGATCGTCCAGGTTCGTCAGGATGATGGCGATGCCGATGAGCGGGCCCACCAGTCCCGAAGCGAGCGCCAGGTCAGCCAGTTGCCCGAAGAGCGCGGCGTTCCTGTCCGCCTGGGCCGGATCCAGTCGTCCGCGTGACAAGTACCCGCGAATCCCGCCGGTCAACTTGGCGGGGGTATGGCTGACCAGGATGCCTCCCAGGGTCACCCCGAGCACGAGCAGGACCGACGGCAGGTGGATGAACACGGCCAGCGGCGAGTTGAGCAGGATGGCCCCCAGGATCAACCCGAGCACGAGCACGGCGGCGAACAACCTGCTCCCGGTCATGACCGGACCCCCTTTCGTAGGGTGTCCGGGGTCGAATTCTCTGGGGAGAGTCTCCCGCGACCCAGACAGTCGGCCATCACCGGACGGAACACCAGCTCGGAAAGAACGACCCCGTACAACAAGGAGAGCACAGCCACCGCCATCGCGGGGCCGGTCAGGGTGGGGTCATCCAGGTTCGCGATCATCGGCACCAGTCCGACGAGCAGGCCCACCATGCCCGCTCCGATGGACAGGCCGGACAGCCGCCTGAAGAGCGCAGCAGCTCCGAGCGCCAGGACGGGCTCCATGGGGCCGGGGGTGGTCCAGGCTCGCAGCAGGCGCCGAACCTCACCGGTGGAGTAGGCGAGCAGGGTCCCCCCAAGGAGCGCTCCGACCAGAATGAGCAGGGCACTAAAATCCACGATCACGTGCAGCGGCGCGCCGAGGGCGGTGACCCCCACGATCACCGAGAACAGGAGGAAGAAGGCGAGCCAGGTTCTCGTCGACATGAAAGCTCCCGGACTAGGGGAAAGCCCTTCACCAGGGTAGTGCGTTGGGGACCGAAACCAGCCGGATTTCCGGATCAGCTGCCATCGGGGTGGGCCACTGTTCTACCCGCGAAGGCGACACCCCAAACATCATCAAGGGTGGCGCTGTGGGCCTCCGTTCCAGGCCCTATCGCGAGTTTGCTGAACCATGAACTACGAACGGCGGCGCAATCCGCCAACAAGGGCGACGAGCATGAGCCATAGGCCACCGCTGAGAAGGGGCGCTGGGGAAATGGAGCAGGAGCAGCCCGTCTTACCGCCATACGGATACTCCTCGATGGAGGACTCGGGCGCCGAGTAGTTAGGCTCCTCAGCTTCCGTGTCTGCGCTGGTATCCGGCGAGAAGCCCTGGCCAATCGACGCGGTTCATTCATTCGTTGGAACCGAGTACACCCCTGATTCGTCAAACCGGAGGCGCACCCGGTAGTTCATCTGACCATCGGTCATGACGGGCCAATCCGTCGTCTCCCACACGGCTGCACCAACACAGGTCATCGGGCCGCCAGGAATATCGCGACTTGCATCGAGGATCTCGACGGTATCAAGGCCGTAGTTCCCAAGCGTAAAGCCAAGCTTTACCTCGCCTTCAACCATTGGATCGGCCTCTTGCCAGGCTTGGATGCAGTCTTCGATTTCTGGAAGCACTTCATCTTCCATTTTGGTCTGAACGATGCGCTTGACGTCATCCCAGACCAACTCCTCGGCCTCATCATCAACAATTCGAAACGCAAGCGCTCCAGGTGGGGCCCGAGATCCCTGGGAGCGGCGTTCACCCAGGTGGGCCGGTCGAGCAATTGGCGTCGGTTTATCCAGCAGTGGCCGCGAGCTGCTCTTTTCGTCTTGTGTCTCCGTGTCTGGCTCCCCCTTGGGCGGAGACGGGCGTGCACCCGGGGCTGAAGCGGTGCCCACAGGCTTGCCTGATCTATGGTCCGCTCTGTTCAGCACCTGGCCCACGAGACCAAGTAGCCCTGCCAGGACGACCAAGACCAACAGCAGTCTCCAATAGGAGCGGTCCATGCCAATAACGCTAATCTGCTGCTTCGACGTGTGCAACCCGAGACATAGGTGACACATTCTTCTAAGGACATAGGTGACACCTCAGGTGGTGCGTGGTTGTGAGGGGAGGATGGCTCTGGAGTTCGGGTCTATGTAGCCGAGCTCCAGGTCCATGAAGTGGGCAATCCAGCATCCACCTTCGAGCTCACGGAGGCCGATCCGTGCTCCAGCGAACGGCTGGCCGATGTAGACACGTCTCTTCATCGGTGAGAAGTAGAGGTCACCGGATTTATAGACTTCGGCGACGAAGTCATGGAGGGGGTAGTCGAGCGGCGGCAAGTGCTCGTTGAAGGTCCGCTTGCTCTTCTGGTAGACCTGTGAGGGCGGCTTCATGCCTAGGGCCTCATGGGGTCGGACCTCGTTGAAGTCCTCCAAGAAGACATCGAAGCGCTCTTGCTGTGCGAAGAGGTTGTCGGAGGCTGGTCGGGTGGTCTCTGCCTTCAGGGTGCGATGCATGCGTTCATGGCGACCATTCTGCTGCGGTTTTCCAGGCTGGATGCGCTCGATCCGGATGCCGTGCCGCATCATCCAGACGCTCAGTGCGGTCATCCCGCAGCGCCCCGTCGAGGCGAAGGGAGCGCCGTTGTCGGTCCGGATGGTATTGGGCAGACCCCAGCTGCGAAACTGCTGTCGGAGCGACTGCTGAACAGGCTGCCAGCGGGTGCTCTCCAGAGCATCACAGCACAGCAGGTAGCGACTGTGCTGGTCTGTGACGGTCAGCGGGTAGCAGTACTTGCGATTGCCCAATCGAAACTGGCCCTTGAAGTCCATCGCCCAGACCTGGTTGGGTTCGGTGACCTGCTCGAGAGGCCCCGGGGTCGGGCTGGCTCTGCATCGCCGCCGCCGTCCCTTCACCAGGCCTTCCCGCTTCAAGATCACGGCAATCGTGCTCTCGGCGGGCAGAGCCACTCCGAGGTGGTGACGTTCCAGGTACCAGCGCAGTTTCTTCGGACCCCAGGTCGGGCGCGCCTCCCGCAGGCCCACAATCAGCTCGACGATATCCTTGGGCGTCCGGTTCGGACTCCGCTGTGGGCGACGGCTGCGGTCCATCAGACCCGCGAGCCCCTCTTCCAGGTATCGGTCTCGGACCTTGTATCCGGTCTTCCGGGAAATCCCGAACTCCCGGCACAGCGCCGCCATGGTCTCTCCGCCCTTCAGGCGGTGTACAAATCGTGCTCTCTCATCCATTGTATCTGCTGTTCTCCAAGGCATGGGCACCCTCTGAATGTGTCACCCATGTCCTTAGAACGATCTGTCACCCATGTACCCGGGTCGTACCGTGCAATGCGCCCAAAACGCGCCCAACAAACCGCCAACCAACCCCCACCATCAATAGCCATCCCCAAACAAGCCAGCGAAGCCGACGAGCCCCGAACGCAGCACTGAGTCCCCAAACCGCCGCACGCAACCCCATTGGGTTCAGACGCACTCCACCGGTTCGACTCCCGCCGCCTCCACCATCTTATTTCCAAGTAGTTGAAATCAGGTCTGTTTCTGAAATCTGGTGTGTCACTTGGACACACCAGGGACACAGCGGGGAGAAATAGACCCCGCCTCTACTCCCCCACCAGGTGAAGGACCTGTCTTTGTCCCAACTGCTTTCAGCGGATGCGGCTTCGGGCGGTTGTGCTCCCGCCCGCGACGCTACGGGTGATCGAGGGTCTCCAGGCGGCGAGTCGCGCGCCTCCTGGGGAGCGGGTGGCTGGCTGACGCCGCAGGACCGCCTGTTGGTGGGCACACCTGCGTCCCGCTCTCAGGGACGGGGGCGGTTTCGCGTCAGGTGAGGGGGCAAGGCGCTCACGGGCGGCGGGGCAGGGGGGAACAAACTGCATCGCGCCCCGAAGTTTGCCAGGGGCATAGGTTGAAAAGTGGTCTAATGCTGCCTATCCCCCCAAGGTTCAACTCGAAGTATGGGCAAACATGAGCAGCTGGCACATGGGCATCAACCTCGGGCACGACCGCTCTGTCGCGATCGTCGCCGAAGGGAAGATCGTGGTGGCGATCGAGCAAGAGCGGCTCGACCGGAGCAAACATAGCGTAGGGCTCATGTTGCAGGCCCCGGGAGACACTCGGCAGGTGCAGGTCCCGGGCGAGTGTATCCGGTACTGCCTCGACACGGTTGGGGTGCCGCTGAGCAGCATGGCGACGATTACGGCCAACATGCCGGGAGACGACCTTGGGGCGGCGATCATGCGCGGGAAGTTCTCCGCCGATATCGCTGCCCAAGTCCGTTCCATCCCGAGCCACCACCTCGCTCACGCCTACAGCGCTTTTTGGCCTTCGGGCTTTGAGGAGGCCCTCGTGCTGGTCGTCGACGCCTCTGGCAGCACCGAATGCCACGAAGGGCGGCGCGTGACCGAGTCCTACTCCCTGTATCGCGGGGGGCCGCAGGGCGTCATACCGATTCACAGTGAGCAGGTGCTAGCCCACCTCGCACAGCTCTCGACGCTTGGGTTTCTCTACGAATACGTGACGCGGAAGGCGGGCTTCATCACCCTGGTCGGCAAGGGGCTCCAGTACGCCGAAGCAGGAAAACTAATGGGGCTCGCGCCCTACGGAGTCGAGCAACCGAGCCTGAGTCGCTGGATCCACCCCTCACCGGGGTCGCTCTCGCTCGACATCCCGGCCTACGACATCTTCTTGGAAATCGCTGCGCTCGAGAAACGCTATCAGGGCGCCGAAGGGCCCCGGCACCTGCGCCCCTGGCTCGTCGACCTCGCCTGGAAGGTCCAGAACGAGCTGGAGCACGCGATGCAACACCTCGTCCGAGAGGGGATGGCGAAGACGGGGCTCACGCGTCTCTGTCTGGCCGGCGGAGTCGCGCTCAATTCCGTGGCAAACTACCGAGTCCTTCGAGAGCTCCCCATCGACGATGTCTTTGTTTTTCCAGCCGCTGGAGACAATGGGATCGCCGCAGGATGCGCGCTGTGGGCGTATGCGGAGGAGGAGGGAGGACGCCAGCGACCCCGCCTCACCCAGGCCACGCTAGGGAGAGCCGTCCAGGACGAAGACATCGCCCGCGCGGTCGAGGAGTTTCAAGGAGCCATTATCGCTGAGCGGCTCGACGATGCCGACGTGGTTTCGGCCGTCGGCGAGGCCATGGCGCAGGGCCGGGTCGTGGCGCGTTTCGAAGGAGCGTGTGAATACGGCCCCCGAGCTCTAGGTCACCGATCGATCTTGGCCGATCCGACCTTCGCTCGCATGAAGGACGTCCTCAACGGCCGCGTGAAGTTCCGAGAGGCCTATCGCCCCTTCGCGCCGGTCATCCCATTGGACCGCGCTGGCGACGTGTTCGACCTGCGCGTCGAGTCCCCCTTCATGCTCCTCGTGGCGGACATCCATCCAGAGATGCACGAGGTGCTCCCTGCGATCACGCACCACGACGGCACGGGGCGTGTGCAGACCTGTACCGCGGAGGACAACCCCTTCTTCCACGCTCTGTGCCTGGAACTCGAGACTCGGCGTGGCGGCCCTCCGGTGTTGCTCAACACCAGCTTCAATGTGGCCGGCCAGCCGATCGTGGAGACCCCCGAGGAGGCGATCCGCACCTTCCTGATGACCGACATCGACCACCTCAGCATCGCTTCGTGGTGGCTTCGCAAGCGCGATGTGCCGGTCAAGAACTACGAGGACCACCTACACTTTGTGCGTGACGTACCAATGCCCCAGGGCTTGGAGCCGAACGCTCAGGGCGTCGATAATCTCATGGACCGGCTCGACCAAGCGCTCTTCGACGGGACGGAAGATGGACCTTGGACCCGAACGGAGCTGGCGGAGCTTTCAGCAGAGGGTGCGCGGTGGCGAGAGCTCAGCCGCCGCTACCCTGGCTCTCCCTACGTAGCGCCGCTCCGTACGATGCTCTCTCAGAAGACCGTGCTGCTGCTCGACCCTCTGAACGGGGCGACCATCGCCGACGTGACGAACCCACTGGTGTCGACGAAGCTGAGCGAAGCCGAGGTAGAGCTGATCCTGGTGTTGGTCTCTCCGCGTGCCGAAGAGCTCGTCGACGCGGTGCGACTCCGACTCGCCCTCACCCACGCGGAGCTCGGCGACGGCATGCGGTACGTCAGCCAACTGCTCACACGCTACGAAGTCTCGCACGACGGCATCCCCCTCCCCGCGGCCCCGGTGAAGGACCACTGCCCCGGTCTGGATCTCACATCTGACGTAGCCGCCGCGTTCGCCGACGCCCAGACGTGCTGTCGGGCGAGTCTGGGAATTCTCCGCGAACGATTGGACCGCGCCGGCTACCACGAGGACCAGCTCATCGAGCTGCTCAAGGTCCAGAGCCTGCAACAGATCGAGCCGACAGACCTCCGGCACCTCGATCGGTGGGCGCTGCCGCAGGACCCCCTCAGCGACCTCGCGCGGCTCTTTCTTCTTCGGGGGCAGGTCCCCGAAGAGCGGGTCGTGAGAGCCCTCGGAGAAGCGGCGGTCGACTTCTGCACAGCCCACGGTCTGATCCGGCTCCAAGCCGAGGGCTATGTGTCCGCGATAGACATCTTCTGTAGCGGTGGCCTCCGCGTCATCACCGATCACCGCTACCACATTCGACAAGGAGACGCGCTCACCGAGGACCCGGTGATGTACATCGGGATGGACAGCCACGGGCTGGTGCAGACCGCGTCGCGGGAACGCTGTGGGCGGCTCCTCGACCTGTGCTGTGGATCCGGCATTCAGGGTCTGGTCGCTAGCCGATATGCCGAACACGTGGTCGCCGTCGACATCAACCCACGCGCGCTGCGCTTCGCCCGCTTCAACGCTCAACTCAATGGGGTCGAGAACTACGAGTGCAGACTGGGCAGCCTGTACGAGCCGGTCAAAGGGGAGCGCTTCGATGTGATCCTCGCCAACCCCCCCTTCGTACCCAGCCCCCGACAGGACACCCGGTTCAGAGATGGGGGTGAGGGGGGTGAGGATGTCCTCGCCGAGATCCTCCGAGGAGCAGCTAGCCACCTCTCGGCCCAAGGCAGGGTCGCGATCGTGACCGACCTCGCCGATGTCGACGACTACCCGGCCAAGCTCGGCCGATGGTGGAGCGGGGAGGCTCGAACAGCCCTGGTGATGCACACCGCAGATCGTGACGAGCACCTCTTCACGGTACCTCATGTCAACCGCCCATTTGATCAATCCCTGCAAGACTTTGACGCCGAATATGACAAGTGGATCACGAACTTTCGGGCGGCAAATCTCTGCGCCGTAAACTTCGGCTATATCTTGATCTGGAAGGGAGGGCCGGAGCTCACCGCCATGCGCACCATCAACAACCCCGCTCAGCCGATTCATTCATCCGTCTCGCGTTGGTTCGAGCAGCGCCAGCTCCTCGCTGATCTCCCGAACACCGCTTGCCGACTCGCCACCCACCCCGAGCTGCGCTTCACGGAGTCGAGAAGGGCAGACGGGACTCTGGAGCGGGTGGACATATCGGTGCCAGACGACCCGTTCTACACCACCTACACAGTCCCCCACCACGTCGCGGAGGCGCTGCGAGCGATCCACGCTGGACGTCCCCGCCTGAAGGACCGGTGGAACGCGCAGGACGGCGAGTGGCTCGACGACCTGCTTCAGAAGAGCATCCTCTATGGGGTCAGCGATGACGCCATAGCCCCGGCGAGTGTGCAGCGGACAGAACACGAGTCCATTTTGGAGGCCCCTACAAAGACGACGCCAACCTGCCTGTCGTCCTACCTCCGATAGCCCCTCTGCTGCCTATCCCCTACATCTTGTCTGCGTGCGATGACGGCGCGGCCTCCTCGGGTTCTCGCGATTCCCCTCACACCCTGGTCATCTTGTGATCTTGGCCCTGTCGGCACTCGCCTTTGCAGGTCCGATGGATGATCTGCCCCTTGCGTTGGAGCTCAAAGCCCAGGCCTCGGATCTCGACCAGGTCGGCGACCCGGTTGCCGGGGACGTTCGGGCTGCGGCGATCGCCATGCTCCGCGACATCCGCTCGCAGCTGGAGGATGACCCGGACACGGCGCAGTTGCTCCTCTGGAAGGTCGACGTCCACCTGGCGGAAGCGTGGTGCCTGAACGGTGAGTTCGAGGCGGGGGGCGTCGTGCTGGCCGCACTCGAACCGTTGGAGTTGTCCCTTGCGGACACTGCGCGGCTCGCTCACGTGCTGGAGGCCTGCCGCGTAGGCGCGCACGAGGAGCCCGAGGCCTGGGTGCCCGGATACTGGGATGGTCAGCGCGAGGTCCTCGGCTGGTGGCGTCCCGAGTCGAGGTCTGGTTTCCGGTGGGTCGTCGGCTTCACCGATGAGCAAGGGGTGGGCCACCCAGGGTACTGGGAGCCGGTCGCGGACCGCGCGGGGGAGCGTTGGGAGCCAGGCTCCTGGAGCGGAACCCAGTGGATTGCCGGGACGTGGGTGGTTGTGGCGGATCACGTCCCCGTCTTGGTCGTCCAAACCGAACCGATGTACGCCGACGTGTACCTGAACGGAGTCTGGGCGTGCGCTGCGCCCTGTGCCGTGCAGGTGGAGCCCGGCGCCTACGACCGGACCTCTTCGGAGTGCGACCCCAACAGGTGAACCAGGAAGACCGAATGTCCAGAGACAAGTGGGCATAGGAAGATCAAGCACACCACGAGATGTACCAGCAATTCCGCGCTTCTCCAACCCAACCCGCTTCTCCACCGCTCCCCGATTGCAGTTGAGGTGGCCGGCACGGGCTTCAATTGCACTTTTTGGTTTCGACACATGGCCGACCAGGCGAAGATGCGCTGACTATCGGCGCTCCCCTGCCCCGTGACCCTGGCGACACCGTCGGGGCCACCTGGAGCCGCTAAGGAATCCCCGAGGACCGCTGGCGAAGGCGGCCCTTCCATTCGCTATGAAAGCGCTTCCTGTCTCACATAGTGGATGGGCCCAAGGGCCCTCTGCCCCGCCAGGAACGGTGGATTTTCGTTCTCCCGGAGTGGGATGGGTTCACTGTGGTAGGTTGACCTCTGAAGGGCGAGTGCTCGGCACATTTGTCCAACTCAAACCATTCACGATGATCGGTGTGACTATGAAACATCTACTACTGGGCTTGCTAATGGCGCTGGGCTCCTTGAGCCTTCCGGGCCAGCCTGCCCAGGCTGGTGAAGACCAGTCGAAGGCCGCTGAACCAGCCTCCAATGATGCCGCGCCCGCTGCCCAGGATGCCCCCGGCCGAAGCATCGCCGAAACCGCCATCAAGGCCGCTGCTCTCGACGTGGTGATCTCGGAGTGGGCCAACACGCCGGGCTCGGCACCAGTCAAGCTGGCGGGACACTCCAACAACAACGAAACGATTGCTTCGCTGATCAAGACGCTGGAGGCCCATCCGCAATTCTCGGAGGTCTATCTGGAGTCCACCGAGAAGACCACCGTCGACAAAAAGGAACGTCGGTCGTTCAAGATGACCACGAAATACACGGCGAAGTAGCCTGTGACTCGCCCATAGCTCTGACAAGGCTTGTTGCGGCCTGTGCCTAGTGCGTGCCTGGCTTTTGGGTGGCAGGGCGGCGGTGACGCAGGGGCCCCCGCTGGCTCCCCCTCCTGCCGTGAGTTGACAGAATCCGTCTTATCGGACCTAACCGCCAGCCACGCCGCCACGTTGCTCGTGAGGCCCGTGTCGAACTCGTAGATGTCCCACTGGTCGGTCGGGTCGGAGAACACGCCGGCCACCGAGCCGGTGCCCGCCTGGAGTTCGAAGAGCCCACCGATGGAGCACGGCCCGTTGCCGAACACGAGCTGCGGCGCGGTGTTCGTCAGCTCGTAGCCGGGTGAGTTGGGCCCGGTCTCCCACATCTCGAACGGGCCGGCCTGGGGCTCGTTGATGAAGCCGTCGCAGTTGTCATCGATGGTGTTGCAGGCGTCGAACGCGCCCGGGTTGACCGCATTGTTCAGGTCGTTGCAGTCGCCCTCACACGTCGTGTAGCCGTCGCCGTCCTGGTCGAACCCGTTGTCGACGATCGTGTCGCAGTCATTGTCGATCCCGTCGCAGACCTCGACGTTGCCCGGGAAGGCCAGGGGCTCGTTGTCGTCGCAGTCGTCGCAGGAGCGGACGTTGTCGCCGTCGTTGTCGGTCTCCCCGAGCGCATCGAAGTCCGGTGAGCCGGAGCAGTCGTTGTCGAGGCCGTCGCAGATCTCGGGATTCGTGGGGAAATTCCAGGGCGCGCCGTCGTCGCAGTCGCCCTGGCACGGCGTCCAGCCGTCGGCGTCCAGATCCTGGTCGTCGGGATCCACGATCCCGTCGCAGTTGTTGTCGTCGAACCCATCGCAGATCTCGGGGCAGCCGGGGCAGACCGTGGCTGCCTGGTCGTTGCAGTCCTGGGTGCCCGGCCCGGTGATCTCGTCGTCCTCGCAGCGGCCGTCGCCGTCGAGGTCGATCCCGTCGGGGCAGAAGCCGTCGCTGTCCTGGTCCAGCTGGCCCAGCGGGATGTTGTCGACCGTGATCGTGACCGAGGCGGCGCCCGCGACACCGAACGCATCGATGGCCCGCAGCGTGATGAGGTGCTCACCCTCGGAGAGCAACATGTCGAACTCGGTCATCCCCGTCGCATCGGAGCTGCCGGTGAACAGCACGCCGTCCAGATCCGACGACCAGTCCACGACGTGCCCCCGCTGGCTCCCCCTCCTGCCGTGAGTTGACAGAATCCGTCTTATCGGACCTAACCGCCGTGCAACAACGCCTCGGAGCATGTGGGACCGCCCGCTCCCGGCCACCAGGGACTACCAGCCGAACGCGACTCTCTACTCATGAGTAGGGCGGCGCACATGTGCACCCGCTATGTGCCCTGTGCGTGGCCATTCTCTTGACCATTCGGCGAACTCGTGCTTACCTACTCGCGAGTAGACAAGTGGTTGAACGAAGAACCAGAGGTGAGACCCGGGAGCGGCTGCTCGACGCCGCAGAGCAGGAGTTCGCCTTGGGCGGCTTCTCCGGGACCCGATTGGCCGACATCGCCGGTCGATTGGGCATCCGCAGGCCGTCGCTGCTGTACCACTTCTCCACCAAGGAAGAGCTCTACACGGCGGTCGTCGAGCGAACGTTCGCCGATCTCGGGGGGGCCATGGTCGATGCCATGGAGGGAGCGCGGGGATACCGCGAGCGCCTCACGGCGCCCATCGAACGCTTCGCATCCTTCCTCGAGGCTCGCCCCGCGGCGGGTCGCCTGCTGCTCCGGGAGCTGCTGGACGGTCGGGGGCCGGGCCGCCGGACCATCGCGCTGCAGGGGCCCCCCATCCTGGCGCTTGTCGAGTCGTTCATCCGCGCCGAGGCGGGCGACCGGATCGCCCCCGACTATCCGGTACGCGCCGCGCTCATGCAGACCGTCTGCAACCTGCTGATGTTCAGCGCCGCCGACGAACTCCAAGACCCACTTTGGGGGGGGGGAGGACACCAAGCCCTGCCCCTCGCGGAATCCATCTGGAACAACGAACCCGACCCTCGGGAGGACGAATCATGAACTTCGACGCACTCACCATCAGCCCCCAAGTCACCCGCCGCAACCATCGAATCGAGTCGGCGTTGAACCGGGTGGTTCGGTTCGTGGACCGAGCCACGGGTCTGATCGGGTTCGGCCGCAAGGCCGCGTATGACGACCACGGCTACGAGTTCATCGGCGGCCCGAGCGACAAGATGCGCACGTGCCACTACGACAAGAGCCTCCGGCTGCTCTGGAAGGCCGAGACGCACGCCCCGTGGAGCGACTTCAAGGACTGCAACAAGGAGGAGCTCGCGCTGATCGAGCTGGCGGAGGGCGCCCTCGACTCGGCGGAGCGGGAGCACGTCGAGCGCATGCGGAGCGCCGAGTTCAAGGAGCTGCTCAACCGGGAGTACACCCCCGAGCAGAAGCAAGCCATCGTGAACATCCTGTCGCTCATCGGCCACGGCGAGGCGTATGCGTGGCTGGTCTCGGCCGAGCTGCTCAACGAGGTCAAGAGCACCGGCGCTCGCTCCGCGCTGACGATGCAGGTCTTGGAGGAGGCGAAGCACTTCGTGGTTCTGCGCCAGCTCATCCAGGCCTTCGACATGCCGGTTCCCCGCATGTGCGCGTACGAGTACGTCCTGCTTGAGCGCACCTTCAAGTCGAAGGGCATGGAGAAGTTCTTCGGCATGAACGTCGTCGTGGAGGGCTTCGCGCTCAGCCTGTTCGGGATGATGTCCCACCTCCCGGGGCTGGAGCTCCTGCGGCTCTTCCATCTGGACGAGTCGAGGCACACCGCCCTGCCCATGAGCTACTTCGCCGAGTTCCCGATGTCGAAGTGGCGCCGGTACAGCCCCACCGCCCAGCTCCGGCGGCTGAGCCTGGTCCTGCCCGCCCTGCCGATCCTGACTTGGATCGAGAACGACCTGGCCGTCCTGGGCATCGACGCGTTCGAGTTCGGCGGCTCCCTCGCTCGGAAGGTCTTCTTCCTAGCGGACCGCGCAGGGTTCAAGCTCGTGCTGACTCAGCCTCAGCTGCACCGGCTCGTGGGCTGGCTCTTCAACCAGTACTGCAGGCTCACGCGCCCGGGGCACGAGCGGCGAGACTGGCTGAAGTCGGACACGACCCGCGGCATCGAGGAGCGCAAGGTCGAGGACGAGGTGTTCGCGGCCTGACCGCGCCGCTTAGCGGTCCCGAGCGTCGTCTACGACGCCCACCTCGGCCATCGAGAGTCGCCGCCTCGGCGCCGACCTGCGCGCAGGCCATGACGACGAAGCCCCCGACGAGTCCCGTCGTCATCCCGGATCTGGGCGATCGAATATTCGGACAGGACGGGAGTGGCGTGACACCTCGCGGTCGGGGCTGTGCTGACGGCGGAGGCGATGTCCCCGCAGGAGAGGTCATCATCTTCGGCGCGGCCCCCGCAGCCGGAGCGCCCGTGACGCCAGCCGCATGCCGGCGGGCCTCGTGGGAGCACGAAGATGTGGCCCGCGCCGCCTTCGGCGGCGGGGCCACCGGGCCTCGCCGGGCGGTCTGCTGCGCTCCGGGCCTGCTGGTCCCGCCGCGGCACGTGTTTTCCGGGGGAACTGAGTAACAAGGGGCTTTGATACACACTTCGCCTGGAAAACACGTGCCGGCCCACCTGCTGGGCGGGCGCCGGCCAGGTCGGGGAGACGCGAGGTCGCCGGAGCCGGCCAGAGGCCAGGAGGCGCGCCAGGGCCGGAGCCGCCGAGCAGCCCAGGACGCGGCCGTGGCTGCCCCCGAGCGGAGCGAGGGGGCCAGCCCCCTCAAGAAGCGGCGTTCCGTGGCCCTGGCGAAGCTCCATGACGGTGCAGCAGTCCACGTCCTCGGCGGCCCAGGGGGTCCGCGGACGAGGCCGCGTCGTTGCTGAAGGCCGCGCCTGCACCTCCACCTGGTTCAGCGCAACCCCTTCAGGACCTCCGACGGGAACTTGTACCGCTGTCCGGCCGCGTCCTTGCCGATGATCGGGTACTTGCGGTTCCGCGGCTTGAGCCCCGCCAGCACGAAGCTCTCCCCCTGGCTGGACTTGAAGGTCTTGCCGAAGTCCTCCGCGGTCAGTCCGAACAGGTGCGCGTGCAGCGCGAAGTCCGCCCGGTCACCCTCGACGACGTGCTCATGTGGGACCCGGATGGCGAAGCTGCACTCGAACTTCCCCGAAGTGAACCGCCCCGCTTCGGCCTCAAGCAGGAGCCCGTGGCGCACGCAGACGGCCGTCAGCGCTTCCTTGATCTCGTTCCTCAACTCCCTCACGTTGGCGGCGTCGAAGGCATGGATGACGGTCGGGTCGTCGTCGCCCTCGTCCTCACCCTGTAGGTGCGCAAGCTCACGGGCGGTCACGATCTTCAGCTTCCCCAGGGTCTCGTCACGTCGCCCCCCGATCCAGCCCTGGGCAAGACCCTTCCCCTGGGGCCGGCGGTGGTAGCTGTTGAAGACCTCGCCGGTCTCCCCGTGGACGAGGAAGAAGGAGCCTGCGACGGAAGCGACTTCCTCCGCGTCGTAGACGCCTTTGGGATCGGCGCCGAGCCGGGACGCAACGGTCCGCCACTGCAGGCCGTGTCCGGCCTCTGGACCGGCGAGGGCATGCGCGATCTCGTGGAGGATCGTGTCGAGGGTCTCCTCGTCGGAGTTGAGGGCGACGAGGTGGCGGCTCAAGGAGATCCGCTTCTTGGCGTAGTAGCAGACGCCGAAGCGGCGCAGGGCGGAGTCCAGGTGCCCGGTCCAGCCGCGCGCCTTCAGGCCGTGCTCTGCCAACTTCTTGTTCAGCAGCTTCTTCGCGGCGGCGGGGTCCATGCGGGGGTCCTTGGAGGCGCGCAGCGTGGCGGGCGCTGGAGGACGATAGCCCGTCCTGTCCGAATATTCGATCGCCCAGATCCGGGATGACGACGGGACTCGTCGGGGGCTTCGTCGTCATGGCCTGCGCGCAGGTCGGCGCCGAGGCGGCGACTCTCGATGGCCGAGGTGGGCGTCGTAGGCCGAGGCGACTCTCGATGGCCGAGCCATGCACCAACGCCCTGGGACGCCACCAACTCCTCGGTCTTCGTCACCGACGACGACGAGGAGAACATCCTGACGAGCCTCGGCGGCAACGGGGAGGGCAGCCCGCTCTTCGGCTTCAGCGGTGATGTCGTTCCGGTCGGTCTCAACGTGCAGGTCATCTTCGTTACCGAGAACGACGGACAGTTGGCCTACGCCATCCAGTCCCACACCGTCGTGCACGAGGACGCCCTCGACTTCACCTCGACCGACGACCTCATCTACACGGACCAGGAGGGAGTCATCGACGCCATCAACGACCTCCCCTGAACAACCTGCAACCCAGACCGCGGCGCGGGCAGCTCAGGCTGTTCGCGCCGCGGTCGTTCTCCGTTTTGAAGAGCTGATTCGAGGAAAACCAAGGACTCCTGAAAAAAGAGCGCAGCTCCCCCCTTTGTGACTCCACGAACGAACCCAACACGGAGTCACTCATGAACCACTTCAACAAACTCAGCACCTTCGCCCTCCTGGCCCTTACCCTCAGCGCGGGCTCCGCCTGCACATCCGCAACACCGAACGAAGACAACCAGCTCTCCCACGACGGCAACAGCGTAGAACCCATCGCGGTCGGCTCCATCCAGGGCCGCGTGATGACCCTCTCGGGCATGCCGGTCGTCGCGGCCGATGTCGAAGCCGGGGGCGACGCGGGGAGCACCGACTCCCAGGGCTACTTCAGCCTGACCCATGTCGCCGCCGGCACCGACGTCGACGTGATCGTCCAGAGCGAGCGCTACTCGAGCGGCCGCACCCGCATCGCCCTCGCCGAGCACCAGGAGCAGTCCGTGCTCCTCACCGTGGCCCCCGCCGATCTCGAGGTCCTCGACGACGCCGCAGCAGGTGGCACCGTGGTCGCGCCCAGCGGAGTGGAGATCATCTTCCCGGCGAACTCCATCGTCGATGCGGCCGGCAACCCGGTCAGCGGCCCCATCGAGGTCAAGACGGCCCTGATCGACGAGTACCACGAGGCCGCCGCAGCCCCGGGATCGAGCCTGGACCCGGCCGTGGCTGCCGGTAGCGAGCTCGGCATGGTCGAGGTCGAGCTGACACAGGATGGCGCTCCGGTGGAGCTGTCGACCGACGTCGAGCTGAGGCTCCCACTACCGGCCGGCACGGCCTACGTGGACGTCGACGTCGTCGACCTGCATCACTTCGACGAGGATCTGAGCGTCTGGACTGCGGAGGGCAGCGGCCTCATCGACACCGGCATGTTCGTTACCTCTGTGGGGCACTTCTCCTGGTGGTTGTACCTCGGCTATCCCGGGGGAGGCTCGAACCCCAACCCGGACAGCAGCTGCATCTGCGGAACAGCTGTGACCCCCGGCGGCGCGCCGCTGGTCGGCGGAACCGTGCAGGCCGAAGGCGAGAACCACTGGGGCTGGGGCTCCAGTCAGATCGACGCCAACGGCGACTTCTGCATCACCCTGGGCGCCAACAACCTCATCTTCCCCGTGACCAACACCCTCCAGATCTGGGGCCCCGACGCCAACGGTGACTTCTTCGAGACCGAGCTCACCGGGCAGCAGACGGGCACGGTCCCGACAGACTGCAGCCAGGGCACCGGCAGCTGCGTCGACATCGGCACGCAGACCCTCGCCCCCACGGCGTTCACCTGCATCCAGGGCACCCTCTCGGGAGCCTGGGCTCCGGGGATCGATGTCTGGTGGAATGCCAGACTCGGCAACGGCTGGCCATGGGACGAGTACTGGAGTGACAAGCTCGACGGGCTCACCGCAAACGGCCCCTTCTGCATCACGATTCCGAGGGCACCCTTCGATGCCTCCGGCAACCCCAGCATCTGGTACGTCCACGCGGAGCACGGCTTCGGGCCTGGCGGCCCGGGTGGCCCGACCGGAGGTGCCTACGCCGGGGCAATCTCCGCTACCACCCTGGTGAGTGGGGCATACGCAGTGCCCCACGACGGGACATCCGGCCACTGCGACCTGGGCACCTGCATGGACGTCGGCATCCTGGACATCACCTTCTATCCCAATTGATATCCAGCCCGGTGTGGGCATCCCAGACCTCGGCGCGGGCAGCCTGGCTGTCCGCGCCGGGGTCGTTCTCCGATCCGCGAACCGCCGACTCCGGGCCCCTCTGAGAAAACCTGCAAAAAACCAGCGAAGCCTCCCTTCCCCAGGTTGGAGAGAGGGCATCGGCTCGGCCAGTTCGCGTTCACGAAAAGCACTTTGTCCGGCCTACACGCTTGCAGCCGAACACCGAGGCGGTCACGAGGATTGCCGGGACCGGGGCCATGGGAGGGTTGCCCGCGGTACTCGGTGATCTTCTGCTCGGAGGGTGGCATCCGTGTTCACTTAGCGCGGACAACTTCCTGAAAAGACAGGAGAAACTATCAGTCTGCGGGTGATCGGCAGCGGGCCATGGGCGTGAGAGGTTGCGGTTGCGAGACCAACACCCACCCACGGAGCCCCATGACCCGCCGCGAAGCTACTTCTCCTGCCGCCCTCTTGCACGATCTCTTTCCCGCGTCGCTGCTCCGCCAGGAAGCCGCGGCGGTCGGCCTGGTCCAGCGCGTCCGCAAGGTCGACGTCGTGCAGCTGTTCCTCGCGGTCGTGCTGACCGTGAGCGGCCGCGGGGGCCAGACCCTGGCGGCTCTGCGTCGGAGCTACATCTTCCGATCCGGGCAGCAGCTCGCGCGGTCTGCGTTCTGGCGGCGGCTCAGCCCGGCTTTCGCACAGCTGTGTGAGCGCCTGCTCGTGCGGATGGAGGCTGACTCCGTGGCCTGTCCTCCCCGCTACGGCGGCGTCCTGCGTCACTTCCGGGACGTCATCGCCGTGGACGCCACCGTGGTCCGCGTCCACGACTCACTCGAGGATGTCTGGCCCGGGACGCGCAGGCACTCGAGCCCGGCGGCGATCAAGATCCACACCTGGGTACGCGCGGTCACCGGCGAGCTGCTCAAGCACCGCATCACGAAGGAGCGCCACGCCGACAGCAGGGCCTTCGGCGTGGACTGGAGCGCTGCGGGCAAGCTCTTCCTCTTCGACCGAGGCTATCCCTCGGCCAGCCTGTGGCACCGCATCGACCGCGTCGGCGGCTACTTCCTCACACGCCTGCCCAGCAGCTACGACCCGCTCGTCGTCGACATCTGCCGAAGCCACCGAGGCCGCGCTCGCAAGCTCATCGGCGAGTACCTCTACGACGCCGAGCCCCATCTCAAGCGCAAGGTCATCGACGTCCGCTGCACCTTCCGCGTCCACATCCGCGGCTACCGCGGCAAGCGAGGTCGCTACTTCTGGGAGCAGTACCGCGTCGTCGGCCTC
>PVBE012575028.1_pt1 | contig 18963 bp, 18 predicted proteins | sample 1631181 | NCBI WGS metagenome assembly PVBE01 (sample SAMN08397723, study PRJNA350692) | Marine metagenome, whole genome shotgun sequencing project. | isolation source: water | place: Pacific Ocean | collected 2012-04 | reverse complement strand
TTTTATATTGATGCAGATATGATAGATTGCTTCATTTCAAACAAAGTTAGTTACATTTCTGTATCATTTGATGGAATAAATGAAAATTATGAAACAATACGACATCCTGCAAAATTTAAAGAGAATTACAATAGGCTGGCAATGCTTCGCGACAAAAAGATAGAACGTAAAAGTAAATATCCTCAGGTTAGGGTGTGTACAATCTGGCCAGCTATTAGAGATGACCCGGATGCATATTACAAAACAATGAAAGATGTTTCTGATTATATTGTCTATAATCCATACATAAACTTTAAAGGTCCAATGCAGATAAAACCTGATTTTATCTGTCAATATCCGTGGGAACGTATAGTTGTTGCGTCTAACGGCCAGGCTCAGTGTTGTACAGGATGGAATGCAGACGACATAATTTTAGGGAACATAAGAGATAATACAATTTATGAAATGTGGCATAGTGATTTGATGAATAAGATTAGGGATAAACATGCTGAAAGTAGACGAATGGAGTTCAATTCATGTGCTAATTGTCGACATGGCTCAAAAGGTGAGCCCAATGTTGAAATTTCTGAAATTGTAGAGAGGAGATTTTAATAAAAGATGCTTAAGGTTGTGCTTCTTGCTAATTGGGGTTTGGGTTTAGAATTACTAAAAATCTTACATTTAAGGGAAGACCTGGATATCAAATTGGTAATTACTCAGTATAAAAAGAATGTTTCGGATATTTGGTATAATTCGGTTTACACTTTCGCTTGCGAAAAAGGATACAAAGTTGTAAAACAAGAATTATTGTCTTATGATGTATTGCGAGAGTATATTGCGGAAACAAATATTGGCCTTATGATTACACATGCATTCATGAAGATTATACCGAAAGAGGTCTTTTCTGCACCAAAATATGGAAGTATTAACATCCATCCTTCTTTACTTCCTAAGTATAGAGGGTCGTCACCCGCTTATTGGGTACTGAAGAACAAAGAAAAAGAAACCGGATTAACTTGTCATTGTATAGACAGCGGAATTGATACAGGAGATATAATAAGCCAGAGGAAAATAGCAGTAGAGCCTCATGATGCCGTAAGTTCTATCATAGAAAAGCAAAAGTCAATCATTGAGGAGTTGGTTGAAGAGTCAATAAAACGTTTGCAAGACCGTACATTTAAACCAATGGTCCAGAAAGAGGAGTTGGCTAGTTATGCGCCTAAACCGGAAAAAAAGGAGGACTTTGTAAATTGAAAAAATCCGAAACACTTGTCCAATTTAGCTGTGAAAGTAATTTTGAATACTGGAGAAACGAATACAAAAGAAGTAAGGGTAAGCTTTTTTCATATCTTTGGAATAGGTACCAGTGGAAGTATTGGCCCAGAAAAAAAGTCCCTGGATTTCCACTTAATATAGATATTGAGGTTAGCAGTAGGTGCCAGATAGAGTGTGATCACTGTTTCAGGCAGTATATGGATATTGGTGAGAATGATTTAATGCCGCTTGATATGTATAAAAAGATTGTGGAAGAGTGTGGCCGTTATGGCCTTTTTACCTTGAAGTTCAGTATGCGGGGTGAACCATTGATGCATCCTGATATTGTCGAGATGGTCAGATTTGCTAAAGAGAAAGGTGTCAAGGAGGTCTGGATAAACACAAACGGCGGATTGCTTACCGAGGAGAATGCGTTGGAACTTATCAAAGCCGGGGTAGATTGGATTACTATGAGCTTTGATGGTCTTGGGGACATGTATGAATCAATACGAAAGCCATTAAGGTACGAGGATTCTATTAATAAGCTAAGAATGCTGCGCCGCATAAGGGATGAGCTTAATGCTAATACTTTATTAAATGTCCAGACTCTCTGGTCAGCAATTAAAAACAACCCTGATGAATACGTAAATTTAATGAAAGGAATTGTAGACAGGGTTGCATATAATCCTGATATGAATTTTAAAGAGGTTATTCTTGTGCCGGATGACCGTTTTGTCTGTCCACGTCTCTGGCAGCGCATGTGTATTACTAGTAAAGGGAATTATCTCAAATGTCCTTCAGATTTTGAATCTGAAGAAATTCTTGGTAATGTTGCCGACCATTCCGTAAAGGAAGCGTGGGATGTACTCCAGGAAGAACAACGGCAGCTGCACCTTGCTGGTCGCAAAAAGGAAAGTGGTGTTTGTAACAAGTGTCATCATGGCGCAAAGAAAAAGAGGGCGAATGTAAACATTGAAGGCAAAGAGCATGACGACTTTACATATGACTATAAAAAAGAGTTTACTGGTAGTGGACTAAATCGTGAAAACAAATAGTAGAATAGATTTAAAGATGACGGAAAGCAAAAATTATTGGAAGAAGTTTTTTGGGGTAGAGATATTTAAGGTAGAGTATTATTTAAAGTGGATGTTATATAATTTGTTTGGATTAAAACTGCCAAAGCTGAAGGATCAGCGTAACTATTGGGACAATAGGGCAGTATCATATATGGACGATGTTTTTAAAACAGGATATCATGACAGGGAAGTGTTTTTTCAAAATATGATAGTAAATGAGCTGAAAAGATTAGACTTTGAAAGCTGCTTTGAAGCCGGTTGTGGTTTTGGTTGGAATATTAGGAGGATGAAGGAGGAATTTAAAGATAAAAGGGTAGGCGGATTAGATTTTTGTATAACACAGTTAATAAATTCTAATGAGTACTTAAACGGATATGATATTTCTGTGGTGAATGGTGATAATTGTACTATACCATTTAAAGAAAATGCGTTTGATATAGGTTTTTCATTAGGTGTGTTTATGAACATACATCCTGATAAAATAGAAATGGCTCTTAAAGAAATGACAAGAGCTTGTAAAAAATATATTATACATCTTGAGTGGGATGCTCAATATGCAAAACCAGCATTAAGTGAATCACGAGCTTTTAAAACAAATATAGTTTCACATGATTATAAAGCTTTGTATGAATCTTTGGGTAAAAAAGTGGTTAAATTGAGTACTTACAAAGATTTTGAGCAAGATTTTATAAATTTTCAGAATAGTGTTAAAAGTGACGATAGCCGATGGGAGGGCTTTGAAGGTCCGGATAAGTATGTTTTGGTTGTTGTTGATAATGATGGTTGACGTTGATTATAAAAACTTACAAGCTAGGCCTTGTGCAAATCTGTGGCTAACTTCAAAATTCCTAGACATAAATATAATTTGTACCAAAACCGGCAATTACTTTAAAGGTGAAAGAAGTAGCTTATAAAACATTAGTCGGCACTTTCATTGTTTTATAACTATAAAATAAATTTATGAAAACAGTTGATTTGTCCCTAATTTTTAAAGACGTTGACAAGACTTTGAGGTTTGAGACTTATAGAAAATATTGGCATAAGGCAGATAAATATGAAGTATTGACAGATTTTCCAATGCACTTGGATATTGAGCTCTCAGGTATTTGTAATTTGAAATGTGATTTCTGCTACCAAAATGGTCTCATTAATAAACCGCTTGGCCTAATGGAATTAAAGCTTTTTAAGAAAATAATTGACGAAGGAGCGCTAAAAGGGTTATGTTCATTAAAACTGCAAATTCGTGGCGAGTCGCTTCTCCATCCAAATATTTTCGATTGTATTGCATATGCTAAAGATGCCGGGATACTAGATGTGCAGATAACCACGAATGCTACGCTATTAAATGATGATATTAGCAAAAAGATTATTGAGTCAGGTCTTGACGGTATAGTATTCTCCGTTGATAACCAGCATAGCGAAAGTTATGAAACAAGATTTGATAATCAAACTTACACTGATATAGAGTGTTCTATTAAACGATTCTTAAAGATTAGGGCAAAGGTTGGTAATTCCCAGTCCCGTCCGTGGGTTAGATTACAGACGTCAATACCACAGTTTGATGCTGAGTCATTTCGAAATACTAAAGCATACATTACGGATAAGTTTCCAGAAGCCGATATTGTGGTTGTTAATCGCCTTCAGGTCTATAATGATGATAAAGATACCTATCCTGATTTACATATTAATTATGAGTTACAGCCCTGTGGCTATTTAATGCAAAGGTTAGCTATATTCTGGAATGGTGACGTGACGACTTGCTGTATGGATTATAACAATCGTTTTAACCTGGGCAATATAGAGTCCCAAACGATTCAAGAGATTTGGCTTTCAGAGAGAATGAACGAGTTTAGGGCATTGCACAAAAAGGGTGCTCGTAAAACTATGCCCATTTGCAAACACTGCCATGCATGTACTGTCTGTATTTCAGAAGAGAATGAAGTTGATAATACACCAAGGCACTATGATGACCTCAAGCAATTAGAGATAACGTAAATGATAGAAACTCTAGCCGGAGTCGTTATTTGAAAAATATTATTATTGAAGGAAAACATATAGAAGCAGGGAGTCCAAATTATATTATTGCCGAGATAGGCTTCAACCATGAAGGCGATATGAGTTTGGCTGCGAAAATGATTGAAAGAGCGGCTGAAGCGGGAGCGGATGCGGTAAAGTTTCAGACATTTAAAGCGGCAGAGTTAGTATTAGAGGACACAGACCATTTTGATATGATTAAGAGAATGGAATTGTCATTAAATGATCACAAAGAACTTAAACAAGTAGCTAGGCAAAACGGTGTAACATTTCTTTCAACACCGTTTTGCGAAGAAGCAGTAGATTTATTAGAAAAAATTGATGTGCCTGCATTTAAGATTGCTTCGATGGATTTGACTAACTTGCCTTTTCTTAGACGCATCGCTTCAATTGGCAAACCGGTTATACTTTCTACAGGAATGGCAGTTTTAAGCGAAATCGCAGAGGCAGTCGAGGCCATACTTGCAACAGGCAATGATCAAATTGTCTTACTTCATTGCATTTCGAAATATCCTGCATTACCCGAAGATGCAAATTTAGCAAATATTAAGTTTTTGGAAAAGATTTTTTCTTTACCCATAGGTTATTCCGACCATGTAGAAGGTAATACAATTGCTTGTGCGGCGGTTGCAATGGGGGCGGTATTAATTGAAAAACATTTTACTATCGATAAAACATTGCCAGGTCCTGATCATAAAATATCAATGGACACCAATGATTTAAAGAATCTCGTTAACGACATTAGATTGCTGGAAAAGAGTTTAGGGAATAACAAAATATCTTATGAAAGATCTGATAGGGAAAATAATACGATGTTCCGGCGCGGACTATATGCTAGATGTGATATCGATGTAGGCACTACAATCACTTCTGAAATGATAAAGAGCGTAAGGCCGGAGAAAGGGTTACCTGCTAAGTTTCTTGATACAATTATTGGTAAGAAAGCGACAAGGAGTATACCAAAAGATTGTGCTATAAACCTTGAAGTTATTTGAGAATTTTGAAAACAATAAATGGAGAGAAATTATTTAAAATTGGAATGGGTACATGGGGTATTGGCGGTGCTTATAATATAGGAAATAAGCCAGGTGGCATTCCCGATGTTCCAGGTATAAATCCAGTAAATGTTATAAAAAAAGCAATAAATGCAGGAGTAAATATTTTTGATACTTCGTTAATGTATGGGTTGGCAGAAGAAAGGCTTGGCAAGGCAATAGAAAATTGTAGAGATGAAGTATTTGTAGCATCAAAATGCGGGCTTCTAAAAGATGGTAGTAGGAGCTTCACAAAAGAAAACATCAACGACTCTATTGTCAAAAGCTTAAAGCATCTGGGTGTAGAATATCTTGATCTTTACCAGGTTACATTTACCGGAAATGATTGTAAATACATAGAGGGTACGGCAGAAGCTCTTTATGAATTAAAGGAAGCAGGCTTAACAAGATATATAGGCTTGTCAATCTCAAGTGTTGATCAGGGAATTGCATCTCTAAACCTACCCGTGATTGACACTCTTCAATTTACTCTGAACCTCTTAGATGTTTCCGTCCTGGATCTTCTCAAGTTGTGTGCAGAAAAGTCTGTTTTTACAATTATTAAGTCACCTTTTAATAAAGGGGTTCTATCTGGCCTGGCAGGAGGCAAATCTTTTGGCTCTAATGACTCCCGTAGAGACTATTTAACCCAACACAATTTGTCGCTACGGCTGAATGCTGCTAAAAACATTATGGAATATGCAAAAATTAAAGAAGCTGATTTGAAGACGTGTGCAGCTAAATTTCTATTCTCATTATTAGATATAGGTACTATTCTATTTGGGATTAGAACTGAAAATCATGTTGATTGGTTAACCAATATGTATAGAGATAAACGATTTAATGACGATCAGCTTTCCTTATTAGTCAAGGGGTCAAAGAAATATTATAGCGATATCGCAAATACTTTTTCTAATTAGTATTGTTTCTGCTTCAATTTAAAAACTTATCTGGAATTTCAAAATGAAAGATCCATTGTCTTTATATACGACAGAAGAATATAATGATATCCATAATAAGCCGGTAACACATTTCCCCAAAATGTTAATTATGCAAGCAAGCTCGTTTTGCAATTACACCTGCTTACAATGCCCTCGGCAGATTAAAGTTGACAGGCGTAAAATTACAGGTCTCGGAGAGGGATTTCTTGACGTTGATCTTGTACAAAAAGTAGTTAATGAGTTTAAGAGTGAGGATTCTTTTTTGGGTGTACTTTTTGCACTTTATGGAGAACCTCTCATGAATAAGAACATTGTGGAATTTGTCCGTATTGTTAAAAATAGCGGGAAAAATGTTCAAATAACCACTAATGCGTCTTATTTAGATGAACAAATGGCACATAGCTTAATTGGTGCAGGTATTGATAAAATAAAGATTTCATTCCAGGGGGCGACAAAAGAAGAATATTCTTTTTGGAGGGATAATCAATATTACGATAAAATCATATCAAACATTGAAAGACTAATTTTGATACGGGAAAAATTGAAATCTCGTTTGTATATTCAAATTGGGACGAGTGTTGCAAATGATACTGATGAACAAATTGAAGAGTTTGTAAATTATTGGAGGTCACGTGTTGATAATGTTTATTATGAACCAACGGGAGTGCTTCACATTCAAGATAAGGATTATATAAAGGACAAAACATTTAAGCATCAAGCAGTTCAAAGGACTTATCCTTGTTTTGATATTTTTACAAGAATGTCCGTTCTTTATAATGGACAGGTACCGTTATGTGTTGATGATGAAGAGCACAATATGGGAAATCTGTATGAGCAGACTATTACAGAGATTTGGAATGGCGAAAAATTCCAAAATAACCGCAAAATAATTTTAGAAAAAGGAAACGTTCTAGAACCATGCAAATATTGTTATACTGCCCCAAGGGGAAAGTGATTATCCCAATAACTTTTATACAAACTTTTCATAAATGTAGTAAGACCGCCGAACTTGAATTGAATAAGATACGATGCAACCCCTGATAATTATACAATGCCGTTTCTCTTCAAATCGTCTTCATGGTAAGGTTCTTTACCCACTTAATGGTTTGCCCATTCTGGTATTTTTGATACATCGTATTAAAAATGCAAATTTGCAAGGGAAGATAGTTGTCGCAACAACAGAATGCCCGGAAGATGATATAGTTGTTGCATGGGCAGAACAAGAAAGTGTGGCAGTAGTCAGAGGTGAAATGGACGATGTTCTGTCTCGTTACATAAAATGCGTAAAAACATTTCCTTCTGATTTTGTTATAAGAGTTACTGCAGATAACCCTTTGACAGATCCTGTGATTATAAACTTAGTAATTGACGAAATGAAGAAAGGTAGTTGGGACTATGTAAGTGCTGTCAATGGTTATCCGTATGGGGCTGGTGTTGATGCGTTTAAATCGACACTTCTAACAATTTTAGATAAGAAAACGCAGAATAAGTTAGAACGTGAACATATTAACGCGTATATACTTGAAAATGAACATGAGTTTCGCTGTCGTTACATATCACCTCCTGAAGAGCAGGCAAGAGAGGATGTTAAAGTAACGATAGATACCTTTGAAGATTGGCAAAGGATAAATAAGTTGCTGAAAGCAGATTTGTCAGATGCCATAGGAATCAGTCTTATCGATGCGATTAAAAGATTTGATAGCATGTCTTTTTGATGGATACGGAATTCCTCGGAAGGTTTTTTTTCGAGTAGATGCTGGCAGGATTAAAGGACTCTCTTTTGGGCATCTGGCACGATGTCATGTTTTATCTAAGGCGTTAAAGAAATACTGGAATACTGAAACAATATTTATTATGCAAAATTATACCGATGGGGTCAAGCATGCTGACGTTCTTGGTGAAACGGTTTCTCTTGTCAATGATAGCCGTTTTAATTTGCTTGAAAATTTGTCAGATGCGATAATCTTTGATTTACCTAATGGGCCAGGTACAGACGAACTTGCAATTGCAAAGGGAAAAGGTTTGTGGACTATTATATTAGATGATACAAATAATAATGTTCCATGGGCTAATGTAGTTTTAAATAGTAGTATTCTTGCTCAGTCAACAAATTATCCTAAAGAAGCTCAATTGTTGTTAGGTTCTGAATATTTTATATCAGATGGGCAGTTTGAAACTGTTCAACGCAAGACCGGAAGGCAAAATGATCAGTTTAGTGTTCTAATAACATTTGGTGGGTCAGATCCGACAGGCTTGACCTTGAAAGTTTTAAAGGCACTAGCAAAAAGTGTATATCCGGAGTTTGTATTTAAGATAGTTTTAGGACCAGGCTTCACTGAGAAAGAAGAGGTAGATGATATTGTAACTTGTTTCCCAAGTAAGATTGAAGTGTTCAAAAGCCCTCCAGACTTATTGCCTTTTTTTAATGATTGTGATCTGACTATATGCGCTGGCGGTAGGACATTATATGAACTTGTGGCTCTTAAAGTGCCGACTCTTGCAATTGCCAGCATTGATCATGAAGAGTCAGTTATAGATGCTTTCTTAAAGAAAGGGTTGATACTAGGTGGGCTCAATGAGTGGAAAGAAAGTGATTTCTTGAGACTATTCAAATCTGTGCTTAAGCGGTTCAAAGGCAATATTTTTGATTTAAATTGTAACCAAGTATATGGAGAAGAAAATGGAGAATAAAATGGGTCAGGATTTGATTTACATATCCGGAAAAAGGGTAATTTTAAGGCCACTGCTTGAAAAAGACTTTACGCTTGAGTATCTATCCTGGCTTAATGATCCTGCCATTAATGAATACTCTCAAAAGCGTCCGTTCCCTATTGGATGGGAAAAAATGAAAAGTTATAATGAATACTACTTAAAGAATCCTCAGGAAGGTTTTGTTTTAGCAATTATAGAGGAAAACAAGAAAATCCATATTGGAAATATTGCGCTTGTAAACATACAACTTGTCAATCGTTGTGCTGAAATCGCTATACTTATTGGCAATAAGGATTACTGGGGCAAGGGGTATGGTTCTGAGTGTATATATTTTCTTGCCAAACATGCATTTTTTGAAATGAATCTGAACAAAATATTTGCGGGTTCTTTTAACCCGGCTTTTGTAAAATGCGTTGAAAAGATTGGATGGAAAAAAGAAGGGGAGTTTGAAGAAAGAATTTGGTGCAATGGGAAATATCATAACCAGATATGGATGTCAATCCTAAGGTCTCAATTTAAAGAGATTGATCTTTATGAAAATAAAGAATAGCGCAGGGAGAGTATGAAAACAGGAATAATACTTCTTGCAAGGATGGGTTCCAGCCGTTTACCGGGCAAGGTGATGCTTACTCTATGTGGAAAGCCTGTTTTAGAGCAAATTATCTGTCGTCTCAAAAAGATAAAATTAGCGGAAGAATTAGTGGTTGCCACTACGGTTAATACTAAAGATAATGCAATTGTCTCATTGTGTGAGCATTTGGGAGTATCATATTATCGTGGTAGCGAAGAAAATGTTCTTGATCGTTGCATACAAGCTGCAGAAGCCTATGATTTAGATGTTATAGTCAGGTTAGGTGCTGATACCCCTTTTATTGACTGGGAAATTATCGAAGATATGTTGCGACTGTTTTTCTTCGAATATGAAAATGGAAATCATTTAGAATATCTAAGCAATAATCTTAAAAGGTCATTTCCATTAGGACTTGATGCGGATGTTATGACAAAAAATGCTTTTGTCAGGATAGATTTAGAGACAAAGTCATGTTCTCCAGAAGAAAGAAAATCGAATGAAATCAATGTGATTCCCTATTTACACCAGAATTTAAATAAATTTTGCACATTGTCATATCACAAAGATTATGATTATTCACATCTTCGCTGGACACTTGATACACCGGAAGATTTTATATTGATTAAAAAGATTTACGAGTCTCTTTATCCAGAGAATCCGGACTTTCTTATGCGGGATATATTGGATCTTTTACAAAAATATCCGGAATGGTCTCAAATTAACTCAAAAATTGTGCCTAAATCAGGTTACTGGACGGAGTCTGAAAGAAGTAAGTTAAGTAATCGAATGAATAAGCTGGGATAAAAAAATCGATTTTTTAGGGTCCAGCCTCTTAACAAATAAATTGAAAAAAACTTTTAAAGTTGGAATTATTGGGTGTGGAAATATCGGCGGACGTTATGACGAGAACGGCACTGAAAATAATATCTATACACATGCCGGCATGTATCATCAAAGAAAAGAGTTCAATCTTGTGTGCGCGGCGGATACAAATGTAGAGCGGCTTAAGCAATTTGGAAGATACTGGAATGTAGAACGACTCTATAAAGACTGTGTTGAATTATTCAAAAAAGAAACCCTTGATATAATAAGCATCGCTACTCCTGATGAAACACACCACAAGTTAATTCTGGAAGCTCTACAATACAATCCCCCTCAATTGGTTTTTACCGAAAAGCCTTTGTCGATAAATTTGCAACAATCCATAGACATCTACGAGCAATGCAAAAAAAAGAATATTAAGCTTATTGTTGATTACGTTAGGCGATGGGATGAAAATCATCAAAGTGTCAAGAAATTTCTTCAAGATGGCAAGCTTGGATCTGTTCAGACCGTTTTAAGCTATTATGTCCGGGGGCTTCGTCACAACGGATGTCAAATGATAAATCTCATTCAATTCCTCTTTGGTAGTATTAAGAGTGTGCAGGCCATGGGAGCTACTGATCTGGGAACATTCAAAGAAGATACCAGTCAAGATTTGCGGCTTATATTAGAGGATGGCACCCCGGTATATATGATTGCTCTTGATCAAAAAGGGTACGGTTACAGCATCTTTGAAATGGATATCATAGGACAAGACGGACGTCTCCGTTTGCTTGATGGCGGGCAAAGATTTCAATTGAATAAAGTCACAGCCGATCCACAGTTTTCTAATTTTAATAAACTTTCGAAAACAGGTTCCCCATGGGAGAAATCTACTTATGGAAAAGCTATGACGAGGGCAGGAGAGGAGATTTCTTCATTTTTAAAAGGACAATCTTCTGTTTTGGAAAATACCGTGGAAAAAGCAATAGATGACCTCTGTGTAATAGAGGCTGCATTAGAATCGGCAAGAAATAATAATATTCAGACTGTTGTGAAAAGGATCTAAAATAATAAGGAGTTTATTTATGGAAAAGTTAGCTATTTATGGTGGTAGCCCAATACGCACGAAACTATTTCCTGCGTATAATACTCTTGATAGTAATGAAGAACACGCTGTGGCTGAAGTAATTAGAGAGGGTGTGTTATCTGATTTTATAGGTGCTAAAGGAGAATTCTTTTATGGTGGCAAGAGGGTAAATGAATTGGAATTAATGTATAAAGAACGCTGTGGGGTAAAGCATGCAATATCCATGAATTCAGCAACATCTGTTATCATTGCAGCTATGGGAGCTTTTGGAATCGGTCCTGGCGATGAAGTTATTGTGACACCTTACAGCCATGTCATTTCTGCAACGGCCCCACTCCTCTATGATGGAATCCCTGTATTTGCAGATTCTGAACCTGATACGTTTTGTATGTCTGTTGAAAGCATAGAAAAATGTATCACTCCACGTACTAAAGCTATGATTGTTGTGGATTTGTTCGGCCAATCTGCCGATATGGATTCTATAATGGATCTTGCTTGTAAACACAACATTAAAGTTCTTAGTGATTCATCTCATATTGTTATTGCTACTTACAAAGGAAAAACAGCCGGTACTCTTGCCGATGTTGGGGTATACAGTTTAAATGGTCATAAAACTATACAATGTGGTGAGGGTGGCATAGCGGTTACAAACGATGATGAACTGGCTTTTAAATTACAACTTCTCCGTAACCATGCCGAAAACTGTGTGGCCGACATGGAAGTGAAAGATATAACTAATATGATAGGATATAATTTTCGCATGACAGAACTTGAAGCAGCAGTGGCGATAGAGCAGGTTAAAAAGAGTAGATATTTGATAGAACATAGAAGGATGCTTTGTGAACATCTTACAAAACGTATTTCCGGATTAGAAGGGATAGAACCTCCCAAGGTTCGTAAGGGCTGTACACACGACTACCTATTATACTGTATACGTTATAATGCTGAAAAAGTAGGAATTTCAAAAGAGGAATTTATGAAACGTCTTGATGCAGAAGGCATAAAAATGACGGTAAGTGATAAACGCCACATACCTCCAATAAGTGGTTTTGTCAAACCAATTCATTTGCAGCCAGTTTTTACACAAAAGACGTTCAGGCCAAAGGGATATCCCTGGGCAGGCGAACACTATAAGTGTGATGTAACTTATGGGCCTGGGCTTTGTCCGATAGTGGAAGATTTGTGGCAAAATACTCTAATATGTGTGAATGCCATATACCCGCCGTTAACTATTAAGGATATGGATGATATTGCAGATGCGTTTGAAAAGGTTGTAACACTGAGTAATAAATGAAAAAGATACTTATTTCTTTTCAACAGGTTGGAGGTGCTAACGCGCTTTTGCCACTCTTTTATAGATGGAAAACAAAATACGAAATTATTGTGACAGGTAAAAAGCTTGTTTGCGATAATCTGAAGAAGAATGGAGTAGAAGCTCGATATTTTAGTGAACTTGGGTGGGCTGTTGGTGAAGGATATAACAAATCCAAGTGGTTTGAGGAATTATCACCAGACATGGTCATTACTGACACCATCAATCTCTCCCGTGATCCGGAGGGTATAGCCTGTCGGGAACTTTGGGAATTATCTAATGAATTTCAGGTGCCATCGCTGGCGTATGTTGATTGCTGGTGGGGGTATAGCAAGCGTTTTTGTTTGCCTCAAGAAAATGTTCCACCTATTCTACCAGATGTCATTGCTGTAGTCGATGAACTGGCTAAGGATGCCATGGTATCCAAGGGTTTTCCTAATGATAGAATTAGCGTTTTAGGAAACCCCAGATTTGAGATGTTGGCAAGTAAATTGCAAATTCGTGACAAGAAAGAAATATATGATATTAAGAAAGAAATGGGATTTATGGATAATGCATTTGTTCTTGTTTTTGTTTCACAGCCAATAGAAAAAGCAATGGGATCGGCCGAAATATGGGGTTTTACTGAAAAGACTACTATTTGTGCAGTTATTGATGTCCTTAAGGAACTTCCAGAGCAAATAAAGAAAAAGTTGATGCTGGTAATTGTGCCTCATCCGGAAGATGATGTGCGTGAATTAAGGAAGATAGTAGAACAGCATAAGCCATGCTTTAGCTTTTCTTTAATGGATATGAAATTGTCATTGGATCTAATTTACATAGCAGACCTTATTGTGGGTATGTATTCTATCCTTTTGACAGAGGCAGTGATTATGCAGCGGCCTGTACTAAGCGTACAGCTTAATCAGAAAAGGGAAGAAATATTGGTTACAAATATGGTTGGCGCTACAACTGCTATCCGAACAAAGGAACAGCTTATTACATTACTTCCTAAAGCTATCATAGAGGAATCCTATCGTAAATGTATGCTTGACAGGCAAAACAAGTTTAAGATAGTTCCAGATGCGTCTGGACGATGGGCTTCTAAGATTAATTATCTTATCGGTATGACAGGTAGGCAAAAATTACAAGCTAAATAATTCTCTTGTATAAAAGATAAGCTGCATTAAATAAAAGAGCTAAAATAAAATGCTTGGGTTGTAGAGAGGGAGCATTATGGAAAAATGTGTTTTTATGGAAAGTTACAATCCTGCATTAGTGCATGATGGGGAGATAGTCTCTTTAGAGCCTAGTGTTTCTTACCGCCTTTTCAAAAATAAAATAAAATATCGAATTCTTGAAGATTATTACGATGAGAAGATGTTATGGGCTTATGAAGGTGAATATTTTATTAAGCAGCTTAAGTGGTTTGATTATTTTGATAAATTTATAAAGGATAATATTTCTTGTTGTAAAGAAAACAATATTCCCTTAGCAAAAGCTAGTTATCTGAGTATTAAAAAGTTTACTGATACAGTAATAATCAATTCTATTACTCTTTCTCAATTTTTTCAGAGCAATCCAGATTTAGTGAAAATATCCTATTTTAATAAACCTTTTGGCGGAGACCTTGATTATACTTTTTTCGGGTTTAAATATGAATACAGAAAAGTTTTTGGCGATTTATTACGGTTATTCTGTGAAAAATATAATATTCAATTTGTGAATTATTCTATTGCTAAAGAGAAGTCTTCATTAAAGAAAAACCATTTCGATTTTTTAATCGGAAAAGGGTTTGTTAAGTCCCAGATTAAAAACATTTACAATCTTATTAGATATAGAAAGCTGAAGAAGATATTTTCATCAAATAACTATTTAAAGAATTCAAATATCTTTCTTATGCATGCAGGTTCTTTAGCCATAGATTATCCTATTAAAGAAATTATAAAATATAAGGCACGTGTTTATGTCCAGGAAAACGGCAGGGTATTACGGGAAGATGTCTTTCTGAGGAAACCGGTAGACGTGCCGGTATTGAATGAGTATTTATCAAAAGAGATAGAGGATCAATGTGGAAAATGTGCAGAAAATCTGAGGAAAGACATGGAGATAATACCCTGGATAAATGATAAATGCCAGATGGATGTATCATCGATTGTTTTACCTTATTTCGAGCATTTTATATCCAGGGATTGTTCTTATATTCTGCGTGATGCAAAGAGGATGTATGACTTTTATAAACAAGAAGATATTAGTTATGTTTTTGCAAGAGGAAATACGACTAGAGAAGCTTTGGGGCCTCTAATAGCTGCCAAATATATGAAAGGGTCAAAAAGTATATGTGTACAACATGCCAGCTTTGCGTTAGACATTGTGATGTTGGGAGTCTTTGAAACGGAGACTTACAATTACATCATTACACGTGATGACATATCACAGGAATTTTACGAGCATTCATACAGGAATAGATACAATAGTGGGTGTAAAATTGTTCAATGGCCTTACTATTTAAGAAGCGTAGGAAAGAGGTATTGCAAAAATAAGAAAGGCGGAAAAGTAATATATGTACAAAGGACGTATCCTGGCCTGGTCAGGTATTTTAATGGATTGGTATATCCTCTTGCCTGGTATTATGAATTTCAGAGAGAATTGATAGACTTCTTTACTGAAGAGTCAAGTTTTGATTTTATATACAAGCATGGCTGTGGTCAGGAGTGGGCAGAGAATTCTATACTCCGCTATATTGAAGATAAGGGGTATGAAAATATAGACGTAAGTAAGAAGCATTTTTTAAAGACCTTAGAGTCTGCTGATAGAGTAATTACGGATTATCCTTCAAGCTCATTTTTTGAAGCGGCAGTCTCCGGTAAACCTGTTTTATGCGTCTGTACAGATCGTTTCAAAGTATTAGCGCAAGCAAAGACTGTGTTTGGTAAATCATTGCGGCAGTTTTCTTCAATTGAAGAAGCAAAATCTATAATAAAAGAATTTCTTTATAGCGATCCTCGGGGTTATTTAGTGAATATCCCAATGTCGACTAACAATCTATTGGATGTTTTCAAAAGAATGAATGCTGAGGGGGACGATGAAGGGAATTAAGCTCGCAGAAAGATGAGTGAGAAGCAAGCTACAGTTAGAGATGCTGTCTATTACACTGGTAGTTCATATATTTGTCAGTTGTTGGGGATTATAACCAGTGTTTTAATAAAATGGTTTCTAGGGCCATCGCTTACAGGAGTATGGACGGCCCTTCAAGTTGTTTTAAGATATAGTACATGGTCACACTTAGGGATTCAATCTGCTGCGGCTAGAGAGATACCTTATTTTAGAGGTAAGGGTGATGAACATGAAGCCTCCAGTATTCGGGATACATCATTCTGCTTTAGCTTAATAATGTCATGCATTGCAGGTGCGGTTATATTTATATGGTCTATAATATATGGTAATAAGTTTCCGCATCATGTGGTTTTTGGAATAAGAATCATTTCATTAATAGTTGTTGCTACAGCAATTTATAATTTCTATTTAGTTGCGTTAGGTGGATATAAGAACTTCTCCTTTTTAAGTAAATTAAAGATTTTCAATGCGTTGATAACTTTAATATTGGTTGTTGTTTTAGTTCCACTTTTTAATATTTATGGACTCTTTTTTGCAGCCTTGTTTAATGTATTATTGAGTATAGCCTATGCTGTGATTAACACCCACTATCAAATTAAATTTGAGATTGAGCGAGCAAGAATATTTGCTCTATTAAAAATAGGGGTTCCGTTGGTTTTTGGTGGGTTTGCTTTTACCATCCTTATGAGTATAGATAAGATAATGATCATTAGGATGCTTGGGGCTGAGAAATTGGGATTTTATACTATTGCAACTATGGGAGTAACTTACGCCTATACTTTACCTTCCAATCTTAATATTGTCATGTTTCCACGGTTCCAAGAGAAATATAGTATAAATGATAGCGTTGAAGATATTAAGAAATATTTCCTCGACATCATACTCGTCTTATCATGCATGCTTCCCGTGTTATTGGGTGTATTGTATTTTGTAGTTCCAGTGCTTGTTCATTACATTCTGCCAAGATTTGCACCTGGTATTGCAAGCTTTAAGATACTTATTATCGGATGTTTTTTCTTGTCACTTACACCCACCAGCACTAATTTCCTTATAACGCTGAATAAGCAGGTTCGGTTAGCAGGAATAACCATTATTACCATCTTTATAAGTATCCTATTAAACTACTATTTTATAAAAGTAAAGGGGTTGGGTATAAATGGCGCAGCGATAGGGACATGTATAGGGTATTTTGGATATTTTACATTATTAAGCGTCTATAGCTTAGCACATTTTATGAAGTATAGAGATATGTTGCATTATTTCATGAAACCATTTGTAGCGTTTATATACCTTGTAGCTGCAATCTTGTTATTAGAATATGAAATAAATATTCAACAAGTATTTCTAGAGGGCCTGGTTAAGTCAGCTCTTTTAATAATAATTACACTTCCGATTTTAATCTGGGGCAATAAAAAATTCGGGTTTTCCAGCCATCTTAAGGATGCATTTAATGTGAGGTTTAGGAGTGGAAAGGCTTAAAGATATGTCACGCCCGGAAATGATACTTCAAAATATACTGTAAAAAGACGACTGGCATGAAAGAATCATTATGTGCGGGCTTCTATTTATCTAAGTCGATTTCTCACAACAATGGGGTTTTCAGCAAATATGGTAACAGCACTTTCTTTTGCTAAGGGAGCTGTTGTGGCAACTACATCTTATGATGAAGTAAATGATTTTGAAATCATACCATGAATTTGACATTTCCCGGACCCACCCTCTTTTTCCACATGAATTGGATTTAGATATTAATAGACTACTTGTTTGAGTGTCAGGAGATTTTATTATAAAAAATCTCTATATCAACTAACATTGATTAGATTCTGGCATTAATGATAGAGAATATTGACATGCCGGAGAAATGTTTGGAGATATTTCTGATTGATTGAAGTTGGGCAGGGCAGCTAGAAAGTTTTGTACAGAATAGCATTGATAGACTGTAGAACTTAATACTAAATGAATAATAAATGGTTATCTGGTTAATAGGTATTCCGGGTGCAGGAAAGACAACACTTGGGATCCGAATAGAGGCGTACCTGAGATCTCAAAACAAAAACTGTTACATAATTGATGGTGATGACGTAAGGAAATTATTTGATAATGACTTAGGTTATACATACGATGAGAGAGTGCAAAACATTAAAAGAATTATTCTTGCAGGATATGTTCTAGAACAGAATGGGGTAGTTCCCGTTATCTGTAGTATTTCTCCATTCGAAGAGCTAAGAAAGTTTGCAAGAAGGAAATTAGATAGCTATAACGAGATTTATTTAAATAAATCAATTGAAAAATCAAAAAGGGACGATGTAAAAGGATTATATAGAGGTAATATAGGTAAAACAAAACTCATCGGTATCGATATTCCTTTTGAAGAGCCACAAAATAGTGATTTGACCGTTGAGGTTGATGAAGAAGAAATAAGTGAGTCTATGGACAAAATAATCTCTTTTTTGAAAGGAAAATACCAAAAGGATTTTACATGAAGTTGGCTTATGAATTAGGCAAAGATTTACTACAGGATTTGATTAATATCCATATGGGGCTTTTCCGTCCATTGGAAGGCTTCATGACATCCCGCGATTACCATTCAACTATTGAGAAGATGTCCCTGAGCCATGGTGATTTATGGACTATTCCGATATCTTTAGATGTTGACCATGAGACGTTTATAAAAGCTGTAGATTCTGATACTATATTTTTTACTTACAAGGGTAAAGAAATTGGCTATATGGTGATAGAAGACAGTTTCAAAGTAGACTTGCATAATGATGTAATGAAGGTCTTTAAGACTAGAGACATCAGTCATCCGGGTGTTAAAAAAGAAATGGGAAGACATGGATATCGCCTTGGTGGGAAGACCTATATTACAGACCCTTTGATCTATAAAGATTCTTTAGATCCGGAGGTTACTAAAAGCGAATTCAGAAAGAGGGGATGGAAGACAATTGCAGGTTTTCAAACAAGAAATCCTATACATAGGGCCCACGAATATTCACAAAGGGTTGCTCTGGAGATTTGTGATGGCTTGTTTATTAATCCTCTTGTTGGTTGGAAAAAGAAAGG
>PVBE012494909.1_pt1 | contig 18968 bp, 20 predicted proteins | sample 1631181 | NCBI WGS metagenome assembly PVBE01 (sample SAMN08397723, study PRJNA350692) | Marine metagenome, whole genome shotgun sequencing project. | isolation source: water | place: Pacific Ocean | collected 2012-04 | reverse complement strand
CTCCACGGCGGGCAGCTCCAGATAGTTGATGGTCCCATCCTCGAAGGCCTCGGCCCCCTCGGCCATGAAGTGTCTGTCGGCCTGCACGGAGGCGATCGTTATGGTGCCTCCGGCGAACCAGGGACGGCGCAGCTTCTGAAGCGCGGCCTGCGTCAGGTCTTCATCCGCGACGCCCGGCCGTTGAGGCCCGAAATGCCGAGCTTCGCCACCGAGGCCTATACGCTTCGTTTCATCCCCATGCGCGAGCACTTGGGCCGGACCGAGGTCCTGGGCGACCCGGAATACCCGCCCCGCAAGGCGATCGAGGCGCCGCCGCCCGGCACGGCCCTGGTGATCGACGCTCGCGGACGGACCGATGCCGGCGTCGCCGCCTTGGTATCGGACGGACCGGTCAGGGACGCGGCGGCGGTGGCGGCGACGGGCTTGCCGGTCTATTGCAACGGCGCCGCGGCGCCGGCCTCGCTGAACATCCATTTCGGTGCCGACCTGGAGCGGCCGATCGCTTGCGGCGGGGTCGCGGTGTTTCCGGGCGACGTGCTGGTCGGCGACGGCGACGGCGTCGTCGTCGTGCCCCGGGCGCTGGCCGACGAGGTGGCCCGGGACGGCGAGACGCAAGAGGCGCTGGAAGCCTTCCTGAAGGCCCGGATCGATGCCGGTAGCCCGATCCCCGGCACCTACCCGCCGAACCAGGCGACGCTGGACGCCTACGAGGCCTGGCGCAAGCAAGGAGAGAGCAAATAATGCTGTTCTTGGATGAGGCCGCGGTTCGCGAGCATCTCGAGGTCGAGCCGCTGATCCAGGCGATGCGCCAGGCCTTCATCGACTTCTCGACCGGTCGGGTCGAGCAGCCGGTTCGCCAAATGCTGAGCCAACATGGCGGCTTCTTCGGCATCATGCCGGCCTCGGGCGAGGCCATGGGCATCAAGATGGTGACCTATTATCCGAACAACGCGGAACAGAACCTGCCGGTGCACATGGCGCTGATCGCCCTCTTCAAGCCCGAGACCGGGGAGCCGCTGGCGGTGATGGACGGCACCTGGATCACCGAGATCCGGACCGCGGCTTGCTCGGCCGTTGCGACCGAGGTGTTGGCCGCCCCGGACGCCCGAGTGTTGGCGATCCTCGGCACCGGGGTCCAGGGCCGGGCCCATTTCGAGGTCCTACCCTATGTTCGGCAATTCGAGGAGATCCGGGTCTGGAACCGGACCCGGGCCCATGCCGAACGCTTCGTCGAGGAACACGGCGGCATCGTCATGTCGGCCGAGGCGGCGGTCCGCGACGCCGACGTGATCGTCACCGGCACCAGCGCGCAAGAGGCGATCCTGGAAGGCGCCTGGTTGAAGCCCGGCGCCCATGTCAACGCGGTCGGCTCGCCCCGGCCCGATTGGCGCGAGTTGGACGACGAGGCGATGGCGAACGTCGTCGTCGTCGATTCCTACGCCGGCGCGCGGGTCGAGGCCGGCGACGTCATTCTTTCCGGCGCCGAGATCCACGCCGAGATCGGCGAGGTGCTGGCCGGAGCCAAGCCGGCCCGCGCCGACGAGACCACGATCTTCAAATCCCTCGGCATGGCGATCGAGGATGTCGCCTCGGCCCGGCTGGTCTACGAGCGGGCGACGGCCTGAGTCTTGCTCGGACTCCTCAGCTTGGGCTTTCCGGCCAGGATCGGGCGCCGTGTAGGACACGCAGGATCTGCACTTCGTCGGCCGCGACCCGATAGACGACGACATAGGGCGTGCCGGCGATCACCAACTCCCGCGTCGTCTCGACCCGGCCGGCCCGGCCCATCAACGGCATCCGGGCGAGGCCGGCGACCCTGCTCCGAACGACCGCTTGCATACGTCGCGCGGCGTTCGGATCGTCCGTCGCGATATAGGTGTAAATCTCGGTTAAGTCGGCTCGCGCCCGGATCGTCCAAACGAGCCTCATTCAGGCCGCGAAGGCTTCGACGCCAAGTCCTCTATCAACGCGTCCATCTCCGCCATGACCTGATCGTGCGGCACGAGTTCACCTTGCTCGGCCGCCTCGATCCCTTTCTCGACGGCTTGAACATAGGCCTCCTCGCGGTCGAGATACTCGCGAACCGCGCGGCCGATGAGCCAGGAGCGCGAGCGGTCGTAGGTGCCGGCGATCCGGTCCAGGCGGGCCCGGGTTTCGTCGTCCAAGGCGACGGAAGTGGGCTTGACGGACATCGCGATAGCCTTTCCTAATAGCAACTAATGATCACTATAACATAGTTGAAGCCAAATTAGCGAGGTGCCGAGATGCAGACGCGAAAGACCATCTTCATCCGAGAGACGATTACGGCGGACGGACTCTGGCAGGAATGCGCGCCGATCGTCCGGGTGGCGGCGCTGGCGGTGGTGCGGAATCCTTTCGCGGGCGTCCATGTCGAGGACTTGTCGGAGTTGTTCGATCTCAGCCGCCAGATCGGCGAGGCGCTGATGGCCGAGGCCACGGCGATGCTGGGCGGCCCGGCGGTGAGCTACGGCAAGGCGGCGATCGTCGGCGCCGCCGGCGATATCGAGCATGGTGGCGCCATGCTGCACCCCAAGCTCGGCAAGCCGATGCGCGACGCGATCGGCGGCGGCCAGGCGATCATTCCTTCGAACGCCAAGCTCGGCGCCCCCGGCACCGCGATCGATCTGCCGCTCGGCCACAAGGACGAGGTCTGGTCCTTCGACCATTTCGATACCATGACGGTAATGGTGGCGGATGCGCCCAGGGCGGACGAGATCGTTCTCGCCATGGCGGTCGCCGACGGCGGCCGGCCCCATCCCCGGGTCGGCTCCGCGCCGATTCGCGACTAAGACGGCTCAGCGGTCCGGCGCGCCCGGGCCGGCGAAGAGGAGGATGTTGAGAGGGCCGAGTACGGCATGAATCTTTGCGAAAAGGGCCTCGAAGGCGGCCTCGGTGAGGCGTGGGTTGCGGGCCCGTAGTGCCTGGTGGATCTCGTTCAGGCTCCGCTTGCCATCAACTAGGCGGATTACCTCGGCGGCGCCGTCGGGAAGCTCAAACCGAGTTTCGACGCCGTCGAGGTCGAGCTTCAGGCGGGGCGATTTCGCCAGCGCGCGGGCCAGCTCCGCCGCTTCGGTCTCGCGCAGGCTCGCCACCAGCTCCGGCCGGGACAGGGCCTGGCCGCCGGTCCGATCGTCCTCCTCGACGAGATAAAAGACGTGGCTCTTCAGGCTGCCGGCGAGTTCCTCCGCCAGCGCCGCCGCCGCCAGCGGCTCCAGCGCCGCCGCCCGTTCCCGCAACCCCCGGTCCGATAGATAAGTCGCCGGGTCGTAGGCTAGGCCGGGCACGAAGCCACTGATCCTGAGACCGGCGCCGGCCGCCAGCGCCCCGATCTCCGCCACCCGATAGGCGCGGTCGCGGGGGTGTAGCAGCAAGTCGTAAAGACCGGCGTCACCGCCGCTCCGGTGATCGCCGAGATAAGGGTTCCGCCGAAACCAGTTGCTTTCCGGCAGGTCGTCGAGGAGCCGCCGGGCCAGCGCCAGCCGGGCCGCCATCTCGTCCTCGCCGGCGAGGCGGCGGAGCGCCTGCTGCAGGGGGTAGACCCCGGTCCGGCCGAGCGCGCCGTAGAGCATCAACCCCATGCCGCCGCCCGCCGCCAACACCTGGCGAAGCACAGCCAGCCCCGCCGCCGGGTCCTCCAGGTGGTGCAGCACGCCGCAGCAGTCGATGTAGTCGAAAGGGCCGAGCCCGATCTCGGCCAAGTCCAACAGCGAGCCCCGATGGAATGCGATGTTGGCGAGGCCGCGCGCCTCGGCCCGCGCTCGCGCCACCGCCAGGCTGGCTTCCGAGAGATCGAGGTAGGCGACCTCGCCGCCCTCGCCACGGTCGGCCAACTGTTGCGCCAGCATGATCGCCGCGTCGCCGGTGCCGCCGCCGGCGACCAGGGCGCGGATCGGCCCCGCCCGATGACCGGCGAAGACGTAGTGCTCGATCTCCAGGAGATGGCTCGGCGAGCCGGTAATCAGGCGCCTCGCCTCGTCGGCCGGATCGCGCGCCGGATAAGGCAGCGCCTCGTATTGCCGGCGGACCTCGTCGTCGCCGGCTTCCGGGTCCTCAGTCAACGACCCGCAACACGGCCTTGCCCACCACCTTGCGTTCGATCAGCGCATAGAGCGCGTCGGCGGCCTGGGCCAGCGGGAAGGTGTGCGAGATGTGGGGGTGAATCTCTCCCTTGCGCCACCAGTCGAGGATCCGCTCGAAGTTGGCGACGCTGGCCTCGGGCTCGCGCTCGGTCCAAGCACCCCAGAAGACGCCGACGATCGAACAGCTCTTCAGCAGCGCCAGGTTGGCCGGTGCCGAGGGAATCCGGCCCGAGGCAAAGCCGATGACGAGCAGCCGGCCACCCCAGTTGATGCACCTGAGCGACTGGTCGAAGACGTCGCCGCCGACGGGATCGTAAATGACGTCGGCACCCTTGCCGCCGGTCAGCTCCTTGACCTTGTCCTTGAAGTCGCCTTCGGAATAGTTGATCAGCTCGTCGGCGCCGTGCTCTCCGACGATTCGAAGCTTCTCGTCGCTGCCGGCGGTGGCGATCACCCGGGCGCCCATCGCCTTTCCGATCTCGACCGCCGAGAGGCCGACGCCGCCGGCGGCGCCATGCACCAGCAAGGTCTCGCCCGGCTGCAGATGGGCCCGGTCGATCAAGGCATAGGCACTGGTACCGTAGGTCAGCGAGATCGAGGCCGCGGTGGTGAAGTCCAACTCGTCCGGGATCGCCATCACCCTGCTTTCCGGTGCCACCATCTCTTCGGCGTAGGCGCCGTAGGGTGCCATCGCGACGACCCGCTGGCCAGGCCGGAAGCGGCTGACCTCGGCGCCGACCTCGATCACCTCGCCGGCGGCCTCGCCTCCGGGGCTGAAGGGAAACTCGGGCTTGTACTGATACTTGCCCTGGGTGATCAGGATGTCGGGAAAGTTGACGCCGGCGACGTGGACCCTAACCCGGATCTCGTTCCCGGCCAGGGGCCGGCTCGCGATCTCCTCCAGCACCAGGCTCTCGGGCTCGCCGAACGCTTTGCACAACATCGCCTTCATCTATCCGTTCCCTCTTCGCTGACGGTGGCACCAGGGCCTCGATTCTTACACCATCTTCGCCCGCTGGATCAAAAGGCGGCCCAGCCGGACCAGGCAGCGGGCCGGAGGGCACCGACCACCGTGCCCCTGACGTTGGCGATCTCGGGCCGGCGGAAGGGCGCCAGCGCGGCACACGCCGCCTCGTCCAGCACGCCGAGGTGATCCAGCAGCGCCAGAAGCGCGACCTCCGAAGCGCGCCCGGCACCGTCGCGCGCCTTCAAGGCGATGCCGAGGCCTTGCCCCGGCAGGCCCGCCATATAGACCCCTTCCGCCCCGGTCTTGGCGACGACCCGCCCTTGGCAGGCCTGCAGCACCGCGGTGCAACAGCGATCCATGCCCGCCACCATATAGGGTGCGGCCCACATCGCCTCGGCGATCCGCCGGCAGGCCCGGGCCCGGTCCGCGGCCAAGCCGTCGGGGTTGGCGAAGCGGGCCATGCCGAGGGCCAGGTTTCGAAGCGGTATGGCGAAGGTCGGGATCGAGCAGCCGTCGACGCCCCGGGGCAGAGTGGCGAGATCGACGTCGCAGATCTCGGCCAAGGCCCGGGCGACGCGTTGCTGCACCGGATGTTCGGGCCGGACGTAGCCTTGGGTGGCATCGCCCAGATGGACGGCGTGGCTCAGCATTCCGGTATGCTTGCCCGAGCAGTTGTTGCGGGCCGGCCCGAGGGCGGTGTCGGCCCGGATCAAGGCCTCGAAGATCGCCTGGTTGCGCGGCCAATGGCCACCGCATTCGAGATCGGCCTCGGCGAGGCCCAAACGCCGCAACCAGGCCAGCACCGTCTCGACATGCACCGGCTCGCCGGCATGGCTGGCGGCGGCCAGCGCGATCTCGCTATCGCCGAGATCGAAAGCCTCGGCGCCGCCGCTCTCGATCAGGGGCAGGGCCTGGATCGGCTTGGTCGCCGAGCGCGGGTAGATCGGCCGCTCGATCGCGCCCCAGACGGTGTGCACGGCACCCTCGGCATCGACGATCGCGGCGTCGACGGCGTGCCGGCTTTCCACCACCTCGCCGCGGCTAACCTCGATCAAGAAGGGTTCCGGTCCGGGCGCGCCCAAACATCTCAGCGTCGAATTATCGGCGGAAGGCTTTGTCATGGCGCGATCCTTGGGTAGGCTTGCCGGCGGCGCTTGCTTGCGCCGAGACACCATGGGGGCGGAGGCCGGTGCAGCCACCGACGGGAAAAAGGGGCTACTTCGCCATCGGCGTTGAACGTTTAAGCAAGCCGATGAACGCAGGCAACCTGTTTCGCTCGGCGCACGCTTTCGGCGCCAGCTTTCTCTTCACCATCGAGGCCGAGTATCCCAAGCGCAGAAACCGCTCCGATACCAGCCGGGCGCCGCAGCACCTGCCGCTCTACGAATACCCCGATGTCGCCTCGTTGACCCTGCCCGAAGGCTGCCGCCTGATCGGGGTCGAGCTCTTGGACGAGGCGGTGGTGCTGCCGAGCTTTCACCATCCGCCGCAAGCCGCCTACGTGCTGGGACCGGAACGGGGCGCGCTCTCGGCGGAGCTGCTGGCGCGCTGCGACGAAGTGGTGCGGATCCCGACCGCCTTCTGCATCAATGTCGCCACCGCCGGTGCCATCCTGATGTACGACCGGGTGCTCTCGCTCGGCCGCTTCGCCCGCCGCCCGGTCTCCAGCCTGGCCGAGGCCGAGCCCTTGCCGGCGCATGTGCAGGGTGCACAGATCATTCGCGGCGGGGCAGGGAAAAAGACGACCGAATGAACCTTTGGTTCCTTCAGACTCTTTAAAATGCCACATTCGCCAGCTATGTTGGGGCCATGTTCGCACGCGCCGTTCTCTCTATTCTCATCTTCTTGTCGGCCTCCGAGGCGTTGGCCCAATCGCCCTCGCCGATCGGTACCTTCAAGGCCTGGACCGCTTTTACGGCGAAGGAAAAGCAAGGTCGTGCCTGCTATATGGCGAGCCAGCCGAAATCCACCAAGCCGAAGGGCGTCAAGCGGGACGAAATCTGGATCCTGGTGACGCACCGGCCCTACAAGAAGGTCCGGAACGAAGTCTCGGTCTATGTCGGCTATCCCTTCAAGCCGGACAGCGAGGCCGTGGTCGATATCGACGGCAAGAAATACAAGCTCTTCACCTACAACGAGACCGCCTGGGCGGAGACCAGAAAACTCGACAACACCCTCGTCCAGGCCATGCGCAAGGGGCGCCGAATGCTGCTGCGCGGCGTTTCCACGCGCGGCACGAAAACGACAGACAGCTATTCGCTGTCCGGCTTCACCGCCGCCCACGACGCCATCACCAAGGCCTGCAAGGCGAAATAGCCGGAACGCACCATGGCACCAGGAATTGCGGTTCGTCCTCGCGTCGTCGATACGCCGGCCGGGCAGCGGCTGGATCTGGTCGGTCTGACCCGGGCCGAGCTCGCCGAAGCGCTGGCCGGAATCGGAGTGCCGGCGCGCCAACGCGCCATGCGGGCGGGCCAGCTCTGGCACTGGCTCTACCATCAGGGCGCGACCTCGTTCGAGGCGATGACAACGATCTCGAAGGAGCTTCGGGCGTCGCTGGCCGAACGGTTCCGGATCTCCCGACCCGGGGTCGCCGAGCAGCAGACCTCCGAGGACGGCACCTGGAAGTGGCTGCTGGCGCTCGGCGACGGCAACCAGGTCGAGACCGTCTACATCCCGGAATCGGACCGCGGCGCGCTTTGCCTTTCCTCGCAAGTCGGCTGCAGCCTCGATTGCCACTTCTGTCACACCGGCACCCAAGCGATGGTCCGCAACCTGACTCCGGCCGAGATCGTCGGCCAGTTGCTGCTGGCCCGCGACCAGTTGGGCGAATGGCCCTCGCCGAGCGAGGGACGGATGCTCTCCAACATCGTCATGATGGGGATGGGGGAGCCGCTGTTGAACTACGACAACGTCGCCAAGGCGCTCCGGATCGCCATGGACAACGAGGGTATCGCCCTCTCGCGCCGGCGGATCACGCTCTCGACCGCCGGCGTGGTGCCGGTGATGCGACGCTGCGGCGAGGAGTTGGCGGTCAAGCTGGCGGTCTCGCTGCACGCGGTTCGCGACGACGTGCGCGACCAATTGGTGCCGCTCAATCGCAAGTTCCCGATCGCCGAGCTGCTGCAGGCCTGCCGCGACTATCCCGCCGGCAGCAACGCGCGCCGCATCACTTTCGAATACGTGATGCTGAAGGGCGTCAACGACAGCCTCGGCGATGCCCGCGAACTGGTCCGGCTGATCCAGGGCATCCCGGCCAAGGTCAACCTCATTCCCTTCAACGCCTGGCCCGGCGCGCCTTACGAGTGTTCGGACGACCGGGCGATCGGCCGCTTCGCCGAGATCGTCAACACCGCCGGCTATTCGAGCCCGGTGCGCAGCCCCCGCGGCCGCGACATCATGGCCGCCTGTGGACAGCTGAAATCGGCGAGTTCGAAGCCCGGGCGAGCGAAACCCTGAAGCCTGGCGCCGCAACTTTTCCTGTTGACCTCGGTCCTTGCCGCCGGCTCGCGTTCGCCTATACTGCGCCGCCGTTTCGCCAACCAAATTCTCGAAGAGGCAGCGTCAGATGAGAGGCGACATCAAGAAGGTCGTACTGGCCTATTCCGGCGGGCTCGACACCTCGGTGATCTTGAAGTGGCTCGAGACCGCCTATGGCGCGGAGGTGGTCACCTTCACCGCCGATCTGGGCCAGGGCGAGGAACTGGAGCCGGCCCGGGCTAAAGCCGAGATGCTGGGCGTTCGCGAGATCTTCATCGAGGACCTGCGCGAGGAATTCGTCCGCGACTTCGTCTTCCCGATGTTCCGTGCCAACGCCCTTTACGAGGGCTATTACCTGCTCGGCACCTCGATCGCCAGGCCGCTGATCGCCAAGCGCCAGATCGAGATCGCGGCGGCGGTCGGCGCCGACGCGGTGGCCCACGGCGCCACCGGCAAGGGCAACGACCAGGTCCGCTTCGAGCTGACTTATTACGCCCTCAACCCGGACATCCGGGTGATCGCGCCCTGGCGCGAGTGGGACCTCACCAGCCGGACCCGGCTGATCGACTTCGCCGAGCAGAACCAGATCCCGATCGCCAAGGACAAGCGTGGCGAGGCGCCGTTTTCGGTCGACGCCAACCTGTTGCACATCTCGGCCGAGGGCAAGGTGCTGGAAGATCCCTGGATCGAGCCGGAAGAATTCCTCTATAGCCGCACCGTCCGGCCCGAGGACGCGCCTGACGAGGCCAGTTATATCGAGGTCGCGTTCGAAGAGGGCGATGCCGTCGCGGTCGACGGCGAGCGGCTCTCCCCGGCGGCGCTGCTGACCCGGTTGAACGAGATCGCGGGCCGGAACGGCGTCGGCCGGTTGGACCTGGTGGAGGGCCGTTTCGTCGGCATGAAGTCGCGCGGCGTCTACGAGACGCCGGGCGGTACCGTCTTGCTGGCGGCGCACCGCGGCATCGAGAGCATTACCCTCGATCGGGGCGCCATGCACCTGAAGGACGAGTTGATGCCGCGCTACGCCGAGCTGGTCTACAACGGCTTCTGGTTCTCGCCCGAGCGCGAGATGCTGCAGGCGGCGATCGACAAGAGCCAGGAATGCGTCACCGGCGAGGTCCGCCTGAAGCTTTACAAGGGCAACGTTTCGGTGGTCGGCCGGAAATCGCCGCAAAGCCTCTACAGCCTTGAGCACGTCACCTTCGAGGAGGACAGCGTCTACGACCAGCGTGACGCCGAGGGCTTCATCAAGCTGAACGCGCTCCGCCTCAAGCTGCTGCACCGCCAACGCGATTGAGGCGGCGGGGCGGGCGCAGACGAAGGGGACTTTCTACGCCGTCGCCCCAGCCGAGGCGCCGAGTTCGCCCCGGATCGCATAGCGGAGAATATCGACCACTTGCGCCGGCGTCTCCGCCACCGCCATCGCGGCTGTGTCGACCTCCTTCAGCGCGTGGCCCAGGGCGGGATCGTGCAGCGTGACGATCGGCGTGCCCAGCGCGGCGGCGAAACCCGCGTCGAAGGCGGCATTCCATTGCCGGTACTTGTCGCCGAACCGGATCACGGCGACGTCGGCCCGCTCGATCAGGGTCCGGGTGCGGATGGCGTTCACCTTGGCGCCCTTGTGATCGTGCCAAAAGGGCTTCTCCTCGGGGCCCAGGATGGCGGTGCCGCAATCGTCGCTCGAGGCATGGTCGGTGACCGGTGACAGAAGCGTTACCGGCAGCCCCACCGCCTCGATACCCTGGGCGACCTCCTGGCGCCAATTGCTGTGAATCTCGCCCGAGAGATAGACCGTCCAGTGCTCGTCCGCCATCGTTTGCCCTCCTCGTCGCCGGTAGATCCGGTACCGGCGGAGTGATAGTACGACGGCGGCGCGCGGCGCCAACCATGCCTCAGTCGATGGCCGGCACTTCTATCGTGGCCGGCGGCAGGCCGGCGCGGGCGCGTACGACAGCCATCTCCAGGCCGTGCTCGAAATGGCGGCGGAAGCGGTCGGCGTCGAAAAGCGCCGAGCCGTCGCGAATGGCGAGCAGGCGCCGGCGCAAGGCGTGCAATCGGGCCGAATCGGCCGCCAGCTCGATGGCCAGGCGTTCGTAGTGTTCCAGGTCGTCGACGACCAAGTCCTCGACCCCCGACGCCCGGGAAAGCGTGGCGCCCAATCGAGCCGCCGGCGCATCGCCCCGAATTGTCAACACCGGCAGGCCGACCCAGAGCGCATCCACCGTGGTGATGCCGCCGCCGTGATAAAGGTTGTCGAGGGCCAGGTCGGCGAGCGGCAGCCGGGCGCAATGCGCCTCGTGGGGGACGATTTTCGAGAACAGCAAGCGCTCGGCCGAAATGCCCCGTGCTTCTGCTTCTCGCTCGAGGTTCGCTCGTGTCTCCGGCAGCCAGTTGCCGAACCACAGCACCGAATCCGGCACCGCCGCCAGGATTCGCATCCAGACGGAGAAGATCCTCGGCTCGAACTTGCAGGGGTGGTTGAAGTTGCCGAAGACGAAGCCGCTCTCGGGCAGACCGTATTGGGCCCGATCGACGGCCATCTCTCCGACTTTCGGACGCACCGTCGGCATGAAGGTATCCGGCAAGTAGATCGGCGCCTCGGGCCCGAGGCGGGCCCATTCCGGCGGCACGTAGACCGGGTCGGTGACCAGGTAATCGATATAGTCGGCGCCGGTGGTGATCGAATAGCCGAAACCGTGCACCTGTATCGGCGCCGGCCGGAACGACATCAGCGGCATGCAGTTCTGCGAGGTCAGGCCGGTCACGTCGAACAGCAGATCCAGGTCGTCGTCGCGAATTCGGTTGGCGGCCGTGTACGGGCTCGACACCGGCACATCTGTGAAATGATCGAAGGCGGCCCGATAGGCGATCGAGAACTCGGTTCTATCGCAGGGCTCGACCGAGTAGCCGAAGACCTCGAAGCGCTCGCGGTCGTGCGCCGCCACCAGTTCCTTCATGACCAGGGGCAGGCTGTGCATGTGGGTGTAGCCGAGCCGGATTTTGTCCCGCGTGGCCATTGGCGAGGGATGCACGAACGGCCGATGGTCGGCGAAGCTCGCGGTCTCCCTGGCGATGCTCCGGGCACGATTGTGAGCCGCTTCGCCGATCAGCGCATATGGCAACGGCAAGGCTTGGAGGTTGAAGACATCGACTGTCAGTGGTCGATCGGATTCGAGGTCGGCGCGGATGCGCTCTTTCAGGCTTTCCAGGAAACGGTCGTAGTCGCGCCAATCGCAGACGGAGAGCGCGATGTCGAACAGGCGCGACGAGGCACCGATGTCCTTCGGCTCGAGTTCGAGAATGCGGCGGTAGATCTTGGCCGCGGTCGCCGACCGGCGCATGCCCTCCGTCATCGTCGCGATCGCTTTCAGGGCCTGGACGTCGTCCCAGACATAGCCGAGGGCCTCACTCGCGAGTCTCAGGGCGGTCTCGAAGTCCTTTCGCTCCCAATGACAGCGTATCATGAGCACATGCGCGGTCGGCGACGCGGGATCCAGGGCCAGGGCCCGCTCGCAGGCGTCGAGGCTGTCGCCGATACGACCCGCGCTGATCAGACAGAGCGCCAGCAGGTTCCAACCGGGCGTCGCATCCGGGGTCACTGGAAGCGCCTCCCGGACCAGGACGATCGCCTCCTCGTAGCGGCCGAGCCGTTCCAATACGGTAGCCATCTCGATCTTCAATGCGGCCGGATCGGGGGCCTCGGCGAACATCGATTGGTAGATCTCCAACGCTTCCTCGAAGGCGTCCTGTTGGCGCAAGGACTGGGCCAGCCCGTAGCGCGCCGCGCGAAGCCCGGGCTCCAATGCGAGTGCCCGGCGAAAGGCTTCGCCGGCGGCAACCAGCCGACCGCCCTCGATCAAAGCCAGTCCGAGGGTATGCCAGCCGATGGCGTAGTCCGGGTGCTTCTCCAGTACTGCCTCGGCCTTGCGTCGGGCGGCGATCCAGTCGCCTTTGTGCAACAATGCGGTGGCCAGATTGTTGGTGAACGCCGGCGCTTCGGAAACTCGCTCGGCCGTCTCGAAATGGGCGATGGCGGCATCGAAGTCCTCGTTGCCGAGGTAGATTTCGCCGAGTTTGGCGTTGACGCTGGCGTCGTCGGGCGCCAGCCGGTGCGCCGTCCAGAGGGTCCTGAGCGCCGCCTTACTTTCCCCGTCGCCGAGCAAGGCGCCGGCCAGACCCGTCAGGGCCTCGATGTTTTCGGACTGGTCCTCGAGAAGGGCCCGGTAGTGTGCTGCGGCATCGCCGTTGGCGCCCAATATCACCAGGATTTGGGCCAGATTCAGGCGCACCGCAGTAGCCCAGGGCGCAAGAGCGAGCGCCGTTTCCAGGGCGTCGCGGGCCTCCTCGTTGCGACCGATCGCGCCGAGGACGATGCCGAGATGTGCGTGGGCGTCGACCATCTCGGGTGCTTCGTCGATCAGTTCGCGGTAGGTCCCTTCGGCGTCATCGATTTCGCCCCGGCTCGCCATGGTATCGGCCAATCGCAGCCGCGCCATCTGGCTGGCCTCTGGGGTATTCTGGCGCTGATATGCTTCCGACATCGCCACATCACTCACGCAAACGTTCCGGCGCCGCCGGAACACCCTCGTAGCGTGCGGTAGTGTCGACTTTGGCTATTAAAGAACGATTAACCAAGCAATCGAGGGGGTGGCCTCACTCCGCCGCGCGGGATGGGGTGGCGGGCTCCTCGCGGCGCGTCTTGGCGATCGTCTTCTGGGTATCGAACTCCTTGCGACGCCTCTCCAGCTCGGCCGCCGGAAGCCGCTCGATGTTCAGGTAGTCCAGCTTCCAGTCCGGGTCCGCGCTCCAGCGGAGTGGCGACTGCACCGTGGTCCTGGGCCCCGGCGCCGTTTCCAGAAGGCGAAGGGCGAGTTCCAGGGTGAAAGCCCGGGACTCCGCGTCGTCGGGTCGCCCGGCCGAGTTGCCCAAGGGAAAATCGCTGAACAGAAACCGCGGCACGCCGCAATGCTCGACGATATCCTTGGCCGAGCCCATGACGACGGTCGGAATGCCTTTCGCCTCGAGGTGTCGTGCAACCAGACCCACGGTCTGGTGGCAGACGGGTCAATTGGCGACGAGGATCGCGGCGTCGACCCCGTCGGCGCGGAGCCGATCGAGCAGCTCCGGGCCATCCTGCTCCAGCGTCACGCGTTGACTGCGGTTGGTCGGGATGCCGTGAAAGCGCGGCGCCAATTCGCCGATCCGGCCGTCCGCAGCCGCCCGTCGAAGCGCGTGTAAGGGAAAGTAAGCCCTGGGGTCGGCTGCCGTCGTATGCAGGCGATCATACCCGAGATGAGAAATCCCGAGTTCGGGTTCGCCGGCCGTATCGTCGGAATAGACCCGGTAGAACTTGGCGCCACCGTTATAGGGCGCGCCCGGGCCCTGATCGCCCTTGTCGGGCCGGATGGGCGCCGCCGTGGTGACCAGCGCGATGCGCGCTTCGGCCAGCGGCCGGGCCAGCGGGGTGAAGGGCACCTCGTCATACTGCGCCCACCGGTAGGGATTGTCGTTACCGAGCGCCATATAATACTCGCGGGTCCGGCGCATATAGGGAACGGGCACATCGTGCGGCGCCGCGAAACCCAACCCTTCGTCTGTAGCGGACATCGGGAACTCCCTTCGGCTGTCGGCGGCTGTCGCTCGAGTGCCTGCCGCCCGCCTGTTGTAGTAGCATCCGACCGGCGACCGCGTCCATGGCGGCGACCGTGGCGCGCCGGCCCCGATCCGCCTTAGAATTGCCGCCGAACGCTTGTCGAGAGGGAAACACCATGACCATACGCAAGATCGCACCGATGGGAAGTCCGGTTCTCTACGAGATCGCGGCCCCGGTGCCGGATCCGACCGATTCCGAAGTCGCACGGCTGGCCCGCGACATGCAGGACACCCTGGTCGACATCGGCGGCTCCGGCATCGCGGCACCCCAGGTCTTCGAGAGCACGCGCCTGGTCGTTTACCGGCCGAGCGGGCGGATGCTGGCCGAGGCCGAAGCGGCGGAGGACGCCTGGGTGGTGATGGTCAACCCCGAACTCACCCTGTCGTCGGGGGCGCCTGTCGCCGGCTGGGAGCGCTGCCTCTCGATCTCCGGCCTGCATGGCCTGGTGCCGCGGGCGTCGAAGGTCGGTTGCCGCTATCGAACACTCAGCGGCGAGACCGTCGAGCACGAGGTCGAGGGCGCGCTCGCGGTGCTGCTGCAACACGAATGCGATCATCTGGACGGCATTCTCTATCCGATGCGGATGACCGACCTCTCGAAGCTCGAGTTCGATGCCGTGCCCGGCCAACTGGCGAAGCACCTGGCCGCCGGCGGCAAGGCCTGGCCGGTGCTGCGCGAACTGGTCGATGATTGGCCGGGACGGGAGACCTGGATGGGCTGAGGGCTTGCCGCGACTTGATTTCAGTCATTGCGACCGCCCGCCCCGGCCATGATGATCGGGATCGGAAATCAGCAAGAATTGGTTTTCTATTCGGGTGGCGCCAGGGTCCTTCGCAACCGATCCCGTTGAAGACGGCACCGTGCATGGTGTCTGCCCACACGATTGTCCCGATACCTGCAGCTTGCTGGTCCAGGTCGAGGGCGGGCGGGCGGTGCACGTCGGCGGCAATCCCGACCACCCGGTGACCCGCGGCATCATCTGCCGCAAATTCGCGGCCTCGCCGAGACGATACTTCGGCCCCTCGCGGCTGACGGCGCCGTTGCTGCGGGTCGGCGACAAGGGCGAGGGCAAATTCGCCGAGATCGGTTGGGAGGAGGCGCTCGCCACCATCGCTGGCCGTTGGCATGCAATCGTCGAAGCCGACGGCGCGCATGCGATCCTGCCCTTTTTCGGCTCCGGCACCGAGGGTCTGGCGCACGGCCACATCGCGCCGAAAAGGTTCTTCAACCGTCTGGGAAGCCTGCAACCGGTACGTACGATCTGCACGAAAGCCGGCCGCGAGGGCTATCGCCTGACCATGGGCAGTTCGGCCGGCGCCGACCCGACGGCGATCGCCGAGGCCGGCCTGATCGTCGACTGGGGCGCCAATACCGCATCGACCAACATCCACCACCAGGTATTCCTCGGGCAAGCCATCCGACGGGGCGCCAAATATGCAGTGGTCAATCCGGCCGGCATCCCCGGCGGCGAGCGGGCCGACTGGCACCTCCGCCCGCGGCCTGGAACCGACGCGGCCCTGGCGCTGTCGATGATGCACGTGATCGTCCGGGAAGGCCGTCACGATACCGACTTCATCGAAAAACACACCACCGGATTCCTGGATTTGAGGCAGCGCCTGGATGCCTTCCCACCGGAACGGGGGGAAGCGATCACCGGGATCGCCGCCGGCCTGATTGTCGAGTTCGCGCTGGCCTACGCCCGGCTGCGGCCGGCTTTCATCTATGTTGGCCCGGGCTGCCAGCGCCACACCAATGCCGGCATGACGCTCCGCACCCTGGCCTGCCTGCCGGCCGTCACCGGTGCCTGGCGCTATCCACCGGGCGGCCTCTATTTCCCGACCAGCACCTGTTTCCCCGCCGACTTCGGAGCCTTGGAAGGAGGCGATCTGAGGCCCGGCCCGGCCGCCGGGTACAACATGATCCACCTGGCGCGGATGCTGGAGGGCGCGGCCGTGAAAAGCCTGTTCGTGATGAACGGCAATCCGGCGTCGACGCTTTACGACCAGAGCCGGTTGCGCCGCAAGCTTCGCCGCGAAGACCTCTTTACGGTCGTACACGAGCGGTTCTTGACCGACACGGCGCGATTTGCCGATCTCGTCCTGCCGGCGACGACGCAGTTCGAGCAGAACGACATCCTGTTCTCCTACTATCACCCCAGTCTGCTTCTCAATCGCCAGGCGGTGCGGCCGTTCGGCCGCTCGCGCTCCAATCTGGAGGTGCTCCGTGGGCTCGCCCGGACCATGGGCTTTTCCGATCCGGCCTTCGACGAGAGCGAGGAGGCGATCATCCAAAGCGTGCTGGATTTGGATCAGCCGGCTATCGCCGGGATCGATCGGGGGAAGCTGGTCCGGGACGGCTGGGCGCCGGCCGGTGCCGATCCAGTCCATCTGGCGGCCGGCGAGCATCGCTACCCGACACCATCGGGGGGAATCGAAATTTCGTCGAAACGCGCGGTGGCGCTGGGCCTCGACCGGTTGCCCGACTATCAGCCCCCGCGCGAAAGCCCGGACGGATCGCCAGACCTGTACCGGCGCTTTCCGCTGCAGTTCCTGACCCCCTCGGCGCATTCCATTCACAACACCAGCTACGCCGACCAGCCCGGCTTTCGGGCCGACGAGCGGGGCCCGAAAGTCCTTCTCAATCCTGCCGACGCGGCCAGGCGCAAGGTCGGCGACGGCGATCTGGTGCGGGTTCGAAACGGCCGTGGCGAATGCCTGCTGCGTGCCCGGGTGACGAACCAGATCCGCGAAGGTGTCGCCATGGCGCCCGGTCAATGGTGGGATCGGCGCTACGAAGGCGGGACCAGCCCCAACTTCACGACCCCCGATTTCGCGGCGGACCTGGGCGGTGGCTCGGCCTTCAACTCGAACCTCGTGGAAATAGAACTGGCGTCTGCCGACGGCACGGAGGCGCGGCCGTGAGCCCTCCCCACAGCCCGGCCGAAGGCCTGATTCATCGCGGCATCGCCCATGTCGAATTTTTCGACCTCGCGCCGGATCGGCTGGAACACCTGGACGAGCTGATTTCCGAGCTTCGCCGTGAAGGCCGGGGCCGCTTCAGTTTCCACGCCCCGATCACGCGCACCGAGGATTACCCGCTGAGCGGCGTCAGTTGTTTCTATCTGAACGAAGAGCAGGCAAAGCGGGAGTATTCCTTCGCCCTGTTGGCCGAAACCGCCGCCGCCGCCGCCCGCTGGGGGCGACGCATGTGGTGACGCATCTGACCTACGGGCCGACCGACAGCGACGATCCCGATCGGGCCGCCGGGCTGGCCGCCGAGGCCTGCCGACGGATGGCCTCGATCGCCCGAGATGCCTGCGTTCCCATCGACATCGAATTCGCCGCCTACACGGATGCCTTTCACCGCCCGGGCGACTTCGCTTCGGCCGTCGATCCTTTTCCGGAACTCGGAATATGCCTCGATGTCGGACACGCGGCGCTGGGCGCGATGCTGCGCGGACGCGACGTCGTCCAGGACGTGGCGCTGCTGGCGCCCAAGGCGCGTTCGATGCACCTCTGGAACACCCTCGGCCCGGCGCATACGAAGAAGTTTCATCACACCCCCCTCCACCCTGACCAGCGCCCCGAGAACGGCTGGCTCGAGATTCCCCTCCTGGTCGAGACGGCGCTGACGGCGGCGCCGAACATGCAGGTGATTTTCGAGTATCCGGTCGTGGAGGTGAGTCCCAAGATCCAGGCCGGCTACGACTGGATCGAAGACATCGCCCGTAACCTTCGAGCGCGCCTCGAGGCCGCGGCGGACGGCTGAAACGAGAGACGATCCCGATCAACCCTGGTGCAGCGACAGAGAGAGTAAATGGCGGAAATCAGAGTTCTACTCATCAATTGCAACACCATGCTCGATACCCTGGTCACCGCCGGTATCGGCATCCTGTCCGCTTGCATCAAGGAGGCGGGCCATGAGGTGCGGATGTTCGACACGACCTTTTACCGCACCGCGGACGTCACCGGCGACCAGGCCCGAGCCGCGGCGTTGCAAGTCAAGGAAACCGATTTCGCCGACCTCGGCATCGAGGCCAACGAGGCGGACGTGGTCGAGGATTTCGTGAAGACGGTCGCCGACTACCGGCCCCACCTGATCGGCCTGTCGGCCATCGAAGTGACCTATCGGCTCGGCATCAGATTGCTGGACGCGGTCAGGGATTCCGGCATTCCGACCATCGTCGGCGGCCCCTATGCGACCTTCGCGCCCGAGATCGTGATCGCCTCGCCGAGCGTCGACATGGTCTGCGTCGGCGAGGGCGAAGGTGCCCTGGTCGAGCTCTGCGATCGCCTGGCGAGCGGAGAAGCGATCACCGGAATCGAAAATCTCTGGGTCGAACAGGACGGCCAGGTCCATCGCAATCCCGTGCGCAAGCCGGTAGACCTCGCCTCCCTGCCGCGCCAGGACTGGAGCGTCTATGACGAGCGCCGCTTCTGGAAACCGATGGGCGGCAAGATCTCGGTTACCGGCACCTTCGAGATGAACCGGGGTTGCCCTTACACCTGCACCTTCTGCATCAACTCGGGCTTGCGCGAGATCTACGACGATCTCGGCGGGTATTACCGCGAGCAGGACATCGAGCGCTTGGTCGACGAGATGGTGGAGAAGAAGGAACGCTACAACCTGGCTTACGTCTATCTGGTCGCCGAAAGCTTCCTGACGACGACGCGCGAGCGCATCCAGACCTTCGGGCGCCTTTACCAGCAGAAGGTCGGACTGCCGTTCTGGGTCGAGGCGCGCCCGGATTCGATCAACGACGAGAAGG
>PVBE012718921.1_pt1 | contig 18969 bp, 18 predicted proteins | sample 1631181 | NCBI WGS metagenome assembly PVBE01 (sample SAMN08397723, study PRJNA350692) | Marine metagenome, whole genome shotgun sequencing project. | isolation source: water | place: Pacific Ocean | collected 2012-04 | reverse complement strand
CCGAGCGACATGCTCGGAAACGCCCAGGTGTCGGCGCTGTCCTTCAGGGTCCAACCGGTCAGATCGATCGCGTCATCGCCGGGATTGTGTATTTCGATCCAGTCGGAGTATTGACCGTCCCCGTCGGCCAGCGTGGTGTCGTTAATCGCCATGAATTCAGAGATTACCGGCGTTCCGCTCAGGAGCAGTCGCGGCTCGAGAGCCTCCAGCAGGGGCGCGGCGTAACTCTGGTCGTCCGAGCGAACCATATGGCGACACTGCCTCTCTAAGTGGGCAACCCGACCCTCCCGGGGCAGAACCGAGGCGGCCCAACCTCCCACATCTCCGAAAAACGATAATCAAGTATCATACCACAGAACGCACTGGCGCAAAGGGTATTTCATACTGTCAGACCATTTGCGCCGCTGGAGGCTCGCGGGCCGGCCGGAGCAAAAATCACCGGCAGTTGCGCTATTCAGGCGGTAAGATCGTTAGCCCATATAATCGCAATTGGAAGAAGAGCAAGGAGCTTGCGCCATGGGAATCAAATCCGCTGCTGTAGTAACTACAGTCCTGGCCCTGGCCGTGAGTCTGCAGGCCGAGGTCAAACCCAACAAGCCGCCGACACCGCCGACGGAATTCGCCGTGGTGCTCTCGCCGGGATACGGCACGATCGATCACTTCTCATCCGATCCCAAAGTGTTCGAGAACCTGCTTGTCAACATGAAGAAAGCCGGGTTCAACACGATCCATTGCGTCTACCGCGACTGGCGAATAGAACTCTGCCGCAAGCACAACGTCAAGATGATGGTCGACATCCTCGCGTGGAAGGATGACGTGAAAATGGACGTCCGCCGCCCGAAACAGCGCCCCACAGTCGAGGCGATCTGCCGCAAGCTGCGCGACGAACCGGGCGTCTGGGGATACAACCTCTGGAACGAGAAGCTCCCCTACTTCGGGTATCCCGACAAGAAGAACATCGATCAGTACATCGCGATGATCAAGAAATGGGACCCGACCCATCCGATATGGGTCGGCACCTACCGCGTCTCGTACGCAAACGCGTTCAAGGAAAAGCCCGGCATCCACGCCTACTACGACTACCACTGGCAGCGCGGGTTCCTGTGGCATTTCGCCGACTTGCAGTGGTACATGGGGCACTGCAGGAACATGGACGGTCACATCGGCCGATGGGTGCTGGGAAGCAATTACAATTGGAACAGCTACACGCTCAACACGTCGATCCCGTTCGGCCTGAAAGTCTGCATATGGTTCATCGGCGGACCATTTGACAAAGAAGGAAACATCGACCCGAAGCACCGCTTTTATCACCTGGTGAAGGTCTGTCAGGAACGAAAAGCTCTCTACACCGACATCATGAAGATCGGACGTCCCCTGGCGGTCTACTCCACGCCGACAACGAAGACCGAATCCAACAAGGACAAGAAAACCGATGTACCGTGGCGAATCAAACCGTTCCCCAAGGAGCACTGGCTGCAGGCCAAACAGGGCGAGGCGCTGTTGGGCTTCTTCAAATATCCAAACGGCGACGATGCGGTCTACGTCGCCAACCACAACGCATACGCCCCGCAAGAAATGACGCTGACACTGGACGCCAGGAGCTGCGCCAAAGCGACGGTCGAACTCCTGGACCGCAAGACCGAAAAGTGGCGCGCTCTGGAGATAAAGGATGCGGCGGTCTCATTCACACTCCCCACCGCCGGCGGTGAACTGTTGCGAATTAAGGGACGCAGCAAATAACTCACCGGCGCGAACGTTCTGCATTCAGTACACCTGCAGATGGAGATAGATCATGCTAAACGCTGCATACATCGTGCTGATCGCCGCACTGACCGGTCCGACCGGCGACACAGACAACTGGCCGCAGTTCCGCGGACCGGATGGAAACGGACACACCGCCGCAACCGGTCTTCCGCTCCAATGGTCCGAGCAGAAAAATGTCGTCTGGAAGACCGCTGTCCACGGTGTGGGTTGGTCCTCGCCGGTGATATGGGGTGACCAGATATGGATGACCACCGCCGACAAGAAAGGCCGCAATCTGCATGCGGTGTGCGTCGATCGGGTCAGCGGGAAGATCGTCCATGACGTCAAGTTGTTCGACGTGAAAAAGGCCGAGCGAATCAACCGGATGAACTCCTACGCCTCACCCACGCCGATAATAGAGGCCGGCCGCGTGTACGCGCATTTCGGGCGATACGGAACCGCGTGCCTCGACACGAAGACCGCCAGGGTAATCTGGTCGCGCCAGGATATGCAGTGCGAGCACCACATGGGGCCCGGCGCCTCGCCGATCCCGTATGGAAAAAACCTGATCATCGCCGTCGACGGAGTGGACGTTCAGTACGTAACGGCGTTGGATCGCCAGACGGGAAAAACCGTCTGGAAGACCAATCGATCGCTGGACTACTCCAACGTCCACAAATACTGCCGCAAGGCGTTCTGCACACCGTCGGTGCTCGACGTCGCGGGACGCAAACAGCTCGTCAGTCCGTGCGCAAGAGGCATTGTCGCATACGACCCCGACAGCGGCGCCGAGTTGTGGAAGGTCCGGACCAAGGGATTCTCAGTAGTGCCCCGCCCTGTATCGGACGATAAGAAAGTCTACGCAATCACCGACTGCGACTTTCCGGAACTCTGGGCGATCAAGGCCGACGGCAAGGGCGACGTCACCGGCAGCCGCATCGCCTGGAAACTCAAGAAGCACATGCCCCAACGGGCCTCGATGATGCTGATAAAGGATTTGATGTTCACAGTCTCCCACAAGGGCGACGTGGTCTGCATCGACACCGCAAAGGGCAAACCGGTGTGGGAAAAGCGGATCGGCAGGGCGTATTCGGCGTCACCGATCTACGCCGAGAACCGCGTCTACCTGCTGTCCGAACGGAGCGGAACAACGGTAATCGAGCCGTCCCGAAAGTACAAACCGCTGGCGACCAACAAACTCGACGGACGAGTAATGGCCACCCCCGCAGTAGCAGGCAAAGCAATGTTCATTCGAACCGACACGCACTTGTATCGGATCGAGAAGGGAGATTAATGAGGATTCATATCAGCATCATTCTGGCGATCTTCTTGGCGGATGCGACTCTTACCCAGGCCGCACGCGCCGAAACACCGAGGGCGCCGAAAGGGAGCATCGTCGCCAAACACGGTCGCCTGCGCGTGCAGGGCAATCGCATTGTCGACTCAAGCGGCAAGCCCGTTGCACTGCACGGCATGTCGCTGTTCTGGAGCCAGTGGATGCCGCAGTACTACAACGCCGAGGCCGTGAAATGGCTGCGAGACGACTGGGGCTGCACTGTCGTGCGGGCGGCGATGGCTGTCGAGCACGGCGGATACCTGAAGAACCCCAAACGCGAAAAAGAGAGAGTCTGCAAGGTAGTCCAAGCCGCAATTGATCTGGGAATCTACGTGATAGTCGACTGGCACGATCACAACGCGCACAAACACACACGCGAGGCGAAAGCATTCTTCGCCGAACTGGCCCAGGCGTATGGGAAATATCCCAACGTGCTGTACGAAACCTGGAACGAACCGCTCAACAAGCACGACTGGTCCAAAGTCATCAAGCCGTACCACCAGGCCGTGATCCCCGAGATACGCAAACACGCGCCAGACAGCCTGATACTCTGCGGAACGCAAACCTGGTCCCAGGACGTCGACAAAGCAGCCCGCGACCCGCTAAAGTTCAAGAACATCGCGTATGTGCTCCATTTCTACGCATCTACTCACAAGCAACACCTGCGCGACAAAGCCGCCGCCGCACTGAAAGCCGGCGTCGCCTTAATGGTCACCGAATGGGGAGTCAGCGAGGCCAGCGGATCGGGCAAACTCGATTACGTCGAAACGCAGAAGTGGCTGGTATTCATGGACAAACATAAACTCAGTTGGTGCAACTGGTCGATCGCAGACAAGCGCGAAACATCAGCCGCCCTGCAACCGCGAGCCGCCGGTACGGGCCGCTGGTCAGCGAAAAACCTGAGTCGCTCGGGAACACTCCTGCGAAAAGAGACTCGCAAGAGAGCAGACCGGACAAAGCACGACTAGAATGGAACCTTCGCAACGCCTGTGCGTCAAATAACCGGAAACACTACCGTTGCCAGTAGATACCCGTGAGGTGTGAAATGTCTCGCAGAGCCATTGTGTTGTTAGTAGTCACAGCCCTGATGCTGCCGATTATCGCTTCGTCCGGGCCTGCAACAGCAGCCGTAGACCCGATTCGAGCGATCAAGGGCGCAATTCCCAAACCCAGCATATTCCAGGCCGCCTCGCGGAACACGCCCCTGGTGGTGCGATCGGAGAAAGAGGCCTCGGCGCACTTCCCCGATGTTGCTCTGGCGGCCCTTAAGAAACAGGTCGATTTCAAACAGCAGACCGTGCTGGTGTTCGCCTGGCGGGGCTCGGGGCAGGATAGAATGACCTACACAGTGGCCGAATCGTTCCCCGAGCAGGTGTTCTTCAAGTACCGCCCCGGGCGCACCTGCGATCTCCGCGTGCACATGAAGATCTTCGCGCTGCGATCAAACGTTAGATGGCGCGGGCCGAATGGAAAGACGTTCGGGGGCGGGAAGGCGGCAACCGCCCCGGTCGACAAACAGCTCGCCGCAGCAAAGAAACACCCTCGCTACAATGCAATCTACGCGGCGAAGAACGTTGTAGTCGCCAAACTCGTTCAGGCGAAGTTGGAGGGCGTCGCCGAATCGTATCCGGCGGTATTCGAATTCAAACTGACGCTGCAGACAGAGCAAGTGCTTCGCGGACAGCTCAAACCGAAAGCACGGGTGCGGTGCAATTACAGCCAAACGGCGAAAAAAATGCCATCTATGCCGATTGGCAAGCTCTGCCTGGTGCTGCTGAGCATCGATCGGAGCCGAAGCCACGCGTATTATCTCGCCCAAGCGAGCGAAGAACTACTGGCCGTAGCGCGTATCGCCGCGGCCGAGGCGAACAAAGCCGATGAAGCCGCCGCCGCAACCGCCAGCGAGAAACCGGAGAAACACCCGCTCTACGCCAAGCTCAAGAAAGCAGACGGCGTGGTCGTAGCAACCGGCGACATGGAAGGGACCTCTTCCCATGACAACCGGAGCGTAACCACAGAAAGCGAAATCTGCGTCGTCAGCATGAAAGGTAAACTGAAATCCGGCGGTCGATTCGAAGCGGTGTTCCCCGCCTCGGTGGCGCCGAACGGAAAACTCCCCGACGCGGAGTTCGTCGTCATCGGCTACAAACTCGTCGGCGGCAAGTATCAGGTAACATGCGTCGCCGAAGCGTCAGACACGAATCTCCGCGTAGCCGCAGCCGCTACCGACACGAAACGGCGAACGCTGAAGCAAATCCGGGCGATCAAACTCCGAGGCGCCAAACGAACCAAACCGTCCCGCCGCGGTGGGCAAAGCACAGAACCCCAATCCGGACAAAGCACCCCATCCCGCGGAACCGAAACACCGTGAACATCTGGATTATTCTGGGGCCTTGGTCTATAGTATCGCGCTATGGATAAATTTGTAATACGCGGCGGCGAGAGGCTAACAGGTTCGGTTCGGATCAGCGGGTCGAAGAATGCGGCGCTTCCGCTGCTGGCGGCGAGTTTGCTGACCGAAGGGCCCAGCGTTTTCTCCGATGTACCCGATCTGGCGGACGTTCGCTTCATGTCGGATCTGATGGCCGGTCTCGGAACCGAAATCTCGCGAGACGAGCAGGGGCGAATCCACGTTTGCGTTACCGATGAGTCAAAAAGTCTGGCCGAATACGAGATCGTTCGCAAGATGCGGGCGAGCATCTGCGTGCTCGGTCCGCTGCTGGCAAAACGCAAGAAGGCGAGAGTCTCGATGCCCGGCGGATGCTCGTTTGGCCTTAGGCCCGTCGACCTGCACGTGCGAGGGCTCTGCGCGCTGGGAGCCACGATCGAACTCGATGAAGGCTACATCGTCGCCAAGGCCGATCATCTTCGCGGGGCGGAGATTTTCCTGGGCGGTCCGTTCGGGTCGACCGTGCTGGGGACCGCTAACGTGATGATGGCCGCGTGTCTGGCCGAAGGGCAAACGATTATCGAATCGGCGGCGTGTGAACCGGAGATCGAAGACCTGGCCAACTATCTGATCGCCGCCGGCGCGAACATTACCGGCGCGGGTACTCCCCGGATCACAATCGAGGGAGTCGAAAAACTCACCGGCGCCGAGCATCGCGTGATCCCCGATCGTATCGAAGCGGGCACTTTCATGGTCGCTGCTGCGATTACCAACGGCGATGTAACGCTGGAAAACGTCAATTTGCGACACATGCTCGCCGTGGTCGACAAGCTGCGCGAAATCGGCGTGATAGTCACCGCCAACGGTTCGAACGCCACGGTCTCTTCGTCGCGTCATCTCGAACCGGCGGACGTCACAACCCAGCCGTATCCCGGTTTCCCGACTGACGTGCAGGCCCAACTGATCGCCCTGCTCTGCCTGTCGGACGGAAACAGCGTGATCACCGAGAAGATCTATCCCGAGCGTTTCATGCACGTGGCCGAGCTGCTGCGAATGGGCGCCGACATCCGCAAGGAAGGCCCGACGGCTATTGTCACCGGCGTTAAGCACCTGATCGGAGCCCCGGTTATGGCCAGCGATCTGCGAGCGTCGGCAGCCCTGGTCCTGGCCGGTCTGGTCGCACGGGGCGAAACAACCGTCAAGCGCATTTACCACGTCGACCGCGGGTACGAACGGATAGAAGACAAGCTCAACAAACTCGGGGCCAATATCCGGCGCCTGAAAGAATAAACAAACCACAAACCACGATTCGACATTTCTTTGCGCCCGAAATCCGTTAATTGGGCATCCTATATTCAAGCCGCCCGGCCCCTCCGTCGATACAAGTAGTAGAGCCTGAAATCGGAGACTCATTATGGGCGGTTACAAATATAGATGTCCAAATCTCAAGTGTCGCAAAACTCTTGCGATTCCCAAAGAAATGCAGGGCAAAGAAGCGCGTTGCAACGAGTGCGGCGAGATGTTCGTGGCGCCGGTTCGGTTCGACCTGGCTGAAACTCTGGGGCGGGCCTCACGCGGTCTGCTGAAGGACATCTACTAATGTCGGCGGCTATGCGTTTCTTAGTCCACAGGTGCCCGAATCCCCGCTGTCGCAGGAACCTTCGAATACCTCGCCGCGCACGGTGGATGGAAACAGCCTACACGCATTGCGGAAAGAAGTTTGTACCGCCGCCCACGGCTTCGCGTCCGGCGGTGCGGGTCAAGCTGCCCGGCGGGCAGTCGGCGGGTTTACCGCCTGTCGCCCATAATGCGAAGAAGAAGAATGAACAGGTTAATGAAGTCCAGGTAAAGGTGCAGGGCGCCGATGATGGCGGCCTTCTGGGCCTCTGAAGTACCCGGTTGCACTTGCGCCGCCATATGCTTGATTCGCTGCATGTCCCACGCCGTCAGGCCCACGAAGACCACCACGCCCAGGTAGGTAAGGCCCCAGTGCAACGCCGAACTGGCGACGAATATGTTAACCACCGAGGCGATCAGAAAGCCGATGAGTCCCATAACGCACAGGTTGCCCATGCCGCTGAGATCTCTCTTGGTCATCGCCCCGTAAGCGCACATCACGCCGAATACCGACGAGCAGACAAAAAACGTGCTGGTGATCGAAGTGGTGGTGTAAATCAGCATTAACATCGACATTGTCAGCCCGTTCATCGCCGAATACAGCACAAGCATCACAGACGCCGTAGTAGCCGACATCTTGTTTATGCCCGCCACCAGCACCAGAACGAGAATCACTTCGCCGATCAGAAGACCGTAGAACACCGCCCGGTTGCCCAGCACAAGCTCCATCAGCGCCGGTATTCGAATCGTCATCATCGCAACCAGCGCGGTAATCGCCAACGCCCCGGTCATCCACCCGAAAACCGCCGTTACAAAGGTGCTGGTCTGAACTTTTGACCCGGCGTATGCTTCGTATTGTGTGCTCTGCATAATTTGACTTCCTATTTAATGTTATAGTTATCGGGTGCTACCACCCCTGTCCGCTCTGATCGCACATACTCGACGACCAGCTTGACGGATCCCGAAAATATTCTCTAAGCTGCATCGCGGCGACAACGCCGTCAGCAGTCGCGGTCGCCAATTGCATCGCCGCCTGGCAGCGACAATCACCGGCGGCAAACACGCCCGGAACGCAAGTTTTCATCGTGACCGGATCGGCTTTGATGTACCCGCCTTCGTCTATGTCCAACACGCCTTGCAACCAGTTGGTGTTCGGGTTCATGCCCACAAACACAAACACTCCGTCAACGTGCAGTTCTTCGATCTGGTCTGTGTCAACGTTTCGGATCTTTACGTGGTCGATATCCTTCCCATCTTCGGTGGCGACGATCTCTACCGGAACGTAAGGCAGCTTGATGTCGATATTGTGCTCGTCGGCGGCTGCGTACAGCTCCTCGACCAGCACTTTCTCGGCGCGGAATTCCGTTCGCCGGTGGATCATCGTGATCTTGTCGATGAATCGCGTGGCCAGGTAGACCGTATCCTCGGCCGCGGTGTTCCCGCCTCCGATCGCCAGTATGTGCTTACCGCGGTAAAACGCCCCGTCGCACGTGGCGCAATAGCTTACTCGCGTGGCCTGTCGCATCTCGGTTTCGCCCGGTATGTCCAGGTTGCGATAGTCGCTGCCCGGGCTGACGATAACCGAGCGGCCGACGTAGGTGAGCTCGCCATTGTTCACGTCGACTTCGAGCTTGCCGTCGTCGCGACGCCTGATGGCGTTGGCGGCCTTGCCTATGGCGGTTTCGGCGCCGAAGCTGGCGACCTGGGCCTTCATCTGTTCGACCAGTTCAAAGCCGGATATCTTCTGGTAACCCGGATAGTTCTCGACATGTTCGGTAAGCATTATCTGCCCGCCTGGCAATCCGTTCTTTTCGAGAATCAGCGTGCTGTATCGATCCCTGGCGGTGTAAAGCGCCGCGGCCAGGCCAGCAGGCCCTCCGCCTATGATGATTACGTCGTACTCTTTATCTGCTTGTGGCATTATATTCTTCTCTGTCTGGTCAGAGCTGCTCAGGACGGGTGTTATTGGCCCATGGCTCTGATAATCTTTCTTGCGTTGGGGAATCGTCTTTCGACGGCGTTTTCCGAGGCGGTCTCCATGACCAGTCCGTCGCTTGTCTTCATTATAAGCAGCTTCCCGCTCGAATCGACCCACATATCGGCCGCCTGGCTTTCGGCGGTGAGTTGGTCGGTAACTCTGATTGCATTCACCTTACGCCCGCCGGCTTCGATCTGTTCCGGTCCGATCACGGTGAACGTCCGCATATTGAAATTGCCCTTCCGACCGTTGTAGGTCGCAAACGCATACGATCCGGGCTTGCTCAGATCAACCATGCGCCTGAGCAACCAGGCCATCCCGCGCGGAAGGTAGTGTGCGGCGGGGGCGGCCGCCGGCTTCTGGGCGATTTTCTTGTCGCCCACGGTTATCTCGCAGTCGATCCGCGATCCGCTCTTGGCGCCCTTTTCAGTCATTTTAACATCCGAACCGGACGACTTTACGCCCGCAGTTTCGTTCCATGTCTCCACCGAACGGTCTGCGGTGGCGAACATGTTGCGGTGCAGCTTGAGCGTCTTGGCGTCAAACGTCATCATTATCCAGGTCTTGATCCGGAATCCGGACTTGCCTGAATACGAAACTGGCGATTCAGCCTGGCGCATGAACCCTATCGCCTTGTCGCCACGCCGGTAGATGTACCACTGGTCGCGTTTGTCCAGGGCGTCGGCCAGCTTCTTGTCGGTAATGGACTCAAGCAGCTCAGCGGCGCCGGCCAGCGCCGCTTTCCTGCGGGCCTGTGCTTCTTTCGGATCGGTAATCTTGAGGGTGTTAAGGACCGCGGACGCTATTTCGTCGAGCTTCTGGCGGTCTGAGTCCGGCCCGGAAATGCGAACTTCCAGAAACTTTATCCCGCCCAGATGCACCCATACGCGTCGCTGCCAGAACCGCGCCTTTCCGGTGGTGAGACCTCGCAGATTCAGGGCTTTGGCGCCGGCGACTTCAATTATGCGGGGCGAGGCGGCTTTGAAGCCTTCGGCTTTCGCCAGGCGTCCGACCAGCGAACGTCCGAACACCAGCAGGTTGCCCCCGGCTTTGAACGTTTCGTCTGTCCGTCCGTAAACGCTCAGGCGCCATAGAATCGGAGCCTTAGGGCTTTTCCTCATGGTCCAGCTGACCAGGCGATTGGCGAATGTCACGCGGGAAAATGTAGTGTCGACCGGCGGTCTAAGCGAAAAACCCCTGACCGGATCGATATAGCGTGGCGCCAGTTTGATCTCCGCATCAGCGTCGGGAGCCCAGGCGTTCAGCAACATTATCGCAGCGGCGATGATTACAGATGTTCTCATAATCCGGTTTCCTTTTCCGCCGCTGATTATACATTCCACGCACCGGATGTGCGAAATACATGTCCGAATTGCTCCCCATGCGGCCCGGTCGCTACAGGACGTCGGAGTCGTCGATCTCTTCGCCGTTTCCGTCGGCGGCCGTCCGATCCAGGAAACCTGCGAGTTTCCGCGAACGCACCGGATGCTGCAGCTTTTTGATGGCTTTGGCTTCGACCTGGCGAACTCGCTCTCGGGTGACCTTGAATATGCGTCCGACCTCTTCAAGCGTATAGGTGTATCCGTCACCGATTCCGTATCGCAGCTTTATGATCTCTCTTTCGCGATACGTCAGGGTCTTGAGCACTTCTTCGATGCGGTCTTTGAGCATTTCGGTGCCCGCCGAGACGATCGGGCTTTCGGCCGATTCGTCCTCGATGAAGTCGCCGAAGTAACTGTCTTCAGACTCGCCCACCGGTCGGTCCAGGCTGATCGGATGGCGTGAGATTTTCAGCACGCGCCTGGCCTCGGCGACGCTCATTGCAGCTTCGGCGGCGATCTCTTCGATAGTCGGTTCGCGTCCGACTTCCTGCACCAGTCGCTTGGAGATATTCCGCAGCTTGCTCATAGTCTCGATCATGTGGACCGGGATTCGGATAGTACGTGCGTGATCGGCGATGGCTCGCGTGATCGCCTGCCTGATCCACCAAGTGGCGTACGTCGAGAACTTGTATCCTCGGCGGTATTCGTACTTGTCGACCGCACGCATCAAGCCGGTGTTGCCTTCCTGGATTATGTCGAGGAACGACAGTCCGCGGTTGCGGTACTTCTTTGCGATCGAAACAACGAGCCTCAGGTTTCCGCCCGAGAGGTCTCGCTTGGCTTTTTCGTAATCGTTGAAGACCTTCTGTATGCCCTTTACGCGTTTGCGAAGCATATCGGGCGCGTCCTGGATCAGATCGATCAGCCCGTCAAGCTCTTCCTGCATCACTTCCTGGTCTTCTTCGGGCACGTCGTGTGCGTCGGCGGTCCCTAGCTCGCGCTCGATCTCCTTCATTTTGTCGGAGATATGCTGGAGTTTTCGCATCAGTGGTCCGATGCGGGAGGTCCTAAGCGACAGTTCCTCAAGCAGGGTCGCGGCGCGGCGACGGCGGCGCCAGAGTGTTCGGACGGCTTTATCGCGTCTCGTGGTCGATGCGTTGGATCTGAGTACCTTCCAGTCCGCAACGTTGCGTTCTATGATCTGGCGGACAGTCTCCAAATTCGCGGGCATACGGGCCATTATCGTCTCTTTCGAGAGATTCTCAGCAGTGGATATCCGCATGGTCCTGTCAAAAGGCAGGTCGCCGTGGTGGACCTGCGTCAGTATTTCCGTCGCCTGCTGGTTGCAGTAATCGCTTTCCAACACTCTGCGCCTGAAGTGCTTGCGTGCTGTTTCGATCTTTTTGGCCAGCGATATCTCTTCGGATCGCTTCAGCAGCGGGATTTCTCCCATCTGGGTCAAGTACATTCGCACGGGATCGTCAATTCGCCGTTCGACTTCCAGATCGATCTTGGCTTTCTTGGTCCCTGGGCTCGCAGCCTCGTCTTCGCGATTACCATCTGCCGCAAACTCTTCTCTCTGCTTGACTTCTGATTCATCAAGCAGTTCGATACCCATCTCGTCCAGACTCATCAACAACGAATCGAGACCATCTGGCGACACCGCTTCGTCGGGCAGTTCAGCGTTCATCTCCTCGTAGGTGACGTAACCGCGCAGTTTACCCTTGTCGACAAGCTTTCTAATGCTTGTATTAGCAATAAGATTCTCGGACATCCGCTATACTCCTGCCGTATCACTAGAATTAGGGATACAATCGTTCAATAGTTTATCTGATTATAGACCAGAGTGTCAACGATGTTCGCGGGTTTTGGGCAGAAAGACTGTTTTACCAGACCCTTGGGCTCCTCCGCCGACTCTGCCGAATATGACAGTGCTTTAACTAAGGATAGCGCAAACCTTTGAAAAAACCAGTCGGATTGAGTAGATTACCTGTCGGTACTCAAAACAGGCGGAAGATCAGCAAAGCAAGATGAGCGATCAACAGACATCACCAACCCGGCGGCGGATCCTGATCGCAACGGCGTCAGTTGGGGCCGGACACAACGCAGCGGCCCGAGCGATAGCTTCGGGACTGCAGGCCCTGCCCAACGCGCCGCAGATCGAAGTACTCGATGTGCTGGACCTTGCGCCCAAACTGTTTCGCGCATATTACGCCAAAGGCTTCGCCATAGCCGTTACGCGTTTCCCCATGTTCTACGGAATGGGATACCGCATGAGCAACCATCCCCAGGGTCCCAGGCTCGGACTGATGGAGCGCAGGCGCCTGTGGCACGAACGGCGGGCGATGAAGAAGTTCCGCGAGCACATGCAAAACCAGAGCCCGGACATTGTAGTAAACACACACTTCCTGGCGCCGCCGATTCTTTCGTACATGTCGCGGCGGGGCCTGTTTGACGCAACGCAGTTCGTGGCGATCACAGACCATGATCCTCATCGATTCTGGTACGCAAGCGGCATCAAGAGATGGTTCCTCCCATCGGACGTCGGCCTGGAAAAACTCGTAAGATGGGGAATCGATCGCGACGCGATTACAGTAAGCGGCATGCCGATACACCCCAAATGGAGCGTCGAACCGGATCGCGCCCGGGTGCTTTCGGACTGGCGCCTGCCGGCGGACAAGAAAGTTGTCCTGCTCAGCGGAGGCACCGACTTCACCTGCGGACCGGTGGTGAAAACCGCACGCAAAATCCTGCAGCTATGCCCCGAGATTTCCCTGGTGGTCCTCGGCGGGCGGAACAAGAAGCTCCTGGGGCGCCTGGGTCAACTGGCCGGCGAGATCGACGGGCTGTTTCCCGTATCGTTCACAGACAAGATCGACGAACTGGTATGGGTAAGCGACATGATGGTGACCAAGCCCGGCGGGATCACCACCGCCGAATGCATCGCCGCCGGTACGCCCATGATCCTGCCCAAGCCCGTGCCCGGACAGGAGGCCGACAACGCGACATATTTCCGCAGAAACGGCGCGGCGATCGTAACCAAACGCTACAGCGACGTGCCGGCCGAGGTACGCAAACTGCTGGACGATCCCGAAGCCCTCAAACGCTTTGGCGACAATGCACGGAAGCTCTTCAAACCCGGAACCGAGACGGTAGTTGAAGCAATCAGACAGGAATTGGGGATGTAAACTATTTTTTCGCCACGGGTTTTGTACTGGGTTTGACAGTTGGTTTCTTGGACACCGCGAGAGTTTTGGCGACGGTCACGCTAATCCGGTTGCCCAATGTAAAGCTCCCGACCAGGCTCGATCCGTCGCTGCGTGTAAGTTTCAGTCGCGGAAAGCCGGGTTTTTCGAGCAACGACCACTGGCTTTTCCCGCTGCCGGAAGGCATCGTCCGAGTCAGAAGCGAAACGGGCAACCAGTACATCGGTTTGAGTTTTCCGATCTCGGCGAATACTTTATCGAACGTTCCGTCGGATGCCGCGGTAGCGAAGGCCTCGAAGGTTTCAAATTCTCGACGCGTGCAGTAGGCCCGCGCCAGATAACTGGTGAGCGTGAAAACCTTGATCCGTTCATATAGCTCAGCGGTAGGATTGTCCGGCAGCCTGGTCCACCACTGGACATAGCACGCCTGGAAGGCCTTTGTGTTCGAGCCGAACCATTTTCGAAAGACCGCCGAAGAAGAACGACCGGTCGACAGATCGCGAATGTAACCCGACAGCGCCTTCTGGTACTTGCCATTGTCGGCGTGGACCAGGAAATGGACCATAGACCAGGCCTGCAGGTAGTTCCGCGAGCTGAGCTTGCTGTTCCAGTCCTTCTGGCTCATCTCGAGCATCTTGCCCAGAGGCATCAGCGAGTCGCCCTTGATCGCGCCCTGAACCCTGCCCAGCGAGCCTTTCGATATCAGGCCCACGACAAGTTTGTCGCCGGTCCAGACGCCGCGTCCAAAATACTCCGCCAGCCCCTCGTTAAGCCATACCGGAAGATGGCCCTTGATCACCTTGTGTGCGAACTGGTGGAATCCCTCGTGCTGGACCACGCGCCAACTGCCTCCGGGCCGCGGAGCCGTGGCGATCAGCGATCTGCCGTTGTACATTCCGGCGCTGCCGGAGATGACTCCCGGGTGCTTGTTGTATTCTTTGCGGTTCTTGTAAAGGTAGAGCGGGAAACGCGTGTTGATCCGCCCGGCGAAGCTGCGAGTGCGGTTGAAGTACTCTTCGGCCATCGCGGTGATGCGAACAACGGCCTGGCGGGTCATGTCCTTATCCAGATCGGTGTGCAGGACGTAGTATTTGGTCGTGTATTTATTGAGTTTCGGCGCCGCGCTGGATATCGAGCAGACCGCGGCGATCACCGAAACGGTCAGGATCATCGTAAACCATGAGCGGTTAGTAAATAGCGTTAGCAGAGTCATTGGCGTTTCCCAGGCAGGCGCATCTCCCAAAACGTATGAGTATCAGTATACCAGACATCCCCGCGGTGATGGGCATGAATTTCCAACTTGATTATCGCCCCTGACCCTGCTAATACTGTATTGAATAAGCATGGAGGCTTATAAATGAAATCAGTGCACATCATTGAGGAGTCGCTGCCGGCGGCTTGGGAAAAGGCGGTCATCGCATGCTGGGAGCAGGGCGACAGCTTCCCCACCGAATACGATCACGACGGAGATCCCAACAGCCGCGACGTCTCAGTCCTTGTCCACGTCACCAAACCGTTCGATGAACCGCGAATACACCGCGCGTTTCCCGGCGGGCTGGACGATCTGGAAAAGTACCGCAGCGAAGTGCTGTTCGGCGTACACAACCACTGGGTCGACCCCGCTGCAGGCAAGTGGGAATACACGTACCACGAGCGAATCTTCGAGTACCAGGTCCCGTCACTGGGCGTGTTCGACCAGATTCGCGCCGTAATCGATAAGCTCAAGGAAGTGCCCTACACCAGGCGAGCACAAGCCGTCACCTGGCAGGTCTGGAACGATATGACCATCGACGACCCGTCATGCCTGCAACGCCTGTGGTTCAGAATCGCAGACAATCAACTGCACATGAACGTACACATGCGAAGCAACGACGCCTTCAAGGCCGCATTCATGAACATGTACGCGTTCACTGAACTCCAACGAGTGATGGCCGCGGAGATCGGCGTCGAGCCCGGCGAGTACATGCACATCTCCGACTCGTTCCACATTTACGGAAGCTATTTCGCAGACTTCGAAGGGTTCCTCAAGTGCATCGCCGGCCGGGAGCCCGAGGACAGAGTGTACAACACCGACGAATGCCTCCCGTTCTTCCTGCAGGGATGCGACACCCTGCTTGGCGAAGAAGACATGCCTGAAGATAAGAAAGCTCTGGTCGAGAAACGAAAAGCCGAACTCATGAGCTCGTAGCGTTAAAACGCAAGAGCGCCTGACCTGACCACACAAAGCCCGCGACAGCGATGTCTGCGGGTTTTTGTGTGCTATTGCTTATCGGACGGCGCCAAGGCGCACCATTCGTCATTGGTCAGCGGGTAGATGTAGTAGTCGTCTATTACGCTTCCGGCGATCGCTGCATCCGTCAATTCGCGCACTTCGGGCTCTCTGCCCGGCCCGCATAAGACAAGTAAGCGAGTGTCTGGTTGAAGGCGACGCACCGCCCTGCACAACCCGTCGAGACCAACGTAGGAAGCGGCGATTACGACGCTGGACCAACTGCCCTGACCCATCGCGGCTAGCGCCTCGTACGGATCGTCGAATGCGTCCAACGCATCGGGGCCAAGGCGATCGGCGAACTCGTCTGTCACCCCGCGATCGGCCAGGACCAGCATTTCCCCTGAATCGGCCACTACTTATCCTCCAGCAGCGCCGTAAGTTCTTCACTTGTCAGCAGGTCATTGGGGCAATCGCCCTGGGGCGGTTCCTTATCGGTTTGGGGCCGGTCCGCAGGAGCATCGCTGAGCTCATTGACCGGGATCGGAGTCTTGCCCTGCGGCGCCTCGGGCTCCGCGTCCGGAGCACCAACCCAACTGGACCTGGACGACAATTCCGCGGCGTCTACAGACGCCGTCCGCGGCGAGATCGGAGCCGATCGGTCGACAAGCGGAGCCGACGCTATCGATTCAAGCATCGCCGGCAGATGATCGCGAGCGGCAAGCCGCACGCCGCTGAGATCGGTGGTGGCGATTCCAAGGGGAAGAACACCCACCGCCAGGACCTCCAGATCGAGCTGGCGAGCCATTTCTATCAGCGGAAGATCGCTGGGCGTAAGGCGTCGCAGATCGATAACCAGCGCCATTGGCGGTTGTTCCAGAAGTTCAGCCGCCGCTTCTTACGGACTGGTGACACGCAAACAGTAATATTGGTCGGCCGAATGGTCATCATGCGTGCAGTGCGCAAACGCAGCATCACGAGATAATATGATTATCTTCCGCCCCCGGTATGATTTTGCATTGTCACCCATAATATGGGACCCTCTGGCTCCAGGCCGTATTGTATCTAAGTTCGCAAAATCAGTCAATGAGTTTTGTCAAGCAGGCGGCGCGGTGTTATGATTGGCGCCATGGATAACAAAAGCGACCAAATCCCGCCGCAAGCGGGCAATATCAATTTGTGGGCTCCGTGGCGGATCGAGTATATACAATCGCTGGCCGATGACGACGATTCCTGCTTCCTGTGCAAGTATCGCGACGAACCGGCCGACGACGCGGAGAACCTGCTGCTGTGGCGAGGTAAGAGTTGCCTGGCGGTAATGAACCGTTTCCCCTACACCGGCGGGCACATGCTGGTCGCACCGATGGAGCACCTTGCCGGCCTGGAGGACCTCAGCGGGCCGATTATGTGCGAGATGATGGAGATGGTTCGCGATCTTCAGATCGTACTTAAGAAGGCGATCGGAGCACACGGGTTCAATGTGGGCATGAACATCGGGCGGTGCGCCGGAGCCGGGCTACCCGGACATCTGCACCTGCATGTGGTCCCCCGCTGGAACGGCGATACTAACTTCATGTCCGCCCTGGGCGACATCAGGGTGATACCCCAGGCCCTGTCGCAACTGTACGAATACCTGCAGGGCGTCTCCAATGAACTTGGAATGCCCAAACTGTCATGAGTAACGAGAATCATCCGGCGTCATACGCCGTAACCGAAACACTGGGCTGTGAGCGGAAGCATCATGAAGAAGCCCACGGATACCGCTCCTGCTTCCAGCGCGACCGGGACCGCGTGGTCCACTGCACGGCCTTTCGGCGTCTGGACTTCAAGACGCAGGTGTTTGTGCCCCACCAGCACGATCACTTCCGCACGCGCATGACCCACACGCTTGAGGTAGCCCTTATCGCACGAACGCTCGGGCGGGCGCTGGGGCTCAACGAAGATCTTATCGAGGCGGTCGCACTGGCCCACGATCTTGGCCATTCCCCGTTCGGACATGGCGGCGAGGAGATCCTGAACGAACTGATGGCCGATCACGGCGGATTCGAGCACAACCGCCAGTCGCTGCGAGTGGTCGACTATCTCGAGCACCCGTATCCGAACTTCCGGGGCCTGAACCTCACAAACGTTGTGCGCGAGTGCATCGCCAGGCACGAAACTGCGTACGATACGCCCGCCTGTCCGGACTTCAGCGACGATCTGCAAGCCCCCCTGGCAGGGCAGGTCGTAGACGCCGCCGACGAGATCGCATACACCTCGGCGGATCTGGAGGACTCGCTGGTCTCGGGTTGCATAACGACAGATCAGCTTGACGGGCTGGACCTGTGGCGCCAGGCCCGGGCCTCAGCCGCACAACAGTATCCCAACGCTCGCGAGATACACCTGCGGATACGGGCCTGCAAGAATGTGCTGGAGATTATGGCCTCGGATCTGCTGTCGGCGACAACCGGGCGAATCGAAGCACTTGGCCCGGAGCCCACGGTGGACACCATACGCCAGGCCGGACACAAATGCGCCGGATTCAGCGAGTCTCTGGCTCCGACGGTCGGCGACCTGCAGAAGTTCCTGATGGACAACGTTTACACCGCCGGTGAAAACGCACGCCGCAACCAGGAGTCCCAGCGAATAATCACCGACCTGTTCGCTCGCTACATCGACGACCCGTCACTGCTGCCCCAGCGGTACAGCAAGCGGATCGACGAAAAAGGGCCCCACCGCGTAGTCTGCGACTTCATCGCGGGAATGACCGATCGCTACTGCACAGCCCGCCACGCCGAGCTGTGCTCCTAGGGCGCAGAGGTCTCGTCAATCTTTGAGAACCGGGAACACGGTTATTCGCAGCTTCGCCGCACCGTACGGTATCAGCGTGAGATCTTCCAGCGGTTGTGCGCTCTTGACCGGGCTTTTGGGGGGCAGTCCGGCGCGATTGGGTTGCTGGAGTTTTCGCTGCGGGACCTGGTCGTTGTGGTCGGTGAGTTTCCATTCGGGCAGTCGGCGACCCTTTACCGTAAGCTTCACAGGCGCCAGCTTCGCGTCGAAGACGTAGTCCTTTATGCCGACCTTCTCGAATTTCAGCGATTTTTCGAGGTTTTCCGGATCCAACTGCAGGGCGTAGTTCCACGGAGTGGTCGGGTAGATCGCCCAGTCGGCGCATTGCGGGGTCTTGGCT
>PVBE011528785.1_pt1 | contig 18969 bp, 13 predicted proteins | sample 1631181 | NCBI WGS metagenome assembly PVBE01 (sample SAMN08397723, study PRJNA350692) | Marine metagenome, whole genome shotgun sequencing project. | isolation source: water | place: Pacific Ocean | collected 2012-04 | reverse complement strand
TGAAGCACATACGCGCCGTCGCCAAAGTCACTATCTGTAAGTGCAACTGGGACTTGAGGACATCCACCGACTGCTCTCTGAGTTTTTTGCTTTACTTCCTTGAAAGTTGCTTTTAAGGAAGTTGGTGTTGAAAAAGAAACTGGAGTTGGATCAAGCCGACCCTCACCTGCCAGTGAGATTGACGAAACAAATGACAGAAGTAGACAGTAGTATCGATTAAGGAACATACGTAGGTTTCTCCAATTTCATATTTGATTATGAATGTGGCTACGGCTTAAGTCAAGGAGAAATATTGGAATTCTATTCTAATGCTTCTTTTAGAGCATCAAGCAAGGTAGTCGGCTCCGCCATTCTGCCCTTGCCGATCGTTTTACAAGCTTGCCATCCTTCTACAGATCCCAATACAGAAAAACCGTCTTCGGCAAGTATTTTAAGATTACGTTGAGTGCATGGCTGCTCAAGCATTGTCGCGTTCATGGATGGTGCTAGTAACACAGGACTTTTTCCTCGATCAACTGCTGAGGCAACGAGCGAAACGGGGTCATCCGTCATGCCATGTGCAAGTTTCGCAAGCATATTCATTGTGCAAGGAGCAATAAGCATTGCGTCTGCTTTCTTTGCAATTCGAATGTGTTGCGGGTCATGCCCATCTACAAAACACCATTGAGTATCAAAAACAGCTCTCCCAGTGAGAGAGGAAAACGTCAGAGGCGTCATGAATTTTGCTGCTGACTCCGTCATGAGCACTTGTACGGAAGCGCCCTGCTGCACAAGTTTACTCACTACATAAGCAACTTTGTAGCAAGCAATTCCTCCCGTCAAGCCAACAATAATATGACGGCCATCTAAGGATGTTGTGTTAGCCATCTTGTTTTGAGCCAATGGATGCTTTGTGCTCAAAGCCAGAATCTGTGTAGTCCGCTGTAATTTTATCTTCCATAATTTCTGCGATAACGACTTCAAGATCAGTGCGACCATTTCGGTCAAGAAGCGGACGTGCACCATCAATCATGAGCTCACGCAGTCTATGTTGAATAAGCGCAGTTAACTTGAATCTGCCGCCGCACTTACGTACTATTTCATCACTTCGAAGGGCTTCAATCATGGGTCGTTATCTCCTCGCATCCACATAAGTACCACGCGTTGGCACAATTCAGGTGCGAATTGTAGATTATAGCCAATATCTCCTGCTTTGTCACTTTATAGTGGACGTCAGCTTTGCTACACTCCTCGATTCCCCCTTTTGTTAGGATTCCACACGTGAGATGAAACGCTTACTAACACCACATCTAAGAAGAATTGGCCTACGGCTAGGTTTTGAGCGTGATTGGTACCTCTACATCATTGCGACTGTTATTGGCGTTTTGATGGGGCTCGCTGCAGTCGGTTTTATCTTACCTCTGCGTGAAACAGAACACTTTGGAGAAATGCTCAAAGGTTCAGAGTACCTCTGGCTTATTATTCTTCTTGGCCCAGCAGCAGGCGGTCTGATTACCGGAATCTTAATTACGGTCCTAAAGCATGAAGGCGTAGGTCCTGGCGTGACCTCAGTGATTTATGCAGTGCAACGCAAAAAAGGGAAGTTGTCATGGAAGATTGGGTTGCGGAAATGGCTTGCGTCAACTGCAACCATCGCATCAGGTGGTTCAGCTGGTGCTGAGGGTCCAATTGTTACAATTGGTGCCGTTGTCGGCTCAAATATTGCAAAACTGCTAGGTACAGGTTCCCAGCACACTGGCACGTTACTTGGCTGCGGCGCTGCTGCAGGATTAGCTTCTGTATTTAACGCTCCGATCGCAGGCATTTTCTTTGTGATGGAAATCTTGCTAAGAGACTTTTCTCTGAAGACATTTACTCCGATTGTTATTGCGGCGGTTGTTTCATCTGCAACAACACAAGGAATACTTGGTGATGCCGCACTTTTTGAAGTTGGCGATGGCTTTTTCCGCGATGGGCTTGCTTTTAGTGTAACCCAAATCCCAACATATCTAATTCTGGGTCTTGCCTGCGGTTTAGTTGGCGCAGCGTTTGTCAGGTCTCTTGATGGCACGGAGCGGCTTTTTGTAGCAACGAAATTGCCACTTTTTGCAAGACCAATTGCAGGTGCGGTTTTACTTGGAATCATTGGATTCGCTTTGTATTGGTTCACAAACAGTGGCTCTATACCTAAGTTTTATGGCAACGGCTATCCAATGATTGAATCTCTTATTCATCCTGGCACTTATTTTCAAGATACAGACAATTCTGTTCTCAAGAGCGCAGTACCACTTTTACTCGGTCTAGCTGGTCTTGCAATTATTAAATTAATAGCAACAAGCATTACAGTAGGCTCTGGTGGCGCAGGCGGTTTATTTGCGCCTTCACTTTTTATTGGCGCAGCAACTGGTGGGTGCATAGGGTATGCCGTTCATTCATTGGGATGGTTTCCAAACACTTCTCCTGCGTACTTTGCGCTTGTTGGAATGGCTGCTATGGTTGCTGCGACTACGCATGCTCCACTAACAGCAATTCTTATCGTGTACGAAGTAACCCAAAGTTATGATGTTATTTTGCCCTTAATGTTTGCTGCCGTTGTCAGCACAGTTGTTGCTCGTTTTATTTGCAAAGACAGCGTGTATACATTCAAGTTGTCACGCCTAGGTGTTCGAATGGGCGCATTGAGTGACCTCACTGTGCTACGACGTCTTACTCCAGAAGATGTACTTATAAAAGAAGCTACAGTTGTAAAGATGACGGACTCAGCCCAAACACTCGTTGATTTATTGGAATCAACAGGCACTTCTGACTTTGTTGTCACCGACGAGCATGATAAATATTGTGGGATGGTAACAGCAGATGATTTACGGGCAGCCCTTGTCTACCGTGAAGCAATACCACTTCTACAAGTGCATGAGATTCAACGGTCAGATTTGCCGACCGTAAGTAAAGACGAACCACTCGACATTGTGCTTGATAAATTTTCTCGCAGTGATGTCCAATCACTTGTTCTTGTTTCTGCAAAAGGTGAGATTTCTGGAATTATCACTCGAGCGCACTTGATGAAACGGTATCAAACTGCTCTCAATCAGGACTCAAATTGATGCTTGAACAAAAGTACTCATTCCCTCGTTCTCGTCGTATAGTGAAGAAAAAGTGCTTCACAGAAATATTTTCAAAAGGTACTCGACGTTCAACAGGCCCTTTTCTTGTCCACGCTAAAGTTAATACGATCGGTTTCGCACGAATTGGACTTGCAGTTCCAAAGCGTACTGGCAATGCTGTACTACGCAACCTAATCAAAAGAAGATGCCGCGAGGCTTTTCGACTTACCCAAGAAACCTTGCCTACAGTTGATTTTGTACTCACTATTCGCCCTCATGAAACATTATCTACGGACTGTTATGCTGTATTGCTTAGCGAATTGCTTAAAAGATGAAACTTCTAAACGAAATCTTATCCAAGGCACTTATACTCATTGTACGCATGTACCAAGTTACTTTGCGTCCAGTAATGGGTGGACATTGTCGTTTTCAACCGACGTGTTCTGATTATGCTATTGCATCCATCAACAAGTATGGCGCACTAAAAGGAAGTGTAAAGTCTGTTTATCGAATTATGCGCTGCAATCCTTGGGGTGGCTGTGGGTGTGATCCCCCTTAACTAGTAGGGATTATTGTCGATCGACAGTGTCAGTAGGATCATTGGTTGTTGCTTTTTGCTTCGCAAGATTCGCTTCATTTGCCATTTGCTGCCGCCAGGCGTCGAGTCCTGGTGGTTTAGGAAATGCTTTATCGAATGGGCGAATTTTGCTTAATGGATGTCTTGCATATTGTCCCTGAAGTCGTCCCTGCATCCGATCATATACGCGTGCACGTAAACCGGGCTGCAGTGCATCGACACCTCCCCAAATTGCAATGCGTTCTTCAATCGGCACTGTAGAGTCAGTTATAAGTTGTTCGAAAGTGATTTGAGCGCTTGATTCTAGTGCGCCAATCAAATCCTTAATACGACCAGTACCAAATTTGGTTGTGTAATTGTTGTATTCGTTGTTTTTAAATTCGTTTGTTACGTCATTTGCAAACTTCAAAGCCTCTTGGAAAACTTCTGGTCTGTTCTGTCCAACTCCGACTCTAAATGCATAGCGAAGTGCTGCCATCACATCACTAATTGCAATCGCTGGTAGTCGTTCGTATTCACCTTTGGCTTGTTCGTTCACCCACACATCAAGCGGTACTTTGTATTGTGAATTTGGAGGCATTGCGCCTTCGCCGAAATACGAATCGAGTTTATCTAACAGCGTCTGGGCGCGTTCTATTTCACCTTGCCTGTACCACTCTCGGGTAGCTGATCCTAAGAAGTTTCTAAGAAACGTCGTGAATGTATCACTTCCAGCTCCACGAACAAAATAATGTTTCTTGTAGAGTTCATTCCAAAGGCCATCTCGGTTTTCATCGCCGATAACTGAATCTATAAACCGTGGGTCAGGAAAACGTCCGGGTACATCTTGTGAAAATGGGTCATAGTAAATACGACCAGTTCTCGCTAGGGCTTGAAGAGCCTGCAACTGAACGCGGTCATTATTGAGAACTTTGTAAATGTCGTTTGCTTTAAGTCGTCCTTTGCCTACTTCAGCGCCTCGCCTTGACCAATAAAAGGCATGTGCCTGGGGGTGTCTCCAATCAAGAGGACCTGCGTCTCTTGTATATTGATACATAAGTTGCGGATCCATGTTGTACTCTTCTTTGAGAGTAAGTTTTTTGTAGGTATCTATCAGCGTTTTCCATGCTTCTTTATATTCTGGATTTGTGTATAACTTTTCAAGTTGATTAAAATATGGCGACTGGTCTCTTAATTGCTCAACAAGGCCAAACTCTTTTGCAATCATAGAGTGTGTTGACACCGAGTCGAGTTGCGACACATGTGTCAAGATTTCTTCTGGATCAAGCGGTGAATCAGCATCTATAAAATCAGCATAATCTCGTTGCAAAACTTCGAGCAGATCAGCTACTTTTGGTGTCTTTGAAATGGCCGCTTGAAGTGTACGAGGTGCATCTGCTACCTCTTTAATCCAATCGATGCGGTCATCCCAGGAATCTGGCGGTTCTCCTAAAATATTATGCCATCGTTCAGCAAACTTGCGTTTGTAAAATAAATGTGCGTCATCTGAGTTGCCATTCAATTTGTGCATAAAGAAAAATGCTAGTTCTTTATGTAGCTCAATATCATCTGGATTGGCGCGCAATCCTTTTTCTCGCAGAAGACGAATTCCCTCGTTTACCCACTCCCACCGCTCTTCTATAGTGTGGGTTGCTACCGAAATGTTGTATGCCATATTGTGCGCATGAAATACCCATACCTGTGGGAACCGCGGTTGCAATTGTGTAATAAGTTCAGCATCTGCCATAACTTCAAAGTAGAGTCCATCCCGTTGCATTTGTTGAATCTTAATCCACAAATAATCAACGAGAAGTCCGCGGAGTGCACCAATCGACATTCCAATGGTATTGATCCAACCTGGCGCGCCATCAACGACATTGTTTGTATAACGAAGCGTGCTGTCTTCTGCCTCTTTCAAAATAGACGGCAATAGTATCCCAGCGAAAGTAATACTGCCCGCTGCAGTGAGTGCCGCAACACTTTGAATGATTCGGTCTCGTTTCATAGTTACTTTGTTCGACTATTCAATGAGAATAGCGATTTAGCCACTCCCGCTATAAATGGCTAGTTGACGCTTTTTAAGTATCAATGTTCCGGATCCTAGAGCAATGCATGTCCATACAAATCCGATTGTTATGAACCCTCTTAGTACTGAACCCCACGAGACGAGCATGCCATCTATGAGTTGGTCCGTTGGTCTTTGCGCACCGAAGCCTTCAAGAAGGAAAACCATTGCTGCTGCTATGCCTCGGATAACGTTTTCAAATGCCCATTGGATGACTTGTGCTATATTTTCAAAGTCAATTGCACCAGTAGCTGGTGGCACATACGCTTCTAGAGAAGTAGACAAATATGGCGCAAGTGTGCCTGTTGCAAAAATGGTGAGTGTAATCATACATGCAACTGGAAAACTTAAGAATGTGGAAACAGCCAACGCAAGTGCTGCTAAGAATCCCAATTTGATCCACAGAACCAACATAGTTCTAAGAAAATTCCCCTCAAAGTAGCCCGCTCGATATCGCAATTCAATTCCACCCATGTCAAAACTGAGTGTGCCACTACCATATCCATCTGCTTGTTCAAGATTGAAAATAGTTATATCTAAAACACCTTCATCGTTGATTAATCCTGCAGGTATCATGGTGACATGCGTCATCGTTGGGATGTACGTTACCACATGTTTTGTGGCAGGAATCTCGTTATATACAAGCCCTACAGTATGTGTTGTATGTTCGTCAGATCTTCCAATATAAAATCTGTACCTAAACGCTAAAGGCGAACCTGATTTTTTTGCATCCAGTAATCCTTCAAAGCGATACGTTTGTGAATACACTTGCCCACCCTGTTGCGGTGGAATTGAACGCTGGAGAGAAAGGTATTGTTCTTGCACCTCTTCTCGTAATTTTTTCCTGAGTTGGAATTTAATGTCTTCTGCATTTTTAAGATCTGGATCTTCATCAATAAGCTGTTCAACTCGTGCAGAAATCTGCTCGTTGGTTAACGTGTCAAACACTGGTTGTGTTTCGATTCTTGCTGTAAGTATTTCTTCATTCACTGCAAGACGATCTAATTCCCCTTGAATTCCGCTAGCAACGGTATTCGTGCGTAGATATTGCAGGTAGAAAAATACAGAAATACCTGCAACAATGAGAATTGCAAAATTCAAAGAAACAACGCCGAGCCATTTGCCAAAAAGGTAGCCAACTTTGCTCACTGGCTTTGTGAGCACTTGCCATATTTGGCGATCTCTTATTTCGAATGCAATTGTTGCACACGCTAGGAAAACTGTTAAAAAAGCTGCGATAGTGTAAGTTGTCCCAAGACTCCTGCTTAAGTACGTTTGAATTCTGTGGCGTAGTGGGGATTCAGGATCTAGCATTAGAGGAATCAATGGTAAAAATAACAGAAGCATCGTCACAAATGCAATAGATAATTTTGTTCGTGTTGCTTCAAGTAGCACGCCTCGAGTTAGTGCGGGAACTTGTTTAGGAGATTTAAATGCTAAAAGTAAAAGAGAAATAATCAAACAGTAGCTAAAGATCAAGATACACATTCCAACGATTGCAGTAGCAAGAAGCGGCAAGTGGAGTGCTTGAAAGATATACCAACTAGAAAGAGCAACGAATAACGAATAGCAAAGATGGGCAAATAAACCTATCCATACTGCAAGCAAAAGGGAAGCCAACGTTATAGCTCCAATGGCCCATGTCAAATCCGTATCTTGTAGCAACCAAATCGGTACCCACTGTGGAAATTCGTTTTGCAAAATGATTGAAGTGATGCCCGATGGGTCAACGACAATTCCATCCTGGTCAAGTATTCGAAAACCTTTAAGCCGCTCATCTCCTACAAGTTGCCCTCTGAGTTCCACGAATCCTGTTTCTTCAAGTTGCTGCGCTACGATCCTTTGGTCAGCACCAGTTAAAATATCATACAGATCACTTCTTTGTTGATGAATGGTATAAGTCGCTACGAGAAGCGGAGCTAAGATTGCAGCAACGGCTGCAACAACAAAACAGGAGAGTGAAATTTTTACCGACCGCTTTTGTAGGTATGCAGTAATCTTATGATGGAGAAGAATTAATTGCTTCACTGCGGATCTCGTGGGTCGTCCTTGTGCTTGTCTAGCAAAGCATCGATGACAGATGCATCTGCTTCAGAAGAAATGTTCGCTTCATCATCCATTGCTTCATCTGCTCGTGTTGGTTGTTCTTCAGACTTCATGAGTGTATGCAACATTTCATCATGTTCTATTTGTTCTGGTGCATCGTCAGCATTAGAATCGGTTGAACGCGATACTGGTTCTTGACTCTCAACTAGTTTATCAATAAGTACATCACCCTCTTCATCGCCTTTAAGGAACGCTGCTGTTTCACCGCCTTTTGCTCCACTTGTAACAATTTTTTCTTCACGAGCCTTATCTACAATTTGGATAAAGAATGATTCAAGGTTCTGCTTCGGCTGAGAAACAGATTCGATTGAGGTGGCTTCATTTTGTTTAAGAATGTGTTCAATTTTGGCTATAGTTGCATCGTTTCGAATTCTTGGGACGCGAATAACTGTAGTCCCAGAATCAAGCAGAAGGTCGTCCGCAGTGCCTTGCGCGTGAATCTTGCCGCCGTAGAGTATGGTCATTCGATCGCACACATCCTCTACATCAGAGAGCAAGTGAGAACTGAGCAGAATTGTCTTGCCACGACGCTTCAATTCCAAGAGGAGGTCTTTTACCTGACGGGTTCCAATTGGGTCAAGTCCACTTGTAGGTTCATCTAGGATAAGAAATTCGGGGTCATTAATGAGTGCTTGCGCTAGACCAATCCGACGCATCATGCCCTTTGAGAACTCTCCAACGTGCCTATGCCCTACTTGCGAAAGACCAACCATCTCAAGAAGCTCATCTGTTCTTCGCTGCCTTGTTTTTCTTTGAATTCCAAATAGGCGACCATAATAGTCCAATGTTTCTCTTGAATTTAAATATGGATAAAGATAAGACTCCTCTGGCAAAAAACCAATGAACTTTTTGGTTGCTACATCATGTGGCTCTCGATCAAATACCGTAAGCCGCCCTCGCGTGGTATTGAGAAGACCTAGTATCATTTTAATAGTAGTACTTTTTCCTGAACCATTGGGACCAAGAAGACCAAAAACTTCTCCCCTTTGGATTGAAAAAGTGATGCCATCTACCGCTGTTGCCTTGGGACGCATCCAAAAGTCGCGGAAAATTTTAGTAAGCCCTACAGCCTCTACGATAGTTTCATTCGTTTGTGTATTTTGATTCATGGTGATTGCCAGCGAGACTAATTTTTGCCCTGTACTACGCCGTCAATAATAGATAGTTCGCGAGATACTTTGCCCACTTCAATGTCTCTTGCTCTTAATATCCAAGGATTGAGCAAATCGGTTTCTTCTATATGTGTACGATTTTCTTTATTGCGAAGAAGATTTTGATGGCGCAATTGCGCAATCTCATCAGAGCCTGTTACTCCAAGTTTAACCATAGAGATGTATGAAGGAACAAACATTGTTTCGACATCTTCGTTTGAAAGAACAGAAGAGTACATCTCAAGCCATTTATTTTGAATAACGAGTTCAGGATGTTCTAGATACGTTGGCAGTAGGCTTTGGAATCTACGATAATCCTGCCCAAGTGTTGTTTCAATTTGCGCTCGGTATCCTTCTGCTATAGAAATTTTCATCGCTGCCTTGCCAGAAACTTCACCTTCTTGTAACATCAAGTTAATGTCAGCAAGACGTTTCCGCTTGTCCTCTTCGTCACCTAATTCAGCAGCCTTTTCATATGCGTCAATATGCATAAGTAGGGTTTCGTAGTTGCTGCCTGCAGCTTCAATAAGTGTTTCGTGTGCACTGGCAACTGCTCGTTCAATACTTGTTTCGGCTTGAATTCGAGCACTATCAAAAGCTGCATACGATTTTTGGATGTAAAGTGGCGGCTCTGGTTCATTTGGGATAATAACATCTGAAATTCTAATCCCACAGTTTAAAACATTTAAGGTTTGTTGTGCATCTTGCATAATCAATGCACGAAGTTCTTCAAGTGGCTTGTCAAGCAACTCTTCAATAGTCATTTTGCCAACAACATGAACGGCGGCCTTTTCAAGAGCAGAAGTAACGAATAGTTTTCCCTCGGTATCTGAAACGGCGTTTGCATATTCGACTGGATCTATGATTTCCCAACTTGAAGAAATTTCCATATGTGCTAAATCACCATCGCTCGTTAAAAGAGAACCATCTACGCCCGGACGTAAGCCATCTGAAGACTTGGCTTTAGATATTCGCTGTTCGGGGCTCAGTCGTGCATCAATTCTGGGTTTAAAAACGTAACCTATGTTTCCTTCGCGATGCTGTGCAGCGTAGACTTCAAAACCACCAATCGGTGGCGGCCAGTTCGTCTGTAACCCTGGTTGCAATCCTTGCTTATCAATAATTTTACCAAACAACGTTGCGACTCCAGTTTGAGAATCTTCAACGGTTCGAAATCCTGAGACAAGATAAAGGCAAACAAGGACAAGCATTGCAAGTTGCAATGCTCGAAAGCTTAACTGAAGAGACGATGTCAGCGATTGATGTGCGGTATCCATTGCCTCAGTAATATCAAGGACATTGTCCTCTTTGTTCTGAAGCGTAAATTTCGCGGACTGTTTTCTTCTTGACGCGTGTTCTAGGTTGTCTTTTTGATCATCCATGTGTGTTACTCCGCTTCTTGCGGCAATGGAATAACTTCCGTTTGAACTTTGTTATCTAATTTCATTAAGTGCCAAGGTGCAACGTTTGATTCGAGCACAAGGGTTGTATTTTGAGAAAGAGAAGTTTCGACAGCATCTAACCATGCTAAGAAAATAGCGAGGTCTTTGTCTTCACCCATTTGTTTCAAATACTCTGCTGCTTGAATTTCGCCATCTTCACGAATTTGATCAGCCCGTTGGGCGGTAAAAGCCATGATTTTATCATGCTTTGCTTTCGCTTCTGAACGAATAGCTTCCGCATCAGCCATGCCCTTCGCTCGTCGTTGCTCTGCGAGGGTATCTCTACGAGCTTGCATACGTTGCAGTACGGCGGTGGTTGTTTTAGGCGGGAGGAGAAGTCTGTTAATACCAATTGAAACTGGAACAATGCCAGTTTCTTTTAAGGTGTCTAAACGTGCGAGGATTGCTTCTTCAGCTTCTTCTAATTTGTTATTCGCTCCTGTCAAATCGTCGAACGAGTATGAACTTAGAGCCGAGAGAGCATCACGGAATTGACCATCTATGCTTACTGTTGCCGAATCAGCGGAACCGTAAGAACGATAAAAATCAAGTGGCGCCATACCCTCTTTATCGATCTGCCATAGCAAAAATGACTTTACAACTATTTGCTGTCCATCTACTGTTTGTAGTGTTTCAAGTGGCGATTGGTGAATTTTCATTCGAGTGTCAAGTAATACAACAGAGTCAGCAAAGAATGGGAGTCGAAAATGCAAGCCTGACTCTCGGACGATACTTTCCTCGGAGGTTTGACCAAATCTGCTTCGTATGCCGACCTCATAGAACGATACTGTGTACGTCATACTAAAGAGCAGAAGAATAAAAAGTAAAGCAATGCCTAGTACAATTACGATTGGACGTTTCATATTAATAATTTGTTCCTTCTTCATCTGACTCAATGGAATCTGCAAAATTCAATAGTGGGTTAATACTTCTGAGTTCAACATCGAGTTGCAATCGATTTGGATTGATTCCAATGATGAACTTTTTAATGGATGGCAATCGACGAGCAAGAACAGACATATACATCCGCTGCATATATAACTCTGGGGATGCCTGAAATGCCGCCATCTGTCCACTTACTCTACTCGCACGAGACCAAGTGTCCATGAGTGTCGTCCAACGTTGGACGCGAGCGCTTCGAATCTGAGCTGCAGCGTTGCCGTTACCTTGCTCAACGATTTCAATTGCCGTTTGCTTCTTTGAAAGCATTTGGGTTTGTGCCTCATGCAATTTTTGTGGGTCTGGAGAATCTGAACGGCGAAGGGTATCCCAAGTATCCCGAGAGGCGTTGAAATCGAGAACCGCTTCAACAACAGAATCTACTAAAGCAGGATCGCCAACAGTGTGGGTTAACAAGTTTTGCGCATGCCCTTGTGCTGCAGAAACTAGACGAGCTTCACCTTGAATTGCTACAGACAATTCTTCAAAACTCGCTGCGGCCTTTCCAGATGGAGCGATAAAAGGGAAATCGACTGAAAGTACATCTACGCCAGTCCGTTTAGCATCTAATGCTTCTTGAACCAAGACCGTCGCTAATCCTGAGAGCTTGTCACGTTTCTTTCCGATTGCATTCTCTAACTCAATTGTCTGAAATAAAGTTGTGATTGCATTTTGCGAAATAGCTTTAATGACCATTTCGCGGTGTGTCATACGGCTGCGGCGTTCAACTTCGTCCGAGCCAAAATGCAGCCAGTCGAGAAGACCATCATCTTGGATTTTGTAGCGGAGCACAGCGCGGATATCGACAAGTGCTAGAAAATCTTTATCTTCTTCTGATCCAGAGCCCTGCAAATCATTGACAATGAATGGCTTTGGTTTTGCGACTGTTACCTTATGCATCTCATCAGTCCACAAAATCACACGCCTGTCGTCTTTCCACCTAAAGGTAAGTGGGAGTTCACGAATCCGCGTGACATCTGTTGCAATGGAACTTTCAAGTGGCCAAGGCAACTTGAACATGAGACCGGGGTTATGAACTTCGCCGATAATTTTTCCTTGACGTATTCGCACCGCCTGCTCAGTAGGCTCTACGACGACCATTGCACTCATTGCAAGCAAAACAAGAATACCTAGCCCAACTAGCCAAGCAGTCGATCTAAGAAGAAGTTGATATCCCCATGAACTTGTTATATCAAAACCGAATTGGTAGTTAATGGCCTCATTGAGCGAGCGAACGAGTGAGTCCGGCGATGCAAATAAACTTAATGTCTTCGAGTCAAATGCAGGTCGAGGCGATTCGCCATGAATACGTGGTCGATAAAGGTTTAGTAGAAAATTAATGACCACTTCTGCTGCAATAGCCAACATAAAGATTGGAATAGCCCAGCAAACTACATATAGAACGTAATCATTCTCAAAAAATCTGAAGAAAAGACCTACAGAAATTGCAAGCAAAAGAATGGAATTCCCAACCATCCAAGCAGAACCGCCTCGAAGATTTGACCATGCCGAAATTTTTGCCATTCCAGAGACGAATCGTGAAAAAATAAAGTTTGTAAGAGCAAATCCCATCGAGAGAGCGAGTGCCCAACCAATGTAGGAGGTTTGCAAAATAAATGTCTGCTCGGCATCATTTTGATGGTCAAGATTCTTAAGAAATGTGAGCATGAAGAAAGCTATAAGAATCAACAAAGTTGCGACAAACAAACTTAAACTTGGCATGACCCAGCGGTGCAATAACTGCAACCTGTTTGCCGCTGGCCGAATAGCCTCACTTGCTTGCTCAAAAAAGGTTGATGGATCTCCGGCTGCTAATTCATCCTCTTCAAGAGCCTCTAACAGTTGCATCTTTTGTTGGTAAAAAAGAACAATAAGACCAAGCCAAATCGCAGTTGAAATCCAAGCGTAGAAGGATACAAAGACAAAAGCGGTACTTCCAGCGACGAGCCCAAACACCAGCAAGGTTGTCGCAATGGCAATTTGAAGAATTAAGCCCGTTACGGCTATGGATGTCGCTCTCTGGCAAGCGTGATGGTCAATTCTCATGGATGAAGGTGCTACCTTTGTATGCGCTCATGTGGGTAAAAACGGTACGTTGAGAAAAAGCGAGATAGGGCTAAAACAGAAAAGAGAGCCCTATAATGAAAATGTACGAACATGAGATGCGTTGCGTTCGTTCAAGGTTCGGCAGATTATCATGAAATGGTCTACCCTGCCCACTTTGAACCCCCCTAACTATGCTGATTCAACTTCTTACCATAGCTAAAAATGCTTTTTTTGAGAGCATTAGACAGCCAATTGTGCTGATCTTACTCATTACAGCAACCCTGCTGCTCCTGCTCGCAAGCCCACTATCTGCGTTCACCATGGAGAACGATCAGCGAATGTTGCTCGACATCGGACTTGCAACTGTTTTTATGATTGGAATGCTCCTAGCCATTTTCGTTTCAAGCAATGTACTTGGGCAAGAAATCCGTAATAAGACGACTCTTACTATTGTTTCAAAACCCATCGGAAGACCCTCTTTTATCATTGGCAAATTTCTCGGCTCTGCTGCTGCTATCTCAATATCTTTACTCTATGTTTCACTTGTTTTTCTGCTTGTCGAACAGCAAGAAGTTTTTCAGACAGTTAGAGTTCCTGTCCATTTACCAGTTTTGCTTTTTAGCATCGTTGCATTTGTTGTCGGGACTTCCGTTGCCGTTTGGTGCAATTATTTTTATGATTTCGTATTTTCAAGCACTTGGATTTGTGTAACAACTCCAATGCTTGCGATAGCATATGTACTCGCACTTAACTTCACCCCTGATTTTTCATCTCAACAAATGTGGGTTGCAATTAAGCCTGATATTTGGAAAGCACTCCTCGCTGTGTTCATTTCTGTATTGATCCTTGGAAGCATTGCAATAGCCTTATCAACTCGACTCAGTCAGATAGGAACATTGATCGCCACAATACTTGTTTTCTTTGCTGGCATGATGGCTGACGCATGGTTGGGAAGGCCAATTCATACAATGGAACAACGGTGGATGGAGCGTGCAGAAATTGAAAACAAAACCGAACTTGTTGAGCGAGTTCGCGTCATGCAAAAAACAAATGGCGACATTGACGAGGTGGTCTCACAACAAAAACAACCTATCGACGGTGTTTCCTTAACTGATTTTTCAACAGGAGTTGAATACCCTGCATGGATTGCATATCACATCGGATATGCAATTGTCCCCAACTTTCAAGTCCTTTGGCTGACAGACGCTTTAACGCAAGAAAACGTGATTACATCACGATATTTACTACGCACTTCTGGGTATGGAATACTTTATATTGTTGCTGCTTTATCGTGTGGGATTATCTTGTTTCAAAGAAGAGAAGTTTCCTAGGTCGATGAGTGCTCGTTCCAAACAAATACATGTTGTTGGGGCGAATGAACACAATCTTAAGAACATACATGTCAGCATTCCAAGAGATGCCCTTGTTGTAATAACTGGAGTCTCAGGTTCTGGAAAAAGTTCGCTTGCCTTTGACACAATTTTTGCCGAAGGTCAACGGAAATACATGGAGTCATTAAGCTCCTATGCTCGGCAATTCTTAACACAAATGGGAAAGCCAGATGTTGAGACAATCGAAGGCCTTCCTCCAACTATTGCTATAGCACAGCGTTCCGCAAGCCACAACCCTCGCTCTACTGTTGCTACCACCACTGAAATTTACGATTACTTACGTTTGCTTTTAGCACGATGCGGCACTCCCCACTGTTGGCACACTGATGCTCATGGCAAAACGTGCGGCAAGATTATCGAATCCACAACGATTACACAAATCATCAATAAGATTGCAACAATTAAAACAGGAACAAAATTCATGATTTGCGCACCTGTTGTTGTTGGGAAAAAAGGATACCATCGCGAAATTCTTGAAGAGTTACGCAGTCAAGGTTTTGTACGAATAAGAGTTAACGGTTCTATTTTTGATCTTCGTGATGTGCTCCTTGATGAAAGTGACAACCCACTCCAACTCGGAAGGTATGAACTACACGATATCGAAGCGGTCGTTGATCGAATCGTAGCGAACTGTGATATGCGTGATCGAATTGCTGATTCAGCAGAGATTGCAGCGCGATTAGGCAGCGGAACTCTTCTGGTCTTAACAGAGCAGAAGAGAGGATGGAAGGAGTTTAGATATAGCGAGAACTTTTCCTGCCCGGATCATCCACAATGCAGCATATCTGCGCTAGAACCGCGTTTATTCTCCTTTAATTCCCATTTTGGTGCTTGTAAGCGATGCGACGGGCTTGGCGCTGTGCATGAATTTGATCCAGCCCTCCTAATTCCTGACGATTCTAAACCAGTCGCAAAAGGCGCCGTTGTTCCGTGGCATAGGGCTGGGCCTGCAATGCGTAGAAAATACCGTAGGCACATGAAGAAATTTTGTGACATGGTAGATATTTCTGTAACTACCCCCTACGCGACACTATCAAAAACGCAAAAGAAATTACTCCTTTACGGCGGAGTTGTAAAGGGCTCTAAGGTACAGTTTGTTGGAGTGATTCCAGAACTCGAACGTCGATTTAAAGAAACAGAATCAGACAATGTTCGCAACAAACTTTTAGGCTATATGACAAAAATAATCTGCCCTAGTTGCAATGGTGAGCGTGTTACAATTGCCGCTCGCTTCGTAACGGTCGAATCAGATAAGGGGAAACATTCAATATCCAATATTACTGCTATGACAATCGGATATGCACTTGAGCGAGTCAAAAAACTTTCATTCAAAAAGGAAATTGAAACCATTGCCGGCCCCATCCTCAAAGAAATTGAAAGCCGTCTTGCTTTTCTAGTATCTGTAGGGCTAGAGTATCTTTCGCTCAACCGAACAAGCGGAACGCTCTCTGGCGGTGAAGCACAACGAATACGATTGGCAACTCAAGTCGGATCTGGCCTCGTTGGAGTTTGTTACGTTCTTGATGAACCTACAATAGGGTTGCATGCTCGGGATACCGCGCGACTTCTTGCAACACTTCGCCATCTTTCTGACATAGGAAACACTGTTCTCATAGTTGAACACGATGAAGGAATAATTCGTAGTGCAGATCACGTTATTGATGTAGGTCCTGAGGCAGGAATGCTCGGGGGTGAAATAATTGCACAAGGAACAGTACAAGAAATAATCAAAGCCAAGGCCTCGCTGACAGGCTCTTATTTATCTGGAAAGAAAGAAATTCTCGTGCCACAAACACGTAGAAAAACCTCTAGTGCAATTGCCATCAATGGAGCGAGTAACAACAACTTGCAATCAATTGATATAACGGTTCCTCTCGACTGTCTTGTTTGTGTTACTGGCGTTTCTGGAAGTGGAAAATCATCACTTGTCAACGGAGTATTACTCAACGGTGTCCGATCTTTACTTCTTGGCAAAAAAATTCCGAAAGGAACCTGCAAGTCCATCAAAAACGTTCGGCATTTAGACCGTGTCATTGAAGTTAACCAATCGCCTATTGGGAGAACCCCACGTTCAAATCCTGCCACATATACTGGGATATTTGACGGAATAAGATCTCTCTTTGCTCAAACAAAAGAATCAAAGATACGAGGTTATAAACAAGGACGCTTTAGCTTTAATGTAAAGGGTGGCAGATGTGAATCGTGTCAAGGTCAGGGTCTAAAAAAAATTGAGATGCACTTTCTTCCAGACGCTTTTGTAACGTGCGAAGAATGTGACGGATCAAGATACAACGCAGAAACACTTGAAATTAATTGGCGAGGCTACACCATCACTGACATCTTGAACACAACTATTGAGAAAGCTTCAATAATTTTTAAGAGTCACAGAAAAATCGAAAGAATGCTCCAGTGTCTAATTGATGTTGGCCTTGGATATCTAACTCTCGGTCAGCCGTCGACAACTCTTTCAGGCGGCGAAGCGCAACGCGTAAAATTAGCAAGTGAACTTGGGGTACGCACAAACAATCATACGCTTTACGTTTTAGATGAACCTACTACTGGATTGCATTTTGCAGACATTGAGAAGTTAATTGATGTTATACAACGTCTCATCAACGGTGGAAATTCGGTGATAATTATCGAGCACAATATGGATGTGATTAAATGCGCCGATTGGATTATTGATTTAGGGCCTGATGGCGGCGATGCAGGTGGTACTATTGTCGCTTCGGGGACCCCGGAAGAAGTTGCACGTTGCAAAACGAGCTACACCGGCGTAGAACTTTCTAAACTACCGCTTATTTTCGAAAGACAAGAAGCCTCGCTAACAAAAAGTTAAAGGCAATACCGATGGCGGAACCAACGATTACTCCGACGAATCCAGAATATGTTATCGCATTTGACTCGGCAAGCGACTTGGTAATATAAAAATTAGCGAGAGCTCCAACAGAACAAACGAGGAGAAATCCAAGATACTGTGCAAAAAAATTATTTCGGGAGTACCAAAATGCGTACTTGCGATCCCACAAAAAGTTCCAAGTCATTGCGACCCAGACCGCAACCCCAATCCCCTGCCATTTTGCTTCGAACAATGGCGTAATCAAATTCAATGCAAAGAGATACACAAATGCACCGCTTAGGCCAACTGCTGCGAAGGTGAAGAAACTTACAAACTTAGGGTGGGTATATCGAAGTAGCCGTATGACATGCTGTAAATATTCAACTTGTACGCCGAGAGTTAATTTCGATTGACCAAGTTGCCTAGTGGAAAAATGAATTGGAACTTCCGTTACATTTTTGCAACCGCATTTCACAATAAGTTCCAGCCCGATTTTATATCCGACTGGATTAAGTTCGTCCGCATTATTAAAAGTAGATTTACGAAATGCAAGAAAACCGCTCATAGGGTCAAGCACTTTCGTAAATGGCCTCGCCATGATTGTTGCAATTTTGGAATTTAACCATCGCAAAGCCCCCCAGCCATCTTCAGTGCTTCCACCCTTGATGTAACGCGAACCTACTGCGAAGTCAGCGCCATCTTGAATCGCTTGAATCATTGCAGGAATAGCGCTTGCAGGATGTGAGCCATCCGCGTCCATAACTACGCAAAAGTCAGAGTTCGACTCTTCTACACCGCGAATAACTGCACTGCTTAATCCCCTGTCCTCTTTACGGACTATCAATCTTATCCAATCATGATTCAAACGAGCAATAAGTTTCTCTGTGCCATCATCCGAATCATCGTCAACAATTATAAGTTGCAGATCTTGCAAAGCATTACTACGAACTTCCATAATCGCTTCAATAAGTGATGGGAGTGATTCGAACTCTTGATAAGTCGGAAGTACTACGGTGACTGATATCTTATCCATGCGTTAAATTTAGAACCGCTTATGTGCAGGTCGGCCTGGTGCGCCTTTCACGCCAAGAATCGCTTTTACAAGTTGTAGATCAGCAGGAGTAGTCACTTTGATATTTCGGCTATCTCCTTCAACCACATAAACTGGCTCACCTAATTTCTCCACGACTTGGGCATCGTCAGTACAAGATTCGATGCTCTCTTGTGCGTACGCTCGTTTTAAGAGCGATAACTCAAAACATTGCGGCGTTTGCATTTCCCACAAACTAGCACGGTCAACCGTATCGATTATTTGAAAAGCATCAACCGTTGCTTGAGATGAAGTTCCCAAGAT
>PVBE010856519.1_pt1 | contig 18972 bp, 14 predicted proteins | sample 1631181 | NCBI WGS metagenome assembly PVBE01 (sample SAMN08397723, study PRJNA350692) | Marine metagenome, whole genome shotgun sequencing project. | isolation source: water | place: Pacific Ocean | collected 2012-04 | reverse complement strand
CCTGGCGCAGCGGGGAGACGACGCGGGGCCGGTGGACCACTACCGTCAGTACTTGGCTGCATCCCCCAACGACTCCGGAGCCCAGCAGGAGCTGAACCAACTGCTGGGGCAGTAGCGGTCCGGTGGTTCTGGTTTGCGAGTCCTGCGGCAGCCTGCGCGATCTGTCGCCCGGAGTCCTGGGCCGCATCGACGTCGGTGAAGACGGGCGGCTACGCTGTCCCGACTGCGGGGAGTACACGGCCCGGGCGGTGACCGCTCGTGACCGCCCTTCGATCTCGGATACCTCCAGGCCTCCGCCCGCCCAACGGGCGCCGATTCCACCCCCCATCCAGGATCTCGATGACCGTCATCTGGACGGCGAGGGCACGCACTGGGTGGGCCGCTCGCTCCTGCTCAGGCGCGAAGGCAGGGTGTATCGGCTGCGCGATCTGGATCGCGTGCGGCGCCTGGTGGTGGAACGGAGGGCCCGGGGCACCGACCTCCTCTCCGCCGATGGCGTGCGCTGGGAGCCTCTGGTCAACATTCCAGCACTCGCGCCCTATCTGGCGGTGGTGGAGCACCTGGCCGAGGAACCCTCCTCGAGAGTAGGCGGCTTGGTGGACGCGACAGCCGCACAACTGGGCTGGCACGCCGTCCCTGATGATCTACCCACCGAAGAAGTGGCCATGGACGAGGTCCCCGCGCTACCTTCTCCACCGGCGACCCCGAGCACGGAGACCGACCATGAGTGAGGAAGAGAAGTACTTCGAGCGTCTCGAGGCCGAAAAGAGGGCCCGCATGGCCAGGGAGCTGCGTGCCAAGCGCGATGCGGAAGCGCTGGCCCAGCGTAAGGACCTGCACTGGTTCAAGTGCGGCAAGTGTGGTGCCGACATGGAAACGGTGATCTTTCGTGGGGTCGAGGTCGAGCTCTGCCCGGAGTGTGGCGCCGTTCTGCTCGACCAAGGCGAGCTCGAGGAGCTGGCCGGCAAGGACAAGAGCGGCGTTTTCTCGCACCTGAGAGACATGTTCAGGCCGCATCGTCCCAGCTAGGGTCTATGCGTAGACGTTGACCTCGTCGGTCATGGCGAAGACCTCTTCGTAGGTCGTGTCCCCGAGGGCCATCTTCTTGATGGCGTACTCGCGCAGGGTCATCATTCCGTCGTTCAGCGCTTCCTTCTTGATCTCGACCGACGGAGCCCGTTGGGAGATCAGCTTGCTGATGCGGGGGGTGATCGGCAGGACCTCGAAGGCCCCGGTGCGCCCCTTGTAGCCCGTACCCCTGCAGCGGATGCAGCCCGCACCGCGGCGGACGCCGAGCTTGCGACCCCGGGCCCCCGTGATGCGCAGGTTGAGGATCTGGTCTTCGGTCAGCACGTCGTCCACCGCGCAGGCCGGGCAGATGCGGCGCACCAGGCGCTGGGCGATGACGCCTTGGAGCACCGAGGCGATGAGGAAGGGGTAGATGCCCAGGTCGAGCAGGCGGGTGATGGCCGAGGCGGCGTCGTTGGTGTGCAGGGTGCTGAGGACCAGGTGGCCCGTGAGCGCTGCCTGGACGGCGTTTTCGGCCGTCTCGGGGTCGCGGATTTCGCCGACCATCACCACGTCCGGGTCCTGACGCAGCACCGTGCGCAGGGCGTGGGCGAACGTGAAGCCGATCTTGGGCTGCACTGGGAACTGGTTGAACTCTTCCTGCACGATCTCGATGGGGTCCTCGAGGGTGCAGATGTTGATGCGCGACGAGTTGATGTGGTGGAGGGCGGTGTACAGCGACGTGGTCTTGCCGCTGCCGGTGGGGCCCGTGACGAGGACCATGCCAGCCTTGGTGGACAGCATGCGCTCGAAGAGCACTCGTTCGCGCTGGAACAGCCCCATGCTCTCCAGGTTCTTCACGTAGATGCCGGGGTCGAAGATGCGCATGACCACCTTCTCGCCAAAGGCGGTGGGCACGGTGCTGACTCGCATCTCGACTTCTTGGTTCTGGAAGTGGGTCTTGAAGCGGCCGTCCTGGGGCCGGCGGCGTTCGGCGATGTCCATGCGGCAGAGCATCTTGACCCGGCTGACCATCGCCGGGTGGACCACCTTGGGCAGGCGGTGGATGCGGTGCAGCACGCCGTCGATGCGCATGCGCACCAGGGCTTCTTCGCGCTTGGGTTCGATGTGGATGTCGGACGCGCGGTTCTCGAAGGCGTAGTTGAGCAGGTACCAGACGGCCTGGACCACGGGCTGGTCGGTGGCGTCGAGCTCGGCTGCGCCTTTCATGCGGTAGAGCTGCTCGAGGTTTCCCAGGTCGGGCAGGTCGGACCGGAACTCTTCTTCCGCGGCGCGCATGGAGCGACGGAAGCCGTGGAACTCGACGATGACCTGGAGCAGGTCGGCCTTGGTGGCCACCACCGGACTGACCGGCTTGTTCTTGAAGCGGGCGATGCTGTCCAGCAGCTCGGTGTCCCACGGGTCGGCCATGGCTACCGTGAGCAGCTCTGGCGTGTCCTCGAGGGCGATGACCAGGTGGCGCTCGGCGAAGGGGCCGCCGAAGGTCTCGGTCACGAGCTTGTAGTTGAGGGACAGCGGATCGAGGTGCACGAAGGGCATCTGGCGGGCTTCGGCGACCGCGCGGGTGATCAGCTCTTCGTCCACCAACTCGTCGGGTGTTTCGGCGCAGTGGAAGTGGAAGGACGCCACCAGCTCGATCTGTGCACCCGGTAGTTGACCCGCTGACGGCCCAGCAGCCTGCGCAGCTCGGCCCGCTTGTCGAGCAAGATGTGCCGTGCTTGTTCCCGGCCGCGGTTGACCACGTCCTGCTTTTGGCCCTGGTGGATGTACCCCTTGGCCATGATGAGATCGAGAATCTCGATGAGGCGGCTCTGGTTGATCACGGTGTTCGCTCCTCGATCAGCATATCCGCATCGAGCGGGGCTGGCCTCGGAGCGGCATGGGCTTGCTCGGTGCGAACGAGGTCCCACGCGGCGCCGTCCTCGCCTTCGATGTCCGGCGGGCCCAGGGCTTCCGCCACGCGCTGGTGCAGGGGGGCAGCCACCGCGAGGACGGTCCAGCCTTCGTCGAGCAAGGGGGTGACCGAGCGGTTGTCTGGGAGGAGGGCACCCGGATCACGCCCAAGGGACGCCAGCCAGCGCCCCAGCGGGGATCGCGGCATGCGGGGTGGTGGCCCTGGGCGGTTGGGGTCCAGAGCGAGCACCCGCCCGTGGGCGCGCTGGTCGAGCAGCGGCCGCTGGGGAGAGAGGCCGGGTCCCCCAAGAGGGATCCACAGCAGAACGCCTGGCGAGAGATCTTCCGTTTCGGCGAGGAAATCCGGGGCCTCGGCGTCGGCGGTTGGCAGGGGCCATGGCACGGGAGCCAGGAGGCCGTAGTCCATGCACACCAGCAGGCAGGCTGCGGCGGCGACCAGGGCTGGCCGACCCAGCCGCGTCCCCAGCCTGGCCGCACCCCGTGCCGCGAGCACCACGAGGCCCAGCTGGCCCAGGAGGAACAGGCGGGCGTGGTGATTCAGTCGCGCGCCTCCGGGCAGCCAGTCCAACGAGGCGGCGAAGGGGTTGGTGACGCCCAGGGGTTGTCCGAGCCATGCCGGCTGTTCGCCGGGGGCGAGCAGCAGGGAGACGGCCAGCAGCCACCACCAGCGGCTGCGGCCTCCCGCCAGCGCCAGCGCCAGCACGGCGAGGCCCAGGTAGGTGGGATGCAGCCGCACGACGGCGTCCTTCGGGAGGTGGGCGGGCCCGGGTGCTGCGAAGCTGGCCAGGTCGGCCGCGCCCCAGGGGTTGACCCGCCACAGGGGCTCGAACTGGACCGTGGGGGTTCCTGCGTGGTGGCCGATCCCGGTGATGGCTCGATCTCCGTGGGAGAGCAATGGGGGTAGTGCCAGGGCCAGGGCCAGGGCCGCCGCGATCAGCCACCGTGGCCATCGCCCGGGTCGCCGCGCCAGGTGTACGACGCCCGCTACCGTGGCCGTCATCGCCCCCATCCAGGCCAGGTAGGGTCCGCACCAGGCCAGCAGGCCGATGGTACCGCCGGTGGTGACCACCCAGCGCCATGGAGGGCTGGGCGCCGCGCCCGACGGTTCGGGGATCACCACCAGCCCGACGGCCACCGCCAGCACTCCGATGGCCAGATCCTCGCTCAGGCCGGAGAGCAGGCTGCCCAGGAAGATCGGCGCCATGGCCAGTGTCAACCCTCCCACCAGCCCTTCCCCACCGGCGCGGCGGGCCAGCCACCAGCCGCCCGCGAAGGCGCCGCCGATGGCCGCCAGTGCTACCAGGTTCCAGGCGGTCGTTATGCCCAAGGCGCGGCATGCAAGCGCGCCCAGTAGGGCGGGGAGGGGATCGATGGCGGGCCATGGGTCCGCGCCCATGGCCAGGTTGGTGCCCGCTGGCCAGGCGGGCAGGGACGCTCCGTGCCACCACCATGTCCAGAGGTGCCCCCAGACCTCCCCCCCTCGCCATGCGAGGACCGGCTCGCCTGCTTGCAGGAGCAGGGGGAGCGCCGCCCCACCGAGCAGCAGCGCGACCAGCAAGGGTGCGAGCCTGGTACGGCGGTCGGTGGGGGGCGATGATGTGTGCATTCGGCGCCAATGGTATCGTGCGCTGGCTCCCTGGAATAGAGCAGCCTCATGGACCCCGCCCTTGACCCGCCCTCCGGACGCGATCGCTGGTGGTGGCTGGCCGCTCTGGGGGCCAGCGTCGCCTTCGCCTTGCTGGCCAGCTGGCCCGTGTGGCCCGCCCCTGGGCGGGGCATGCTCTGCGGAGTGATGCACCCGGACTGCGCGGGCAACCAGTGGTTGTTGGTCTGGGTGGCCGAGCGCATCGCCGGCCTCGAGGGCTTGCTTCACAACGACCTGTACTACTGGCCGGTGGGCGACACGCCGTTCCTCGCCGGAAACGGCGGCGAAGGTGTGCTCTACACGCCCTTCCACTTCCTGCTCGGCTGGCCGGTGGGGGCGAACGCGTTCTTGATCGCACTGCTCGTTGGTAACGGCCTGGCCGCGATCTGGGTTGCTCGGGGGGCTGGTGCGACCTGGCCGGGCGCCTTGCTGGCCGGGGCCAGCCTGGGAGCCGGCCCCTATGTCGTGCGGGAGATGGGCTCGGGGCGCTTCAGCCAGGCCGATCTGGTCTGGCTGCTGCTCTTCCTGGGTGCGTGGGTGCGCCTGCTCCGACGTCCCCGCGTGTGCTGGGCCGTGCTAGCGGGTGCCATGTTGGCGGTTTGCTCGGCGCTGTACTGGTACCACGGTGTGTTCATGGTATTGACCGGGGCGCTGGTGGCGGCGGGCCTCGGCGTCGATGCTTGGCGGCGGGGTTCCAGGGTCCGCGATCTTCCCTGGAGGCAGCTGGCGCTGTTCGCCGTCGTTTTCCTCGTATTGGTGTCCGGGCCTCTGCTCTGGTATCTGCTGAACTGGGATGCGCTGCCGGGCACCGCAGAGGACGCCTTCCCCCACCCCGAGGCGGTGCGGGACAGCTTGGATCCCGCCGTCCCCTTCCTGGTCCGCCAGGGCCGCTTCATCGGCCAGGCATTGCCCGTCACCGTGGTGCTGCTAGCGGTCTACCAGGTCGTCCGTCTGCTGTCGGGGCGTAGCGAACGTCCGGGCCTGGACGGGGCCCTGGTTGCCTGCTGGGGGGTCTTCCTCGCGTTGGCCATGGGGCCCAAGCTGGCCATCGGCGGGCTGTCCCCGTTCGAGCTGTTGTACGGGATGGCTGCACCGCTTCGCCGATTCTGGTGGCCGTCGCGGCACGTGCTGGTGTGCAATCTCGCCGTCGTGTTGTTGGCCTCCAGGGCGCTGCCCACGCTGCGGCGGGCGTGGGGGCGCGCGCTCCTGGCCCTGCTGCTGGTCGCGACGGTTCCGCTGCTGCTTCGGGTGCAGGGCCCGGAGCTGCGTGTCCATGCGACCGAGCTGGCTTGGCCCCCGCCCTTCTACACCGACCTGGCCACCGAGCCGGGCGAGGTGCTGCTGGAGCTGCCGCTCTCACCCCGCGTCGCCTTGTCTCAGAAGCCGCTGCTGTTGCAGCTGGTTCATGGAAAGACCCTGGTCAACGGTCACGGCCTGTGGGTGGACCGGGTGCGTCCCCCGGCGTGGGATGCCTTCGTGGCTGGCAACGGTTTCCTGAGTGGACTGCAGGCGGTGGAGGACGGCACGCTCGAGGGTGACCTGAGCTTCGAGGCCGTCGAGCTCGAGGCGTTGCAGGCGGACGGGTTTTCCCTGGTGGTTCTCAACCGCGAGCACTACCCCCTGGGCCTGCGGGACGCGGTCGAGCGGCAGCACCGGGTGCTGACCACGCTCTTCGGCGTCCCGGCCACCAGCATGGATGGAGCGTGGGCCTGGCGCGTTGCGGACTGGTCCGGTGTCACCACCGTGGCCCTCGAGCCGTGGGCCCTTCCGCCCGACGCTGCCCCCCGCGATGGATCCGTTCCCATCGACATGCGCACTCCCCGCAGCCTGATCTTCGACCCCCCTTCGAGGAGACCGGAATGAACGTCTACGACAAGTTGAGCGATCCCCTCGCATTCGCCGTCTTCATCGTCACGCTGCTGTTTCCCATCGCCGTGGGGCTGTGGGCGATGCGCCGCACTCGGGATCAGAGCGACTACTTCCTGGGTGGGCGTGCCATGGGTATGTTCACGGTAGCCCTGTCCGCGGTCTCGTCCGGGCGCTCGTCCTGGCTGGTGTTGGGGCTGTCGGGCATGGCCTGGAAGATGGGCTTGGGCGCCGTGTGGGCCATCGTGGGCTACATCGTGGTAGAAGCGGTGCAGTTCGTCACCATCGGTCGGAAGCTCCGTCGAGACACGCAGGCACAAGGGTCCATCACCCTGCTCGACTACTTCGCGGCGCGGTTCGACGACCGCCATCACCTGCTGCGGCTGGTGGGCGCGCTGATCATCGGGGTGTTCATCACGGCCTACGTGGCCGCTCAGTTCAATGCCGGCGCCAAGACCCTCACCACCGCCCTCGAGATTCCCCTCTGGGCTTCCTTGCTGGCCTCGGGTGCGCTCATCATGATCTACATGGTGCTGGGCGGCTTCGTGGCCGTGGCGTACAACGACGTCATCAGGGCCATCATCATGCTGGTGGGCCTGGTCGTGTTGCCGGTGGTCGGGCTGGTGGAGTTGGGTGGCTGGAGCGGGCTGACGGGTGGGCTCGCCGAACTCGCACCGGACCATCTCTCCCTCACCGCGGTGGGGTTGGGGGCCATGATTGGATTCATGGGCATCGGCCTGGGCTCCCCTGGCCAGCCTCACATCGTGGTGCGATACATGTCCATCGACGACGAGCGCAATCTGGTGCTCAGCGCGGTCATCGGCACGTTCTGGAACGTGGTGCTCGGCCTGGGGGCCATCTGCATCGGCTTGTTGGGCCGGGCGGTGGTGCCCGAGTTGTCGGGGCTGCCCAACGAAGATCCGGAGATGATCTACCTGGTGCTGTCGTCGAGCTACTTCGGCCCCGTCCTCTACGGGCTGCTCGTGGGCGGGGTGTTCGCGGCCATCCTCTCCACCGCCGACTCCCAGCTGCTGGTGGTGGCGTCGACCGTGGTGCGTGACCTGTGGGAGCAGGTCATCAAGAAGGGCGAACCCATCGACGAGCGCCAGAAGCTGATGCTCTCCCGCGTGGTCGTGGTGCTCTCCGGGCTGGTGGCGATGGCGCTGGCATACGTGGCCAAGGACCTGGTCTTCTGGCTGGTGCTGTTCGCGTGGGGCGGGCTGGGTGCGGCGCTGGGTCCCGCCTTGATCCTCTCCCTCTTCTGGAAACGAGCCTCCCGCGTGGGTGTGCTGGCGGGCATGCTCACCGGCACGGCCGTCACCATCGTCTGGAAGCTCTGGCTCAAGGAGCCCACGGGCTTGTACGAGCTGATCCCGGCGTTCTTCGGCGCGCTGGCGGTCATCGTCGTCGTGAGCCTGGTGGTGCCGGATCGTCCCGCTCTTCAGGAACGAGCGGACCTGCGATAGGGCGCTGGGTACGTCGAGACCGCTCTTTCCGGTCGTTCCAATCCATCGCTTGCGTCAGAAGCCCACCCGACGCGGTGTAGCGGCTGACATCACCTGCGACTCCGATGGCAAGGTAGACCGCCGCTGAGTCCCGGCGCCTGCTCCGTGCGTTTCCTCACGGGCTGGATGGGTACACCTATCTGGAGTGGCGAATGTTATAGTTTTGGGGCTCTGTGCGGGGCGCTGTGAGTGCCCCGGGAGCTTGGTGAGTGAACCATGGCCCGACCCCTCGTGCTGATCGTGGATGACGAGGACATCCAACGAACCCACATGGCCGACTTGGCCCGCCAAGCCGGCTTCGAGACCGTCGAGGCCTCCAACGGCATGGAAGCCCTCGAGGTCTTCCGCCTGCTCGAGCCCCACATCGTGGTCACCGACTACCACATGCCGGGCCTGGACGGCCGCAGCCTGGTCGCCCGCCTGCGTCGTCTTCGCAAGGGCTCCCGCGTGCCGATCATGGTCATCACGTCGGACGTTCTTCGTCGTACCAAGATCCAGCTCCTCCAAGCAGGCGCCGACGACTTCCTCGTCAAGCCGGTCGACTCCCTCGAGTTTAGCGCACGCTTGATGGCCATGGCTCGGCGTGCGGCACTCGTGGACGTACTGGGCACCGTCACGGTGCAGCGTAACGAAGCCTTGCGCAGCCTCCAGGCGCGCACCCACGAGCTCGAGCGCCTCACCCTGGGCCTGGTGGCCGCGCTCGAGCGAGCTTCGTCCCTCAACGACACCGACACGGGAAAGCACATCCAGCGTGTGTCGGGGTATGCCGCTCACTTGGCGCGGTCCTGGGGGGCGGATGACGGCTTCGTACAGCAGACCAAGCGCTACGCGGGCTTGCATGACGTGGGCAAGGTGGGCATCCCCGACGCCATCCTCAAGAAACCCGGTCGCCTCGAGCCTCAAGAGTTCGAGCAGATGAAGACCCACACCCTCATCGGCGCCGAGATGCTGCGCGAAGCCGGATTGCCCGAAGTGGCGGTCAACATCGCCTTACACCACCATGAACGCTGGGACGGCACGGGATACCCGCATGGAATCGGGGGGGGAGAGATACCACGCGAAGCTCGCATCGTGGCCCTGGCGGACGTGTTCGATGCCATGGTCACCCGCCGCGTCTACAAGGAATCCACCGGCCTTGACGAAGCCGCCAGCGAGCTCGAGCGTGTGGCCGGCAGCCAGCTCGATCCCGAGCTGGTCATGCTCTTCAGGAAGGAAAAGGCCGAGATCTATGAAATCTTCCACCGCTTCGCCGATGAAGACATGGTAGCGGCATCTTGGACCTGAACGAGCTTCAGGCCGGTGCTCACCTCTCAGGGTGGCGCTTGGTCCGCGTGTTGGGCCAGGGCAGCTTCGGGGTCACGTGGGCGGCCGAGGACGAAAACGGAAGACTCGCGGCGGTCAAGGCCTTGCGCACGGCCCCCGGCGCCGAGCTGCGTGCGCTGTCTCGCATCTACCATCCCGCGGTGGTGGGCGTCTTGGGTGGGGGGGCTCGGCCCGTCCACCACATCATCATGGAGTACGTGCAAGGGCGTCCCTTGAGCCACTTCCTGCGTTCCGGCGCCGCGCCCCGCGATGTTGCCCTCGGAGTCGCCGCACTGCTCGCGGATGCCCTGGCGGCTATCCACCACGCTGGCGTCTCCCACGGCGATCTCAAGCCAGACAACGTGCTGGTGGAGTCCATCCGCGGGCCGCGGCTCAAGATCGTGGACTTCGGCTTGGCCGGCACCCAGCGGGGGGGCACCCTCGCCTATGCCGCCCCCGAGCGGCTCCAGGGCCAGCCCAGCTCCACCGCTGCTGACTGCTACTCCCTGGGGTTGGTCCTCTGGGAGCTGATGCACGGCAACCTCCCCTGGCCCCACCTCGACTTGAGCGAGGCGCTGCTCGAGCGTGGCCACCAGGTCCCCAAGGCCCACGGCATGAAAGGGCCGGTGCGCGAGTTGCTCGAAGGGCTCCTGCAGCCGCAGCCCAAGAACCGCCTCGCCGCGGCGCACGTCGCCGACCGGTTGCGGCGCCACGGAGTCCGGCTACCCCCCGTGGATCCGGCCATTCTCCGGCGGCGCGCCAAGACCGTGCGCGTGTTGAGCCCGCTCGTGCGCGATGCGGTCGATGGTTGGCTCGAGTCCGGCGGTCGATTGTCGCTGGTGGGTGTCTCCGGCAGCGGGCGCAGCCACCTGCTGGATCACCTGGCCATCGAACTCCAGGCTCGGGGGCGTCCGGTGCTTCGGTTGGGGGGGTCGGAGCGACCCTGGGCGGCCGTGGAGCAAGCGCTGCAGAGCCCGGCCTTGCCGGGCGGTCCGGTCGAGCTGCCGTACCATCCGGACTCGGAGAGGCGCGCCGTCCTGGCGGCCCTCGGCCTCGTCGCCCGCTGTCCGGACGGCTTCGGCGTGCTGGTGGACGACTACCAGGACCACGATGCCTCGGTGCACAACGTGGTGGCGACCCTCGCTCGCCAGCCGGAAGTCCCCATCGCGGTGACGGGCTCGATCGCCCCGAGCTGGTGCACCGATCAGGTGCTCCTCGAACCCCTCGACTCGGTCTCGCTACGCAAGCTGGTGCGGGGCTTGTTCGGTTCCATGCAAGGCGCGGCGCAGTTGGCCGAGCGGCTGCTCACGGTGGCCGACGGGCTGCCGGGCCCCACCGTGGACTTCCTGATCGGTGCGGTCAAGGGCGGCGCCATGGTTTGGCGCGCGCAGCGCTGGCACCTGGTCCCCGACGCCATGGAGCGCCTGCTGGATACCGGCGTCCCCGAGCTGGTTATCGAGCAGGAGCTCGGGTTCGACGCCAAGCTCGTGGGCGGCACGCTGGCGCTGCTCGAGGTGGCCGTCAGCCTGGACTACCTGGTGTCCCTGTCACGCATTCCCGAAGCCAGGGTGCGCGTCGCATTGAACGAACTGGTCGACGCCGGACTCATCCGCCTCGATGCGCGCTTGGCCAGCTGCAGGGGCTTGGCCAGCGCTCATGCGCTCGCCAGGCTCGTCCCCGATCCTGCGGGGCTTCACGCGCGCATCGTGGCCCAGATGCTCGACCAACACGAGACCGATCTCGTGCGGCTGGGCTGGCACCTGGTCGGTGCGGGTGATCAGCGGCTCGCCGCCGAGCGCGGTGCTGCCATCGTCGAGGCCGCCGCCAGGCGAGACGGCCGGGAAGCCGCTCGACTGGCCGACGAGCTGTGGGCTCTGGGGCAACACCCCTCGCTCGTGGCACCGCGTCTGCGGGCGATGGTGGCCTCCGGGCGTGCCGAGGACGCCCGCCGTTGGGGCGAAAAGACCCTCGCCGGGCGCACGCTCGGGCCCGATGACGTCCCGGTTCTCATCGCGTTGGCCAGCATCTTCATCGGCTTCGTGGGCAGAGATGACCGAGCCCTGGAGTGTGTGGAGAAGGCTCGGAAGGCGCTCGGCGGTGTGTCCATGCCTCCCGAGTTGGTGCACGCCGAGGCCCAGATTCACTTCCGAGCTGGGCGGCACGTCCAGGCCATCCAGGCCGCGCGCGTCCTGGCCGACTGTCCGCCGCCTGTTCCCGAGGTGGAGCTCGACCGCTGGCTGCGGCTGCGGGTGGTCTGGGCTCAAGCCCTTCAGAGCCAGGGCGAGGTCGACCAGGGCCTGGCGCTGCTCGAGAGCCCGAACGAGGGCCTCGGGAAGGGGCGCGCGGCGAGGGCATTGCTGGATGGCACGCTGGGAAGGCTGCTGTGGCACGCCGGTCGGTTCCGCGAGGCCGCGGACGCCATGGAGCGGGCGGCCCACGAGGACGCCGGGCTCGGCGCTCTCGACCGTGCTCGTTTCCTCAACAATGCGGCCGGTGCGCGCCACATGCTCGGAGATCGTCCGGGGGCACTGGCGCGGTGGGAACAGGCCTTGATCCTCTTCGAGCGCTTGGACGTGCCCCTCGAGCAGGTCCGCGTGCAGACCAACCTCTGCCTGGCCTACCGCGAGGCGGCGCGCTGGGAACGTGCCATCGAAGCGGGCGTGTGGGCCGTGGGGCGTGCGGACGAGCTGGGGGAGCAGCAGTATATCGCCATGGCCGCCGGCAACCTGGGCGATGTCTTCCTGGCTCAGGGCTCCTGGGCCGAGGCCATGCGTTGGTTCCGGCGTGCCGAGATCGTGGCACGAGAGCACGGCCTGACGGGTGAGCTGGCGGAGCTTGCCAGGCGTCGCGCCGAGTTGGCCATCCAGCGGCGTGATCCGCGGGCGACGGGCCTGGCCGAGCACGCTCAGCGAGAAGCGCGTGGCATCGGCAACCCGACCGAAGAGGCACGCGCCGCTGCATTGCTGGCCTTCTGCCACGCTCGCGCCGGTCGTCTGGAAAAGCTCGAACAGGCTGCGGAGAAAGCTCTGGTTCCCCTCAAGGCCGCGGGGGCCGGGGGCGAGCTGGCGGAAGCCCGGCTCTGGATCGGCGAAGCCTACCTGCTGGTGGGTCGCGCCGGCGATGCCCTGGAGCACGCGACCCGTGCTCTGGTGTTCGCGGACGAGGTCGGCCACCGGCAGCTCCGCAAGCGTGCAGACGTGCTGGTGGAGCGCATCCGCTCCATCCAGGGCGTCAGCCTGCGCTCGGACCGGCTCGAGCGCTTGCTCGAGCTGGCCGTGGCCGTGGCCGAGGAGCGCAACGTCGAACAGCTGCTGGACGCCATCGCCAGGGCTGCGCGGGACTTGCTGGACGGCGAGCGGGCCTTCGTACTTCTCCAGCGGGAAGACGGTGAGCCGGTGGTGGCGGCTCGCGCATTCGCAGATGGAATCGAAGAAGGCCAGCCCTCCATGTCCGTGGTCAAGCGCGCCCTCGATGACGGGCGCGAGGTGCTGGCGGCCGACATCGGTGAACGCGGCGAGCTGCGCGAGGACACGAGCATCGTGGACCTCGACCTGCGATCGGCCATGTGCGTCCCCATGACCGAAGGCGACACCCGCCTCGGGGTCATCTACGTGGACAGCCGGGCGGTCAGCCAGCAGGAGCTCGAGAGCGCGGCGCGGTTGCTGCGAGCCCTGGCTGCCTATGGTGCGGTGGCCGCCATCAATGCACGCCACTTCCAGGACGTGGCCGAGCGCGCCGAGAAGTCTGCAGAGCTCGCACACGACCTGCGGTCGCCCGCCAGCGCCATCCACGTGGTGGTGAGCGACTTGCTGTCCAAGAAGGCTCAGGGTGATCCCGAGCGTGAGCCCTTGATGCAGGTGCTCGAGGCCGCCCAGCGAATCCGCTCCATGGCCAGCGGCATCATCGACGATGACCGGCCAGAAGAGCTCCGCCCAGTGGACATCTCGGGCTTGGTGGAGCGCGTCGTGGGGCTGTTGCGACATGTCGCGGCCCAGCGGGGTGTGCGGCTCGAGATGGTGCTCACGCCCAAGCTGTGGGTCGACGGCGATCCCCACGAGCTCTCGCGACTCATCACCAACCTGGTCTCCAACGCCCTGAAGTACGCTCCCAAGGGCACCCGGGTCAGCGTGGGCCTGGCCCAGGACGGCCAGGGTGTGGTTGGCTTGGTGCGAGACCGTGGCCCGGGCATCCCCAAGGGCGCCGAGGAGGTGATCTTCGATCGTGGGCAGCAAGCTCGCGGGGCGGTCACGGGACACGGCCTGGGGCTCTACATCTGCAAGCGAATCGTGGGCGAGCACGGCGGTAGCGTCGAGGTGGCCAATCACCCCCGCGGCGGAGCGGTGTTCACTTTCCGGTTGCCGCGCCGCGAGCGTGCGTGGGATAGCCTGCCAGCCGGAGAGGTGCTGGAATAGGCGGGGTCATTCGAGGGGCTGGCTGCCAACGCAGCTTGCCTGCGCGGTTTCGCTGCCCGTGCTGTATTCGAAATCGGCCATTCCGCTGCCCTGCAGTGCGGTGCCCGCACCGTAGCCTTCGGTCACGGCCCAGCCGCCAGCGTCGAGCAGGTCGCCTGCGTGGGTCCCGCCCAGGACGCCCAGCGGGCTGGTGGCGATGCCCGTGCCCAGGAGCACCGGGTCGTTCTCGAAGAAGAGACTGGGATCATCGAAGCCGGGGGCCGTGGGATCGAGCAGGTCGGGGGGCGTGAAGCCCAGGGGGCTGGTGGCGATGCCGACGCCGCCTACCGGGATGATGGTGATGGGCTGTAGCCCCAGGGGGCTGGTGGCGATGCCGGTGCCGTCGAAGATCAACCTGGGGAGCTGCACGACGCCCAGGGGGCTGGTGGCGATGCCCGTGCCGTCCAGGTCCACGTCGATGGTGTCCATGGTGGCGTGGGGCTCGATGAAGGGCGGCGTGGCGATGACCCCAAGGGGGCTGGTGGCGATGCCGGTGCCGAGGTTGGGGAAGACGTAGGACTCAGCGACCTCGCCGACGCCGTGGTAGTCGTGGCCCGGTCCCCACTTGACGCCCAAGGGGCTGGTGGCGATGCCTGTGCCCTCGTAGTCCAGGGCTGCCAGCAGGATCTCGAGGCCATCGGTGAGGAAGAAGGCCGAGCCGGGGTGGCTCGAGACCTTGTCTTCGTAGACCGTGGGCACCCGCACGGACCAGGCCCAGGCGAGCTCCTCGCCGGTGGATGGATCGTATCGGTCGACCTTGTCGATCTTGCCCGTGCACTGTCCATCGCTCGAGGTGCCGCAGTCGAAGGCCTGGACGTTACCGTCCTGGTCCACGAAGACGCCGAAGACCTCGGCGCCGCCCACGGGTTGTGCGTCGCCGTCGAGCAACGTGACGAGCACCATGGGCTCGAGCTCGTCGCCGCCGTCCCCCAGGTAGGGCATCATGGCCACGTAGCGCTCTGGGAGCACCTCGGTCTTGCCCTGCTCGTAATTCTTGGCGCTCTTGTCGAGGTCCAGACTGCCGGTGCCCAGGCCGTCCTCGATCTCGCTACCGATGCCCTTGGCGCCCAGCTGCAGAGCCGTGTGGACATCGTCGCGCGATGCGCCGTCGGCGATCAGTAGCGCCGCGGCGCCGCTGGCTACCGCGGTGGCCTGGCTGGTACCGGCATAGAACCAGTAGCCGGTGCTCGAGGGATCCTGGTAGGCGATGGTCTCGGCCAGGATGCCATCGGGGTAGCCGTCGCCGTTCTCGTCGGTGTCGAGGTCGCCGCCGGGGGCGATGTCTCCACCAGACTCCCTGTCGACCAGCTCCCACGGTCCGAAGCAGATCCCGAAGAAGCAGCGCACCCCATGGTGGCAGGGTCCCCCCCGACGCGAGCGACACCTCGCGTCGGGGGGACTGTCTACACCTGCCGGGCTCCGGTCAGCCGTTCTGACGAACACCGCTTCGCACTCTGGGTACCGCCGCCAGCAGCGCTCGGGTGTATGGGTGCTGCGGGTCCTCGAATACCGCTCGTACCGGTCCGTTCTCGACGATCCGCCCAGCCTTCATCACCGCCACGTTGTGGGCGATGTGGCGCACGACCCCCAGGTCGTGGCTGATGAACAGATAGGCCAGCCCGTGCTGCTGTTGGAGCTGGCGCATGAGGTCCAGCACCTGGGCCTGGACCGAGACGTCCAGCGCGCTGGTGGGTTCGTCACAGACCACCAGATCGGGACCCAGTGCGAGGGCCCTGGCGATGGCGATGCGCTGGCGCTGGCCCCCGGAGAAGGCGTGTGGGCGCTGTGCCATGGCGTCTGCGGGCAGGCCAACCTCTTGCAGCACCACGGCGAGGCGCTCGTCCAGGTCCGAGGGTGAGCAGAGACCGTGGACCAACAAGGCTTCCCCCACCAACTCTCGGACGGTCATGCGGGGATTGAGGCTTCCCCGGGGATCCTGGAAGACGGCCTGCAACCGTGGCCGCAGTGGGCGTAGCTTGGCTTGTGTGAGAGCGGTCAGGTCGTGGCCGTCGAAGACGATCTCGCCAGCGTCCGGCTCCACGAGCCGCAGGATGCAGAGCCCGGTGGTGCTCTTCCCCGAGCCGCTCTCGCCCACCAGGGCCAGGGTCTCGCCGCGAGCGATGTCGAGGTCTACGTCCACGACAGCGCGAACCGGGGCTCGGCTGGCCCCGAGCAGGCGTCCACGCCCGGGGAAGGACTTGCAGAGGCCGCGGACCTGGAGGAGGGGGCTCATGGTTGCCTCTCGGCATTCGTGACGAGGCACGCGTGCTCGTGGCTTGGGCGCGCGGTGGTGAGCTCGGGTACCTGCTGCCGGCAGCGGGATCGCACCAGCGGGCAGCGGGGGTGGAAGGCACAGCCTTCGGGGAAGGCGCTGGCTCGGGGGGGCTGGCCGGGGATGGGTCGTGGTGGGCTGGAGGCGTCGAAGGGATCGGGTACGCTGGCCAGCAGACCGCGGGTATAGGGATGTAGGGGGTCGTCGAAGAGTTGGGCGACGGGTGCCAGCTCCACGATGCGCCCGGCGTAGAGCACGGCCACCCGGTCGGCCAGGCTGGCCACCACGCCCAGGTCGTGGCTGACCAACAGGATGGCCAAGCCCAGCTGGCTGCGCAAGGCACCGAGCTTGTCGAGCAGTGTGGCCTGCACCGTGACGTCCAGCGCGGTGGTGGGTTCGTCCGCCAGCAGCAGGCGCGGTTGGCATGTCAGAGCCATGGCCAACATGACCCGCTGCTGCTGTCCACCGGAGATCTGGTGGGGGTAGGCGTCCTCGAGCGAGCCGCCCTGGGCCAGGCCGACCAAGGCCAGCAGGCGCCGTACCTCGGCCTGGAGCGCCGCCCCCCGCAGGCGACGATGTACCCTCAGCGGTTCGGCCAGCTGGGTCCGCACGCGCAGCACGGGATTGAGTGCGGTGGCCGGTTCTTGAAAGACCATGGCGATGTCGCGGCCCCGCACCGCGTGGCGTCGACGGGGGGGCAGCGTGCGCAGGTCCTGGCCGTCCAGCAAGATCCGCCCCTGGACCGTCGCGTTCGAGGGGAGCAGGTCCATGATGGCCAGGGCGGTGGCGGTCTTTCCCGCGCCGCTCTCGCCCACGAGCGCCAAGACCTCTCCTGTGTGGATGTCGAGGTGCAGATCCCGGATCACCTCGGCGTTGCCGAAGCGCACACCGAGGCCCTCGAGTTGCAACAAGGGGGGGGATGGGTGGTCATCGAGGGTCCTCGAGCCCTGGATCCAGGACGTCGCGCAGGCTGTCGCCCAGCAGGTTGAAGGCCACGACGGTGACGGTGATGGCCAGACCGGGGAAGAGCGTGAGCCACCAGCTCTCGAGGCTGTGCATGCCGTCGGCGATCATGTTGCCCCAGGTGGGGGTGGGCTGCGGGATGCCCAGGCCCAGGAAGGACAGCGCCGCTTCGACCAGGATGGTGCCGCCAACCATGAGCGAGGCGTGGACCATGACCGGTGGCATGGCCCATGGCAGGACATGTCGGAGCAGGATGCGTGCCCTTGGGAGGCCCAGGCTGCGGGCAGCCAGGACCCAGGGCCGATGCCGTAGGGTGAGGACCTGGCCGCGGACCAGGCGCGCCACGGGCATCCAGCCGGTGGCGCCCAGGACCACGGCCACCATCCAGAAACGGCCGCCGCCGTGACGGGCCGCGATGGACATGACCGCCAGCAGGAGCACCAGGCGGGGCAGGGCGAGGAACAGGTCGGCTAGCCAGCTGATGGTGTCGTCCAAGCGTCCCCCGACGAAGCCGGCCAGCGCACCCAGCACGGTGCCCAGCCCCGCCGCGATGACGACAGCGAGCAACCCCAGGGGGAGGGAGACGCGGGCCCCCCACAGCAGCCGCGAGAGGCAGTCGCGACCGACGGCGTCGGTGCCCAGGATGAAGGAGACGCTGGGGGCGGCGTGAACGGGCCCAAGCTGTGTGAGCATGGGATCGTGGGGCGCGACCAGGGGTGCGAGCAGCGCCAGCAGGCCTAGCAGGGCGACGGTGACCGTCGCTCCCACGGCCACGCGGTCCTGTAGCAGGCGCCGCCAGGCGCTCGAGGTCAGAGCTGGGCGGAGGGCTGCCACCGCTCACTCCAGCCGAATGCGCGGGTCGAGGGCCGCGCTCGCCAGGTCGGCCAGCAGCCCGCCCAGGACCACCAGCAGGCCGTAGATCAGGAAGCAGCCGAGCACCAGGGGTGTGTCCTGGTTTCGGATTCCGTCGAAGACCAGGCTGCCCATGCCCGGCCAGGCGAAGACCCGCTCCACCACCACCGAGCCCGAGAACAAGAACGGGAGGGCGAGACCCAAGAGCGTGATGGTGGGCAGCAACGCCGCGGGCAGGGCGTGGCGGAGCAGGACACGCCAGCGCCCCAGGCCCAGCGCATGGGCGGTCCGAACCCAGTCGTGGCCCAGCACCTCGAGGAGGGCGGAGCGATGGTGTCGGGCGACGAGGGCGGCGTTGGCCGCACCGAGGGCGATGGCGGGCAGCACCAGGTGCACGAGGCGGTCCCAGATCCTCGATCCCTGCGGCAGGTAGGCTGCCATGGGGTCCGAGGCCTGGGAAGAGGGCAACACGGGCCACCACAACGCGAAGCAGAGCACCAGCAGCATGGCGAGCCAAAACGCGGGCACGGCGTGTAGGCCCACGCTGGCCACCGTGGCGACTCGATCGAGCCAGGAACCCCTGCGGAGTGCTTGCAAGCTGCCCAGGAACAGTCCCAGGAGCACCATCACCGCCAACGCGGTCCCCGCGAGCGTCAACGTGGCCGGTAGAGCCTCGAGCACCAGATCCAAGACGGGCCTTTCGCGGACCACGCTGACTCCGAGCTCCCCCGTGCACAGGTTGTGCATCGCCGCCAGATAGCGCTCTCCCAGAGGCGCTTCGAGGTGCCACTTGGCGATGATGGCTTCTCGCACTGCCGAGGAGGAGCCGGTCGGGACCAACACGCCCGAGACGTCGCCAGGCGCGGCCTCGAGCAGCAGGAAGCAGAGCGTCACCACCGCCCAGGCGAGGGGAACGGCGTGCAGGAGCTTCCTTAGCGAGTAGCGCAGCATGTCACTGTGTGTACTTCACCTCGTCCGCTGGCACCCACCACTCGTGCAGGTGGTAGAGGGGAGAGGAGGGGTGCACCTGGACGTCGTGGAAGCGGCCGTCCACGGCCACGATCTCGTCCACCCACCACAGGAAGGTGTAGGGCTGGTCCTGGTAGATGCGCTCTTGGAGCGAGCGCCAGGTCTGCGCGGCGAGGACGGGATCGGGTTGGGACAGGCCCTGGG
>PVBE011870723.1_pt1 | contig 18975 bp, 20 predicted proteins | sample 1631181 | NCBI WGS metagenome assembly PVBE01 (sample SAMN08397723, study PRJNA350692) | Marine metagenome, whole genome shotgun sequencing project. | isolation source: water | place: Pacific Ocean | collected 2012-04 | reverse complement strand
TGGGGGTCACTCTCCAGCAATGAGCGGTCCATGAAGGCGCCGGGGTCGCCCTCGTCGGCATTGCAGATAAGGTACTTGTCTTCACCGGGAGCTTCCCAGAGACGCTCCCACTTAAAGGCGGTTGGAGCACCGGCGCCGCCGCGGCCCCTCAGGCCGGACTGGCGGACCTCTTCGATCGCCTCCGACTGGGTCATCTTGAGCACACGCTCGACGCCCTCGTAGCCGCCGTTGGCGATGTACTGGTCGATGTCGTCAGGGTCGATGTATCCGCAGTTGCGTGTCGATATCCGCACCTGCGGCTTCAGGATCGGCAGATCTTCGAAGCGGGGGATACATTCGACGGTGCCTTCCCCGATGGTAGCCATCGCCAGGTCGGGGCGGGGGTTGTCGTTCACCAGATAGTCGACAACCAGCTGCCTGGCGATATCGGGAGTGACTTCCTGGTAGCAGATGCGGGGTCGGCCCGGTTTGATGATGTCTACCAGCGGTTCACAGTAACAGAGCCCGATGCAACCGACTTCAGTGACGGCGGCATCGATGTTGTGCCGGGCCAGTTCTTCTTTCAGGGCGGTGACGGCGGCATCGGCTCCGGCGGCGCGGCCGCAGGTGGCCCGGCCGACGAGAATGCGGGGTTTGTCAGAACTCTGGAGTTCTTGCCATGCTGCTACAGCCCGCTTTCTGATTTCCTCGAACGTCATCTCTTTGGCGCCTCGGTGCGGCCGGGAACTGGTCGCCGCCTAGTATTGGCCGATCGTTTGCCTTGTCTTGACGGTAGTCATGCGGCCGTGGACGGTGTCGTCGATGACCACCACCGGCGCCAGTGCGCATGAGCCAAAACAGGCGACCCGTTCCAGACTGAAACGGTAGTCGTCGGTCGTGCCTCCTGGCTCGATGCCCAGTTCGCGGGTGACGGTGTCCATGATGCGCCGTGCGCCGCGTACGTGGCAGGCAGTTCCCTGGCAGACTCTGACGGCGTGCTCACCCTGCCGTTCAAAACGAAACTGGGAGTAGAAACTGGCCACGCCATAGATGTCACTTCTCGCGATGTCGAGAAATTCGGCCACTTCGGCGATGGCTTCTTCCGACAAGTAACCGACTTCCACTTGCACCTGCTGGAGCACCGGTATCAGGCTTTCCTTGTGCCCCCGGAATGGTTCGAGGATTGGCGCCAGTCGTTCATGCATATCTCTCGCCGGAAACCCCCCAATACGTCCTTCAACCACCCGTAGTCTACCACGGAAAGCTGGGCGCATTCAAGCCCTGGTACCCCCTCTGGCGGTTTGGTTTCTGGGTACGGACAGTGAGGTCGCTGGCATGGTGCGGCCGGTGCAACTTCCTTCCAATGGTTGCTGGATTGCCGCTGGACGGTATACTATATGGGATATTCGCCACTCCCTGAGTCGGGAAGTGGCCCAGGCCCGCCGGACGGAAAGCGGACCGCGGCTGAGAATGCCGCTCGGCCATCGGGGTCATGACCGCGGTCCGGATTACTCTGAGGTGAGGGAATGAACATCGAGTTGGTTCATGTCGGCTTCAATAATATCCTGGTGATGAACCGGATTATTGCGATTGCCTCGCCGAACTCCGCTCCCACCAAACGGATGATTCAGGAGGGGCGCAACAAGAGTCTGCTGGTCGACATGACCAACGGGCGGCGGACCAAGGCGGTTCTTATCGCCGACAGCGGTCACATCATCCTGGCGGCGCTTGCGCCAGAGACGATTGCCGGCCGACTGCAGGCGACCCAGCCGCGGGGCGCGGGACATGGTGAGGAGGACGAGGAAGACGACTAGATCCACCCGGAGACAGAATGGTGCCGGATTCGGTAGTTGAAGTTCGAGCGGCAACGTATCGAGGCCACCCGGCTTCCCGAGGGAATCCAGTGTTGATCGTGCTCTCCGGCCCTTCCGGAGTGGGCAAAGACGCCGTCCTCACCAAGCTCCGCGAAACCGACCACGGACTGACCTTCGTCACGACCTTGACAACGCGGCCGATGCGTCGCAACGAAGTGGACGGCCGCGACTATCATTTCGTTTCCCCTGACGAGTACCGGAAGCTGCTGGAAGGCAGCCGGCTGCTGGAATCGGCTGAAGTTTACGGTAACTGGTACGGCGTGCCCCGCGCCGCTGTCGAGGCCGCTCTGGACAGGGGCGAGGACGTCATCGTCAAGGTGGACATCCAGGGGGCCGCCACTATCCGTAAGATCATGCCGCTGGCGGTCTTTGTCTTCCTGGCGCCGCCGTCCCTTGGCGAGTTGACGGCGCGCCTGACTCGGCGTCTCACCGAGTCACCGATCGACCTGTCGCTACGCATTAAGACCGCCGAGGCGGAGATGAAGCAGGCGGTGCTTTTTGACCACGTCGTCGTCAACCACAGCGGTACCATCGACGAGACGGTGGCGGAGATCAAGGGGATTGTCGTCGCCGAGAAGCGGCGGGCGGTTGGCGGGGAGGCCAGCCGTTGACTAGCCGGTCACGGCGGTGAGCAGTCGGGCGAAGACGTAGCCGAGGGCGCCGCAGATTGGGAAGGTCAGTACCCAGGCGGTGACGATGTTGCCGGCGACGCCCCATCTTACCGCCGACAGCCGGCGGGTCGCGCCGACTCCGAGCACGGCCGACGTTGCGCAATGGGTGGTGCTAACTGGGATGCCGATGAACGAGGCCGTTTCGATGACGGTCGCCGCCGACGCTTGGGCTGCGAAGCCGTGCATGGCGTCCAGCGCCGTCATCTTGACCCCCATCGTCCTGATGACGCGCCAGCCACCGGCGGCCGTTCCGAAGCTGATGGACGCTGCTGCCAGTATGATTACCCACCAGAAACCTCCTCCGATGGCGATGTCGTTCCACACTGCTCCGGACCTGGCGGCATCGTCGATTCGCGCGTAGTAGGCGACTAGACCCATTGCGATGACACCGATCGGCATCTGTCCGTCGTTCTTGCCGTGGCTGTAGGCGAGGAAGGCCGTCGTCAGCCACTGGAGGCGGCTGAATACGGACCTCATCGCTGAAGGGGCGTTTCGGCGGAATACCCAGAAGAGAGCGACCATCAAAGCGAACCCACCGACGAATCCAAGCATGGGAGCAATGGCGACCGAGGAAGCGACACGCGCCACCCTGCCCCACTGCACGGCCTGGTGCCATTCCAGTCCCAGCGGGTTCCCCCGCGAGTCGACCAGGCTGCTGGCGACGGCAAATCCGGCGGCGGCGATCGCGGCGACGAAGCCGTGGGTGATACTGACCGGCAGGCCCATCCAGGTGGCGATCGAAGCCCAGACGATGACCGACCCGAGGGCGGCGATCACGGTGAGATAGCTGATTGCCTCGGGTACCAGGATGCCTTTCCCGATCGTCCTGGCGACCTCGAGCCCGGAGACAGCTCCGATGAGGTTGGCGACGACGGCAATCATAAGCGCGCTCCGGGGAGATAGGGCGCGGCTGCCGACCGAGGCGGCGATTGCGTTGGCAGCGTCGTTGAAGCCGTTCACTACCCCGAAACCAGTTGCGAGCACGATGATGATAACGAGGACCGGCAGCGAGGTATCAGGCATGCTTGAGGGCTACTCCTTCGAGTACGTCGGCGACATCCTCGCAACGGTCGGTGGCGCTCTCCAGTTGCTCGAAGATATCACGCCACTTGATGACGTGGGCCATGTCCGAGGAGTCGTCGAAGAGTTCGGCGAGGGCTGCCCGGTAGACGACATCGCCCATGTTCTCCAGGCGGTTTATCTCAACGCAACGTTGCAGGACTGGCTTCGGCCTGGCCTTCCGGCGCACTTCAAGTACGGCCAGCTCGACCTCGGCAGTTGCCTTGATGATGATATCGGCCAGTTCGCGGGCGCGGCGGCCGGGGGTGCCCACCTTGTAGACGAGCATTGTCCCGGCGGCGGCGTCGATGAAGTCCATGACGTCGTCCAGGCTCTTGGCCAGGAGGGCGATGTCTTCGCGGTCGATCGGAGTGACGTAGGTGCGGTGCAGACGGGCGATTATCTCGTGGGTGATTGAGTCCCCGGTGTGCTCCATCATGCGGATCTCCTCGACCCTTTGTTCGATGCAGTCCCAGGTATCGATCAGGTCCTTGAGGACGAGGGAGGCTTTGACGATGTTATTGGCGCTCCGCTCGAAGAGATCGAAGAACTTTTCCTCACGCGGCAGGAATGGGAGTCTTGGCACCAGGGACCTCCTCAGTGCTCCAGGATTGGATGCAATGCTGGCTAAGCCCAATCTCCACCGGATAACAGTATAGGGGAAGACCCGCAATCCGTCAACGAAATCCGTGGCGATTCTGCCTATCGCCAGGTACGGCGGACGATGTGCGTTGACTGCGGAGAAAGTGGGTAGTATCATGTAGACTGGCTCGTTTTACGCGGACTTGCGCTTGGGCCCGCCGGCTTACCGGTGCGCTGAGAAAGGATGTCATGCCCAGCAGCCGGCTGGAGGAGTTCGCTCCAATCTTCTATCCCAAATCCCACGCCGTGATCGGTGCCTCGGCCAACGGGCGTAAGTTTGGCGGTCGTTTTCTTCAGGCACTGGTCAATTTCGGCTATCCGGGCCTGCTCTACCCGGTTAACTCGCAAGAGAGCCAAGTCCTCGGACTGACGACCTATCCTCGGATCGGTGACATTCCCGGACCGGTGGACTTCGCTTCGGTGGCGGTGCCGGCGCGGGCAGTGCCCGAAGTGATCGCCGAATGCCTTGCCAAGGGCGTCAAGGGTGTGCAGGTGTTCAGCGCTGGCTTCCGTGAGATCAGCGATGACGGCCGGCTCCTTGTATCCCTGACGCTGGAGCGGGCGGCTAAGGCGCTGGCCAATCTGACCGGCTCCTACCGGCGTCGCGCCGAAATGCGGGACACCGAATAGCAGCCGAGGACGCTTAGGGAGAGGGAAGAGGATGCTGGTAGTGACATGTATCAAGCAGGTACCGGACACGACGCAAGTAAAGATAGACCCGGACACAGGGACGCTGATCCGGGAGGGAGTGCCGTTCATCGTAAACCCGTTCGACACGCATGCTCTGGAGGAGAGTCTGCGGTTGCGGGACCGATACGGTTTGCGGGTGGTAGCGATTTCGATGGGTCCACCGAACACGGAGATAACGTTGCGGAAGGCGCTGGCGCTGGGTGCTGATGAGGTGGTGCTGCTGAGTGATCGTGCCTTTGGAGGAGCCGACACGCTGGCGACGAGTATGGTACTATCGGCGGCGATTGGTCGTCTGGCAGAGAAGGAAGAGGTTGCGCTGGTTGTCTGCGGGAAGCAGACGATTGACGGAGACACGGCGCAGGTTGGTCCTGGGATCTCGAGCCGTCTGGGGTATGCGCAGTTGACGCTGGTGGACCAGATTCAAGACGTTGACCTCGAGCGGAAGAAGGTGACGGTGCGGCGCAAGCTTGAGGGACGACACGAGATTGTTGAAGCGAGGCTGCCGGTGATGATGACGGTAGTCCGGGAGATCAACCGGCCGCGGTATCCGACGGTGCCGATGAGGTTAGCCGCCGAAGCAGGCGAAGTGACCGTCTGGGACAATGGAGTGATGGGGCTGGACATGGAGCAAGTTGGGCTGCGCGGTTCGCCGACGCAGGTACGGCGGATTTTCTCGCCGGAGCGGGTGCTGGGAGAGATCCTGGGCGACGGGCCGGAGGATCCTGAAGGAGCGGCTGATTTGCTGGTAGACACGCTTGTCGAGAAGGACATCGTGTCTCTCTAGGGCGCCGTTGATGGGTGGCGGAGACAGACGAGAAGGTAGTAGGAATGGAGCAAAAGAGAAAGAAGCCGAAGCGACCGTTGGGTTATGCCCGGCTGATCGAGGGTAAATGTATCGCCTGCGGAGCCCGCTGCCAGAGCACGTGCAAGGTGGAGGCGGTCGAGATGACGGACGCAGGGGAGCCGCTGTTTGATCTTGAAGCGTGCACGGGGTGCCGTCGTTGTCTGCGCGTCTGCCCATCCGATGCGATCGAGATTTTCTACACGCCGGAGCAGTTGGCGATAATCGAGGAGTTGGACAAGGCAAAGGATGCTGCCGCCAAGCCCGAGCCGGAAGCCGAGGAAGAGGACGAGGAAGAAAAGCGGATCGCCGCCAAGCTTAAGGAATACGAGGGTGTCTGGGTAATCGTCGAGCAGACTGGCGGCGAGCCGGCCGAAGTTTCCTGGGAACTGCTTGGCATTGGGGGGGAACTAGCGGCGACGCTGGGAGTTGAGTTGTCGGCGGTGGTCATTGGCGACGGTGTCGAAGACCTGTGCCGCGAAGCGTTTGCCTACGGAGCTGTGCAGGCGTATCTGATGGAGGCGCCGGTCTTCCGCCACTACCGTACGGAGACGTACTACCGGGCGATCTGCCATCTCGTGGAGAAGTACCAGCCGGAGATCGTGCTGGTTGGGGCGACGGGACTTGGCCGGGATCTGGCTGGGGCGGTTGCCACCGAACTGGGGACGGGGCTGACGGCGGACTGCACGGGACTGAGTATCGACGACAAGCGGCAGTTGATGCAGACGCGACCGGCCTTCGGGGGCAATATCATGGCGACGATCATGACGGAGCGGACGCGGCCGCAGATGTCGACGGTGCGCCCGCACGTGATGGCGATGCCGTTGAAGGACGCGTCACGGCGAGGTCGGATCGTCCGCGAGTCGCTGGAGATCAACGAAGAAGATCTGGCGGTCAAAGTGCTGGAGGTGCACGACCTGCGCAGCCATTCGGCCGGGGAGATCGACATTGCCGCCGCCGAGGTGATCGTGTCTGGTGGACGTGGGATGCGGGCGAAGGAGAACTTTGCCATTCTGCAGGAATTGGCTGACGAACTGGGTGGGGCGGTTGGTGCGTCACGCAGCGCCGTTGAAGCGGGCTGGATGCCGGTGGAGCGACAGGTTGGCCAGACTGGGAAGACGGTACGACCCAAGATATACATAGCCTGCGGCATCAGCGGGGCGATACAGCATCTGGTAGGGATGCAGGACTCAGACGTCATCATCGCGATCAACCGGGACCGGCAGGCGCCGATCTTCGAAGCAGCGACCTACGGGATCGAAGGGGATCTCTTCAAGGTAGTGCCGGAGATGACGCGCCATCTGCGGGAACGGCGTGCCAAGAAACGGGGAGGAGGCGACGGGCAATGAACCCGGTGAGTGATCTGGGGGCGGCCGGCTTCCTGCTTTTCTGGGGACTGACGGTGCTGGCGGCCGGTATTTTCATGGTGAAGGGATACCAGCTACTGCGTCTTGTTTGGCTGGGGCGGAAGGTGACGGTGACGGCGCCGGGGGTACGGCGGCTGGTGGTGGCGGTTGGCCACATCATCGCGCAGAAGTGCCAGTTCAAGAACGTGCGTCGTGGTGACTGGGCTGGGGTCGGCCATTCGATGATGGTCTGGGGTTTCCTGTCGTTCGTCGTCTACTACACGCTGTTCATCGTGATTGCCTCGGGGTTTGGTATCTCGGCGACGATGGAGAACAACGGTTTCTACGTTTTCTACACGTGGGTGACCGACATCATGGCACCGTTGATCGTGATTGGGGCTGGCTGGGGGATTATCCGGCGCTACTTTTTCCACCCGAAGCGACTTGAGGGGCAGCGGACCTGGGAGGCGCTGATCATCCTGGTGACGGTGCTGATCCATCCGGTGACGCACGTTGGAAAGATTGCCGTCCAGATCGCGGCCGACCACGCACCAGCCGGGCTTGGACTGGCGACGCCGCCGCTGAGCACGGTCGCCAGCAAGCTTTTCAGCGGGCTTGACATGGCCACGCTGGAAACGTGGCATGCCGGCTGGTTCTGGAGCCACTGGGTATTCGTCCTGATCGTATTGACGATCATCGCTTTCACGCGATATCTGCACATACTGGTTGCCGTAGCCAACGATCTCAGGAGCAGCGGATCGCCGAAGGGCATCTCGCGGCCGATCGACCTGGCGGACGCGGGGACATTTGGCGCTGGCCGGGTTGACGGGTTCACGCGGCTTGACCTGTTTGACATTCAGGCGTGTGTCGTCTGCGGTTACTGTCAGGAGAACTGTCCGGCCTACCTGACGGACAAGCCGCTCAACCCGCGGCTGATCGTGCGCGATATCAGGGCTAACCTGACGGCCAACGGTCCGGAACTACTCAAGCAACGGGCGGCGTCGCTCCCGCTGGTCGGTGAGGGTGGGGAGGGCAGCGTTCCTGAGGAGGCGATCTGGGCGTGCACCACCTGTGGCGCCTGCATGGAGGTCTGTCCGGTCTACATCGAGCACGTCCCGAAGATAGTGGAGATGAGGCGCGACCTGGTGCAGATGCGGGCCGACTTCCCGGAGGAACTGCTCAATCTGTTTGAGAACACGGAGCAGCGGAGCAACCCGTGGGGAATTGCTCCCAGCGACCGAGCCAAGTGGGCGTCGTCGATCGAGTCGCACCCGTTCGAGGCGGGCAAGACGGAGTATCTTTTCTACGTTGGCTGCGCGGGCGCATTCGATTCCCGGGAACGGCAGGTCAGCCTGGCGATTGCGCGGATACTGGATGCCGCCGGTATCTCCTGGGGAATCCTCGGCCGAGACGAGAAGTGCTGTGGCGACAGCCTGCGGCGGCTGGGTAACGAGTACGTCTACGACCGTCTCGCCAAGGAAAACACGGCCATGTTCCGGGAACTGGGGGTCGGCAAGATAATCACCGAGTGTCCGCACTGCTTCAGCACCTTGAAGAACGACTACCGGCAGTATGGAGCGGAACTGGAAGTGATGCACCACAGCGTCTTCATCGATCGGCTGATCGGTCAGGGCCGGCTCAAGCTGAAGAGTGACGACGCCGGACTGGGGAAGCTGGTCTTCCACGATTCGTGTTACCTTGGGCGCCACAACGACGTTTACCGGGCGCCGCGGGCGGCGCTGACGGCGGCTACAGGAGCAGTGCCGCTGGAGATGGAGCGGCACCACAACCGGGCGTTCTGCTGCGGGGCCGGTGGAGGTCGGATGTGGATGGAGGAGTCGACCGGCCGTCGGATCAACGCGAGCCGGGTCGAGGAAGCGCTCGAGCGGGAGGCGGAGACGATCTGCGTTGCCTGCCCGTACTGCATGACGATGTTCGAGGACGGGCTGAAGGATAAGGACGCCGACGACCGGGTCCGCGTCCTCGACCTCGCCGAGATCGTCGCCGCGGCGCTGGAGTAAACCGTCGTCTCCGGTTGACTTTCGTCATGCTGTCGCCTATTCTGGCAGTACCGTAACCGAATAGCGATTTGACGGGGTGCCCGAGCGTGAGCGAGGGCTCAAACGGAGCGCAAGCCCGGTGAGATTCCGGCGCAGTTCCGCCTGCTGTGACCGGGAGGGTACTTCCGGAAGTCAGAACACCGGCCTCGGGATAGACCCTGGCCTCCGCGGAGATGGAGGAGGTGGACTGACAGCGATGGAAGCCCCCTTGTTCTGCGACGAGGGGGCTCTTTCTCTTAGAGAGAGACTCGGAAGATGACGATGGACAGTCCGGCGAAGCGCGCCCGACGACGCCGGCCGACGCTGGTGCTGGCGCTGCTGGCGCTTGGTCTGGTGGCTGTCCTCTTTCTCGCCGGCGCTTTTGGCGCGGTCAGAGTTGACGTGGCCGACATGTTGCGGATGACGGTCGACCGGTTGCCTTTCGTTGACCTTGCCGAGACGTGGCGGACGACCGACGCCACAATCTTGTTCCAGATACGCCTTCCGCGAGTACTCGGCGGCGCGCTGGTCGGCGCCGCCCTGGCGACCGCCGGTGTCCTTTTTCAGGGGCTGTTGCGCAACCCGATGGCCGACCCCTACATCATCGGCACCTCATCCGGGGCGGCGCTGGGGGCGACGATGGCGATGGTGCTGCCGGTCAGTGTCGCCTTCCTCGGTTTCGGCCTGGTGTCACTGGCAGCCTTCGCCGGCGGCCTCGGCAGCGTCTTTCTCGTCTACAACCTGGCGCGGGTCGGCGGACGGACGCCGATCATCAGCATGCTGCTGGCGGGTTTCGTCGTCAGCGCCCTGCTGGCGGCGATAATCTCCTTCATGATCGCCATCAGTGACCGGCTCGACCTTAACATCCGCTCGGTCTACTCGTTCCTGATGGGGCACGTTTCGGTAGTCGGCTGGGAGCAGTTGGCGGTGATCACCCCGCTGGTGGTCGGCGGCGTCATCCTGGCGCGGCTCTACGCCTTTCGACTCAATGCCTTCGCCCTCGGCGAGGAGGGCGCCGCCTACGTCGGCGTCGAAGTCGAACGAGACAAGGTCATCATCCTTGCCGTCGGTTCGCTGCTGACGGCGGCGGCGGTATCGATCGGCGGGTTGATCGGTTTTGTCGGACTCGTCATGCCGCACGCGGTCCGCCTCATCCTCGGGCCGGATCACCGACTGCTGGTGCCGGCGGCGGCGCTGGCCGGGGCCGCCTTCGTCGTCGTCGCAGATCTGCTGGCGCGCCTCGTGCTCGCGCCCGCTGAGATACCGGTGGGAGTCATCACGGCGATTGTCGGTGCGCCTTTCTTCCTGTACCTGCTGCGACGGAGCCGACGGGAGTACGCGTTCTGATGGCCAGTCTCAAGATCGGTCACGTTTCTTTTTCCTATCCCGACGGGTTGGTTCTCGACGACGTCGACCTCTCGGTGGCCTCTGGAGAGATGGTCGGCCTTCTCGGTCCCAACGGGTCGGGGAAGACGACACTGGTCAAGCTCGCCAGCGGCGTGCTCAAGCCGCTGGCAGGGGACATTCGCCTGGACGACGCCGATCTCCGCAGCCTGAGCAGGAAAGCGGTCGCCCGCAGCGTTGCCGTGATGCCGCAGTACTTCCACATCCCGTTCGCTTTCACGGTAGGAGAAGTGATCGCCCTCGGCCGATTGCCGTTCATCCGGACTATTGCGGGTGAGACCGCCGCCGACCGCGAGGCCGTCAGCAGCGCGATGGCGGTCGTCGGCATCGCCGACCTGGCAGAGCGGCGTTTCGACGAACTCAGCGGAGGCGAGCGCCAGAAAGTGGTGCTGGCCATGGCACTCGCCCAGCAGCCGCGACTGTTGCTGCTCGACGAGCCGACGGCTCACCTCGACATCTCTTACCAGATCGAGATACTGGAACAGGTGAGCCGGCTCAATCGTGACCGTGGCGTGACCGTCATCGCGGCGATGCATGACCTCAACCTGGCATCGCTCTACTTTGACCGCCTCGTCCTGCTGAAGGAAGGACGCGTTCGCACCGATGGCAGACCGGTCGATGTCATCACCGAGGATACGCTGCAGACGGTCTTTTCGGCGCCGGTGACGGTGGAGCGGCACCCGCTGAACGGCGCGCCGCACGTCGTGATTACTCCCGGTGAGGACTCAGTGCTGCGCCAGCTAGGGGGTCAAGACGCCTTTCGACCATTCCCCTGATCCTTGCCAAAGGAGCAGCTTCCTGCGCGTCGGCGATGACAGCGTGGTATCATGTACCTTGGACGCTCGGGTGCGCTTGCCGCCGAGCGCCGGTGATCTACCGGGATTTCGGGGTGACGGCCGATGGATGACGGGCACAGACCCCATCACCTGGCGGAGAGCGGGCCGTGGCGATTGCTGATCGCGCTCGTGATCGTCGTCACAATAATGGTCGCCGAAATCATCGGTGGGCTGGTGAGCAACAGTCTGGCCCTGCTCGGTGACGCTGGCCATATGCTGGTCGATGCCCTGGCGCTGGCGATCAGCTTCGTCGCCATCAGGATCGCGCAGCGGCCGGCGACGACGTCACGCACTTTCGGCTACCATCGCGTCGAGGTCATGGCGGCGCTGACCAACGGGGTCATTCTGCTGCTGATCGCCGCCTACATCATGTTCGAGGCCTACCAGCGTTTCCGTGATCCTCCCGAAGTTGAGACGACGCTGATGCTGGTGGTCGCCGGCGTCGGCCTGACAGCCAACCTGACCGCGATGGCCTTGCTCCGCAGAGTGCGGCACAGCAGCATCAATGTCAGGGCGGCGTTCTGGCACGTTCTCGGAGATACGATTGCCTCGGTCGGCGTCATCGCCGGCGGTATCATCATTGCCGTCACCGGCTGGGGAATCGTCGACCCGATTATCGCCGCCGTCATCAGCTGCATTATCCTGGGGGGCGCTTTCCGACTGGTCAAGGAATCGACCGACATCCTGCTCGAAGCCGCTCCCGGCCATCTCGAGGTTGCCGAAGTGAATCAGGTAATTCTGGCGGTGCCCGGTGTCAGGGACGTCCACGACATGCACGTCTGGACGATCACTTCCGGTATTCATGCCTTGAGTGCCCATCTCTTGATCGAGGATCAGACGGTCGCCCACAGCGCCGAGATAGCGCGGGCGGTGGAACAGAGCCTGTTCGGGCGGTTCTCGATCAGCCACACGACCCTGCAACTGGAGTGTGAGCGTTGCGAGGGCTGTCCGGCGGGGTTGATGTGCGATATCAGCCGCCCCGCGGAACACGCCTAGTTTGTTCGGGCGGGACGAGGGCTAACGAAGGCGGGCCTGAGGGTGAAGCTCAGGCCCGCTTGGCCGTTTCTCGGCGACTGGTTGAGTTATTCCTTGGGTTGCTGGGAAGGCGCCGGGTTGGTCAGCCCGGCGGTCAGCGTTGCTGGAATTGTCTCCAGGAGTTCGTCCAGCGTCCAGCGCCCGTTCTTGTGGATGCTCTTGATCGGAATCGGGTTCTGGTAGAGTTGGATGGTGCCGCCGCTGGCGCCAAAGGTCTGGCCGTTGACGTCGACGGCCGCGTCCGTGCACAGATAGACGACGATCGGCGCGACGTCGTCCGGGCCACGCAGACCCGAGTCCGCTGGGGGCGGCGCCTTGCCGCTGCCGTCGGTGACGCCCTTGGCGGCGCGGATGTCGCGGGCAGCCAGGACCTCCTCGGACATCGTCATTCGGGTCGCGGCACCGGGGGCGATGGAGTTGCAGGTGACGCCGTAGCGGCCGAGGTCACGGGCGACGACCCGCGTGAAGCCGGCGATGCCGGCCTTGGCGGCACCGTAGTTGGCTTGTCCCGAGTTGCCGACTAGGCCGGAGGTGGAGCTCATGCTGACGATCCGGCCGCTGCGTTGCTGGCGCATCAGCGTCGCCGCCGGCTTGGTGGTGTTGAAGACGCCGTAGAGGTGCACCTTGAGGACGTCATCCCACTCATCCGAGGTCATGTTGAAGACCATCCGGTCGCGGAGAATACCGGCGTTGTTGACGAGAATGTCGATTCTGCCGAAGCTGTCGACCGCCGTCTGGATGATGTTGTTCCCGCCCTCGGCGGTGGCCACCGAGTCGTAGCTGGCGACGGCTTCGCCACCGGCAGCCTTGATTTCGGCGACGACTGTGTCGGCCGGGGCAGGGTCTCCACCGGAGCCGTCGACGCCGCCGCCGAGGTCATTGACGACGACCTTGGCGCCTTCGACGGCGAGGGCGAGGGCGACGCCGCGTCCGATGCCTCGCCCGGCACCAGTGACGACGGCTATCCTGTCTTTCAGTCTATCGGCCATTTGCTTCCTCCTGTCAGCGGTTGTCGGCCGCCCTGGCCGCGGCTGGAGCCGACTGTGCGGTGTCCTACCATAGGGGTATCGCTACTCTTTTGGGGCCTCTGGGGGAGTGAGATTGGTGACCCCGGCGGTGACCGTGGTCGGCATCTGCTCGAACAACTCGTCGATCGTGAAGCCGCCGTCCTTGGTTATCGCGTTCTCCTGGACCGGTTCGGTGAAGATGGCGATGCGACCGGTCTGAACGAAGAAATTGCGGCCGTTGACGTGGGCCGACGCATCGGAAGCCAGCCAGACGACCAACGGGGCAACATCATCGGGATTGAACTGTTCCATGAAGTTGACAGAGGCGGCGTTGCCCGACCGTGCCGCCGCCTGCTTCATGTCCTCGCTGAGCGTCAGGCGAGTACCAGCGTTAGGACGGAGGGCGTTGCAGGTGACGCCGTACTTACCCATGTCTCGGGCGACAGTCCGCGTCAATCCGACAATGCCTTCCTTGGCAGCCGAGTAGTTGGCCTGGCCGCGGTTACCCAGTCCCGAGGTCGAGCTGGTGTTGATGATCCGCCCGCTGCGCTGCTGACGGAAGAGGACGCAGGCGGGCTTGGTGGTGTTGAAATGGCCGTAGAGGTGGACCTTGAGGACCGCGTCCCACTCATCCGTGGTCATGTTGAAGACCATGCGGTCGCGGAGGATGCCGGCGTTGTTGACCAGGACATCGAGTCTGCCGAAGGTGTCGATCGCCGTCTTGACGATGTTCTCGCCGCCCTCGACGGTGGCCACGGTGTCATAGTTGGCGGCGGCCTCGCCGCCGGCCGCCTTGATTTCGGCGACGACTTGGTCGGCCGGGCCGAGTGCACCGCCGGTGCCGTCCGGGCTGCCCCCGAAATCGTTGACGACTATCTTGGCACCCTCCGATGCCAGCGCCAGCGCTTCGCCGCGGCCGATGCCGCGCCCGGCGCCGGTGACAATTGCGACTTTGCCCCTGAGTCTGTCACCCATGGATTGACCTCCTGTTGCTCCAATTCGGTCCGGCGCCTCGCGACGGCCGGGAAAACGCTTCGGTGGGGCGATATTGGGTAGCCACGGGCAGACGGAGCCAGCCGACTCATGGTTGCCCTTCCGGTTGTGTTCTCGAAGGCTTTCGGTGAGGTTTCAGGCCACGCGGGACGGCAGGGCGACGGTCGCCGTGCCACGCGTGGTCCTCTCGCCGTCGCCTTTCTCAAGCCAGATGTCGCAGGCCACCAGGTGCTGGCCGTCCTCGACCGACTTGGCGGTGACCTTGCCTTTACAAGTCCAGGTGTCTCCTTCGCCGGCGGCCGTCATCGTCGCCATTGAGCGCGGGTAGTCCATCGCGCGGTACTGGCAGGAGAACTTGCGGAGCGTTCCCTGGTCTCCCATCCAGTCCGTCATCAATTGTACCAGCCACTGCCGCTTGAGCGCCCCGTGGACGATTGGCGTGCCGACGCCCTGCGCCTCGGCGAACGAGTTGTCATAGTGCAGTGGGTTGAAGTCACCCGAGGCGCCCGCCCAGCGTACCAGCATCTGTGAGGTGGCGATCTTGGCGAGGGGGGTCACTTCGCCGTCTACTTCGATGTCTTCCCAGTATAGTTGCTTGCTCACTCGAGCCTCCTTCTGGCGATTGCCAAGCCTAGCGATGGATGGAGGTCGTTATCGCCGTGGCGACGAGGTCGCCGTTTTGGTTGTGGTAGATCGTCTCGTTGCGGACGATGGCCATGTTGCCGGTGCCGCCCTCGCGTTCCCTGACGTCCTTCAGTTTGGAAGTGGCCACCAGAGTGTCGCCGGTGCGGATCGGTGCGTGGAACTCGTAGTCGACGCCACCGTCGAGGAGACGGGTGTAGCCGGCCTTGGCGAGGACGGCGCCCAGGCCGCCGTCGGAGCCGCCGGGCAGCGCCGCGCCGCGCGGCTGCCGTGTCGGCCAGCCGAAGAATCCAGGTGGGGCGATGATCGCGCCATATTGCGAGTTGCGGGCGTGTTCGTCGTCACGGAAGAGCGGGTTCGGGTCGTCGACGGCGTCGGCGAAGCGCCGGATGGCGCCCTTTTCGATTTCAAAAACGCGGGCGTCGCCGCCTTTACCGATGAACTCCTTGACTTCCTCGGACAGCATAGAATGCACCTCCTCTGAATTGGCAAACGCAATTCTATACCCTTTGCTCAGGGACTGTCAATCCTTTGTGCTCTTTCGGGAAAAGGGCGAGACGGCGACAAAAGAAAGTGGCGGAAGAAGAAAGTGGCGGAATTAGTACATATATACTAATTTGAAAACGAGGAAACAAAGCGATGGTAGAAAAGGGTGTGCAGGCGTGAGCTGAATTTCGAGTTATGTAAATGAGAAGCATGAGATTACTGAGATTGGCAGTCGAGAAGAGGAAGTGGGAGTTGGCGGCGCACACAATAGTGCTGGGGCGGCGAGCGCTCTCAAGGGTGCGAGGAGGACTGACGCCGGCAAGACAAAAACCAGGGCGCGGGGCGCCAAGGGGAAACCAAAACGCCAGGACGCACGGCTTCTACTCGCGGGCGCTCGACGAGGTCGAGAAGATCGATTTCCCGCTGGCGGCGACGATCCCCAAGAGCGGCGCCGTGAAGAACATGGCGATTCCTGACGCCGACGAAGCTGGGGCCCATGACAGAACTCGGCGATGGCGATTGCCACCAGGTTCCTTCGCAAGGCTCGGTAGTTACGCGGAAGGCGCTTCCTCTCTACGGTAGATGGCGGAAAGAGATGACGCGGCGGCAGGAAACTGTCGCCGGACGCGGCGCTTGTTGTACAATATACTTGGTGACGGGCGCAGAGACATGAAGTTGCCCCTGCCCTCCACTAGGAGGGCGGGCCGCCTCTGGAAAGAAAGTGCCGGTTTGCTGCTTGATATCCTGGCCAACAAGATCATCATCGTCCCGGCCTGCACCTGGGTAGTGGCGCAACTTCTCAAGGGACTGGTACGCGCGACGAGGTCACGACGCCTCGACCTGAGTTTCTTCGTCGCTAGCGGCGGGATGCCAAGTTCGCACTCGGCTATGGTCAGCGCCCTGGCGACAGCAGTGGCGTTGACCGCCGGCGCGGGATCGGTGGTGTTCGCCGTCAGCGTGATCGTGGCGGCGGTTGTCATGTACGACGCCGCCGGCGTTCGCTGGGCGGTCAGCCAGCAGGCGTTCATCCTCAACCGGGTCGTCCGTGAGTTGAGACTGCGCCGTCCACGGGACGAAATCGAACGCGACCTCCGTGAACTGATCGGCCACACACCGTTTCAGGTAATTATCGGTGCCGCGCTGGGGATCGGCATGTCCTGGATATGGTTGACGGTCAGCCCGCCCTGACCCGCGGCCGGGTCAACCCTTGCCTTGGCGGACGACCGGATAGCGGATGATCGTCTTCATTGCCTTGGCGCCGGGACGAGTGACGTACTCTTCCTCATGGATGCCGTTCACCTGGTAGCCCTCATCGGAGATGAACCGCAGTAGTCGCACCACCGATGCTTCTTCATGGTCGTAGTCGCCGAGGTGGAGAATCTGGCCGACGGCGCCGTATTGCCAGGTTTCGAGGGTGACGTTTGCACCCGGCTCTTTCTGGGGCAGGACGACGGTGTCCTCGGGAACGGGCAAGCCGATCTCGATCGACCATTGCTCCTGGGGCGTGTCGACGAGGTCTGGGTAGCGGCCGCGCAGACTGGTGACCTTGAAAACGGGCAGCCCCTGCCGCTTGCGGTCGAAGCGGAGCGTGTAGACGGAGCCGTAGAGGGCCGGCATGACCTTCGGGAAGACCTGGCTCGGGGCGCCAACGGCGCGGATGATCGCCATCTTTAGCGGCGGCAGTTCGACGATCTCGGGGTCGGTCTTTAGCTTCCTCGGCGTCATCGGCCGCCTCCCCATTCTCGAATGCCATGGTAAGTTGGTAAGTACAGCACACCGTGGTCGGCGGTGTCAACCGGTATCGGCAGACAGTCCGGCGGGGTTGACGCCGACGCGGCGCCGTGCTACTTTACGCGGCGGACGGCGACACTGCTGAGGAGGTATCACGAGAGCTATGGCGACGCTGCTGCTTGGCCGGGAAGCGACCGCGAAACTGCTCGACATGCCGCGGGTGCTGGCGGCCGTCGAGGAGGCCTTCCTGCTCTGGGCCCAGGGACGGGCGGCGATGCCAGCCAAGGCGTACCTCGTCGTCGAGCGCGGCGATTTTCGGGCGATGCCGGCGGCGATCCCCGGCGCGGCCGGTGTGAAATGGGTCAACGTTCACACCGGCAACCGCGAACGCGGGTTGCCGACCGTGATGGCTATCTTCGTCTACAGCGACCCGGAGACGGGCTATCCGCTGGCGGTGATGGACGGCACCGGTATTACCGCCTACCGGACAGGGGCGGCAGCAGCGATTGCCTCGAAGTACCTGGCGCGGAAGGACGCAACGACGCTGGGCCTGATCGGGGCGGGGCGGCAGGCGGAGACACAGGTGCTGGCCCACACCGAGTTCTTCACCTTCAAGGAGATCCGGGTACACGACCGCTCCGCAGCGGCGATCGAGACGCTGGCGGCCTCGCTGCCGCGGTTCTCCTTCGAGGCCTGTTCACTCGAGGCGGCGGTGGCCTCGGACATCGTCGTCACGCTGACGCCGTTGCGGTCGCCGCTGGTGAAGCGCGAATGGGTTCTCCCCGGCACTCACCTCAATGCCGTCGGCGCCGATGCCGCCGGTAAGCAGGAACTCGACCCTGCCATTCTTTGTGACGCCCGCGTCGTCGTCGACGACGTACGGCAGGCGACCGCCGCCGGTGAACTGAACGTACCTCTCTCTCGAGGCGACTATCGCGTCGAAGACGTCCACGCTACGCTCGGCGCGATAGTCAATGGAGACCGACCGGGACGGAGCGACGATTCGATGATTACCGTCTTCGATTCGACAGGGGTGGCTATCGAGGACGTGGCGGTGGCGCGGCTCATCTACGAAGCGGCGTTGGCCGAGGGTGACTATCCGTGGATTGAGCTGGTGTGATCTCGGCGATTCGGCGCCGGCGCTGGCCGCCGGCAGCCGTCGGGACTACAGCAGGCGTTCCTGTGATGGGCAATGGGGGTCCGTTTCGACGGCCGCTTCGACATCTGCTTCGGCGGCCGGTTCGGCAAGCGGTCGTTCCTCACCCTGGATCAGTCTCTGGCCATGATCGAGCAACGTCCGGGTCCGCAGCGGCGAGACCTTCTTCCTTTCCAGGTAGAGTTCGAGGGCATCGATCGGTGTGATCTCCTCAACTGACCTCCCTCCCAGGGGTTGTCGGGTCTCACGTTCGATGTCCTTGGCGATGGTGAAATGGTGGGCCGTCTTCAAGGCGTCGCGCACCTCGGCGTCGCTAATCTGACCTTCGACCTCGGACGGCAGCGTGAGTTGCAGCCGGACGATGGCGTCCGTCACGGCGTCACTGTGGGCGGCGACTGCCGCCAGTACCTTGACGGTGGGGTCGGGGTCGGCGGTTTTGACATCGATCTTGACGGAGAGGAAACGCCGTCCCTGCAGTCGGTGGAAGCGGTAGGCGACGTTGCGCCGGCGGCCGTTGGTTGAGGGCTCGACATCCTCGATGTCG
>PVBE011520040.1_pt1 | contig 18975 bp, 17 predicted proteins | sample 1631181 | NCBI WGS metagenome assembly PVBE01 (sample SAMN08397723, study PRJNA350692) | Marine metagenome, whole genome shotgun sequencing project. | isolation source: water | place: Pacific Ocean | collected 2012-04 | reverse complement strand
GATCGTCGGTAGGTCGGGATGATCTTTCTTGACCTTGTCCAAAATTTCGAGGCCGTCCATTGGGCTCCCACGCAACCAGATATCCAAAATCAACAGCGAGGGCCGACGATTTTCGATAGCACGTAGCGCGCTCGAGCTGTCACCCGCGACACGCGTCTGGTAGTTTTCATCTTGCAGAATGCCCGCGATCAATTTTCGGATGTCTTCCTCATCGTCGACAATGAGAATATCGTGGCCCACTTGAAAACCGTTTCTTTTTTTCATCCTTTCAATGCACCCCGCCCGCTGGCTTATGGGTTTCAGGTAACTCGCCGTGCTTAATTGCTTGATATTGAGATTTTGTGTGAGGGAACATCAGTTCGGCTCGAGTGCCACCGGCTTTTGAGGCATCGTCCAACGACAGGTCACCTCCGTGATCCTGCATAATTTTTTTAACAATCGCGAGGCCCAGACCAGTACCTTTCAACCGTGTTGTAACATAGGGCTCGGTAAGTTTGTGACGTTCACCTTCAGGCAGGCCGCACCCATTGTCTTCAATTTTAATTGAAATATATTTGTCGTCAGCCTCGAGTATCACATCAATTTTACCTACAAACATTTTAAATCCAGAAGTTCCCTCCAACTTGGCGGACTTTGACGCAATCGCTTCGGCAGCATTTTTTAAAAGATTGGTCAGGGCCTGGCCAATAAGACGCCCATCACACCGCTTGGTAATTAGCCCTTCGGGAAGCGTAATCTGGTAGCCAATTTTCGGATTGGCAACGCGCTCAGGAAAGACGGCACGTTTTACGAGATCCACCAACTCTTCATCCCGCATGACAGGCGCGGGCATGCGGGCAAATGAAGAAAATTCATCAACCATCCGGCCGATGTCTTTAACTTGCCTCACGATAGTATCGGTACATTGTTCGAAGATACTGGGATCGCTGGCCACCTCGTGACCGTACTTCCGGCGCAGTCTTTCAGCTGATAGCTGAATCGGAGTGAGGGGGTTCTTGATCTCATGAGCAATACGCCGAGCCACATCAGCCCAAGCGGCGGTTCGCTGAGCAGAGACAAGTTTAGTGATGTCGTCAAATGTAATGACCAAGCCTTGATCGTCTCCATCCCCCTGATCCGCCGTCACTTGCACATTGAAGTTGCGAACTTGTCCATCGACTCGATAATCAATATGAGCCTGAGAAAATCCGCCGCCCGCGGGTGGCCGGGCTTGATTGATCAGCTTCGCGATTCCTGGAATAAACTCGTTGATTTGATTTCCGATTAAAGAATTTCGTGAAACGGCCAAGAGTGTCGATGCCGAGCGGTTGGCAATCGAAATCTGTCCCTGGGCGTCAACACCAAGGACGCCGGCGCTGACACCTGCAAGTACGGCTTCCGTGAAGCGCCGACGACCGTCTAATTGCTCATTGGCATCGATTAGCTCCGCACGTTGGCTCTGAAGCTGACCCGTCATCCGATTGAACGTATGGCTAAGCGTGCTGATTTCATCTTTAGAACCGTCAGGTTCGACTCGCGCTGTCAAATCGCCGTTGCTGACTTTTTCAGCCGCCGTGACAAGGCGTCCCACGGGCGCCACCAAATTGTTCGCAGCCCTCAATCCCAACCAAATGGCGCCAAGCAGAACCATGAGGGCGATGACGACAAAGGTCAGAACAAAAACGAGTTCGATGAATGAGCGGTTGCTTTCCATCTGTTCATAGCCGGCTATGAATTCCTTCATTTGACCAAAATGTTCATAAACGCTCGGACCCAGTATGCGTCCGACAACCAAATAAGCGTTGTCATAGTCGGGAAGCTTGATCACACCGCGCAGCTGGTTGTTTACGGCTTCAGAAAAGACCGCAGGTTTGTCTCCGGCAACATCCATGACCTCGAAGCGCGGTATGGTAAAGCGTGGCACTTCGTCGATTTCTGCGCGCGCAAGGGGCGTCCCGCTTTCTGCGATCAAATAGGCCGAAGACAGGCGGCGCGCTCTTATCTGAAAAGCAAGAAACTGTTCGAAGCGAATGGTGCTCTCTTTGAATAGGCGCGCGTTATTGTTGACGTCGTTGGCCATGAAGACGAGATCTTGACCGAGGACTCGTGTCTGATCGTCGACGTAGAATCGGGCCATCGTGGCCGAGCTTTGAAAAGCGGTGGCGACCGGTCCACCCAATAATGAGTTGAGACTTGTTGTAAGCGTGACTGCTGAAAAACTAGCCACCGCAATGGTCGGCACCAACGCCATTACGCTGAGCAACGTGACCATGCGCACATGCAGTTTAGAAGCTGCACCGCTTTCGCTGCGAGATGCCAGCAGGCGGCCCAAGCGCCAGGCGATTATTGACGCGATGGTAAATACAATTGCTAAATCCACGGCGAGAAAAGTCAAAAGATCCGTTCGCGTGATGTTGAACGGATCGGACCGGCTGAGCGCGAAATAAGTAAACGCGAGCGTAGCTACGCCTATCAAAATCACGAAAATGGAAAACCAGCCGACGCGGCTAGACGGGCTTATAGGTCCCAGAGTATGCGTTAAGAACTGTCTGAAGGAATCGAAATACCGTGATCGTCGACGTCGTACGCGACCCATCAATGGAAAGGATTGGGGCTTTGCCTCATTGAATTCATTCCGAGTCGTGGTCATGTATCCCGGCTGGACGAGGCCTCACAGCTCAGTCCGATGCCGGATCCCCCATTCCGTTGTAATTGCTTCGCCTGAAGCTAAGCTCACGGCAACGTGATGTCCTATTCCGGACCGTGCTCTCATAGTAACACTTAACCTGCACGACGTGAGCCAGCTTTCGGACTCTTTCAATCAGGGGTACCCTTAAAACCGCCTGTTAGTCAAACACTACGTAAACGCGCCCTAAAATCAACAATGTGTTGCGTTTTTTCAACACTCGAGCCGCGGACATATCAATTCCAAGTCTTGATTTTTTTGCGCAAAGTGTTGCGATTAAGTCCCAGATCTGGGAGGCCTTGAGCTAATTGCCTTTTTGAGCATCAGGGCGACCCCGCGAGATGTGAATTAGTTCCCATGAATATCGTGGTTGTCGTCGTGTATTGAATTTGCCTAACGCTTTAATTCAATTTTTTTAGGTTTGATGCGGTGGTCATTGATCCTATCAACGGCCGCCATTCCGGATGATCGGATACAAGACCGCACACGACGTTGAAATAGTTCTCACGCAATCGTTACGTTAATGCGCCGACATTTCCGTCATCGACAGGCAGTCGATCGATCGACGTAACGGGAATGATCTCCTGCCCTATGCCGCATGAGAAGGTTTCATCGGCGAAGTAGAGATTGCTGCGATCGACAACACGCTCCTCTGTTGTATCGAAAAATTACTCTGCAGCGCCATTGACAAATGCAATCCGACTAAGGGCATCACCAACCAATAACGGCTGAGGTAAGGGGGAAAGGATTATTGCGCTGTCAGGCGCCCAATGGGATTGCAGCAAAATGGTCTGTATGCTGTCTATCAATTATCCCTATGCAGCAGCCCGAAAATCCGACGAGAGGTAAAGCTTCTCCAGAGCCGTGACGACGTCTTTCGGATCGGTCAATCGGCAAATCCGGCTACGCTCAGCGCTCGGATTAAAAACTCCAAACTGCCCCGCTGCGGTGGCGGCTTCGATTGAGGCAGCCACATGTTTGCGTGCTATGCGCACTCCGAGCATGGACCCATAAAACTCAATAGTGTCCATGTATTGCGCCACAAGAGAGTCCAATTGCTCTGCAGCGGAAGGCTCGGGCAAGTGCGCGCCCGTCCGCAAATAGTAATCCACTTGGTTGAGTAGCCAGGGCCGGCCGAGCGCCGCTCTCCCGACCATGACACCGTCGGCCCCGGACTCCTGCAAAATAGTTGACGCATCTTCACAGGTCGCCACGTCACCATTGGCAATCACAGGAATGGACACCGCATCTCTAACTTCGCGAATAAAACGCCAATCGGCACGGCCCTCATAGAATTGACAGCGGGTGCGACCATGAACCGCCACCATTTGAATGCCGGCGTGTTCCGCGCGCCGCGCAAGGTCAGGTGCGTTGCGGTTTTTCTCATCCCAGCCGGTTCGCATTTTCAATGTCACGGGAACGGCGACGGCATTGACCGTTGCGTCAATTAATGTGAGTGCCTGATCCAAATTGCGCATGAGCGCCGACCCGGACAACCCGCCCGTGACGCGCTTCGACGGACATCCCATGTTGATATCAATAATCCGGGCACCCTCGCCTTCGGCGATTTTGGCGGCTTCCCGCATCCACTTGACCTCGTGGCCGACGATCTGCATAGCACACGGTTCGACTTCCAAGTCTTGCCGCGCACGGCGCAGCACGTCGGCCCGCTGATGCACCAGGGCGTCGCTCGCGATCATTTCAGAGACCACGAGGCCCGCCCCGAACCGGCGCACTTGGCGGCGATACGGCAAGTCCGTCATCCCAGACATGGGTGCCAGCACGACCGGGCTTTTTATGGTTATATTTCCAACAGATATAATCATTTAGTGAGCAGCCGCATCATTTGCCTAATATTTGGCCACTTTAGTGTAGGGCGCTTGCTGCAGCAATATGCTGCACATGCAGGACAATCAACGTACAAAATCTCAAAACGTTAGACGTCTCCGTTACACCATGAGATAAGGGCAGAAATCACCTAATGACGGTCACCAAATCTTTGCCCATGTCTCAATCCAATAGTCCTCTCCGCACCGTTGTGGCCTTGCTGGTAGCCGCCGGGAAAGGCATTCGGGCCGGAGGCGGGCTCCCCAAGCAATATCGTATTCTGGGCGACCAAGCGGTCATCCGGCACGCGGTGGGCCACTTTTTCGCCTGCCCGGCCATCACCCATGTGCGCGTTGTCTTTAACGACGAGCACCAATATTTATATGATCAGGCTCTCGCCGACCTTCAGGATGATCCACGTTTACTGTCCCCCGTCGCCGGCGGTGCCGAACGACAGGATTCGGTGCGGCTGGGATTGGAGAGCTTGGCCAGTCTCGCGCCAGACGTTGTCCTCATCCATGACGCCGTCAGACCATTTGTAACCTCGACTCTTATTTCTGCGGTTATCGATGTAACGACCAAGTCGAACAATGCTGGCGCGATCCCGGCGCTGCCCGTGGTCGACACGCTCAAACGTGCGGATCCTGAAAGCCGAATTGCTGAGACGGTTGATCGGACAGCATTGTGGCTGGCGCAAACGCCTCAGGCCTTTAGGTACGATGCAATCCTTAGCGCTCATCAGGATGCAAAAGGGAACATGCTGACTGATGATGCCGCCGTTGCCGAATTTGCCGGTTTGCCTGTTGAACTGATTACCGGCGACCCCGGCAACATCAAATTCACGACGCAAGAGGACTTTAACGCCGCGAGCCAGCCGCAAACGCGGCACAGCGGCTCACCTTCCCTATTATCTGACATTCGTGTCGGCACGGGTTTCGACGTTCACCGTTTCGGCCCAGGGGACCACGTCACACTGTGCGGCATACGCATTCCCCATGACAAAGGCTTGGCTGGGTATTCTGACGCGGATGTGGGTCTTCATGCGCTAACCGACGCCCTTTTAGGGGCGATTGGTGCTGGCGACATTGGCGATCATTTTCCGCCTACAGATAAAAAGTGGGCGAACGCGCCGTCCGACCTTTTCTTAAAACATGCATGCAATCTTGTCGGGCAGGCGGGTGGTACCATCCTTAATCTCGACCTTACGCTGATCTGCGAACGACCCAAAATCAAACCCCATCGCGAAGCTATGCGGGGGCGCGTTACTGAGATACTAAGGCTCGATCCGTCACGCGTTAGCGTTAAGGCGACGACGACTGAGAAGCTGGGCTTTACTGGGCGAGGCGAAGGCCTCGCAGCGCAGGCCATGGCGACAGTTTGCGTCAAGCCCAGCGGCGGTTAGCCATGGCACTCATTGCCCCCCTTCCCTCGCAGCTTGCCTTTCATCATCCGGCCGTCGTTATCGGCACCTGGTTTGGAGTCGGGCGCTTACGCCCTGCACCGGGCACCTGGGGCTCGCTCGCGGCCCTGCCCTTCGCGTGGGTGCTGCTTATTTCTGGCGGCCGGCCTGTGCTACTGGGCGCATTAATAGCGGCTTTTTTATGGGGCTTATGGGCAGTACGTGTCTATGCGGCCCACACCCAAAGCGACGATCCCCCGTCCATTGTGATTGACGAAGTGGTCGGACAATGGATTGCTCTGCTTGCCGCGCCTGTGAACCTGGTCGGATTTGCAATCGCCTTTTTTGCCTTCCGCGCCTATGACATTCTGAAACCCTGGCCTGCCAACGCGATAGATCGCAAATTGAAAAATGCCTGGGGCATCATGCTCGACGATGTGCTTGCCGGGCTCTACGCCGGGATCGTCGTCTTTTTGGTCGACTATTGGATTTTGACCTGAACCATGTTTCCTAGACCATTGCTTCAAAAAGCGGAACTCCTCCTGGACAGAGTGCGAGACGCTGGTCTCAAGATTGTAACGGCCGAATCATGCACGGGCGGACTCATTGCCGCATGCCTGACGGAGATCGCCAGTTCATCGGATGTGGTCGAGCGCGGCTTTGTAACATACTCTAACGAGGCGAAGATCGAACTCCTGCATGTGCCGGCAGATCTCATCGCCAAACATGGCGCCGTCAGCGAACCGGTTGCACGCGCAATGGTCGAAGGCGCGTTCGCCCATTCTCTTGCCGATCTTGCCGTATCGGTGACCGGCGTTGCGGGTCCGGATGGTGGCACGGCTGCCAAACCCGTCGGTCTCGTCCATTTCGCCAGCGCCCGCCGCGGCCAGGCCATCTTTCACGAGCAGCGTCAGTTTGGTGAGATTGGGCGCAACCAAGTGCGCCTCACAAGTGTTAAGGTAGGACTGGAGATTTTGGGTCAACGACTTTAGAGGACGGATCCATGAATAGACGCAGGGTTCTCCAACTCATCCCGCTCACCCTTTTGGCAACTTGCGCGGACGAAGAGGACGCCGGTGGACTAACCGTCGGCTTCAGTAACCGTCATAGTTGTTTAGCACGCTATGGCTGAGCAAATTGCACCACATCGTCGGCTAAACCGCCCTTAAGCTTATCAATAAATCATTAAGATGGTTGGACCCACTTGGTGTTGCCGTCCTCGTCGATTATTCGACCTTGCGGACCTGGTCGGCGTAGGTCTTCGCCTCTTGGGGGGTGCCTAACTTCCACGTATAGAAACCAGCGATATACAGATTGCCGAGAAGGTCCGTGCCTCAGGATTTTCTTCCGCAAGTATTTCATTTTGCCCGTCAAGCACCGGCTTGCGATAGATGTCCGCGTTTGAGTTGCTCCACCGAAGGACTTTCTACCTCAAAGTTAAGCGCGCACAACAAGTTGCGCTCGTCTTCTTGAAGTTCAATTGAGCTAAGAGCAATGGCGGTAGAAGATTGAAGCGGCAAGAATACACTATTGCCGCAGCGTCTAAGATTGGCTTATTGGGCCGTCCCATAAAGCGCATCCGCGCGGGCGGCAAAGGCGTTGACCATGCGCCGCGCCGCTTCGTGAAAGATGGCGCTAACCGCTATTTTTAAGGCGCGGCTGCGGAATTCAAATTCGATAAAGAAGTCGATGGTGCAGGTGCCGTCTTCGTTTTGCTCAAAAATCCAGTGGTTGGCGAGATGGCAAAACGGCCCGTTAAGGTAATCGATATCGATACGCCGTGCACCTCGATCAGTATTGACTCGGCTTGAAAACGTCTCGCGGAAGATCGTAAAGGCGACATCTAAGTCCGCCACTATTACTTCTTTCTCGCCCTCGACTTCTTTTGACGTGATACGTGCATCAGTACACCAGGGTAAAAACTCCGGGTACTGATCGACGGAGACCACCAGATCGAGCATCTGGTCGGCCGAGTGGTGCACCCATTTGCGTTCTTTGTGGGTCGGCATGAGATCAGGCGCTCGTATTCGACATTTTTTTTTGGCGCGCGGCGCGTAGCTTAGCAAAATCAACCCCCGCAAGATAGGACGAACGCGTGAGCGGCGTTGCGGAGAGCATCAAGAATCCTTTGGCATACGCCATCTTCTCGTACGCCTTGAACTCGTCCGGCGTTACGAAACGGTCGATGGGCGCATGTTTGCGGGTCGGCTGGAGATACTGGCCGATAGTTAGAAAATCGACGTGGGCCGCGCGCAAATCATCCATGACCTGGAGGACTTCGTCTCGGGATTCGCCGAGGCCCACCATAAGGCCCGACTTTGTGAGTTGTTCCGGGTCGTGCTCTTTGACTTTTTCAAGAAGCCGCAAAGAATTGTAATAACGCGCGCCAGGCCGGATGGAGAGATAAAGCCGCGGCACGGTTTCCAAATTGTGATTGAACAGGTCAGGCTTGGCGTCGATCACGACTTCGGCCGCACCCTCTTTGCGCAAGAAATCAGGCGTCAGAACTTCGATGGTGGTTTGCGGCGTTTTTGCACGAACGGCCCTGATGACGCGCGCAAAGTGCTCGGCGCCCCCGTCAGCCAAATCGTCTCTGTCGACACTCGTGATGACGACATGTTCGAGCTCAAGTCTGGCTACCGCATTGGCCACATGGTTAGGCTCATGCACGTCGAGTGCGTTGGGCAAGCCGGTTTTGACGTAGCAAAAAGCACATGCGCGCGTGCACGTATCGCCCATGATCATCATAGTGGCGTGCTTCTTGGACCAGCACGTGCCGATGTTTGGGCAAGCCGCCTCTTCGCACACGGTGACTAGATTGTCGTAGCCGACGATGCGTTTGGTTTCGTTGTAGACGGGTGAGCCCGGCGCCTTGACGCGGAGCCACTCAGGTTTTTTTAAGATGGCCGAATCGGAATTTCTTTGCTTTTCAGGGTGACGCAACGCCGCCGCGGATTTGTATTGCCCGCCACGCTTGCCGCTTGCCTTGTCCACAACCGTTGCCATGGCGCCAACTTAAAGCCTAGTTTCTAAGAAATGTATACCCGCGCGGTATCAAACACGGCAATATCTCATTGGCCACACCCACACGCTGACATTACCGCCGAAGGCTCAGATGTCGACCGCCTCAACGTCGACCACGGCGCCCACAGACATGTAACCGTCGTTTGACGACTGCGGCAACGCCATCAAACGGCTGAGGGGACGGTCGCCGTTCGAGGAGTGTATCAAAATCAAATGTGAAGGGCTCTACCGTAGGCGTCGAGGACTGCTTCGTGCATGGCTTCGCTGATGGTGGGATGGGGAAAGATCGTTTCAATCAGTTCCGCTTCCGTGGCCTCCATGGTTTTGGCGATGGTGTAACCTTGAATTAGTTCGGTAACCTCGGCGCCGATCATATGGGCGCCCAAGAGTTCGCCGCTTTGGGCGTCAAACACGGTCTTGACTAGCCCCTCGGGTTCACCGAGCGCAACCGCTTTGCCGTTTCCGATAAACGGAAAGCGACCCACCGTCACTTTATGACCGGCCTCTTTAGCAGCCGCTTCCGTCAGGCCAACACTCGCCACTTGCGGCCAGCAATAGGTGCAGCCTGGAACATTCTTGGTGTTCAACGGATGAACCACGTTGAGCCCGGCAATCTTTTCAGCGCATACCACGCCTTCGTGCATGGCTTTGTGGGCAAGCCACGGCGGGCCCACAAGGTCGCCGATAGCATAAACGCCGGGCACGTCAGTCTCGCCCCATTCGTTGATCACAACGTGGGTTTTGTCGACCTTCACGCCCGCCTCTTCCAGACCCAAGTTCTCCGTATTGCCGACAATGCCAACGGCCAGTATGACCCGCTCAACACTCACAGTTTCAATTTTGCCCGCGCCGTTCTTAATGGTCGCGGTGACGCCGTTCTTGGTTTTGTCAAGCTTTTCGACCGAGGCTTTGGTCTTGATGGTCATGCCTTGCTTCTTGAAGGCTTTTTCGGCAAAGGCGGATATCTCTTCGTCTTCCGCCGGAAGTACACGGTCGAGCACTTCGACGACGGTGGTCTCGGCACCGAGCGTATTGAAGAAGCTCGCAAACTCTATGCCGATGGCGCCCGAGCCGATCACCAAGAGTGATTTCGGCACGGCGTTGGGCACCATGGCGTCTTTGTAGATCCAAATAAGTTTCCCGTCGGGCTCCATGCCAGGCAGCGTGCGGGCGCGAGCGCCGGTTGCCAAAATAATGTTCTTGGCACCAACCTCTTGGGTCTTGCCGTCCTTGGTGACGGTGACTTTTCCTGGACCGGCGAGCTTGCCCTCGCCGTCGAGCACGGCGATTTTGTTTTTCTTAAACAGGAATTTCACGCCGTTCGACAATTGATCGGCGATATCACGGGAGCGCTTGACGACCTTTTTCACGTCGTAGGTAATGTTTTTCGCCGAGAGGCCGAACTCGTCAAGATGCTTAAGTGTATTGAAGATTTCCGATGCGCGCAAAAGCGCCTTGGTCGGAATGCAGCCCCAGTTGAGGCAAATGCCGCCCAGATGTTCCCGTTCAACGACTGCAGTTTTCATGCCTAACTGGGCCGCTCGAATCGCCGCCACATAGCCGCCCGGCCCCGTGCCGATGATAACCAAATCATACTTTTTGTCTGCCATTGGGCGTTCCTAGGGCGATCAAGTGCAAATGTCGAATGATGAGAGTTGCGTGTTAAAGGAAGATGAGAGTTGCGTGTTAAAGGAAAAAGACGCGTTAAAGCAACATCGTGACGGGATCTTCGATATAGCCCTTGAATACTTGAAGCCATTGGGCGCCGAGCGCGCCGTCGACGACACGATGATCGCACGACAGGGTGCACGACATGACCGTCGCAATGGTGAGCGCACCATCTTTGACCACCGGGCGTTGTTCCCCTTGGCCCACCGCGAGAATAGCTCCATGAGGTGGATTGATCACGGCATTGAATTCCTTGACGCCGAACATACCCAAGTTGGAAATCGAAAACGTTCCTCCTTGATATTCTTCCGGTAGCAGTTTGCGCTCACGGGAGCGGCTGGCCTTGTCTTTCATTTCTTTGGAAATTTTCTTCAATCCCTTTGTCTCGGCCTGCCAAATGATCGGCGTGATCAAACCACCCTCCAGGGCGACAGCGACAGCAATATCGGCATGATGGTGCAGGCAAATCTTATCCCCTGCAAAGCTGGCATTGGCACCCGGTACCTTTTTAAGCGCCAAGGCTGACGCGCGCACAACAAAATCGTTGACGCTGATTCTGAATGCATCCTCGCCCTCGGGCGAGCGGCTGTTGAGTTCTTTGCGCAGGGCCATAAGCATGTCGATTTCGCAGTCGATGGTGATCGGGAAATGGGGCACCGTCTGCTTTGATTCGGTCATGCGTCGCGCCACAACTTTGCGCATGGCATTCAGAGGTAATTCGTCGTAACTGGCTTCCGGAATGCCCAACTCGTTAGGGGACGGAATCGGCGCACCGAACGGGATCACTTGAGCCGTTGCCGCCGCTGCAACAGGCAAGCCCACCGCGCCTTTAGATGCGGCTTCGACATCTTGTTTTAAAACCCGTCCGTGGGGACCCGACCCTCTAATCTCTGCCAGATCAAGACCCGTCTGCGCGGCAAGCCGGCGCGCTAATGGACTGGCTTTCACCCGATCGCCGAAGATAGTCGCGACGGGCGCGGATTGCGGCGCGGGAGACACGGGCGCCGACGGCGGCTTTTCGGTGGCAGCCAGTTCTGATTTTGGTACAGGCGGTGCCAGCACAGCACCCTCAAGCGCTCTCGCGTCTTCGCCTTCTTCCAAAATCAACGCAATCGTTTCGTTGACTTTGACGCCATCGGTGCCTTCTACAACCAAGATCTTGCCCACGCGTCCCTCTTCAACGGATTCCACTTCCATAGTCGCTTTGTCCGTTTCGATTTCCGCAATGAGATCGCCCATCTCCACCTGATCGCCTGCCTTGACGAACCATTTGGCGAGGGTCCCCTCCTCCATAGTAGGAGACAGGGCGGGCATGAGAATGGGTATGGGCATCAGTTGCTCCTTAGTCCCCTGTCAGCGGCTCCAAATCACCAGCATTTTGTTCCCAGCCTGGCCATCAAATGCGCGGACCGTGACTTCGTCAACCCCGACTTGGGCAAGCCCTGCGAACACAAAAAGAAAGAACGCGAAAGCGATCAAAGCAATGAGGCTAGGCTTAGTTCTTCTGGACAGCATGTTGTACTTCCTCATCCGTTTTATACTCTGTCCGGGACCTCTGCGGAAACAACGTATTGTTTTACGACCTGCCCAATGACATCAGTCGTAGCACACGTGCTGACCGCCTTGATCACTTTATCCGCATAGGGAAGGCACAATGCTTCCAACGTGAAAAAATAAACAGAACCATTGAATTATTGAGAATTGCCCAACCCGTTCGGGCTCGAAATATTGACCATCGGCGAGCGGTCTTAGACGACCATTTGTTGCGCTACTCGGTGGGCAAGCGATCAAAAATTACCAGATCAGCGGACCGCGCATAGCCTAGTTGAACGCGGGCCCGCTCCTCGAGCAGATCTACATCAAGGCTTTCAGGGCGTAATAATGTGATGCGTCGCTGAAGGATTTTACTTTCTTCCCGCATTGCAGCAAGATCAAATTCGAGGTGTCCGATCTCTTTTTTGAGGCGCAGCATTGTGATCAAGCCGCGCTCTCCGTAAAGACCATGATAGCCCAGATACAGAACAAAGCACGCGCACACCATGGGAACTATGCTGGCGGCAACATTTTGTTTGAAATGCTTAATAAACAGCATGCGGTCCTCGGAGAGAAAATGTTGGTTTGATCCAGCATCTCAACAATTCTCCGTCAATCCAATCACTTGAGCCCTTAACAAAAGGTTACGACTTGGTCAGCGATGAATGTTGTTCGCTGGCAACCGCTATGTTGAGCTTTTTAGTCCCGTTTCTCTAAACCAGAATCTTGGCTTAATTCAAAGAGGACACAGCAATATGCAGCTGCCTAAGGCTCTGTTTGCGTCATCGGCGTTCTGACTCTCGCCCCGCTGCCTCGCGCAACACGTTGAAAAACTTATCAGGATCGAAGGACGGAACGGCCAGCGTAGCGCGCTGTCGGTCCTAAAGATTCCTCAATGCGAATCAGCTGATTGTATTTTGCAAGGCGATCCGAACGTGCCAACGAACCTGTCTTGATTTGACCGCAATTGGTGGCGACAGCAATGTCAGCAATGGTGGCATCTTCCGTCTCACCCGACCGGTGCGATATCACGCAGGTCATACCTGCCCTGTGTGCCCAGTCTACGGCAACTAACGCTTCGGTCAGCGTGCCGATCTGATTGAGCTTGACCAAAAGAGAATTGGCGGCGCCTTTTTCAATTCCTTCAGCGAGGCGTTTTTTGTTGGTGACAAAGAGGTCGTCACCGACCAATTGGACTTCGTTGCCCAACGCTTTCGTCAGTGCGACCCAACCGGACCAGTCGTCCTCGGCCATACCGTCTTCGATCGAAATTATGGGATAACGTTCGACCAGATCTTGCCAATAACCGATAAGACCATCGCTATCGAGCGTTTTGCCCTCTCCTTCTAAGCGATAGGCGCCATCCTTGAAGAATTCTGTCGAAGCGGGATCAAGCGCCAGATAGATGTCTTCACCTGGCTTGTAGTCTGCTGTCTCGATCGCTTTCATGATGAAGCCGAGAGCCTCATCAGTCGATGACAGGCCGGGCGCAAATCCCCCCTCATCACCGACATTCGTATTATGCCCGGCATCGCTCAAGGCTTTTTTGAGCGTGTGAAAGACTTCCGATCCCATACGCACTGCTTCAGCCATGCTGTCCGCGGCCACCGGCATGATCATGAATTCTTGGATGTCGATCGGATTGTCCGCATGCGCGCCCCCATTGATGATATTCATCATGGGTACCGGCAACATGTGGGCATTGGTCCCGCCGATATAGCGATAGAGCGGCAGGTCTGCCGCATCGGCAGATGCTTTCGCAACCGCTAACGAGACGCCCAAGATCGCATTGGCGCCGAGACGGCTTTTGTTATCCGTCCCGTCCAGTTCGATCAGTGTCTGATCAATATGGCGCTGCTCTTCGGCTTCGAAACCGGAAATTGTATCAAAGATTTCCCCGTTGACCGCATCGGCAGCTTTACGCACGCCTTTCCCGCCATATCGGTCGTCGCCGTCGTGGCGCTCAGCTGCCTCATGGGCGCCGGTTGAAGCCCCCGACGGCACGGCGGCCCTGCCAAAGGCGCCACCTTCCAGGATCACATCAACTTCGACAGTGGGATTGCCACGGCTATCTAAGATTTCTCGTCCCAATATGTCGACAATCGCAGTCATGGTGTTTTGGCTCTCCTTTTAACTACAGGTAACTACAGGATGCTCACAAAAGACATTATGATCTTGTGCTAAACCACTAAAAATACACAAAATATACAACTGGCAAATATGAAAAGCAGTACGCAAGGAGGCCCTGAGCGGCGACCCAGCGGGTTTAATCTTCTTTTGGTGGCAGGACTTGCCGCCCCCGATAGGTGCCCGTTTTTGGCTCGATATGATGGGGTCTGCGCAATTCGCCGGACTCTTTATCTTCTACATACGCTGCGCGTGCCAGGCGTTGATGTGCCCGCCGCATATTGCGTTTTGAGCGCGTTATTTTGCTTCTCGGGACAGCCATAATTAATTCTCAGGTCTCAGAACTCGGTCACCTGGGCAGCGTCAAGATCGGCGTCATACAGGAATTGTCTCTTGTACTCAAGCTGACCTGGATCCTATCGCCCCTTCGCCAAACGATCATGGGCCACCAAAGTCTCAAGCAAAGGCCCCATTTGATCCAACGGGATCATGTTTGGTCCATCGGAGGGGGCATGGTCCGGGTCCTGATGGGTTTCCATGAACACGGCCGCAACTCCCACCGCAACGGCCGCGCGGGCAAGAACCGGAACGAATTCGCGCTGGCCTCCTGTCGAGCCGCCCAATCCGCCCGGCTGTTGAACTGAATGTGTAGCGTCAAAGGCAACTGGAGTCCTCAGTTTTGCAAGTATGTGTAAGGATCGCATGTCAGAAACGAGGGTGTTGTATCCGAAACTCGCGCCCCGCTCGGTAACCAAAACGTTCGAATTTCCAGCGCCAACAATCTTGTCAATGACATTCTTCATGTCCCATGGAGCGAGAAATTGTCCCTTCTTGACGTTGACAACGGCATCAGTTGCAGCAGCGGCCAACAAAAGATCGGTCTGGCGGCAAAGAAAGGCTGGGATTTGAATGACATCTACAAATTCGCCTATTACGGCGCATTGTTCCTGCGTATGAACATCGGTCAGTACAGGTACACCGATTTCTTTTTTTATGGTCTCAAATACCGGCAGCGCCTCATCCAGACCAATGCCTCGTTCACTCTCAATGCTCGTCCTGTTGGCTTTGTCGAAAGACGTTTTGTAGATGAAGCCAATGCCCAGGTTGGACGTGATTTCCTGAAGTGCTCCTGCCATATCAAGGGCATGCGTGTGACTCTCCATGGCGCACGGGCCAGCGATCAGCACCAACGGCTCCGTATTGGCCAACTGAACGTCGGCAACTTTTATGATCGGATTTGGTTGCATCAGTCTCCCAGCTTAGCTCTCTTCGGTCTCTGATGTTATCGGATCTAGCGCCAAATCCTAAACCCATTCCCTTACCGGCGAACCTCTGCTTCAAATTACCATTAGCTTACTAAATATTCTATTTTTTAGTGACTTAGCATGCGATCTTAACTCTCTCTCCTAGAAGCGCTCACACCAGACGCGATTGTGCCACGGCAGCTTCGACAAATGACGCAAAAATGGGATGAGGTTCGAAGGGCTTTGATTTGAGCTCGGGATGGAACTGCACAGCTAAGAACCAAGGATGGTTGGAAATCTCAATGATTTCCGGCAGCAGCCCGTCAGGCGATGTTCCGGAAAATCGAATCCCATGCTGCTCTAGGCTATCCCGATACGTCATGTTGACTTCATATCGGTGGCGGTGGCGCTCACTAATCTCCGTGACGCCGTAGATCTCCGCGGCGCGGCTTCCCGGGGTCAGAACCGCATCATAGGCGCCCAGGCGCATGGTGCCGCCCAAGTCGCCTCCCGACTGGCGGGTTTCTAATTTTTCCTCTGCCATCCATTCGGTCATCAAGCCGACGGCGGGTTCGGACGTCGGGCCAAATTCGGTCGAGCCTGCGTCTGATTTACCGAGAACGTTTCGGACGGCTTCAATAACGGCCATCTGCATGCCGAAACAGATCCCTAAGTACGGCAGATCTCGGCAGCGAGCAAAACCGGCAGCGGCAATCTTTCCTTCCGCACCGCGCTCCCCAAAGCCGCCTGGGACAAGAATGCCGTGGACATTCTCAAGACGTTGGACCGCACCGTCTTGTTCGAAAATCTCCGATTCGATCCATTGAGTTGTCACTCGGACATTATTCGCAATACCCCCGTGTACGAGGGCTTCTTGCAGAGACTTATAAGCGTCTTTGAGGCCGGTATATTTGCCGACCACGGCAATCGTTACTTCACCTTCCGGCCGGCCGATTCGTTGTGCAATTTCTTCCCATTTTTTGAGGTTCGGTCCAGGCGCATCCGTTATTCCAAAAGAATCGAGAACCGCCTGATCAAAGCCTTCGGCGTGGTAATGAAGCGGGACCTCATAAATGCCGCTGACGTCTAGGGCCTGAATGATTCCATCAGACCGCACGTTGCAAAACAGGGCAATCTTTTCTCTTTCAGAATGCGGTATCGGACGGTCCGATCGGCATAAGATCAAATCGGGCTGAATACCGATGGATCGCAGCTCCTTTACGGAATGTTGAGTGGGTTTTGTCTTGAGTTCGCCAGCACTGCCGATAAATGGCAGCAGCGTCAAATGAATGTATAGTGCATCGCCGCGCGGCAACTCATTGCCCAGTTGTCGAATGGCCTCAAAAAATGGCAGCCCCTCTATATCGCCGACTGTGCCGCCAATTTCACATAGGACAAAATCAACGTCATCGGTACTGGAGACGATGAAATTCTTAATCTCATCCGTGACGTGGGGAATCACCTGGACCGTGGCTCCTAAATAGGCGCCCCGGCGTTCTTTAGCCAAAATATTGCGATAAATGCGACCGGTTGTGATGTTATCAGATTGGCGCGCCGGCACGCCCGTAAAACGTTCATAATGACCCAAGTCGAGATCGGTCTCCGCGCCATCGTCGGTTACGTAGACTTCGCCGTGCTGAAACGGACTCATCGTCCCTGGGTCAACATTCAGATAGGGATCGAGCTTGCGCAACCGAACGCGATAGCCGCGAGCCTGGAGCAACGCACCCAACGAGGCAGAAGCAATGCCTTTTCCGAGGGAGGAAACCACGCCGCCGGTAATGAATATGAACCGCGCCATGGACGGTTAAACTAGATCACTTTTGCGGCCACAGAAAGACCCATACGCACCTTTCGTAAAAAAAATGCTGTGTGAACGGTACTCCGACTGGACGTTCTTATTCGGGCCGCGGCACTTCAGGCCCCTGAGGCACGTCTAAGGGCTCTGGCGCTACCGGTGTCGTGGAAGGAGCAAAAGTCGTAGGTTCCAAATCATCGACGACCGAGTTCCCCACGCCACCGCCGCCGCCAGCCGTCAACGTCAGCAAAATGCTCGTAATAAAGAAACAAATCGCTAAGACGGCTGTCGTTCGAGTGAGGACGTTGGCGGCTCCGCGTCCCGACATGAATCCCCCCATCCCTCCGCCACCGCCACCGATTCCTAACGCCCCGCCCTCTGATCGCTGCAGCAATACGCTTGCAATCAGAGCCAAAGCAATCATTAAATGAATTACGAGCAATGCCGCTGTCATAACATCTCCGGGAGTGCCGAGGAGGCCCTTTTACTCCAGAGAGAAGGTCAAAGGCTAGAGGAAACGAGTTACTGATTTTATGAAAATTCTAACGGACTTATCTGCCTGCTTTGATAATTTGCCAGAAGTCTGTTGCTTTTAGACTTGCGCCGCCGACAAGCGCCCCATCCACATCCGCAATTGACGTGATTTCGAGCGCATTCTGCGGTTTGACCGAACCTCCATATAGAATGCGAACCTTATGTCCATCTCCATCAAGTTTATCCACTAGATTGCGCCGAATGAAACGGTGTACATCGTTAATGTCATCAAGCGTAGGCGTCCGTCCGGTGCCGATCGCCCAAATCGGCTCATAAGCAATCACCGTGTTTTTTGAGGAGGCAGCGGCGGGTAAAGACTGCTTGAGTTGACTCCCTATGATTCGAAGCGTTTTACCTTGGATGCGTTCCGCTTCCGTTTCGCCGACACAAATGATAACCCGCAGACCGTCGCTTAGAACCGCCGCGGCCTTTGCTTCTACCACTTCGTCAGTTTCCCCGTGATCCGTGCGGCGCTCTGAATGGCCGACGATTATCCATTTGGCTCCTGCGTCTTTGAGCATAGGGGCGCCCAAATCTCCGGTATACGCACCGCTTGGCTTGAAGTGACAATCCTGAGCTCCCAAGTTCACCGGTGTCCCCTGGACGAGTGGCTTGAACAAATGAAGCAAAGTCGCAGGCGGACAGATCACAATATCAAAGCGGCGGGCTTGTTCCTTTTGAAGCCGCTTTACGAGAGCAATAATCTCCGACTTGGATCTGGCGAGGCCATTCATTTTCCAATTGCCTACGATGACAGGCCGACGATTAATAGACTTTGGTTTGGTCATTGGCCAGCTCCCTAGTATGAATAATGTGGCCCCATAACAAATTGCCAAGACCTTGGCCAGAGCGCCTGCTTGCCCGCCTCACGTCGCACCACTATCATCCGCCGCCAAGCAAGTAATCACCAGCCAACCACAAGGGTTCAAATCAGATGCTCGGCAGGTTAAAAAACGCGGCTAAATCTTGGATTGCAGGAATTTTTATTGGGCTGCTTGTCCTCAGTTTTGCTGTTTGGGGCATCGGTGATATTTTCTTGGGCACGACTAACACCAACGTGGCGGAAGTCGGGGGTGTTCCAATATCAGCGGTGGACTTTGAAAGGCGATTTCGTAGCCAAGTCCAGGAGTTGTCGTTTCAAACAGATGGCGTGTTT
>PVBE010077672.1_pt1 | contig 18976 bp, 19 predicted proteins | sample 1631181 | NCBI WGS metagenome assembly PVBE01 (sample SAMN08397723, study PRJNA350692) | Marine metagenome, whole genome shotgun sequencing project. | isolation source: water | place: Pacific Ocean | collected 2012-04 | reverse complement strand
TCTCTACAGCTCACAAGCCAGCAAAGCCATCCCCTTCTTCGTCGCAGTCGCACTGTTATTGCTACAGCCGATCGCGTCTTAATTACAAGCTGGGTGGGTTGGTTCGATTGCCTAGGTCCACTGGTTGGCGCAGCAACTGGCGAAAACGAAACCCTTAGTTGCCTAGAGAGCTCTGATGCCGATCTCCTGATCTGCACCGACCTCCTGGAAAGCGGTAATGGCCCGAGCCTGGTACGTAAAGCAAAACAGCTAAAGCCTGATCTCAAGGCCCTGATGCTGATTCAACGGCCACTTTTGCGCACCCTGCTGGATGCAATCGATGCCCATTGCGATGGACTCTGTGCCCATGAGCTTGTGGGTAGTGGCACCCTACTGGCCGCTCTCAGCGCAATCGAAAGCGATGGAACCTACTTGGACCGTGTGGTTGCAGGTGTATTACGCCACGGCCGTCTTGGCAATGGTCAACCCAATAGCCAAAACGACAACCTCAGCTTGCGAGAAGAAGATGTGCTGCGAGGTATCTGTAAAGGAATGAGCAACCAAGAGATCGCCGATGAGCTCTACCTCTCAATCGACACTGTAAAAAGCCACGTGCGCAACCTTCTGCAGAAATTGCCAGCTCGAGACCGCACCCATGCTGTGGTTGTAGCTTTTCGCGATGGACTGGTGGAGTTACCTCCACGAATGCCACGTTGGCAATGACACGAGCTTCCTTGGTCGTGGAACAGTTGATTGGCATCGTGCTCTTTGAGATGCAGCGCACAGGTCCAAAACTTCCGCCAGGGTGCTGAAGCAATGGAAACATCAAAAGGTCAGGGCCAACTATTTCCAAATCAAGTTTTATCAGCCGGTAGCTCTCCCCATGAGGGGCTAACTCTTAGCAGCGAGCTTTTACAAAGCTGGCAAAAACGCATTCATGACCATCAGGCAGGGCTATTCAAAGGCAAGCCCGAGATGGCTAGACAAAACTCGCTGTTTTGCAGCGAAGACGAAACTGTCAGCGACCAATTAAATCCCCTAAAGCTCACGCCCCTACCCCTGAGCTTCTGGCGCTGGCCAAGCAGCCCTCACCATGGGGCCGCCATATACCTGGTAATGGACCGCCCAGCAGACCTCGACACCCCCCTATTGCTCTACGTAGGCGAAACGATTGCTGCAGATCGTCGCTGGAAGGGTGAGCATGACTGCAAGGCCTATCTTTCAGCCTATGCAGAAGCCCTTGCTGGGGCGGGGCTAACAAGTCAACTCAGCATTCGCTTCTGGAGCGATGTCCCAGAAACCACCCGAGCACGCCGCCAGCTTGAACAAAAACTAATCCAGTACTGGCTGCCACCATTTAACAAGGAGACAAGAGCACGCTGGAGCACCCCGTTCACAGCAGAGGTCAACTGAACAGCGCAGCTAACATCGCGCCATCTCATCAACATCCCATGGAGATTTGCCTTTTTCCAGCAACATTGCAGAGCTGGACTGGGGACGTGCTCGTAGTAGGCATGTTTGAAGGAGATATGGAGGATCGTTTAAACGATCTTGAAAAACGCTGTGGAGGCTCTCTGGCGCAGAGGCTTGAACAAAAGATGTTCACAGCTAAATCTGGAGAGATCGCCAATTTTCAACTGCTTCAGAGCAACCCAAGCCAGCTGGTAATTGTGGGGCTCGGTGAAGCCCAAAAGCTGATGCTTGATGACCTGCGCAAGGCAGCCGCCCTGGGAGCCCGCGCAAGTATTGGCAGCAGTGGAACGCTGGGGATGATGCTCCCCTGGGAGCCCCTGGTTCCAGCCACAGCAGCGATAGCCATAGCTGAAGCCGTTCGCCTTTCCCTTTACAAAGACGTCCGCTTTCGCAGTACTCCCGAGCCCCGTTCTACGCCAACAAAACTTGAGCTAATTGGCCTGCCCGACACAGCTGGCGCAGATCTTCAAACCGTTCACCCAATCTGTGCAGGAGTTGAGCTAGCGAGGGAACTAGTTGCAGCCCCACCAAACAGCCTCACACCAGCCAGCCTCGCCGAGACAGCCGCTCAACTAGCCCACGAACACGGCCTCCAGCTGAAAGTGCTGGAGCGAGCCGACTGCGCAGAGAAGGAGATGGGTGCTTACCTTGCGGTCTGCCAAGGCTCTGATCTTGACCCAAAGTTCATCCACCTCACCTATCACCCGCAAGGGCCTATTCAACGACGCCTAGCACTAGTAGGCAAAGGCCTAACCTTCGATTCCGGCGGTTATAACCTTAAGGTCGGCACAGCCCAAATCGAACTAATGAAGTTCGACATGGGCGGCAGTGCTGCTGTTCTTGGGGCCGCCCGAGCGATTGCCGAATTGCGCCCCAAGGGAGTGGAAGTACACATCATCGTGGCAGCCTGCGAAAACATGGTCAATGGATCCGCTGTTCATCCCGGAGACATCGTTCGAGCCTCGAACGGCACAACCATCGAGATCAACAACACCGATGCAGAAGGGCGACTAACCCTTGCAGATGCATTGGTGTACGCATGCGAACAAAAGCCAGATGCAATCTTGGATTTAGCGACCCTTACAGGAGCATGCGTTGTTGCACTTGGCGACGAAATAGCTGGTTTTTGGACGAGTGATGAACACCTGGCGCAAGGGCTAAGCACCGCCGCCGATGCAGCAGGCGAAGGTCTTTGGCGCATGCCCTTGCACAGCTCCTACCGAGACGGCCTGAAATCCCTTCACGCGGACCTCAAAAACACTGGTCCTCGACCTGGCGGATCGATCACCGCGGCCCTTTTCCTAAAAGAATTTATTAATGAATCCATCCCCTGGGCCCACATCGATATCGCTGGCACTGTCTGGTCAGAGAAGGGGCGAGGCCTCGATCCCTCAGGTGCTACGGGCTACGGCGTTCGAACTCTGGTGAACTGGATTTGCAGTCAATCTTGAACCAAAAGCATGGCCATCAAACGAAACAAGCATGAAGGCATGCACAAATCATGAGGCCACAGCGCTAACAGCTCGATCCCTTGCCTGAATCCGATCCGAAAAAGAAAGGGTCTTGGGGCATTCCAACGCATGAATCTGCCAACGCGCCCGTTCAGAAAAAGACGACAAAACCCTATCTAGATCATCAGAAGCCTGCTTTGGAGAGAGATAAGGACCAACGTAACGAGTTACAAGTCCATCCTTAACGGTTAGCAGATACATACATCCCCCTTCTCAAATCTCAAGCAGATGTTAATCAGCTTTTACTAGCCAGGGGATGGGTGGAAACCCGCATCTGCACTGCGAGGTCGCCAGCTGACAAGCAAATGCTGATTTTATTTTTTCCTTATATTTGAGCGATCAGGTTGCTCCCATGGTTGGCCTGTTCTTGCCCTCTCGCCCCATAGCTGATCTAGTCGACGATCGCGGCCACAAGTAAACCGATAGAAGCTGTATTTGAGACCATTGAGCTCAGCGTAATTTTGGTGGTAATCCTCCGCTAACCAGAACTCGCTTAAAGGCTTTATCTGAACTCTCAGCTTGCGGTTGGGCTGGGCCAGCTCAAAAGCCGCAGCATTAGCACTCTCACGTGCCTCGCTGTTCTGCTGAGCATCTCGGGTGAAAATCACAGCTCGATAAGAGTCGCCCTGATCACAAAACTGACCGTCAGCATCGAGAGGATCAACATTGCGCCAGTAGCTGCGTAGTAGCTCGGCATAGCTGATTTGAGCAGAATCGAATCGAACCCTTACAGCCTCTTGATGCCCTGTGGTCTCAGAGCTCACCTGGCGGTAAGTAGGGCGAGGCAAATCACCTCCTGTGTAACCACTCTCAACGGAAACCACACCGGCCAATCCCTCAAGATCATGCTCAAGGCACCAAAAACAGCCCCCAGCGAAAACGGCTTCCTCTACCGAAGCCAGGACTTGAAGCGGCAAACCAAGCAAAGCAACACAGACAAAGATGGCAATCCAACATCTCCTCACAACTCGAAACGGTGGTTTTGGTTTCATCTCTTGGTTAGATCAAAAATCTCCTTAGCCGCCCTATCTGTAACACCTGGGACACCAAGAGTCTGACGCAAGCGCTGATAGCCCTCAAGCATCACAGCGCGCTGCGCTGGGTTCTCCAGCAAAGGGATCGCTGACTGCACGAGTGCTTCTGCAGTCAGCTCAGCCTGCAGTAATTCCGGCACGAGCCGTTCCTTCAGCAACAGGTTCACCGGCGAGATGTGATCCACCCGAAAGCGCAAAAAGTGACGGGCCACAAATGCTGTGATCCGACTCACCTTGTAGCCCACTACCTGCGGAACTCCACGCAGGGCCAGCTCCATATTGACTGTGCCTGATTTCCCGAGGGCAAGATCAGCCGCTGCATAAAGCATTGGTTTGAGCTGATCTGCCTGCTGAGTTGAAAGCACTCGCCCTCGAACCGCCGCCTTATTAAGCGCCTTCCTCAAAGGCTTTTCCAAGCCTGTCAGCCCTGCAGGAACAACCACCTCAAGGGATGGATCCATCCTCTGAAGCAAAGCTGCTGCCTTGGCGAGAGAGGGCATCAAGTAACGCAGTTCCTGACGCCGAGAAGCCGGCAACAGTAACAACAACCTTTGACCAGGCCGCAATCCAAGCCGCTCACGCGCCTGCTTGCGATCAGGCAGCACGCCCACCGTATCGAGTAACGGGTGACCGACCCAAGTCACCTTGGCGCCCCGCTGAGAATAGAACTCGGCTTCAACCGGAAAAATCGCCAAAATCCTGTCGGTGAAACTCAGCAGCTGGGTGGTGCCGCTATCTCCAAAACGCCAAGCCCATTCCTGAGGAGCGATGTAGTAAATGATCGGCACCCTGGGGAACCAACGCCGCATCTTGTGACCCAAGCGAACGTTGGCCCCCATGTAATCGATCAGCACTACGGCATCGGGTGGTCGTTGTCGAAGCAAATGATCCACACGAGACTGAAGTCTCAGAGTGGGCAAAACCAGTGGCAAGGCCTCCCAAAGGCCAATGGCACCCAAATGGGCAGTATTAGCAAGCAGCTCTGCCCCAGCTGACTGCATGCGCGGACCGCCGAGAGCCATCAACTCAAGCGGCAAAGAACGCCGTTCTGCCTCCCTGCGCAGGGCTTGAATTAAAAGGCTCCCCTGCAAATCACCAGAAACCTCGCCTGTGCTGATCAGCAAGCGAACCATCAGCGGGTTGAATTAAGGGCAGACATTGGACCGCGACGACCCTTCTGAATTGAGGCCTCGAGAAAGGCACAAAGATGTTCAGCCGCTGGCATCAACTGCTCTTCTCGAGCAAGTCTCAAAGCCTCGACGATGACATGGTCAGAGCGAAAGAGCAGGTTCCAAATCTCCTGAAGCTGTCCGAGCTCTCCTGCTTGTTGTGTATTAAGACCACTACGCCTTAGACCAACGCGATTGAGGCCCCGCACCCTGCCTGGTTGCCCTTCCACTAAGCAGTAGGGGGGCACATCTCGATCAACCCTTGTCATGCCTCCCACCATGGCAAGGCGTCCAATGTGAACAAATTGATGAATACCCAAACAGCCGCCAATCACAGCCCGGTCTTCAATCACAACATGACCAGCCACCTGTATTCCATTCGACATCACAATCCCATTGCCTAGCTCACAGTTGTGACCTAGATGGCAATAGGCCATTAACAAATTTTCATTGCCGATCCTGGTCTGTTCACCTTCCTCAGTAGCCCGGTTGATGGTGACGTATTCCCTGATCGTGTTGTCATCACCAATCACCACCTCAGTCGGTGCACCTCGATACTTGAGATCCTGTGGCTCAAGACCAAGACAAGCCCCTGGGAAAACTCGATTATTTGAACCAAGGGTCAAACGACCATCAAGCACCACATGAGGACCAATCCAGGACTGTGCCCCAATCTTTACGTCAGGTCCAATAATCGCCCCTGGGCCAACAATTACACCGGAATCAAGCTCGGCACGTGGATCAACCACAGCAGAAGGATGGAGCTGAACTTTTCCTTCGGCATTCATCACTAAGAGATTGCGAGGCTCGCTCATGGTCCTCAGTCCACCAAGGAGAACATCAATTCACCAGAGCAGACCAGCTGACCGTCCACCATGGCTTCCCCCTTGACCTTGCCAAAGCGCTTCCGCTTCAAGCTGAGCAACTCACAGCTAATCGTGAGCTGATCGCCTGGCACCACAGGACGACGGAAACGAACTGCGTCGATACCTGCAAAAACAAATAACCCCTTAGGTAGATCTGGCATTTGGGTAACAATCAAGCCACCCACCTGAGCCATAGCCTCAACAATCAAGACCCCAGGCATCAGTGGCCGACCAGGGAAATGGCCCTGAAACTGTGGTTCATTAAGGGTCACGTTCTTGATGGCAACAGCTCGCTTGCCAGGTTCATGGGCCACCACCCGATCAACCAAGGCAAACGGATAACGATGAGGCAGCAGCCCCATAATCTGCTCACTTGTTAGTACAGCAGCATTAGCAGAGGAATCGGTCAAGAGACAGTTACAGGACAGACATCAAGGAGAGCTTTAGCTAGATCGATATGGAGTCCATGGGAGCCCCTATATACGAGAACTTGAGCCTGAGGGAATCCCACAAGTGCAAGATCTCCGATCAAGTCCAAAAGCTTATGGCGCACTGGCTCATCAGCAAAACGAAGTGGGGGGTTCAACCAGTGATCTCCATCGCAAACCAAAGCATTATCGAGGCCACCACCTTGGATCAAGCCCGCTGCCCGCAGCTGATCTACCTGATCGCGAAAACCAAAAGTCCTTGCCGGAGCAATCTGCTCAACAAATCGCGCAGGCGTTAGCTCAATCGCCAACATCTGATCACCAATAGCCGCTTGGGGAAAATCGATCACGCAAACAAGATTGAAGCCCTCGGCAGGCGTAGCTGTTATCACACTGCTACCGCGATGGCACACCACGGGATGCTTGATCTCCGGAGGCTGTAACCGAGAGGTTGCCGCATGAGTCAGACCAACCTCTGCTATCGCCTCCACCCATCCCAGGGCAGAGCCATCAAGCAAAGGCACTTCCTCGCCAGAAACCTGAATCTCCACATGGGTTAAACCACAACCCGCTAGGGCTGCAAGCAAATGTTCGACCGTGCCTAAACGCCGGTCACCGAGCATCAAGGTGGTGCAGAGTGGACTCTCTTGAGCCTGATGTGGCGTCAAAGTGACTGGAGGGTCGCTGTTTTTCAGCCAAGAGACATGAAAGCCAGCCCGAGACGAAGGCTTTAAGCAAACTTCAGCAATCTCTCCACCATGAAGGCCAATCCCTCGTCGTGAGACAGGTCCCCCTAGGGTCCAAACTCCGTCATAGCTATCAGGCCAAAGAGCCACTAGAACTTCCAGCCAACTCCGAGATTGAAACGCCACTCATCAGTGAAATCTTGGGTGGCCACCTCAAGACGTAGGGGACCCACTGGGGTGGTGACAATCAAACCTGAACCAACAGAAAAGCCAGAACCTGGCTTGTCGAGAATATCGCCCGGCTTACCAGGCACATTGCCTTGACTACCTAAATCCGTACCGCCGTCAACAAAGAGCTCACCGGCAATAATGTTCCAGATCGGAAAACGATATTCAATCGTGGCTTCAGTAAAACTTCTCCCTACAGCAAGGTCGCAATCATTCCACCCCCTTACGGAGTTAGATCCACCGAGGCAAAAGGCCTCATAAGGTGGCAATTGGCCAACGATTGTTCCTGCTTTAACCTGAAAAGCAATAGACTGTGGGCAGTTAGCCTTTTCACCAGACTTAGGACGACAGCCCTTGGCAATCTTCAGCCAATTAACTGGAATAAAATGTGTATAACTGGTTCGAATTCTATTAAAGGTAGGTGAATGCTCGCCAACAGATACAAATTGCTCAGTACCAAAACTAAAGAAATTGCCAGATGTTGGATTACGAGGATCGTTGAGATTGTTATAGGTAGCTGCCACCCTTACGCCAAGAAGATTATTTTCATCTGCGCAGTCAAAAGCGATGCAAATAACATCATCATCAGAGGCGCCCTTTTCCTTAACATCTGCCGCCCCATAAGGGCGACTATCACCAGCAAAGTTAATCGGCCTAATGCTCTGAACGTTCAATCCAGCCAATAGATTCCAAGCCGCCTTTTTATAAGGGTCGCCACCATTTAAAGGTCTTGCAAAGATTATACTGCCGCCAACTCTCTGCAGTGCAACCGAATTGCCCTCATAATCAAACCAACTGGTATTTGGATCTTCCTTCTCTGCTTCTGAAACAGAATCAAACTTTCGCCCAGCAGGATTATGCTTGTCGTCTATTCTATAAGCGTAGCTAGAACCCCCATCGTAGTAGTCTTCAACAGTTCTTATATTCCCAGATTCTTGACTCTGGAAAATCTGAGGGACCTCTCGACTAAGGAATACAGAAGCACGCAAAGAGGTGCGGTGATCATCACCCTTAATCCAAGGATCGCTAAAGGTAATACTTCCTAATCCTCCATACTGTCCGTAAGTGATATTCAGTGCCATATTCCAAGCGCGACCAAGAAGATTGCTGTCCTGAAGTTGCACCTGACCAAAAACACCCTGACTCTGGCTATAGCCCAGGCCACCAGATAAAGAACCGGTTGATTGCTCAACTACACCGAGAATTATGGTGACGTTGCCGGGCTCACCAGCCACAGGCTTAAGAGTCACCTTCACATCGCTAAATAGAGATGTGCTGTAAAGACGTTTGATATCAGCCTCAAGTTGATTTCGATTAAACACTTCGCCAGGTTTAATTGAAATCTCACGCGTAATAACCCAGGGCTTGGTCTTGCCACTGATCGGCTCACCTTTCTCATTAGTTGCATCACCTTCCTTATTCAAAAACCGCACTTCCACCCCTGCCACAGTTCCCTGCACCACCTTGAGCTGTACAACTCCCTCTGGAGTAATCCGTGTAGGCCCTGTAACCCTTGCCAGGGAATACCCTTCTTTTGCATACCACTGTTGAAGCTGCTTAATGCGAGCCTTAAGTTCATTGAGATTCAGAGTCCTGTCGTAGTCAGGGCTAAACGTTTGCTCAACTATGGATTCGGGAAGCTCCGCATCCGGTGGATCCAGTTCAACCTTGGTGAGCAATGGATTCGGCTGTACTTGCACCACGATTTGAACCCCCAGGGGTCCATCAACTGGCTCAATGCGCACATCTGAAAACCAGCCCGTGGCGTAAATAGCATCGAGATCACGTTTGAGCTCATCTCGAGTAACTCGGCTACCAGGACGCACAACCATGGCGTCGTAAGCAGCCAGTTCAACTCTCTCTTTCTCTGGATGACCTGCGATGCCTTCAATGATCACTTCAGTGATCAAGACGCGAGGCTCCTGTTCTGACGGCACATCATCTTTGACCAGCGCCTCCTCAACAGGAGGCTGAGTTTTCTGCTCAGACGTCTGAGCAGAAACAGGAGCGGCCAAAAGTGGCATGGCTAGAACCAGGCCAAATGCACCTCTCCGCAATGCCTCCGAAGGTCCGCTAGGAAAAAAGCTGGCCATGGGTAAGAAAAATCCGGCGACCATGCCGCCTAATGTGCGCTGACATTACTTGCAGTTGTAAGGATTAGCGCAAACCCCTTGGACCCGTTTGAGGATCTCCCCGTAGGCTTCAATTACTCCACCAAGATCCTGGCGGAAACGATCCTTGTCGAGGATGCGAGCCTGAGGATCACTATTTAGTTGATCCCAAAGCCGACAGGTGTCTGGACTGATTTCATCAGCCACCAAAAGTTTGCCGGCAGCATTGAAACCAAGTTCTAACTTGAAATCAACCAGCAATAGATCCAAACTCTCAAAAAAAGAAAACAGCAACTCATTTACCCGACGAGCCAGCTGTTCAATCTCTAAGCGCTGCTCAGAATTGATCAACCCAAGCAGCTTCAACCGTGATTCAGTGAGCAGAGGATCCCCCAAGCTGTCGTCCTTGTAATAGAGATCCAATAAGGGTGGCGACAGCTCTGTGCCAGCAGGAATCGGCGTCTGTTTACAAAGAGATCCAGTCGCAATGTTTCGGATCACCACCTCAATGGGAATCACCTTGACTTGTTGCACCACCATCCAAGTTTCATCAGCCAGGCCTAGGTAATGGGTTGGCACACCCTTGCTCTCCAACATCTCGAAAAGTCGAGCCGAAATCTGACAATTAAGCCGACCCTTGTTATCGAGTTCCGCCCGCTTGAGCGCATTAAACGCCGTTGCATCATTTTTAAATTCCACCAATACGCGCTCGCGCTGGTCAGAAGCGAAGACCCTTTTAGCCTTGCCCTCATAAAGCAACGAACCGTGATCAGGCGTCATTTTGACTCTGAAGGAGCTAAAGAATCAGGACTTACTCCTACCGCAGCATGGCCGCCAGGCTGCAGAGGCGAGCGCAACTCCTGCTCTAAAAGAGTTGCCGCCTCTTGTTGATCACTATCAGCGCGAATCAGCTGCCAAAGGGTGTAGCGATCATCAAGGCGCGTAGCCAAGCGCTCTAAACGTCTTCGCGGCCTAGAACCATCGCCACCAGCTTTTAGCTCAAGCTTTAGCTGCAAGCGCAGCAAATCTTCTGCCAGCCCCCAAGCTTGATCTGCAGCTGCCTGATCGAGCGCTGATTCCAACATTGTTGAGTGCTGATCGCTGCCAAGATCCTGAAGTAACTCCGCCGCCAAAGCGAGGCGGCGGGCCCCCAATGTTCCTCGGGCACGTCCTGCCAAAAGCACAATGACAGCCTCGCTAGAACGACCCTGAGAAATCTCGTGTTCCACGAGGAGATCAAGAGCAGAACGTGTCAGCGGCAGGCCATCCTCTCCATAACCAACGGTGAGCTGTTCAAAATCCAACGCCGTGAGATTGCCATTCGCCAAACGCCGCAGAGCCAAAGACGCTCGAGAATGGTCAAAGGCTGCGCTAGCCGCCTGCCAGGAAAGCAGCAACCAATCCCGACGCTGTCGTCCGGGAGCTGGACCAAAACGAGCGAGCACGCTCTGAGTGCTATCTGGAGCCCTGCATACCATCAATGCCCGGGCATTGGCCATCACAACATCGAATGGCTGGGGGGGAGGAGCAATGACCATAAGCCGATCACGAAGTTCCTCAAGGCGAGCATTGATGCCAAAAAGATCTGCATCAGCACAGGCTGCAGCAAGATCGGGTATCTCTCCTTCCCTCAACAATTGCCGATAGACCACTTCAGCCATGGGCTCCTTAACAGATGCGCTGGTGGCAGTCGCAACATTCAAAGGCGCAGCCTGACTAACGCCAGCTAGCAGCAAAACAGTCAGCGGCAGGGAGTGAATCCCCATGGTGGTTAGACGTTCAACAAAGATAGAAGAGGGCAACGGATTTCTCTGACGAGAACCGGCCTGCTCAAACCTAGGGGGCTTCCCCATCCCTGCTTGCTTCGATGGCTATGTCCAAAACCCGTCCCCAAGCCCTTCCACCTCTGCAAAGGCTTCTTGTTGTCGGCAGTGGTGGCCGTGAGAACTCCCTGGCATGGGCACTACAGCACTGCATCGGCGTTGAGGCGGTCTGGGTGACGCCCGGGAATGGAGGCACAGAAGAACACCATGGCTGTCGATGCCTCGCAATAGCAGAAACCGACACCAAAGGGCTGATTGATGCTTGCCAGGCACATGAGATCAATCTGGTTGTGGTGGGTCCAGAAGCCCCACTAGCCGCAGGAGTGGCTGATGAACTCCGTGATGCAGGGCTAGCAGTATTTGGCCCCGGAGCCCAGGGTGCCCAACTCGAGGCCAGCAAAGCCTGGTCCAAAACCCTCATGGAAGAAGCCGGCGTGCCAACGGCAAAACACTGGACGGTGCACACAGAGGCAGAAGCCCTAAGCGTGCTCAATCAAGTGCGACAACCTTTGGTTGTCAAAGCAGATGGCCTTGCTGCAGGCAAAGGGGTCACTGTGGCCGACAGCATCGATGCAACAGCAGACGCGATCCACGACGCCTTCAGCGGCCGTTTCGGAACAGCTGGTTGCCAACTTGTACTTGAAGAGCGCTTGGAGGGACCAGAAGTATCAGTTTTCGCACTCTGCGATGGTGAGCGGTTTTTACTGCTGCCGCCAGCCCAAGACCACAAGCGCCTAAAAGACGGCGACAAGGGCCCCAACACTGGTGGAATGGGCGCTTACGCCCCCGCCCCCCTCCTAGATGCAGCGGGACTCGAAGTAGTTCACCAGCTGGTATTGAAACCAACCCTGGCCGCCCTAAAGCAACGAGGCATCGACTATCGAGGAGTCATCTATGCCGGGTTAATGCTCACCACCTCTGGCCCGCAGGTGATTGAATTCAACTGCCGTTTCGGTGATCCCGAATGCCAGACCCTGATGCCATTAATGGGGCCAGAGCTTGCACAAGTACTGCAGGCTTGTGCACTCGGTTGCCTGGATCAAGCACCAGAGCTATTTATCGTTGACCGCTGCAGTGCATGCGTAGTAGCTGCAGCCTCGGGTTACCCCGAAGCCCCTCGCAAGGGCGACCGAATCGACATTCAGCTGCAGCCAGATGCCTCACTACAACTTTTCCACGCTGGCACTCAGCGCAGCAAAGAGGGACATCAACTGACCTCCGGCGGACGAGTGCTGGCGGTGGTTGCTCAAGCAAATGATTTTGATCAAGCCTTCAATGCTGCTTACCAAGGTCTTGACCAGGTGCATTTCGAAGGGATCACCTACCGCCGCGATATCGGTTATCAGGTGCGCCAGTCTTAAGATGCACTGAAACTAAGTGGCTTGATGGCCAGCAGTAGTTCGCCAGCCATCATCGAAAGCAAGCCACCTGAAGGTGGCGATCAACCGCCTGAGCGATCCAGTTGGTGGCAACTCATCTATCTCTGGTGGGCAGAATTCAGCCTGCAAACCAAGTTGCTGGCCATCGCCACACTGGTTGTGAGCCTGATGATGACGGGCATCACCTTCTTCGTCCTCAACAGCATCCAGAAGGATGCAGTGATGAACGACACCCGCTACGCCAGAGATCTAGGCCTGCTGCTTTCAGGCAACGTAAATGAGCTTGTAGCCCAAAAACGTGACAGAGAACTAGCGACTGTTGCCGAACAATTCTGGCGCTCACGCAGTCTTCGCTACATCTTCTTCTCTGACCCAGAGGGCTTTGTCTATTTAGGAATCCCCATTAGCGCCCCGCCGATTAGCGGCAATAGCGAACTACAGCTCAACCATCATCTGGAGTTACCAACAGAGCTTCCTAAACGTCCTGAGAACACGTTGGTTCGTCAGCACCTCACACCTCAAGGTCAACTCACCGATGTCTTCGTGCCGCTGCTTTGGAAGGGGGAATATCTAGGGACACTGGCGCTAGGAGTAAACCCCAATGAAACTGCCCTAGCCAGTGCGGCTCTCACCAGGAAGGTAACCATTGTTGTCTTCATTTCGATCTGGGTGCTTGTAATTCTCGGCGCCGTCTTCAATGCTCTGACCATCACCAGACCTGTAAAAGAGCTTTTGCGCGGGGTAAGGGCAATTGCCTCCGGCAATTTCGAAGCTCGAATCGCATTGCCAGTAGGCGGGGAGCTTGGAGAACTACTAAATGGCTTCAATGCCATGGCATCACAACTAGAGGCCTATGACGCAGCAAATATTGAAGAGCTCACTGCTGCCCAAGTGAAGCAACAGTCGCTTATTGCCACGATGGCTGATGGCGCATTACTACTCGACGAGCTTGGCCAAATTGTGCTAGCGAACCCAACAGCGCGTCGGCTATTTCGCTGGGAGGGCCGAAATCTTGAGGGCCAGGAACTGCTCAATGAATTGCCGGAAATAATCGCTAATGAACTACATGAACCACTCCAATCACTACTCTGCAATGCCAGCGAAAGCTATGACCTGCGTTGCAGCCTTGAAGAACCAGCACGCACACTTCGCATCGTGCTTCAGTCAGTGCGAGATCAAAGCAAAGAGACCATTAAAGGCATCGCAATTACCGTGCAGGACCTAACTAGAGAAGTAGAGCTGAATGCAGCTCAAAGTAGATTCATCAGCAACGTCTCGCATGAACTAAGAACTCCGTTATTTAACATCAAGAGCTACGTAGAAACACTCCACGATCTCGGCGATCAACTCAGCGAAGAACAAAAAAAAGAATTTCTAGGTATTGCCAATGACGAAACTGATAGGCTCACCCGATTAGTCAATGATGTACTCGACCTTTCACGATTAGAATCCGGACGATCAGTACATTTCGAGCCAATAGATCTGCGCCCCGCCATAGAGCAGACCATGCGCAACTATCGACTCAATGCAGATGATAAGCAGGTTCATCTTGAACTCAATATGGACGATCTGCTGCCATCAATCCTTGGCAATTGGGACCTACTACTGCAGGTTCTAGATAATTTAATTGGCAATGGAATTAAATTCAATCGCACTGGAGGCAGCTTGATAGTGCGAGCATATACATGGCCCGATACCTGCAAGATGGCTCCAGCTGAATCCAATAATTCAGCGCCTTATTGTGAACTTGTCTCACCACTTCCAAGGCTTCGTGTAGAGATAGCAGACAATGGGTCAGGCATCAATGCAAACGATCAACAACATATCTTCGAACGCTTCTATCGGGTGGAAAATACTGTGCATACGGAAGTTGGCACTGGCCTAGGGCTTTCAATCGTGCGCGGTATCATCGAAAAACATAGCAGCACAATACGCATGGCTAGCGAGCCAGAACTAGGCACAACCTTCTGGTTCGATCTACCTCTTGAACAAGCCGATGCAGACGAACTTATGCTTCAGTCAGAGCGAAAAATTCGTCAACAGGAAATGGGCTTGGAAGTCTGATTCAATATTCCGTGTGAATTAATCATCCGGATTTACATCCTGAGCAAACCTGAATTAATCAGGGCGATCTTCACTGGGAATGCGATGGGGAGCACCACTAAATATCTGCTCAAAATTGGAGAACGAGTCCTTAATCTGAGGCCCTTTATCTGTAATAACATACTCGCGTATCCTCTTGTCATGCCAAGAGCCTCGCATCTTGAATACATTCACCGCTCTTGCCATCTCGCCGCGAATTTCAACATATTGAAGCAGCAGGATAGTATCAGTGATAGTAGAAATATGAGAATCAGTAATCGAGTGACTACCCATAAACTCTTCGGCAGTATTTGTGAAGAAGCCCGCTATTTCTTCTTGTTTTGCATAACCAGTAACTCCGATCACAAACTGCCTGAAGGCGTTGAGGCTCACCCCACGCGCCAAAGCCGAAAGTGAATCAATAGCCAGCCTAGATGGCTTGAAATCAACAATCCCCGACTTAATTATCTGAAGATGATCCTCTAGACCAGTCGACTCAGGATAAGCGCAAATAATTTTCAGCAACCCTTCCCTTTCCATCTCTTCAAAATCAATCCCCCAACTGGTGGCATTACGAAGCAATTGAGCTCGCGACTCCTCATAAGCAAAAAGAATCGCGCGTTCATTATTTCGGAAAGCATCCTCAATGAACTTCGATACCAAAAGGGTCTTACCAGTTCCTGTAGCACCAGTAACAAGAATAATCGAATCTTTGAAGAAACCTCCTCCACACATTTCATCTAGATGTGGCACTCCTGAACTTATTCGCACATTGGAGGAGCGCTGGGTAAGTTGCATTGCACCCAATGGGAATACACTAATTCCGTGAGTACCCATGGTGAATGGAAACTCACCTTTCATGTGAGTTGTGCCACGCAGCTTGAGGATCTCAACCGTACGCCGACGTTTCTCTGCCTCAAGAACATTGCGTAGGATGACAACATTATCGGAGACAAATTCCTCAACGCCATAGCGAGCAATTGGGCCATATTCATCGATACGCTCTGTGGTCATAACAGTGGTGACGCCAATCTCCTTAAGACGAGCAATTAAACGAAAAATCTCTCTACGCACCACAGAAACAGCATCATATTGCTGAAAAACTGCTGTAATTGAATCAATTGAAACTCTTTTCGCCTTATACTTAACTATGGCGTAATTAATCCTTTCAATTAGCCCGGAAAGATCAAAGCTTCCTGCAACATCCTGCCCATCAGGATCAGGTGAAGCATCAAGTATAAACAATTTATCTTGATCCACCATCTCCTGAAGGTTCCAGCCAAAACTGGCGGAATTGCGAAGAATATCCATTGGAGACTCTTCAAAAGTTACGAATATTCCCGGCTCATCAAACTGTGTAATGCCGTTATGCAAAAAGTGAAGCGAGAAGACAGTCTTGCCGGTGCCAGAGGTGCCGCTGAACAGCGTACTTCGCCCCGTTGGCAAGCCACCATGGCAGATATCATCAAAGCCTTCAATCCCTGTAGGAAGCTTCTGCACTTGCATCTGAGAGGGACCACCTGTACTGGAGAACTGCATAGCTAGGACGTTCTACTCATACGCTAGAGAGAACAACCCAAATAACAAAGAGCTGCACCGCGAGCCTTAAGAATCTGATGATTCAATGTCATCTTCTGCCAACGCATCCAAGAACGATGCATCTAGGGTGCCCCCCTCAAGGTTGCCCTCGGAGATCTCGTCATAGAGGAGGTCAAGACCAATTAAGACCCTTTCACGATCAGAGAGATCACCAATGATCCGCCGAACCGGTGGCGGCAGGATCTTGGCCAGAGTTGGAGTGGCCAGAATCTTGTCTTCCTCTGCAAGCTGAGGATTCTTGAGTACGTCAATCACTTTCAGCGCATAAACGCCACGGAACTCGTTCTCAAGGATGTTGCGTAGGGTATTCAAAGCTCGCATCGAGTTAGTGGTATTCCCTGCCACGTACAACTTGAGGATGTATGTCTTGCGTGGGCTCATGATGAAGCCTCCGAGGCATCTTTTAATTCAGAATTGATTGATGCTGAAGAGAAGGGAGCACCTACTGGAACCGAATCTCGATAAATCTCACAGGTTTGAACCATCACATCAATGTAGTGCGAGGCGATAGTCCTGCAGAGAATCGTTCATTTGCACTTCTAACAGGGCTACTGCCAAGAAAGCGTCGATGAAATTCACCTGACATCTCCCCAGCTTTAATGATCGACAGATCAAAAAAGAAATACTTGAAACCGACTGGGCCATTCGCCGTTTCAAGGTTCTATTCAAATTAAAATCTTGACGAAAGGTGCTCAGAAGCATGATGATTGTTGGTTGTACTTCGATTGCGGCTCAGGCCAAATCGGTAAGAACGGTGGAGCGCCTAACGGCCCGGCCATGCAAATTCCGAGCCTGAACGCGTCTTAACCACCCATGGCCGATAAACCCGCTGCAAAGCCAAAAGCCGTTGCCAAGCCAGAGGCCGCTGAAAAGGCGAAGCCCGCTTTATCTACAGCCAAAGACCAGAGCGATTCATACGCCATCGTTGAGGCATCTGGCCAGCAGTTTTGGTTGCAAGCAAACCGCTACTACGACATCGACCGTCTTCATGCCGACGTTGATGACACCGTCACCCTTGAAAACGTTCTACTGGTGAAGGAAGGCAAGAAGGACGCCACTGTTGGCCAGCCCTTCGTTAAAGGCGCGAGCGTGGAGCTCAAGGTGATGGCCCACCGTCGTGGACCCAAACTGATCATCTACAAAATGCGCCCAAAGAAAAAGACGCGGCGCAAAAATGGACACCGCCAGGAACTCACACGAGTGATGGTTCAATCCATTTCAGTAGACGGCAAAGCCATCAGCTAACACCCCCTTAAATACACTGACCTCAAGAACAATTACCTCCCATGGCTCATAAGAAAGGCACAGGCTCCACACGTAACGGACGCGATTCAAATTCCAAGCGACTTGGTGTTAAGGCCTATGGCGGCGAAACCGTCACTGCGGGGTCCATCTTGATCCGCCAACGAGGAACCTCGGTTTTGCCAGGAATAAACGTTGGCAAAGGCAAGGACGACACCCTCTTTGCTTTAACAGATGGGATTGTGAAGTTCGAAAGTATTCGCCGCGGCCTGCGCAATCGCAAACGCATCAACGTGGCAGCCTCCAGCTGAATATCGCTTGGCCGTTTCTTGGCTTTAATTACCAACAGCAGTCCATGAGCCTCATTTCGCTGGTGTTGCAACCGATGGGCTGCTGGATGCAACAGTCAAAAGCTGATCGCCACTAAACAAGTGGAGGGCCCCTTCGGCTTTGTGGTGATCGATAAGCCTGCTGGCATCACCTCACATGCCTGTGTGAGCCGAATGCGTCATGTTTTTGGACTGCGCCGAGTAGGCCATGGCGGCACCCTTGACCCAGCAGTGACCGGCGTGCTGCCAATCGCTCTTGGCAGCGCCACCAGGCTGCTGCCCTATCTACCAGGAGCTAAGACCTATAGGGGCATCATCCAACTGGGACTGAGAACCAGCACAGATGATCTAGATGGAGAAGTGATCAAGCGACAGGCCTGGCCAGAGCTCGAACAAGATTGTTTAGATCAATGCTTGGATCAATTCCGCGGCACAATTGAACAACGGCCCCCACAAGTCTCTGCCGTACACGTGCAGGGGGAACGAGCCCATACAAGAGCCCGCAGAGGGGAAGTTATGGCGATGCCGCTGCGAACGATCAGCATCCATCAGTTGCAACTGCTGAGCTGGAATCAAAACGCCGGCCAACTTGAGATCATCGTGCATTGCTCAGCCGGCACCTACATTCGGGCGCTGGCAAGAGATTTAGGTGATGCCCTCGGCTGCAGCGGCTGCCTGGCAGAGCTGCGCAGAACCCAGGCGCTGGGATTCAAGGAAAACCTGGCCGTGCAGCTGCCTGATCGTAATGAGGATGCATTGACAACGCCTCCAGCTCTATTGCCTCCCCTACTAGCACTCGGCCACTTACCAAGACTGCAACTAAAAGAGGAAGAAGAGGAAAGCTGGCGCTGTGGTCGCGCAATTGCGGCCAACCAAGAGAGATACCAAGCGGCACCCGATCCGCAACCACTTGATCTACAACAAGCTGATCAAGTCAATACAGAGCCGATGATCGTGGTGCTCGACAGTGCAGGAAAAGTGGCAGGAATGGCCTACTGGGAAGAGAAGGCAACGCTAAAACCCAAAGTAGTCTTTGA
>PVBE010146288.1_pt1 | contig 18977 bp, 16 predicted proteins | sample 1631181 | NCBI WGS metagenome assembly PVBE01 (sample SAMN08397723, study PRJNA350692) | Marine metagenome, whole genome shotgun sequencing project. | isolation source: water | place: Pacific Ocean | collected 2012-04 | reverse complement strand
CGCTTCCACCTTGGATGCCTGGGGGTTTGCATGAACTCTTCCCTCTCTGCCTTCCAGTTCCCCTCCAGCACGTCTCTGGCTGTGGAATGTAGCCAGCCCACCTCCCCAGCGTCCCTGTCGGAAATGTCCAGGTTGCACAGATCCTCGACCGAGTTGTGAATTGCTGTCCCCAGGGAAGCAGCCATGCTTGCCTTCTTGGGGAGCCTTTGGCGGGAAAGCCAGTATTTCCTCGGGCACTCCTCGTAACTGTTCCACGAGGATGGCGATATCTGGTAATCCTGACTGGCATCCATCCTATCCATGTCCCGCAGAATTGAGGCGGGGGGGTGGGAACGATTAACACCATTGAGTGGATTGTAGAATCATGGCGGACGGACCACTTGTCGAGGTAGACGATGGCGTGAATTCTTCTGGGGCCCTTCTGGTCAGTTGTTTTCCATCGGTTGGGTTCGTGAGTAGCATCGTTGCGCACTTCTTGGTCGAAAAGCTGGAGTTGGAGCTGGTTGGAGGCGTGAGGCATCCGAATCTGCCACCGGTATGCCTTGTCCAAGACGGTAAGCCCCTCCCCCCACTGAGGTTCTATGCAGGCGAGCCGATCTGCAACATGGAGAAGTGCGACAAGGTCGTCCTGATCGCCTCAGAAATCCAGATACCCGCTGATCTGAATCTGCCTCTTTCATCCAGTCTGATAGATTGGATTGTGGACTCTGGCGTCAGCTCCACGATCATGGTTGACTCGTTTGCACACGGGATAGAGAGCAGCCACAGCATCTTCGATGACGACGAGGGGATGGACTCGATGCTTGGGATAGGGTCTACAGACTCCACACACCGATTGCTGAAGGGGATCGGTGTCCCGCTACTGAAGCAGGGGGTTGTGGGCGGGATGACCGGTGTGATGATGGGGGAATGCAGGAGGAGGGGTATCGATGCATTGGCCATTCTCGCCGAATCCGATGGCGAGATTGGGCAAGGTACCATCCCGGACGCGCGGGCTGCCGCCAGAATCATCGGGTGCATGGATGGCCTCCTACCCGCGGTTCAACTCGACCCAGAGCCGCTTATGGAGGAGGCTCAGAGGATAGAGAGTCAGATTAGGGAGATGATGACCCTTCATCTCAACCCACCACAGGAAACCAGCGGTGCCTCTTCTGGTATGTACGGTTAGTCAGAACTCTCCCAGAGTCGACTGCCTCTCCTCGGGAAGGTCCTCAAGTATGGATCCGCCCAGCATTTCGTCCAACTCCGACTCTGAAATCACTCGTACCCCCAGCCTTTCCGCCCGCTCAAGCTTCGAGCCCGATGACCCCCCTGCGACTAGGAAATCCAGGTTCCCGGAAACCGAGGAGACGACTTTGCCTCCCTGAGACTTGATGGACAGGGAGATCTCCTTCCTGGGCCTGCTGAGAGTTCCTGTTATGCAGAAAGTGGAGCCGGAGAGGACCCCCTCACTGGGCGTTTCCTCACCTTCGACAATCTCGATCTGGTCGTGGAGGTCGATTATCGAGTCCTTCCTCTCGGAGATGCCATCGAGGAGGAGCGTGGCCACGGTCTCACCCACCCTGTCTATGGAGACTAGCCTACGAATGGCCTCGTCCCTGTCCTCAGTCATCCGAATTAGCTCGTCGAGATCCCTAACCTCCGAGCACACTAGTGTTGCTATTTCAGGGCCAATTCGAGGGAGCCCCAGTGCCGAGATGAATGTGCTGAATGTCATTGACCTGGTGGAGTTTAGTTCCTCCAGAACATTGCTAGCGGACTTCTGGGCCATCCTCTCGAGGCCTATCAGCTCGCGTTCTCTATCCTCGAGGCGGTAGAGGTCGGCCAGGCTCGATACCAGTCCGGAGGAGCAAAGCTGCTCTGCCAGCTTCTCGCCGATGCCATCCATCCCGAGCTTCCTGCACCAGTACAGGATCGCCCTCTCCAGACGGGACGGGCATTCGATGTTGATGCATCTGATGAAGGCCCCGTCCACGATGAGGTCGGTTGAGCAGCGAGGACAGTTTGTAGGTACCGAGACCGCTGACCTAGCAGGTAGCGCCTCTGAGAATGGCGTCCCGTCCGAGTGGTGCCTGCCGGACAGGTCATCCTCTACTGCGGGGCCCATCACCTCCGTGATTTTCGGGATCACGTCCCCCCTCCTGACCACCCTGACGCGGTCCCCCACCATAATTCCGAGGCGCTCGACCTCGCCCTTGTTGTGGAGTGTGGTGTTTTCCACGGTCACGCCCGAGACCACCACCGGGGCCACCCGGGACACGGGGGTTACGTTCCCCGTCCTCCCAGTCTGCCAGAATACGTCCATCAGCACCGTCACTGCCTCCTCGGGGGGGAACTTCCATGCCAAGGCCCAGCGAGGGTGGTGGGCGGTCTCCCCGAGCAGCGTCCTCTTGTCCAGTCGGTCCAACTTCACCACCACCCCGTCGATCTCCCACTCCGCAGAGTCCCTGGACTGGAACCACTGCCTTGTGACAGACAGAATGGCGTCGGTCGTGGACGAGTCGTCGTCCCCGGAAACCACGTTGTTCCCGGCAGCGTCTATCCCCATCTCGCTAATCCACGAGATTACTTCCGAGTCGAGCTTGAAGTCAGGGGGGTCAGGGCTCTCCGGGTGACGGTCGTCGTCGGCGGGGAACTCTACGCCATATGCCAGGAATTTGAGATCCTCTGGGCTGCCCTTGCCCGCGTCTACGTACTTCTGTCGCAGTGCCCCCGCTGCTAGGTTCCTCGGGTTTGGTGCGACTTCAGAGTACTTCTCCCTGAATAGTTGCAAGGGCATAACCACCTCCCCCCTGACGTGGCAGTCCCCCCTCCACTCGAGCTTCTCGGGGACGTTCATCATCCTCCTTGCATTTGCGGTAACGTCCTCGCCCCTCCTCCCGTTGCCCCTAGTAGCGGCCCTGACCAGCCTTCCTCTTCGGTACTCGAGGGAGAGGGCGGATCCGTCTAGCTTTGGTTGGCATACGAACCTTCGGCCCTTCGCAGTGGTCTCCGCGACGAAGTGGGCCACCTCGGAATCCGACGTGGCCTTGTCCAGGCTCATCATCCTGAACAGGTGGTCGACCTTCGTAGAGCCGGGAGGCGGGTCGGAGCCTACCCTACTCAATTGTGGGTGTTCGGGGGATAGTCTCTGAAGCTCGTCCCTGAGTGCGTCGAATTCGGCATCTGATATCTCGGGTTCGGCCCTGTTGTAGTACAGGTCGGAGTGCTTCTCAAGCTGCTCTGCCAACCACTCGATTCGGGCGTCTGGGATGCCTTCCTCTGGACCACCATCACCCATGATTGCGCAAAGGGGGCGAGGGCCTTCAAACTGACCTTTTGCTCGAGTGCAGCAGTGTGGTGGGCCTGCCAGGATTTGAACCTGGGTCGCGCGACCCCCAGCCGCGAAGTATAGGCCAAACTAACCTACAGGCCCCAATTGGGCTCGATGCGAGTGAGCAATCAGTCAAAGCCCTGACGGACCTCATTGCTGCCTGTCGATGCTGAACGGGGCGACCTCGTCGATGAGGTCGATGTGCCCCACGAACATGCGCCTGCAGCAATATCTCTCGAAGCCCAGGTCGCGTAGCACCTCTCCTGCATCCTTCCCTTCTTCGACCGCGTCCAAGTACTCCTGGTACTTGTGAGCAATCACCTTTCCACAACTCCAACATCTTACTGGGATTAGCACATCTTCACCTACCTGTACGACTTCTGCCACTTCTTTCGAGCGCCGCGTCCCATTTGATGCTTCGGCTCCTTTCTACGTGGGTCATTGACCAGAATCTTCCTCTCGAACCTGACGAACTCGTCCCTGAGTTCCTCGTCATCTCCCTCTGCACCGTCGTTATACTTCACCAGGCCACGTGCTATCGCAGTGCGGATTGCGTCTACCTGGCCCATCTGCCCGCCTCCCTTCACGTCGACTGAGATGTCGACCCTGTCGATCCTGTTCATGGCCTCGGCGATCCTGATTGGCTCCAATGCCTTTCTTCGGGCGAGCTCTGGCTCCATGATGTGGATCGGGTGACCGTTGACTCTGACCCTTCCTTTGCCTGCCTTGAGAGTCGCTCTGGCGATCGCTGTCTTGCGCTTTCCGCTGGTGTTCACGACCTTCGGAGCCTTCTTCCTAGCCAATTCACTCGCCTCCCCATCTCGATGCGTCCACTCCCAGGTGGGAGCTTATCTCGCCCAGTCGTACGTACTTGTTAGGTGTGTTGCGGGTGATGTGCTCGGTTGAGCCCCACTCGTGCCCCTCTGGGAGCTCGTCATTCGAGAGGTTCTGAGGGGTTCCTATCATGACTCGTAGGTCCCTCAGTGCTCCCCTTCCACTGCTGTTCTTCTGGTATGGGAGCATTCCCCTTACCGTCCTCTTGATTATCTTGTCAGGCATTCTCGGGAAGAACGGTCCCTTCCTTGCGTGGTTGAGTTTGTACTTCGCCCTGTAGTCGCTTAGCACCTTGGTCCTGGGTCCTGATACTATGGCTTCCTCTGCATTGATGATGATGACTCTCTGCTGCCTTCCTGACTTCCTTGCTGATATCATCTCCTTGGCGACCTGGCTGGCCAGGCGGCCTAGAATCTTGTCAGTGGCATCGAATACCATCGTTGACTCAGACAAGGATCCTCACCCCCTTTCCGTTGGGGTTCTCTTCCATGAGCTCCCTGATGCTGAGGGTCCTCCCCCCGGATGCCTCGATCTTGGTCTTGGCACCATCGCTGAAGCTGAATGCTGCCACGGTCTGACCTCCGCTTATCTCTCCGCTTCCCAGGACCTTTCCTGGGATGAGCACGGTCTCCTTCTTTGCAGAGTGGCGGGAGATGTGGCTAAGGTTGGGTTGGGCCCAGTTTTTCCTGCTCGACTCCAGCCTTGATGCGGTGTCCCTCCAGATTGGGGAGCCCGTTGAACGGCCGTGATCCTTCAAATCGCCAATGAGCGAAACCAGTGCGGCATTGGACTTCCTATCTGCCTTACTCATAGCATCCCCTCATGGTTAGGTAGCGCGGCCACCCAAGTCGGTGTTATGAATCCTGCGGGCGCCCCATAGGGGCGTCAAAGCAGCACCGCACACCGGTCCGTATCAAATCCGGAACCCGTCGTCTTCCTCTGTGTCGTCTATGCCAGCGAACCTGACGTTGCCATCTGCGTCAACGAACTGGCCTGCCTTGACGGACGGGCCGTAAAGCGAAGACTCTGTCACTGATGCTCTGTTCAGCATGCTGTCCCCGAGTGAGCTGTTCATCCTTCCAATCATCGATTGGAAAATTTGGATTGCCCTGTCCCTCTCCTCGGAGCCGATCTCGTGGTCCGAGTATCTTGCCTCCTCGAAGATGGAGAAGAACATGTCTAGCTCCTCTGGTGGGACGATTCCTCCCAACATGCTGTTTATGACGTCCTCGAACTCCCTCGTGGTCTCGAAGACCTTCTTCATCGCGCCCTTCATTCTGAAGTACTTGATCAGGTCCTTGTAGCAGGAGAAGATCGCCTCGATGTAGTTGTTAGAGGCCTTGAGAGACATTAGTGCGTCGGTCAGTATTCCTCGCAGGACCTCTACCTTACGTCGCTCCCTGTAGTTGTTGTACATCATCGCGCCTACAAGGGTCACCGTGGAGAGTGAGATACCGACCAGGAGTAGTACCTGGGTAGTCCAAAGACCCCCGCCGCTGGCGGATGGCGGCTCTCCGAGTTTTATCTCGGGCGTGCTGTTCAGCCACTGCTCTACGAAGTACGGCTTGTTAGCATCTGCCGATTCGAAGTGGACCAGGACCCTCCATTTTCCTCCGGGGGCGGACCATTCGGGGTGACCGGGAATTAGCTCCCCCGTGTATGGGAACGAGAAGTTAGCCGATCCTCTTTCGTTGGTGATGAAAATCTCGACTCGTTCCGTCTGCCATCCGGAACCGTTCCAGAATTGCCTGTGGAACTCGACCCTCTGGCCCTCAACCGTTAGGTCCAACCGATCCCTGAGGATTGCGACCTCCCCAGCAATGATATCCCCCACTTGGTATCCAGATGGGCTCGACCAGTGTTCCTTGAGGAGGATGTCTACCTTGCTTCTGACCAAGACCTCGATGTCGGCTATGGAGCTGTTTAGCACTGGGTTCGGTTCCAGCGCCTCGTAGTCGCATCCCCCTGGTACGTACTTCTCTGGTTCGTAAGCCACTCTGACGGTCCTGAAGCCCTCGAGGTTGTTGCCGCTTGGCTCGACCCCTCTCCTGCTCGGATTGTCGTCTGGGTCAGCTGAGTACCAAACGAACTCCCCGGTCCCATCGCTTGTGAACGCCGTCGCAATTGGCCTGGTGTTCACCTTGGGGTCCAGGTAGATGTTGACGCACTTGCCGCCGACTGGCTTCCCGTTCGACTGGGAAAGCTTGGCGTTAATGTGGAACGCCTCTTTGAGGTACAGCACGTCGAACGTCGAGCCGTTGGGGAAGGTGTAGGTCAGGTAGTCAGACCTGAAGGGACCCACCTCGGAGACGTCGATCGTGGAGTTCGAGAACACCGGGAAGAACATCGTCTGTGTCTTGTTCTTGTACCTGTATCGGTCGTTGTTCAATGGGTCCCATGAGTTGTACTCAACCTTCACCTTGGCCATTCCTGCATCTACTCCTGCCAATGGGCAGTTGATGTCGAAGAAGCCGTTCTCATCTGTAGCTCCGGGTATGCACGCCTCTACTCCGGTGTCTCCTGCTCTGAACTTCATCCTGTTTTCTATGGGGTCGAAAATCATCGATCCCATCTCGAAGGAGACTCTGATTTGTCTGTTGGACAGGTTTCCTCCTAGCTCATCGGTAAGCTGCCCGGTGACGAGCATCGGCTTCTCCAGGATCTGCCCCGTGTCTGGGTCTATCTCCGATGTGTAGACGATCTGCTGATCGACGTGGAGTTCTGTGTTTCCGATGAGGCTGAACCCGTCTACTTGGAACTGCAGGACCTTCCTGTAGTGGTCGCTATTCACGACGGTGACGCAGGGGTCCCATGCCCCTGATGTTGAGAGCATCCCCGAGTCCAGTGGTTCGCAGCCCTCGTGAGGCAGATTCTGCTCGAACCTCAGAATCACGTTCACTGGTCCGAAGCCGTCCGGCAGGAAGGAGAAGGGGTCATCCTTCAGTAGCTGGGGGTCCAGGTATCGGCCGTATCCAATTGAGCCCGAAGCAGGGCACTCTACGGATACTATCTGCCGGTGGGTCCTATCTTCGAAGTCGATTCCTTCGAAGATTACCGTCACGTTTCCTCCTAGGTCGTTGCCGCCTGTGTCCTGCATTTCCCCCGCACAGCTGTTCAGTACCTGTCCACCGTCTTTCTCGAAGGGGGTTCTGTTGTCGTCCGTGACAACGGCGGTGAATTCCCACAAATCGCCGTTAGATCTGATGTTGGGGCTCGTGCTTTGGACGTTGATGTAAGTCCGAGAGACGACCCATAGGCTGACCTCCGCGTGGTTTCCTTGTCGGCGTTCGTCTCCGAGGTACGTGAACCCGAGAGTGTAGTTCCCTAGTTTCTCGATGTCTGTCAGATTCACCCTGAAGCGACCGTTGTTGTCCGTGATTGAGACTCCGCTGGATTGGTCCTCCGACCATGTCCAGTTGACTGGGACCTCGCGCACTGGCTGGTAGGCGTTGTCGACTAGTCGGACCTGGACTGAGGTATTCTGGCCCCTGTACAACTGGGGCAGGGAATTCAGTTCGGTGAATCCGGTTGTGCCGATTACGGAGACGTTTCCATACGCCCCGGTCGCGGCAAGAACCTGTTCCTGGGCCCCTGTGAAGAAGTAGTCCGATTGGCTGAAGTCTGCTCTCACCCCGTATGTGCCCGCTTGGTATTGTGACTGCCACGAAAAGTTGTAGTCGAATGTCGCAAGACCCTCTTCGGGTTGCGGTGGCTTATTGAATTGGGTCTCGATCGAGCCGACGAAAATTCCGTTCTGATCGAAGTCGAACTGAAGTGCGACAGTAACCGGTTGCCCGTTGACAGAGTAGGCGGGTTCGATGGTTCTGTTCCAAACATGCCCTCTTACCCTAATTTCCTCGCCGGTGAAGACCTCGGGGACTATCTCGCATCGGACTTCGCTGGATGCCACTAGGGGGTCCACCGGACCGCATGGTGGGGAGTCGAAATCTGCCCCATTCTGGAGTGTGATCGTCCAATGGGTCCCATTGGCGGTCAAGAAGGGGGAAAGCGCGCCTGCAGCTATTCCTGAGAGCGCTGCTGGGGTCCCGTCCCAGAGGATTGGGTAGGACTTGCCAAGGCTCGCGTCCTCGAAGGTGATTCCAGCGTTTGCCAGAGAGGGGGCGTGGAACAGGGCACGCCAGGCGCCGAATGAAGATCCGGTGAACTGGGTCGCGTCCCAGAAGTAGACAGGTCTGAACGAGGGTGCGAACATGTCGGCCTCGATGTACATCCTGTGCATTGCGCGGATGAAGAAGGTATCAGTCTTGGAGCCCTCCAGATGGTCCCATGGCCACTCATAGGAGCCATCAGAACAACCACCGAGGTCCGGTCTGGCGTATCCAATGAAGCTGTAGTCGCCTATTGGGAGCGTGGTGTTCTTGTACTCATATGGCGATAGAACGGAGTGGGATCCAACTGGGTTCAGAGGAGTGCATGGGTTCCACACAATCTCCTCGTATCCACCTGTTGGGATTCCGGGTCCGTTGTCGAGAAGGGAGTTCCACTGAACCTGCTCCCACACGTCCAATGATTGGTTGTATGCCAGGGAAACCCAGCCTCCCGAGTCAGCCCTGTACCCGTTTCCGTATCCATCGTAGACTGTCGGTTCTGTGATGTTACCGAACTGGGTACCCGGGTCGCTGATCGTGAAGGAGACCGGTGCGAATGCGAGTCTGTTGTCGAATATTCCACGGTTGTAGTCTGCCGTATAGTGGACCTTGAAATCAAGCTTCAGGGGTTGCTCGTCGGCCCTGAACCTCTGTCCGGAGACGAATCCTATGGTGGTGTTCGCGCGGACCTCGACGGGGAATCCAGAGTCTCCGATTCCATCCCCGTCTGAGTCTGATAGGGTCGAGCTGTAATCGTGGATGAACATCTCTGTGACCTCGGCGTACACCTCGTAGGTCGAGTTAGGGCCTACGTCGATGTCCTCCGGGAAGAGGAATTGGCCAACGATGTACTCCCCGTTTGCATCGGTAAGCACGTCTATTGTCTCGATTACGGAGGTCCCATTCTCGATGTATCTGATGTGGACCTGAACAGGTAGGTCTGGGGCGGGGACGAACCCGGTGTCATCCAACCAGAAGACGGAGCCGTTGAATATCGCAGGGGTTGTCTCGTCCAACCATAGGACCGGTTGTGCGGTCAGGGTGATTCTGGTGGGAATCTTGTCGTCGTTATCGAGGATGCCGTCGTTGTCCGAGTCCCAATCGGAGCTCAGCCCGGAGGCCTCCTCTATCTTGTTGGCGGGCGTGGCCCAGTCTCCCGATGAGGGGTTGTTCCAATCCGCGTCTTCCCTTCCATCGTTGTCGTCGTCCACGTCGAAATAGTCTGGTCCGGTGGAGTTATTCGTCGGATCTGCTAGACCCACTCCCCCTCCGAAGTCATCGTGGTCCCACGGATTGGTAGACTCTGATCCGTACCTCGAAGGCCAAAGCATCACCTCGTCTTCGTCCTTCATCCCATCGTAGTCGTCATCATCATCTATGTCGTCCCTAATGCCGTCGTTGTCGTGGTCCCATGGGGCTATCGGGAAGTTCAGACAGCAGGTGTCGTCTATTGGGTCGACTGTCCCATTGGTGTCGTTTAGGTTCTGGAGCTCCAGAGAGTTGGGTATCCCATCCCCGTCCCAATCATCGTCGGCCCAATTCAATATCCCATCGTTATCGTGGTCCCATGGGCTCTGCTCTTCTCCGGTGAAGCATCCTGGGATCGCCTCTTGGGTCTCATCAAGCAACCCGTTGTTGTCATCGTCCGGGTCCTCCCCGTCGGGAACACCGTCGTTGTCGTTGTCAACGTCATAGTACTCTGGGAAAAGGAGTGATTGGCCTAGGACTCCTCGATCCCAGACAGCCTGGTAGATTCCATCGTCATCGGGATCGGTGTCAAGGCCGTCGTCGTCGTTGTCCTCGCAGTTGCTGCCTGTGAAGTAGTACGGCTCCTCGACGTTTGCGTCATCGTCGAGATCGTCGTTGCTGTCTACTTCGAAGTAGTCCCAAATGCCGTCGTTATCGTCATCCACATCGAAATGATCGTAGACGATGTCCCAATCATCATCGAGGTCGTTGGTGTTGTTGTACATGCAATTGGGAGTCCAGGAGACCTCGGGCATGGGTTGGCCGCAGTCTATGTCGGGGTCGACGTCGTCGTTCAGGTTGTCTGCAATCTCGTCTGGGAAGAAGTTCCCGTTGTTATCCGACGTCCATTGGAAGAATCCGAATTGGCTAACTCCTAGATACGCAATCCATAGGTCTCGGTTGTGCTTGATGTCGGCATAGGTGTATGACACGGATGGTGTTGGGTTGCTGGTTGGGTCGAAAGTGAACCAGAAGCAGTTGCTTTCGCAGCTGCCCATGCCGGTAGGGTGGTTTGTGCCATCGTAAGCCCCATCGTCCCAGTCTTGATCTGGCCTGGTGCTGTATGGGAGTGTGAAGGATTGACCGCCCGACTGTGTCGGAGTCAGGAGGGGGGACTTGTACGCATACCCGTAGATGTGCCCGCAGAACCTCTCCTGGGTTGCCGAGAGGATTACTGTCCCGCAGGAGTTGCCATCTAGCGACCCGCCCATCTTCGGGTCGTCAACGTCCAATATCCCGTCGTTCCCCTCGTCCTGGTCCCACCAATCTGGCATTCCATCTCCGTCTTGATCGATATCGATGCCATTCACCAGCGAGTCGCCATCGTCGTCAATGTCGAAGAAGTTGTCCCCGTTGTAGGGACTCCACTTCATCATCAGGAACCAGTACATTTCCGGGATTGTCCCGCCGATTGAGTCGAACGAGGTTGGATCATACCCGTTGTAGTCTAGGATGAACCCGTTGTCTTCGTTGAATGGATTGAAGCCCCATGTCATGTTCCAGTAGTAATTGGGAACTGCGGCGTAAGCGTCACTGTCCTCGGTGCCGTCTATTGCGTCACCATCGCTCTGGGGCCAGCTGTTGCCCCAGAAGTTGTCTGTGTTGTCCGTATCGACGATCCCGCAGTTTCCATCGTCTGGGTCGTAGAAGTCGTTTATGCCGTCGTTGTCGTCGTCCCAGTCTTCGTCATTTGCTAGTCCGTCACCGTCCACGTCGGTGTCTATGTCGTTCGCACCGTCGTCTCTGTACTTCGACCCGTTTAGCTCGTGCAGGTCAGCATCGTTATCCAAGTCGCAGTCGGGGTCGATGTCAAGCCAGTCGAGTATGCCGTCCCCATCGTCGTCCATGTCTACCCAGTTGTTCAAACCGTCCCCGTCCCAATCGTTGAATCCGGTGTAGGATGTCCTCCAGAGTATGCATTTTTCGCTAGGGTTCTGGGGGTTTGGATTGGAAACGCTAGCGCAATCCCAGGTCGCTACCTCTGCGGATGAGTTGAGGGGGTATGGGTCCAGCTCATTTTCCAGGCCGTCGTTGTCCAAGTCCCATGGAACTGAGCCACCCATCTCGTTGTCAGGGGTTTCTGACCCTCCCATGTCGGTATCGAGCCAGTCCCAAACCATATCGTAATCCGCGTCTATAGACCTGAATCTGTCATCGTCCAGATCCCCATCGTAGTCTATCTCGCAGTCTGTGCCGGGAGTGAGAATGTCTACGACTGAGCCGTTGAACGCTTGGGTGGGGTAGTCGCCCTGGCCGTCCCCGTTCGTGTCTAATTGTATGCATGAGTCTGGGATTCCGTCATTGTCGTCGTCGACGTCGTACATGTCAGCGAGCCCGTCGTTGTCGTCGTCCGTGTCCGAGGAGTCGGGGGCACCGTCGTTGTCGTTGTCTGGGTCGAGGAAGTTGGGTATCCCATCCCCGTCGAGGTCGCCGTCCACTATTTCTGTGAATGCCTGTTCCCTTGGGTGCTCAAGTGCGTGGAGGGCAACGTAGTCTAGGCCATCCACATATTCGGCGTAGTCCTCGGGATCCCATCGCTCCCAGTCATCCCAAAGGATGCTTGAGTCGGAGGTGATGAGTGCTGTCTGGGTGGAGTCCCACGGGTGGATGTCGTCTATGTCGTCTACTCCGTCATTGTCATCATCCAGGTCGAAGTAGTCCTGAATGCCATCAGCGTCGAAGTCGCATGGCCAGACGAACTGGTCTATTCTCCCGTCGTTGTCGTCGTCCTCGTCATAGGAGCCTCTGCCGGAGCCGTCTATGTCTTCGTCGGTGATTCCGTCGTTGTCGTGGTCCATGGGGTTCTGATCCACGAGGTAGTTGAACCCGACGGCCTGTCCGGTCCAAGGGTGAATGGTGGTGGGTTCGACATGCCGGTCGGAAGTTACGTTCCATGGGTCGGTTCCTTGGGAATAGTCGATGGGGCCCTCTAGGATGCCGTCGTTGTCGTCGTCCCAGTCGAACTCGTCGAGGATGCCGTCGTTGTCGTGATCAAATGGATCCGTGCCGTAACACCCATCGAACCTCTCGATCAGGTCGTTAATGCCATCGTTGTCGTCGTCCAAGTCGTTCAGATCGTCAATTCCGTCGTTGTCGTGATCTTCTGTATTGGTCTCCTCTAGGAAGAAGCCGTAGCTTGGATCGAGAGCAAGGGCAGAGGTGTCTGATACCTTCCCATAAATAGCGGCTGGGTCGTTGTAGAAGGGGTCGTGGAACGCTGCCGATTGGAACGGGTTAGTCGTTGCCGGTTGGCTTTGGCTCTCCCCCTGAACTGGTCCACCCGCATGCTCAATCTGCTGGTAGGCGGTTCTCTTTGGGGTGTCATCGGTTCTGGTTCTTTCCTGGGGGTCGCCCGATTCAGGCAGGATTGAGAGTTGTGTGCTGAGGAGCATGATGGCAATAATGGAAATCGCTGGTACTATTCTCTTGTTCGTGTTTCTCTCTTCCTTTCTAATCATGCAAATCCCTGCTTACCCTCGGGTAGATTGGTGGCCCGATTCTACGTGCTTATGAATGGGTGGCATCCTCCGGATGGTTCCGTATCACAGAGCCTTCGATGTATCATCTCGGAGGTCAATCCCGGTGATACTGCGATCCCCTGTTAATTTCCGAGGCCCTGTACAGTTGCTCCATCAACAAAGCAGCAGCCATTTCGTGGGTGAGAGTGAGTTGGGAGAGGGAGATTATTTGGTCGGCGGACTGTTTTATTTCATCGCTGAAACCACTATGAGGGCCTACGGCTACATTCGTTGTCTTTCCATCGATTATTGCGGACTTTAGCCAAATTGCCATTTCCTCACTGGTCATACTGGCCCCCTCCTGATCTAGAAGGACCAGTGAACCAGATTTTCGGGAGATCTCCGATTCGTATTTTCTAGCGTCCGTCGTTTGACAAAAACGAACAGCAATCCCCCTTGATCTAACTCTGTCCTCATATCCGCTAATTATTGCCGCAATGTCCCTATCTTTCGGGGTGCTGTCCAAGTGGACAATGACTCTTCCCACGCATGTTCGTGTGGAGTGAGGCACTTAGGGCTTCACAAACCATCAAGTCATTGAGCATGGGCGTTCACCACATTATGGGATGGTGGCCTTTCCGGAGAAAGAGAGTTTTCCATAACGAACCCCACATAAAGAGTTCAAAAATGTGGATTCAGGACCTGAGAGAGTCCTGTGAGAGGAATTTTGATCAGAGGGCCAAGGGGCAATTGGAAGTAGAGGAAATCCGGAATAAATGGATGGAGGCCCATTCAGATGGGGAGGTTGACGAATCTCTGCTCGATGGCCTAGAGAGGAGATACGAGTTGCTAATTGTTGCAAAGGATCCCGAATGGTCCAAGTTACTGGACAACGAAGATTTTTGGAAGGTCGGATGGGGTAGCAAGGTAGAGGATTGAGATGCTGCTTTGGATTGTTCTTCTGTGCGGAATTGGGGGTTATTGCTACTACCTCAGTAGGTTGCAGCCTTTTCCCGAGAAAGGCAATAGGTTTGCCATGGTACTCTTTGCTGGGGCTCTAATACTCTGGATGTCGAGTACCAGCCCAGGAGGTGTGGGGAGTGATCTTCCAGCAGCGATTTCTGTATTTCTCGGAGGTGTTTTCGTTGTTTCTGGAATCAGGGATATGAGCCTGATGAAGACGGACGTAATAGTGGCCCCTCTCGCAGGAATACTGTTCTGCGTGGGTGGAATTAGCCTACTGTCCTCGAGGTGGGAGGTGGCTACTCAGACCGAGCAAATCGGTTCCTTCCTTCTAGCGAGCACGATGGTGACCGTGGAGATGTACCTTGCATTCAGGGGGTTGGTCATCGGAGTCCCAGGAATTGCGTGGTCAAAGTCGGGTTTGAGGCAGATTCACAGAGGGTTGATACTCGGTCCAAATGGTGCAATTGCACACTTTGAGAGGTCATGGGATGTGGAGGATCAATGGATCAATTCAATGAGTTTCGCTGCTCTTGTCCTTATCCACAGGCATCTTGGCAATCTCGATGACGAGGGCAAGAATCTCGTTGAGCTAGAGAAGTTAGGTGGGTGGGAATCGGTTGATTCTTCGTGGATTAAGGCCGTGGAAGATGGTTTGTCGGCTTCAGTTCCAATCTGAGTACGATTGAAAGGGTGTAACCTATCGGGCATCCATGGTTCGAATCAACAGGGTTCACACCGGGACCGGAGACGGAGGTGAGACGTTCCTGCTCGACGGAGCGAAAGTTGGGAAGGAAAGCCTCAGGGTTGGCCTGTTTGGCACAATTGACGAATTGAATTCTCAAGTTGGGGTTGTCAGGATGGAGTTCGGAAGGATGCCGGGAGTTACGAGATTCCACCGACCTGATGAAGCGGACGAGGCGCTGATGAGAGTGCAACAGGAGCTCTTTGACTTGGGTGGAGAGTGTGCCTGCAGTCCCGGGAAGTTGCCGGAGCAAATGGCCCTGGTTGGAATGGAGCAGTGCGATCGACTTATCGTAGAAATGGATTATTGGATTGAAGACCTGACTCCGCTCGAGTCCTTCATCCTGCCAATGGGGACTGCTCCGGTAGCCTTCCTGCATGTGGCTAGGACCGTGGCCAGAAGGGCAGAAAGAGAGGCTTGTCAATTGAGAGAAGCCGAAGGAGACGGTTCAGTCAGAGATGAGGTGATATGCTACCTGAATAGAATCTCAGACTGGCTTTTTGTTCTGGCAAGGTGGATTGCCAAGAATACTGGAGAGGGTGAGACTCTTTGGGTCCCTCTTGGGAAGAGGGAGCTCGAATCATAGGTTTCGTCCGCTTGAGCGGAGGTGTTCGCGGGCCGAGCGGAGGAGATCCTTCTCTTGTTCGAAGGTGATCAGATCCTCTGCATCATCCAACTGAAGCCAGAGGTAATTCGTGTGCTCGTGTGAGAGGTTCACATCAATTTCGTCCGTTTCGGCTAGGTACCAGAAGACCTGCTTGGGGGTCTCTCTGCCTCTTCTGACAAACGTGTACTCGGTCTTTTCACACCACGAGTCATCTATTCTGACTTCGGAAATTCCTGTCTCTTCTGTGAGTTCGCGAAGAGCGGTTGAATGGTGATCTGAGTCGGTCTTCTCCACGTGCCCCTTTGGGAAACTCCAGTGTCCCTGCGGATACTGGAGCAGCAGAATACTATCGAAGTTTAGCAGGATGAACCCGCAGGAGGTCTCTAGTGGCCCCGGCCGGCTCTGCATGCGACAACATGCTATGGTGGAGGATGAAAACCTTCCGTGAACGTGTTTCGATATACTCCGAAACCACCATTGGCAAGGTCATTTTGCCCATGTGCGTGGAAGAGTCCCCGTTCGAGTTGGACATTAGGCGAATTGTGACTGATAGCGATCTGGATGGAGTAGTCACCGGCGCAATCCTTCGTCGTTGGTGGTCCGATGCGGATGTCATCTTCGGCCATCCCGGGGAGTTGAGGGCTGGAGTTTTCGATGGGGTTATTGACCGGTTCACCGCTGTTTGCGATCTACCCCTGCACCATAATTGTGGCCTAAGTATCGACCACCATCAGTCGAACAAACCGGAGGAGGATATTGGAGACTCCATGATAATCTGGAGAGAGAGTCCTTCTGCAGCAAGGATTGCATACGATGTTTTCTCCGAACAGGTAGATCTTTCTGATTTTGAGAGTCTTCTTGGGTGGGTAGACAAACTGGATAGTGGGGGGATTTCCCAGGAGGAATACCTATCGGACAATCCTGTTCTTTGGCTCAGCAGGGTGATCGATGCTGGAGAGGGGATTGCGATGAAGGTGCTCGAATTTCTTCAAGAGGGGGTGCCAGTCGACGAGATATTGTCTGATTCGGAGGTTTCAGAGATGATTCTAGAAAAAAAGAGGGAGATGGGCGTTCTCGTTTCGACCATTAGAGATGGAATGGTGATTGAGGATAGGATGGCAATCGTTAGACTTGATGGAACAGGGATTCGTTCGAATGGATACCAAGTTACAGCTATGGCAGGCGACAAGTGTGATGCTTGCATGGTGATTCATGGGGATCTGGGTGCGTCTTTTGGCGAGGGTGAAAGCTACCCCGTCTCGGCATCATTCTACACTAATTCGTTCCTGCATCCAGATGGTGGCATATACGACTTGACTGCACTAGCGACCCGTTTTGATTCGGATGGTGGGGGGCATGCAAATGCATGCGGATGCCGCATAAAACCAATCGAGCAGTTAGAGGTGGCAGACAGGGAGGTTTCGGGAGAGGACATCTCCAGGAACATTGCGGCTTGGCTTCAGATGTGGTCTGAGCGGTAGCTCAGAATTGTCATGCCTTCTTCCACACCGCTCGGTATCTATTGCCTTCCTTCTCAGAGATGAGTGCAGAGTGTCTCTCCACCTCTTCCAAACCTTCACCTACTTGGTTAAGAAAATCCCAGGTTAGTGCCCATGGGGGTCCGCTCTCCTCTGTTTTCGATTCGTCCGCTAGCCTCCCTATGCAGACCAATGTTCCTCCGCTAGCTAGCAGAGGTGCTAGATTTGGGGATGCTCTAATCCTGATCTCTTCGGGTATTGCTTGCAGGATATGCACCTCCACCACCAAGTCGTATCGGCCAATCCAATCTTGTTCGGGGTTCAACAAGTCACCGACGGCCCAGTCGATGCCAGTATCTTGGTGCAGGTGCCGAGCCCACTCTACAGCTTCTTCGGAGATATCGAAGGCCGTGACTTGCCATCCCCTTTCCCAAAGGAAAGCCGCATCCTCGCCTAACCCGGAGCCGACGACTAAGGCCCTTCCGTTGGCCTTGTTTTCTTTTGACCACTCGACCAAGAATGGGTGTGGTTCATTCCAATCCCACGGGATCTGCCCTCTGTCTCTGTTTGAGTGCCGGTACAGGTCTTCGAACCATGACAGGGGTTTGTCTGAGGTTACTGCTTTATTTGCCAGCTCAAGCATTCTTTCTCGGACTTCGTCCATTCTATCTGACCTACATGTGGGAGGAGACTGCCCTTCCAAAGTCAGAGCACGAGAGGAGGGTGGCTTCATCCATCAGTCTCTCGAAGTCGTATGTTACCGTCTTCGAGGAAATTGCTCCCTCCATTCCCTTGACGATCAGATCCGCTGCCTCTGTCCATCCTATGTGCCTGAGCATCATCTCAGCTGACAGTATTAGGCTTCCTGGGTTGACCTTGTCCTGTCCTGCGTACTTCGGAGCGGTTCCATGGGTTGCCTCGAATATTGCTATTCCCGTGTCGTAGTTGATGTTGGCGCCAGGTGCTATGCCTATCCCTCCGACTTGTGCGGCTAGTGCGTCAGAGATGTAGTCGCCATTGAGATTCATGGTAGCGAGAACCCCGTATTCTCTTGGTCGTGTCAGGACCTGCTGAAGCATCGCGTCTGCGATGACATCCTTCACAGTGATTGTGGTTCCGGTGTTGGGGTTGTCGAATGAGCACCATGGACCCCCATCGATCTCTTTAGCACCGAACTCATCCTTTGCCAGCTCGTATCCCCAGTCTCTGAATCCTCCTTCTGTGAATTTCATTATGTTTCCTTTGTGAACAAGGGTAACTGAGTCCCTGTCATTGTCTACAGCGTACTTTATCGCTGACCTTACTATTCTGGCCGTTCCCTCTTTGCTGATTGGCTTTATTCCCAGGCCTGCGGTATCTGGGAATCTGATTTTGTCTACGCCCATCTCCTTCTGAAGGAAATCTATGACCTTTCGAACTTCTTCGCTGCCAGCCTCCCACTCAATTCCTGCATAGACATCTTCGCTATTTTCTCTGAAAATTATCATGTCCACGGCGCCCGGGTCCTTTACTGGGCTTGGCGTGCCATCAAACCATCTAACTGGTCTAACACATGCAAACAGGTCTAATTGCTGTCTGAGAGCTACGTTGAGGCTCCTAATTCCGCCCCCCACCGGTGTGGTAAGTGGGCCCTTTATCGAGATTAAGCCGTCTCTCATTGATTGCTTGGTTTCCTCGGGTAGCCACTCTCCGGTCGCATCAAACGCCTTCTGGCCTGCTAACACCTCTGACCACTGTATGCTTCTCTCGCCGGAATATGCTTTTTCGACGGCGCTGTCAACGACGTGTATCATTACCGGTGTGATGTCGATCCCTATGCCGTCTCCCTCGATGTAGTTGATTTCGGGGTGGTTTGGAACTGCCAATTGCCCGTTCGAAATTGAAATGCGCTCGCTGTCTGACATGTCCCTCATTATACTCCGACCGGAGAGGCATAGATGAAGCCAACCCTTCAAGGGGGTGAGTTGTGTCGAGAGGGTATGAACGGCGAAGTTGTTTGGACTGAAGAAGCCGGATATGTAGGAACCACAGGCAGGGGCAAGAGGTTCGAAATTTATGGTACGGATTCTCCGAGTCCCATGGAAATGGTCCTACACGGACATGCAGCGTGTTCGCTTATCGACGTAATCGATGGGCTGAAGCATAGAAAGGAAAATTCCCTTTGGTATTGGTATTAAAATTTTATCTAGTTCATTAGGAGAACACAATGCAATTGGGGTTGG
>PVBE011492545.1_pt1 | contig 18983 bp, 19 predicted proteins | sample 1631181 | NCBI WGS metagenome assembly PVBE01 (sample SAMN08397723, study PRJNA350692) | Marine metagenome, whole genome shotgun sequencing project. | isolation source: water | place: Pacific Ocean | collected 2012-04 | reverse complement strand
GCGGACTTTAGGGGCTACCGATCCTACCGTGTCATATTGATGGGCAAAGCGGATGGTGGTACTGACACTCACGGCAAAATAAGCCGCAGCTTGCCGGCGCGACGCGCCAGTGGCGACCTGCTGAACTGAATGAACGCGTAAATATTGCGATATCGTTAGATATATTACATCAATTTATTTAAAGTAAACTCTTGATTTTAGGGTCAATTCACCAAACCGATCTAAACAGATCAGCAGGAATTTTGTCTCGAGTTAAATCATCGTAATTTCATGCTTAAGATTGCTTGACAGCGGGGGGGGGCTGGATTACTCAGTGCTCGCGAGCAAACACGCTAATGGGGGTGTAGCTCAGTTGGTTAGAGCGCCGGCCTGTCACGCCGGAGGCCGCGAGTTCGAGTCTCGTCACTCCCGCCATTTTATCATCTTTCCGAGTTCGTCCGGATAGTGGAATGACGTAAGTTGGGGGCCTTAAGGAAGCAATTGGACTAAGGATTGATCCCGGTATTATTTCCACAGGAAACTCAAATGGAAAAATTGTTCGTACAATATCTCCCGATCTTAATTTTTCTCGGCATCGCCATTGGTCTTGCCGCCGTCATTTTGATCGCCTCTCTCGTTATCGTTCAGCAGAAACCCGATTCCGAAAAATTGTCGGCCTACGAGTGCGGCTTTAGTGCATTCGAAAATGCCCGTATCAAATTTGATGTTCGTTTTTACCTCGTTGCCATTCTTTTCATTGTTTTTGACCTCGAAGTTGCATTTTTGTTCCCGTGGGCTGTGTCGCTGGGGAATATCGGCGTGTTCGGATTCTGGTCGATGGTCATTTTCCTCGGCATTCTAACGATTGGATTTATATATGAATGGAAGAAAGGGGCTCTGGAATGGGAGTAGAAAGTAATTTTGACCTTAATGCACCCTTGCCGCAAGGGGTCGACCAGGACGCAATCTTGAAAAATGTAACCGATACCTTAGTCGATAAGGGTTTCGTTGTTGCCCAGTTGGATAGCCTGGTGAATTGGGCGCGCACTGGGTCCTTGTGGCCGATGACTTTTGGTCTAGCCTGTTGCGCTGTCGAAATGATGCATGCCTATTTAAGCCGCTACGACCTGGATCGCTTTGGTGTGGTTCCCCGGCCCAGTCCGCGTCAATCCGACGTGATCATCGTTGCCGGAACGCTGACTAATAAAATGGCGCCGGCGTTTCGTAAAGTTTACGATCAAATGGCCGAACCGCGCTACGTTATTTCCATGGGCTCATGCGCCAATGGCGGCGGCTATTATCATTATTCCTATTCCGTTGTAAGGGGCTGCGATCGCGTGGTGCCGGTCGATATTTATGTGCCGGGTTGCCCGCCGACCGCTGAAGCGTTGGTCTACGGTATCCTTCAACTGCAGAAAAAAATAAAGCGGACCGGAACACTTTGGCGTTAATAGTTTAGAGAGGGGGCTGAGAACACGAAAATCATGGCAGACGTCAACACAGCAAAAGAATATGGCGATCACGCAGCCCATTCGCTCGGCGATGCCGTTACCCATGTGGACGTCGTTGGTGATGAAGTGGTAGTCTACACGACACGCGACTCTCTGATCAAAGTTCTGACTTTTTTGCGCGACGATGTGAACAGCCAATATAAACAGCTGATGGATGTTTGCGGCGTCGATTATCCCGAGCGCCAGGAACGCTTCGACGTTGTCTATAATTTGCTTAGCCTGACCCAGAATTCCCGCGTACGTGTCAAAGTTTCAACCGATGAAAATTCACCAGTCCCATCGGCCACTGGTATCTTCAGCTCTGCCGGATGGTGGGAACGTGAAGCCTGGGATATGTATGGCATCTATTTTTCCGGCAATCCTGATTTGCGGCGCATCCTCACTGATTACGGTTTCGAGGGACATCCGTTGCGTAAGGATTTCCCACTGACCGGTTATGTTGAAATCCGTTATGACGATGAACTAAAGCGCGTCGTCTATGAGCCGGTGAAATTGACCCAGGATTTCCGTAGCTTTGATTTCCTCAGCCCGTGGGAAGGCGCTGAACGCGTTTTACCGGCAGACGAAAAAAACAGGGACGCCTGATGTCGGAAGCTCAGATCAAGAACTTCACCCTGAATTTCGGTCCTCAGCACCCGGCGGCCCACGGTGTGCTGCGTCTTGTTTTGGAAATGGACGGTGAAATCATCGACCGCGCCGACCCCCATATCGGTCTGCTCCATCGTGGTACAGAAAAACTGATTGAGCACAAAACTTATGTGCAGGCAGTGCCTTATTTCGACCGGTTGGACTATGTTTCGCCACAGAACCAGGAACATGCTTTCGCCCTGGCAGTGGAAAAACTGGCCGGCATCGAAGTGCCGCCGCGAGCCCAATATATTCGTGTCCTATTTGCCGAAATGGGCCGCATTTTGAACCATATCCTGAACGTTACAGCCTATGCTATGGATGTTGGCGCCATGACGCCAATGCTGTGGGCGTTTGAGCATCGCGAGCTGCTGATGGAATACTGTGAGAGGGCTTCCGGTGCCAGATTGCACATGGCCTATTTCCGGCCCGGCGGTGTTTCCATGGATTTACCCGACGGTTTGGCCGAGGATATCGATGCCTGGGCTGACACCTATCCGCAGATGATCGACGATCTCGAAAACCTGCTGACTGAAAACCGGATTTTTAAACAGCGCACTGTCGATATTGGCGTTATCTCGCAGGAGCAAGCGCTGGATTGGGGCTTTACGGGGCCGAATTTGCGGGCCACGGGTCTCGCCTGGGATCTCCGTAAATCGCAGCCTTACGACGTTTATGACAAAGTCGACTTCGATATTCCGATTTCCAAGCATGGCGATTGCTATGACCGCTATCTACTGCGCATGTATGAAATGCGGGAATCGATTAAAATAATTAAACAGTGTATTGAGCATATGCCGGCCGGCCCCGTGAAGGCCATCGATCACAAATTTGTACCACCCAGCCGGACGGGTATGAAACAGTCGATGGAAGAACTGATCCATCACTTTAAGCTTTTCACCGAAGGTTACCACGTGCCCGCCGGCGAGACTTACACAGCGGTCGAAGCGCCTAAGGGGGAGTTCGGTGTTTTTGTGATTTCTGACGGCAGCAATAAACCTTACCGTTGCAAGATCAGAGCCCCCGGGTTCGCGCACCTGCAGGCTATGGATTTATTGAGTAAAGGGCACATGCTGGCTGACGTGGTTGCCAATATCGGTTCCCTCGACATCGTTTTTGGAGAAATTGACCGATGAATGCAGAAGTCAAAGACGTCAACCAGCCCGAAAGCTTCGAGTTCACAACCGAAAGCATGGCAAGAGCGCTGGAGTTTATTGCCAAATATCCTGAAGGCCGGCAGCAAAGTGCCCTGATGCCATTATTGGATATTGCCCAACGGCAGCACGAAAGTTGGTTACCTCGCGCGGCGATGGACTACGTAGCGGACTTGTTGGGCGTACCCCGCATCGAAGCCTACGAAGTGGCCACCTTTTATACCATGTACAATTTGCAGCCAGTTGGCGACAACCATGTTCAGGTTTGCACAAATCTGCCCTGCTGGCTGCGGGGCTCGGACAAGATTGCTTCGGTCTGTAAAAAAAACCTCGGCGTCGGTTTTGGCGAGTCCACTGAAGACGGTCAATTCACGCTGAGTGAGGTCGAGTGTTTGGGCGCCTGTGCCAATGCGCCGATGATCCAAATTAACGACGACTATTATGAAGATTTGGATGAGATCAGCACGGAATCAATCCTGTCCCAGATTAAACTGGGTGAAGAAACCAAAACCGGATCTCAGATCGGCCGCAAGTCCTGCGAGCCGGCCACCGGATTGACTTCACTGACCGGTGACGGAAATGGGGAGGATGCCTGATGCTTCAGGATAAAGACCGCATTTTCACTAATATTTACGGCCTGAGCGATGCCGGTCTGGCAGGGGCCAGATCACGCGGCGATTGGGACGGCACTAAGAAATTGCTGGCCAAAGGCCGGGACTGGATCGTTGAGGAAGTCAAAGAATCTGGCTTGCGCGGCCGTGGCGGCGCCGGTTTTGGCACGGGACTGAAATGGTCTTTTATGCCCAAGGAATCCGACGGCAGACCACACTATCTCGTGGTCAACGCCGATGAGGGTGAGCCCGGTACCTGCAAAGACCGTGAAATCATGCGCCATGATCCACACAAGCTGGTCGAAGGTTGTCTTCTCGCCTGTTTCGGTATGGGTGCTCATGCGGCCTATATTTATGTTAGGGGTGAATTCTTCCGTGAGTCTGAGGCCTTGCAGCGGGCCATCGACGAAGCCTATGAAGCCGGTTTTCTGGGCAAAGACGCCTGCGGTTCCGGTTGGGAATGCGATGTCTATATTCATCGCGGTATGGGCGCTTATATTTGCGGCGAAGAAACGGCATTGATTGAAAGCCTCGAGGGCAAAAAAGGTCAACCCCGCTTGAAGCCGCCGTTCCCGGCCAATGCCGGTCTGTATGGCTGCCCGACGACGGTTAACAATGTCGAATCCATTGCCGTGATACCGACCATATTACGGCGAGGCGCCAAATGGTTCGCCGGTTTCGGCCGTGCCAACAATACCGGTACCAAGCTGTTCAATATTTCTGGCCATGTGGAAAATCCCTGCACTGTCGAAGATGAGATGAGCGTTCCCTTGAAGGAACTGATCGAAAAACACGCTGGCGGTGTACGCGGCGGCTGGGACAATCTGTTGGGTATAATTCCGGGTGGTGCATCGGTGCCGGTTCTAACCAAAGCGATTAGCGAAACAGTGCTGATGGATTTCGATTCCCTGAAAGAAGCCCAATCCGGACTCGGTACGGCAGCCATAATGGTGATGGATAAATCAACTGATATTATCGCTGCGATCGCGCGCCTGTCGGCATTCTATCAACACGAAAGCTGCGGCCAATGCACACCCTGTCGGGAAGGTACCGGCTGGATGGCCAGAATGATGGCCCGCATGGTTAACGGCGATGCGACGCCTGAAGAAATTGACATTTTGGAACAAGTAACCCGCCAGGTCGAAGGACATACCATTTGCGCCCTCGGTGATGCGGCAGCGTGGCCGATCCAAGGATTGATCCGCCATTTCCGGCCCGAATTAGAAAATCGGATCGCAGAAGCAAGGAAAGAAGGCGCGGCAGCCTGATGGCCGCGTTCGAAATAAAGGAAAACACATGCCGAAGCTGACTATAGATGGCGTGGAAATCGAAGTCGAAGCCGGTTTGACGGTTTTGCAGGCGTGTGAGCTTGCAGGGGTTGAAATTCCGCGTTTCTGCTATCACGAACGCCTGTCGGTTGCCGGCAATTGCCGCATGTGCCTGGTGGAAATGGAGCGGGCGCCGAAGCCCATCGCCTCCTGCGCCATGCCGGTGGGCGATGGCATGGTCATCACAACCAATTCAGATACCGTCAAAAAATCCCGCCAAGGTGTCATGGAATTCCTGCTCATCAATCATCCGCTCGATTGCCCGATCTGCGATCAGGGCGGCGAATGTGATTTACAGGACCAGGCCATGGGCTACGGCTACGACCGGTCACGTTTCCTGGATGGCAAGCGGTCGGTTGAAGATAAATATACCGGCCCGTTGGTTAAAACGGAAATGACGCGCTGTATTCATTGCACCCGCTGTATCCGCTTTTCGACCGAAGTTGCCGGGGTGCCGGAAATGGGTGCAATGGGGCGCGGTGGTCATATGGAAGTCGGTACCTATGTGGAAAAAGCCTTGACGTCCGAGTTATCTGGAAATCTCATCGATCTTTGCCCGGTAGGCGCCCTAACATCGCGGCCTTATGCTTTCACGGCCCGGCCCTGGGAGTTGAAAAAGACAGAATCCGTTGATGTTCTGGATGCGCTCGGCAGCAATATTCGCATTGATGTAAGAAGCAGTGAAGTTCTGAGGGTGATGCCGCGCAACAACGATGAAATTAATGAAGAGTGGATTTCCGACCGTAGCCGTTTCGCCATTGACGGCCTGAAGCGTCAACGCCTGGACCAACCTTACTTGAGAAAAGACGACAAACTGCAGGCGGTCGAATGGCAAAATGCTTTTGACGCCATTACCGAAAAAACAAAGACGAGCGATCCGTTCAAAATGGCCGCTTTGGCGGGTGATTTGGCCGATTGCGAAGCTATGTACGCTTTGAAAGAACTGATGGGTTCATTGGGTTCCGGCAATTTGGATTGCCGGCAAGATGGTTCGATTGTGGGTGAGGGCGCGCGCTCTGGTTATCTGTTTAACTCCACCATAGCCGGCATCGATGACGCAGACGCTATTTTAATTGTCGGTTCCAACCCACGGTTGGAATCGCCAGTTCTAAACGCCCGCATCCGTAAACGCTATATCGCCAGCGGACTGCCGGTTGCCGTGGTCGGCCCGGAATATGATCTAACCTACCGCCATCAGAATTTGGGTGACGGGCCGCAGGTGTTGGCGGATATCCTGTCAGGCGCCAACGAATTCTCGCAGGTTCTAAAAGATTCGGAACGGCCGATGATCATTGTCGGCATGGGCGCGCTCAACAGAAGTGATAGCAACGCAGTGCTGGCGGCAGCCCGTAAGATTGCCGATCAGTTTGGCATGATCTCCGATGACTGGAACGGCTTCAACGTTCTCCACCTGGCTGCTTCCCGTGTCGGTGCATTGGACCTTGGGTTCCTGCCCGGTAACGGCGGTTTCGATCTTGGCTCTATGGATGTGGTTTACCTACTGGGTGCGGATGAATTCGATATGTCGATGCTGGGTGATGCCTTTGTTATCTATCAAGGCCATCACGGCGACGCTGGCGCCCATCGGGCAGATGTTATTCTGCCGGGCGCAGCCTACACGGAAAAGAATGCAACCTACGTTAACTTGGAGGGCCGGGTTCAGAGAACCGCCCTGGCGACCTTCCCGCCGGGCGAGGCCAAAGAGGACTGGGCAATCCTGAGGGCTTTGTCTGAAGTGCTCGGCCATACTTTGCCGTTCGACAATTTGGCTGAACTTCGCGCCCAAATGCCTTTGGGGGAGGTTGACGAAATTGTATCCGCAGTCTGGGGTGAATTTGGCGCCGACGGTGAGATGAACGGCGGCCCGTTTGTTTCTCCCATTACAAATTTTTATATGACCGATCCCATCAGCCGGGCTTCGGCAACCATGGCGGAATGCACATCAGTTCATTCCACCGGCAGCCAAGGAAGGACCGGCACAGATGGTTGAGTTCTGGTGGATATACATCTGGCCGGTTGTTTGGATCACCATCAAGATCATTCTTTTGGTTGTGCCTTTGCTGCTGGGTGTGGCGTATCTTACTTACGCTGAGCGCAAAGTAATCGGCGCCATGCACCTGAGGCGCGGACCCAACGTTGTCGGACCCTACGGCCTGTTGCAGCCGATGGCCGACGGCATGAAGCTGTTTTTCAAGGAAACTATAATTCCGTCGGGGGCGAACCGAGGGGTTTTCCTGATCGCGCCGATGTTGACTTTTGTTCTAGCTTTAGTCGCCTGGGCGGTGATACCGGTGGGCGATGGCCTGGTGATCGCCAATATCAATGTCGGCATTCTCTATCTTTTTGCCATTTCCTCCCTCGGTGTCTATGGCATTCTAATGGCGGGTTGGGCGAGCAACTCCAAATACGCCTTTCTCGGCGGCTTGCGATCGGCGGCCCAGATGGTGTCTTACGAAGTCTCCATGGGCTTCATTATTATTACCGTACTGCTGTTGGTGGGTTCACTAAACCTAAGCGATATCGTTATGGCCCAAAAAAATTCTGTCTGGTTCGTTATCCCGATGTTTCCCATGGCGGTGATCTTTTTTATCTCCACCTTGGCGGAAACCAACCGGCATCCGTTTGACATGCCAGAAGCTGAAGCGGAATTGGTTGCCGGCTTCAATGTTGAGTATTCCGCCATGGCGTTCGCCCTGTTCTTCCTGGGTGAGTACGCCAACATGATTTTGATGGCCGGTATGACGACGATCCTGTTTCTAGGTGGTTGGCTGCCGCCGTTCGATATCGCACCCTTTAATTGGATACCGGGGCCGATCTGGTTCGCCGCCAAGATGGCTTTTATATTGTTTATTTTCCTTTGGGTAAGGGCGACCTTCCCGCGCTATCGCTATGATCAATTGATGCGCCTCGGCTGGAAAGTCTTCCTGCCGATTTCCCTGGCAGCTGTGGTGATTGTTGGCGGTGCCGTCGTGGCGTTCGATATTTCGCCGCTGACAAATGTCGTGGTAAAATAGAGGTGGTAAAGGGTTCTGAGTGTTGAGTTTTATAGGTAGAAGCGCAAAAATCATTTTCCTCGCTGAACTCGTTTCAGGGATGTCGTTGACCTTGCGGTATTTCTTCAGGCAGAAGGTAACGCTGAATTATCCCTACGAAAAAGGACCCTTGAGCCCGCGTTTTCGTGGCGAACATGCATTGCGCCGTTATCCCAACGGTGAGGAACGCTGCATCGCCTGCAAATTGTGCGAAGCCATTTGTCCTGCTCAGGCCATTACCATCGAAGTGGCCCCTAGGGATGACGAAAGCCGCCGGACGACCCGCTACGACATCGACATGACCAAATGTATTTATTGCGGCTATTGCCAGGAGGCATGCCCGGTTGATGCCGTTGTGGAGGGCCCGAATGTTGAATTTGCGACGGAAACACGTGAAGAATTGATGTACGACAAAACCAAACTTTTGGCCAATGGTGACAGGTGGGAGACCGCACTGGCTGCCCGCTTGGACGCAACTGCTCCATATCGTTGATCCAGGCCGGAAAAAAGAGGAAGCATGAACCGATGATATTTGTGAAGGTCAAATTGTTACAAAGAGGTATGCGCGCATGATTGTCCAGGCGCTGGTCTTTTATCTGTTCGCGACCGTCACCGTTGCCGCTGCCGTTATGGTGCTTTCAGCGCGCAACCCGGTTCATTCGGTGTTGTTCTTAATTCTGGCGTTTTTTAATTCGGCCGGATTGTTCGTACTTTTAGGGGCGGAATTCCTGGCCATGATCCTGGTCGTCGTTTATGTCGGTGCCGTGGCCGTGCTGTTCCTGTTTGTCGTTATGATGCTGGATATCAGTTACGCCGAAATGCGGGAAGGCTTCCTGCAGTATCTCCCCCTGGGCGGTATCATCGGACTTATTTTGCTGATGGAGCTTGTGGTCATTGTCGGTAGTTGGGCTTTTTCACCCGATGCCGTCAAGCAGATCGCCGCGCCCTCATCCCAGGCGGTTGCCAATACGGAGGCACTTGGGAATATTCTTTATACCCAGTACGTCTATTACTTCCAGGCGGCAGGCATGATCCTGTTGGTGGCTATGATCGGCGCCATTGTGCTGACGCACCGGACCCGGGAAGGCTTACGTAAACAAAAGATTGCCGACCAAGTGGCGCGGCGCCCGGAAGATAGTGTGGAAATTAAAAAAGTTGCGTCGGGGAGTGGAGTCTGATGTTTGAAATCGGTTTATCGCATTACCTGACCCTGGCGGCGATCCTGTTTATCCTGGGTATTTTCGGCATCTTCCTCAATCGGAAAAACGTCATCATTATTTTGATGTCGATTGAGCTGATCCTGTTATCGGTCAATATAAATCTGGTGGCCTTTTCGGCGTATCTGGGTGACTTGGTGGGACAGGTATTTGCGCTCTTTGTGCTGACCGTCGCCGCTGGTGAATCGGCTATTGGCTTAGCCATTCTGGTTGTTTATTTCCGCAACCGCGGCTCCATTGCCGTCGAAGACATTCACGCGATGAAGGGGTAAGAGCAGCATGTATACAGCAGCCATTTTCCTTCCCCTTTTGGGCAGCATCATCGCTGGGATACTGGCCTTTTCCTCTCCGGAAGAGAAAGAGGTCAAAGCAAAATATGACCGTGCCGCTCAATACATCACCTGCGGTGCCATGTTGCTGGCTGCTGTGGCGGCGATCTTTGTCTTCATTTCGGTGGTGGTGAACGGCCAGGCCGGCAACGTTGAGCTGTTTACCTGGGTGGGTTCGGGTTCTCTTGAATTTTTCTGGGAACTCCGGGCTGATACCATGAGTGTGCTGATGGTCACCATGGTGACCATCGTCTCCTCTATGATCCATATTTATTCCATCGGGTACATGCACCATGACGGATCGATCCCCCGTTTCATGAGCTACCTGAATCTGTTTACCTTCTTCATGCTGATGCTGGTGACTTCCAACAATCTGGTTCAGTTGTTCTTCGGCTGGGAAGGGGTCGGCTTGGCTTCCTATCTGCTGATCGGATTCTGGTACGATAAGCCGTCGGCCAACGCCGCCGCCATTAAAGCCTTCGTCGTCAACCGTGTTGGTGATTTCGGCTTCGCCCTCGGTATCTTCGCTACTTTCATGCTCTTCGACAGCGTCAACTACGACACCATCTTCCGGCTGGCCCAAGGTAAAGCCGATGCCAACATGACGGTTTTCGGGGGGGATTTTCATGCCCTGACGGCAATCTGTCTGTTGCTCTTTATTGGCGCTATGGGTAAATCGGCGCAGCTCGGCCTTCATACCTGGCTGCCGGACGCCATGGAGGGGCCGACGCCTGTTTCCGCATTGATCCACGCGGCAACCATGGTGACCGCCGGTATTTTTATGGTGGCGCGCCTGTCGCCTTTGTTCGAACATTCAGACATCGCATTAAACGTGGTGACCTTTGTCGGCGCTTCAACCGCGATCTTCGCCGCTACGGTTGGCTGTGTGCAAAATGATATCAAGCGAGTGATAGCCTATTCGACCTGTAGCCAGCTGGGATATATGTTCTTTGCCTTGGGCGTTTCGGCATATTCAGCGGGCATGTTCCATTTAATCACCCACGCTTTCTTCAAAGCACTGCTGTTCCTGGGTGCTGGTTCGGTCATTCACGCCATGTCCGACGAACAGGATATGCGCAAGATGGGCGGGCTCTATAAATTGATCCCGGTGACCTATGTACTGATGTGGATCGGCAGCCTTTCGCTTGCCGGCATCTGGCCGTTCTCGGGATTCTATTCCAAAGATATTATTCTGGAAGCTGCTTGGGGCGCGCATACCGGCTTTGGCCAATATGCCTTCTGGTTAGGTATTTGCGCTGCTTTCCTGACCGCCTTCTATTCCTGGCGTCTGATCATCATGACCTTCCATGGGACGTCGCGGGCCGACGAAAAAACGCTGGCCCATGTTAATGAATCTCCCAAGGTTATGTTGTTGCCGCTGGTTGTTTTGGCGGTCGGCGCCATCTTCCTGGGTTTTATCAGCTTCCAGTATTTCGTCGGAGAGAGCACGCAGGCATTCTGGGGTAATTCGCTGTTTGTCCTGGATACTCACCAAGCGTTGGATAACGCACACCACGTGCCGATCTGGGTCAAGTACCTGCCACTAGTGGTTGGCATCGCTGGTATCGCATTGGCCTACCTGATGTATATGTTTGCACCAGACTTGGCCAGCGCACTGGCCAACGGTTTCCAACGGACCCACCTGTTCCTGCTCAACAAATGGTACTTCGACGAATTGTACGATTACCTGTTCGTCCGGCCGGCTTTCAAGCTGGGCCGCGGATTCTGGAAGGCGGGAGACGGCCTGTTGATCGACGGGGTCGGGCCTGACGGCTTTGCAGCAGCTGTTAAATTGATCGCGCGGCGGGCAGGGACCTTGCAGAGCGGATATCTCTATCATTATGCCTTTGCCATGTTGGTGGGCGTTGCCGGATTTATCACCTGGTTCCTGGTCATGGGGGGCTAAGGACATGGCGAATTTTCCTTGGCTCTCGGTAATTACGTTCGCCCCCTTGGTTGGCGTCTTCTTTATCCTGCTGATCCGGGGCGACGAAGAGATCGTCGTCAGAAACGCGCGTTGGGTGGCGCTCTGGGTATCGCTGATCACCTTTTTCGTTTCTATCGGCATTTGGATCAATTTCGATAATTCCACAGCCGCCTTCCAGTTTGAGGAAAAAGCGGTTTGGATGCCGGGGCTCGGCCTGGCTTATCATATGGGCATCGACGGCATTTCGATGTTCTTTGTCTTGCTATCGACATTGCTGACCGTTCTTTGTGTCGGCGCCAGCTGGATTACCATCACCGACCGGGTGAAGGAATACATGATCGCTTTCCTGGTGCTGGAAACTTTGATGGTCGGTATGTTCTCTGCCCTCGATTTGATCCTGTTTTATGTCTTTTTCGAAGGCGTCCTGATCCCCATGTTCCTGATTATCGGTGTCTGGGGCGGACCGCGGCGGAACTATGCAGCTTACAAGCTGTTCCTCTATACCTTGGCGGGATCGGTACTGATGTTGCTGGCTATTCTGGTCATGGTCGTCCAATCGGGCACGGCGGATATCCCGACCTTGCTAAAGCACAATTTCCCGGTCGGTTTGCAGCCTTGGCTGTGGCTGGCGTTCTTTGCGTCCTTCGCGGTTAAAGTGCCCATGTGGCCGGTTCATACCTGGCTGCCGGACGCCCACGTTGAAGCACCGACCGCCGGATCGGTTATCCTGGCCGGCGTGCTGTTGAAATTCGGCGGTTATGGCTTCCTCCGATTCTCGCTGCCCATGTTCCCCTTGGCTTCGGCTGATTTCACACCCCTGATCTACGGCCTGAGTATCGTCGCCGTCATCTACACGTCTCTGGTTGCTTTGGCGCAGGAAGACATGAAGAAGCTGATCGCCTATTCATCCGTGGCCCATATGGGTTTTGTTACCATCGGTACCTTCGCCGCTAACGTTCAGGGCATCGAAGGTGCTATCATTCAGATGTTAAGCCATGGCGTTGTTTCCGCCGCCCTCTTCCTGGTTGTGGGTGTCGTCTATGACCGCATGCATTCCCGGGACATCGAAACTTACGGTGGCCTGGTTCACCGAATGCCGGCCTATGCAGTCTTCTTTATGATTTTCATGCTGGCATCGGTCGGATTGCCGGGCACCAGCGGATTCGTCGGTGAGTTCCTGATCCTGGTCGGCGCTTTCAAAGCCAACAGTTGGGTGGCGTTCTTCGCCGCGACAGGCTTGATTTTGGGCGCTGCCTATATGCTGTATCTCTATCGTCGGGTTATTTTCGGGGAATTGACCAAGGACAACTTGAAATCGATCCTCGATATAAGCCCCCGCGAAATAGCTATATTTGCACCGTTGCTGGCCATTGTTTTTGTCATGGGCATTTACCCGGCACCGTTCCTGGATGTCATGCATGTTTCGGTCGCGAACTTGGTTCAACAATATCAAAGTGCGTTGGCGGCGGCACAAAATGTCATCGTAGTTACCAAGTAAGCCGAAAAGAAGGAATTTAGGTCAATGCCATTAGCCGCCTTACCAAATCTGACACCGGCCATTCCAGAAATTTTTCTGGCTATCGCATCTATGCTGTTGCTAATGCTGGGTGTCTATTCCCGCAAAAAAAACGCCATGACGACCGTCACCTACGGTAGTGTAATAATTCTTATTCTGACCATCCTTTTCGTTAGTCTGGCAACGGAAGGGCGGGCGACTACTTTCGCCGGTGCCTTTGTTACTGACACATTTGCAGTTTATGTCAAAGCCCTGGTGCTGCTGGCGGCAACGGTAGCCATATTAATGTCGCGGGAATATCTTGCCAATCAAGGCATCGACCGTTTTGAATTTCCCATTCTGATCGTCCTGTCGTCTTTAGGTATGATCATGATGGTTTCCGCCAATGATCTCATCGCCCTCTATATGGGGTTGGAGCTGCAGAGTCTCGCCCTCTATGTCATTGCATCGTTCCAGCGGGACAGTCTGCGCTCTGCCGAAGCTGGACTTAAATATTTCGTTCTTGGCGCATTGTCCTCCGGCCTGCTGCTTTATGGTATGTCGCTTGTCTATGGCTTTTCCGGCACGACTAATTTCGATGTGCTGGCCAAAATGTTCCACGACAATCATGGTGCGCCGTCGGCCGGACTTATTGTCGGGATTGTCTTTATCCTGGCCGGGTTGGCTTTCAAGGTTTCCGCTGTTCCGTTCCATATGTGGACGCCGGACGTCTATGAGGGTGCACCTACACCGGTTACGGCCCTCTTTGCTACGGCGCCGAAGATTGCCGCCATGGGGTTGTTTATTCGTGTCATGACCGGCCCGTTTGGTGATTTGGGAGCCCAGTGGCAGCAGATTATTATTTTCATTTCCATGGCCTCCATGGTGCTGGGCGCTTTTGCCGCTGTTAACCAGACCAACATCAAACGCCTGATGGCCTACAGTTCCATCGGTCACATGGGTTATGCCCTGATCGGACTGGCTGTTGCCGGGCACATTGGTGATGTGGCCATCCGCGCCGAAGGTGTGCAGGGCATACTGGTGTATCTGGCCATTTATCTGTTTATGAATGTCGGCACCTTTGCTTGCATCCTGTTGATGAAACGAAATGACCGTATGGTCGAGGGCATCGACGATCTGGCCGGGCTGTCCAAGACCAACCCTGGTATGGCGCTGGCGCTGTCTCTTTTTATGTTCTCTATGGCGGGTATTCCGCCCTTGGCTGGTTTTCTGGGTAAATTGTATATCTTCCAGGCCGCCGTACATGCCGAACTGTATGCGCTGGCTATTATCGGTGTGCTATCGAGTGTCGTCGCCGCCTACTATTACATCCACATCATTAAGGTCATGTATTTCGATGACGTAGTCGAAGAATTGGACGGACCCATCAGTATGGAAATGAAGGGCATTCTCGTCGTCAGTGCGCTGTTTGTCCTGCTGTTCATCTTATATCCTGCACCGATTTTGAACGGCGCCCAGGCTGCAACCGCCGCACTCTTTCCTGGCTAAGCGATTCAGGTTCGAAACGAGAGGGCTATGATAGATCGTCCAAATATGCCTGCGGGATACCGCCTGCAGGTCTTCGAAACCATTGACAGCACCAATGAAGAATTGCGGCGCCAAGTGACGAATTCAGTGTTGCCCGAAGGTGCAGTCATCTGGTCAAGAATTCAAACCGCCGGTAAAGGCCGACAAAACCGCGTGTGGGTTTCGGAACCCGGGAACATGTATTGTTCGGTATTGTTCAGGCCCCAATGCGATATGGCGAGCGCTGCTCAAATTGGCTTTCTGCCGGTTCTGGCAGGCTACGACGCCTTGTCTGAATTGCTGGGAAAAAATCTTCCTCTGCGCTTCAAATGGCCCAACGATTTATTGCTCGAACGCCGAAAAATAGCCGGTGCTCTACTGGAAGCCGCCGTCGGTCAAAACGGCGTGCCGCAGTGGGTGATTGCCGGATTCGGTATTAACCTTAACAATCATCCTGCCGAAACCCGATTCCCGGCAACCAATGTGGCCGAGGCGACAGGCCAGACGATTGCTGTCGAATCATTGGTGACGGCCTACTGCCGGTCGTTAGCGGGTTGGTATGACACCTGGAGCGAGGAGGGGTTTGCACCGGTGCGGCGGCAATGGCTGGCCGCTGCCCACATACCGGAAGAGCCTTTGACCGTGGCGACAGCAAATGAAAACATTAGCGGAGCCTTTAAGGACCTTGATGAAGGTGGCTCCCTGGTATTAGAAACAAAAGAGGGTTCTCGCCGCTTTGCCGCTGGTGACGTATACTTTCCGGATAATTGAGTTATTTGACTGAAGAGATTTAATTTATGTTGCTAGCTATCGATTCTGGGAACACCAATATTGTTTTCGCAATTTTCACCGATGACGGAGAGGTGGCCGGTGAGTGGCGGGCTGCCACGAATTCGAATCGGACGGCGGATGAATTCGGCGTCTGGCTCGGGCAACTGATAGTGCGTGATCAGATAAATCAAGACGATATCAATGCCGCCATTATCGCGACCGTGGTACCGGCGAATCTGGTTCACCTGCAGGATCTCTGCCGCAAATACTTTGAATGTGAACCTCTGGTCGTTGGTGGTCCGGATATTGATCTTGGCCTGAAAATATTGATTGACAACCCAAAGGAAGTGGGTGCTGACCGTTTGTGTAACGCAGTGGCGGCGCATGCTATCTATCAGGGTCCTATTCAGATTATCGACTTCGGTACGGCGACCTCCTTTGATGTCGTCGATGCAGAAGGGAACTATTGTGGCGGCGTCATCGCCCCGGGAATTAACCTGGCTTTGGAAGCCCTACATATGGGAGCGGCCCAATTGCCGCGCGTCGCCATCGAACGGCCTAAGAACGTCATCGGCAGCAGCACCGTGACGGCCATGCAGTCGGGAATTTTTTGGGGCTATGTAAGTATGATCGAAGGCATGACACGCCGTATCAGCGAGGAAGTTGACGGTGATATTACGACTGTGGCAACAGGTGGGCTGGCAGCCATGTTCGCCGATGCGACGGATTCGATAGATCACTGGGAAAACGATCTCACCTTGCGGGGGCTCTTGTCTATTCATGGACTAAACAGCAATCATGGCTAAATCGCAAAATGCCCAGCTTCTTTTCGTACCCCTAGGCGGTGCGGAGGAAATCGGTATGAATTTCAACCTCTATGGTTACGGACCGCCAGGAAAAGAAAATTGGGTAATTATCGATCTGGGAATTACCTTCGGCGACGATTTAACGCCCAGCATCGATGTTATCATGCCGGATCCAACATTTATCGAAGAGCGTCTGGACCAGCTTAAAGGGATTGTCCTTACCCACGGTCACGAGGATCACCTGGGGGCCGTGCCTTATCTCTGGTCGCGTCTCAGATGCCCGGTTTATGCCACGCCGTTTACGGCGGCTTTATTGCGCAGCAAACTGCAAATGGACGGCGACGCTAAAGATATTGAAATCGTCGAGGTGCCTCTCGAGGGTAAGTTCGATGTTGGGCCGTTTTCGCTGGAACTTATCACTCTGACTCATTCTATGCCGGAACCGAACGCAATTGTGGTGCGATCACCGTTAGGCACTATATTTCATACCGGCGATTGGAAATTTGATCCCGATCCCGTAATCGGTGAGCCCTCCGATGAACCCGCATTGAAAGCGCTGGGCGAGGAAGGGGTGCTGGCGTCGATCGGCGATTCCACCAATGTCTTCGTCGAAGGTACGTCTGGTTCGGAAGCGTCGCTGCTGGAACATTTAACCGAAGTCATCGGAAAGTGTGAGGGCCGGGTGGCGGTTGCTTGCTTTGCCTCGAACGTGGCCCGGTTGAAAACCATCTTCGAAGCGGCGACCGCTAATGGCCGCGCCGTTGCTCTAGCCGGCCGGTCTTTGTGGCGCATCAATGCCGCGGCGCGCGAAACCGGCTATTTGAGCGAACTGCCACCGTTTTTGGAAGCCGAGGACGCCGTCGATATTCCCAAAGATCAAGTTCTTTATATCTGCACCGGCAGCCAGGGCGAGCCCAGAGCGGCACTATCCCGAATTGCCTGTGGCGACCATCGGCACGTCAAACTGGGTGATGGCGATACGGTAATTTTCTCATCGCGGAAAATTCCTGGCAACGAACTTCCAATTGGCCGGCTGCAAAATAAGCTGGCTCAAGCTGGTGTCGGTGTCATCACCGATGATAATGAAAATGTTCACGTATCGGGTCATCCGGCGCGGGATGAACTGGTCAAGATGTACCAACTGGTTCGGCCCAAAATTGTCATACCGGTTCATGGTGAGCCGATGCATCTCAAACGTCATGCCGAGGTGGCTAAGGAGTGCCAAGTGCCGGAAACCATTGGCGTGTGTAATGGATCAGTGGTCAAGCTGGCGCCGGGCAAGGCGCATATTATCGATGAGGCGCAGGCCGGCCGGCTTGCCTTGGACGGGCCACGGCTGACACCTCTTGACAGTCTGGCCATCAAGGAACGGACGCGGGCGCTTTACAATGGGTCGGCGACGTTGACGGTGATTCTCGATAAAGAAGGAAATTTTGCCGCCGATCCGCAGTTGAGTACATTGGGTTTGGTAGAGGATGAAGAAGCCCCGTATCTCGAAACCGAAATTGTAAACGCTGTGGAAGAAGCCCTTTACAGCCTGAACGATAAAGACATTGACGATGATGAAGTCGTCAGGGAAACAGCGCGGATGACGGTCCGGCGGGCGCTTAGGGAAAGTTTTCAAAAAAGGCCTGTCACTAAAGTCAATGTGATTCGGGTCTAGGGAGAAAGTTGGCGGATGAGTTGGACGACCAGCGCGGCGATTTACTTTATCATTTGGTGGCTGACTCTGTTCTTGGTGTTGCCATGGGGTGTTAAACGCCATGAGGATTCAGGTGAAGGTCACGACGCCGGTGCGCCGGAGAAATCCAAAATTATGCTCAAGATGGGGATTAATACCGTTTTGGCTTTTGGCGTCTGGTTGGTCGTCTATTTCATCGATCAATATGATTTGATCGCGTTCCGGGATTTTGAGGGCGGCTGATATGTCGAGCTATTGTGAGGCTTCCGACGGTCATCCCGTACATGGTCCTTATCACGACACGGTGCATGGGTATCCAACCAATGACGAAGCGGACCTTTTTGAACGTCTGACCATGGAAATCAATCAGGCGGGGCTATCCTGGCTGACCATATTGAAAAAGCGGGAAGGGCTGCAAAAAGCATTTGCCGGTTTCGATGTCGATAAGGTCGCTGATTTTAACGAAAAGGATTTTGCCTGCTTGATGAACGATGCCGGGATAATCCGCAATAGTCTGAAAATTCGCGCTGTAATTCACAATGCCCAGGTCATCCGAAGTATGCGGGAAAGCCATGGTGGTTTCGCCAAATGGATCGACGCCCATCATCCACTGGCTAAAGATGACTGGGTGAATATTTTTAAAAAAACTTTTAAATTTACCGGTGGCGAAATCGTCGGCGAGTTTCTCATGTCAGTGGGCTATCTCCCAGGCGCCCATGATGAAAACTGCCCTATCTATAAAAAAATAGCCAAATTAAAACCGGCCTGGAACCGGTGAAATTAAAACTATTGCTTTTACAGCCGGTCATCGAATATATGTTAAATTAGAAAAATCTAATATTTAAAAAAATGACAGGCAACGGCAAATTGGGGCGAAAATGAAAATTGATGATTTGGTACTAAAAAATTCCGACGCGCTAGCAACGGTCGGTCCAAATAAAAATATTTCACAAGCGACAACACTATTGTCTGGTCTCAATATCGGAGG
>PVBE011205062.1_pt1 | contig 18984 bp, 21 predicted proteins | sample 1631181 | NCBI WGS metagenome assembly PVBE01 (sample SAMN08397723, study PRJNA350692) | Marine metagenome, whole genome shotgun sequencing project. | isolation source: water | place: Pacific Ocean | collected 2012-04 | reverse complement strand
TGGTATGCACGCTGATGGTGCGAAATCAACTGGTTTCAAATCAATGGTTGTGGCACAGTTTACTGGACTATCACTACAGAAAGATGATAGAGCATTTGTAAGATATAACGCATCAACTGGTAACTATGACGTAGCAACTGATGGAGATGGTGCTCACTTAGATGGATTTGCTGAGTATAGAAAGGGATGGGGTCATAGACATATATTAGCATCTAATGACGCATTTATTCAGGCAGTTTCTGTGTTCGCTGTTGGATTCCAAGGACACTTTACAGCACTTAATGGTGCTGACATGTCAATTACTAACAGTAATAGTAACTTTGGTAGTATTGCACTTAGATCTGCTGGATTTAAGAAGAAGTCATTCTCTAAAGATAAGGCAGGTACACTAACTCACGTTATACCACCTAAAGCACTTAATGTTATTTCAACAACTGCTACAGGAGTAAGTGGTGGTAACTCAATTACACTTACTAATGATGGTAGTGTTAATGGTGTGATTGAAGGAATGGTTGTTTCAGGAGTAGGAATTGCTGCTGGAACGTTAGTTCAAAACATTAATGTAAATACAAGGGTTATAACTTTATCTACTACTAACACTGCAACTGTTAATGGTAATGTTATCTTTGGTGAAGAGACTTCTATTAACTGGGTTAACGTTGATATTCAAAGAACTAGAACTATTAACCAACAGTTAGGACAGGTTGGTGGAACTCCTGGAACTAGATTGTATCTATATGGTTATACTGTAGAAGCATCTCCACCTACAACTAGAGTTCAGGGTTATACAGTTGGTGCTAGACAAGATGGTGTCGGAGCAAGTGCTGTGGCAGATAAAATTAACTGTCTATTGATTCCATCTCAAGGTTCAGAAGCAGAAATTAAATCAGCAAGTATTACACCTTATGGTCCTAGTGTATCTGGTGTTGCTGCTGGTACTTCTGGATCACCATTACAATTTGATAGTTCAACATATACTATTAATGGTGTTGCAGGAACTGTTGGTGGTTGGTATCTATCTGTTAGTGCAACTAACAATGGAATATATAATGTTCTTGATACTAATACAACAACTTATCAGAATGTTAACTTTACACCTACTACATTCCTTAAGAGAATACCTGACCCAAGAGACTTACAAGATAGAACATATCGTGTTCGCTTAGAAATTGATAAAGATAAGACTAATCCATTACCAAGAGATCCTATTTCTGGTTATGTATTACAACCATTGAATAGTGATACTACAGCATATTCATTAGATAAGTGTTTCTATGTTTATGATATTGAAGTAGTTCAAGTATGGGAGCGAGGTGTTAAGAATGGTATCTATTACATAACACTTCTTTGTGCATCTATCGCACCTTCAACTTCTAACTTCAATGATAGGAAGTTCTCTCAGAATGTTAATGAGGTTTATCCTACATTTGATAGAGATAATCCAATCGCAGACCCAACAGAAGCAGTATCTGTTGCTGATAATGAAACTATTGGATTGGTTAATGCAACTGATGGTGCTACACCTACACCTAATTTGGATCCAAAACTTTCTATCACTAAGGAAGCAACTAAATTCTTGCTAGGTGATAGTGGGTGGACAAATCCAGGTACTACTCCAAACTATGACTCTGTAAACAATAGATTATCTAGTGTAGAACTTACTGCTCGTGCTGGTGATGAAGAGACAAGAAAAATTAATGTAAGACAGAATAATGACGGAACAGTCGCACCAATTAATGTCGAGTTCAGACGACACTCGATCCTTAGATCAGGTAATCATACGTTTGAATATCTTGGTTTCGGTCCTGGTAACTATTCTACTGCATTCCCTCAAACTCAGGTTGAGACTCTTACACAAAACCAAGTTAGATTCTCACAGAGTATAAAAGAAGAAGCAGGAGTTGCTTTCTACTCTGGTCTTAACTCTAATGGTGACCTATTCATTGGTAACCAGGTTATTAACCCAGTTACAGGTCAGGTTACAAACGAAGATATTGCACAGTTGAATGTTATTGGTGAAGAAAACACAACTATCGAAACATTCTCTGAGGTTGTTCTTACTGATAAACTAACAGTTATTGGTGGTGCATCAAACCAGTTAGAATCTATCTTTGCTGGTCCTGTTACATTCCAAGGTCTAACAACCTTTACGAATAACATTCAAGCGAAGAAAATTTCTTACTATAACCAAGATGGAACAGTTATCAAGCAAACATTACTTGCACCAGAAGATGCAAGTGGACTACCTGACTTCTCTAACATCACTGGTTACACTACTCCTGCTGATGGAGACTTAGTTTATAACATTAACTGGACTCCAGGTAAATCCCTTGGTTGGATATACTATAACCAAGTATGGAAAGAGTTTGGTTTAACTGATACTGGTATTATTGATATTGCTACATTCAGTGGCACTCAGAATATGGGTATTGGTACTGCTGCTATAACAGGATATCGAATGAATATCTTGGGCAATGTTAAAATTACTGGTGACTTAGTTGTTACTGGTAGAGGTGGTGTTGCTGCTGATAAGTATATTACTAAGACATATACTGGTGATGGTAGCACATTAACATTCGCAATTTCTACATATAGTGGAGGTATAGCACACATTGACGATTCTGTATTAGTTACTCTAAATGGTGTTGTCCAAATCGCTGGTACCAACTATACCGTAGACGCAGGAGGAGCAAACGTAGTATTTACTGATGCACCACTTGCTTCTGATGTTGTCCACATCAAAGAGTTCCCCATCTAATAAAGTATCATGGCAATTACCCAGATTAGTGGGAATCAGATTTCCACTAGCACTCAAGCAATTATAACAACATTAAGTTTCCTCAATGCCAATAGTGTATTAAGGATTCCTGCTGGTACAACAGCAAACAGACCTACTGGTGTTAGTGTAGGTACAATAAGATTTAACACAGACAATGATTCTGCTGAGATATACAAGGCAGATGATGGTACTGGTAGTGCTGGATGGGCAGCAATCTCTGGTGGTGGACCTGCTGTAGGAACAGATAGTGTTATTAGAACAAATGCAGCAACAATAGCAGAGAATATTACAATTGGTCCTTCAGCAAACGGGGACGCAAAATTTACTAACGGGATGAGTGCAGGTCCGATAGCAATCAACAACGGATTTACAGTCACCATAGAAAATAACGCAGCATGGAGTATTAGATGAATAGTAAACTGAATGTCGGTAATATAGAAGGATTGTCACCTAATTTTACTGTCACTTTAAAGGCAGAGGCAGACATGATATTTAAGGATGACAGTCAGTTATTAATGAATCAGAATTCACATTTAGCATTACCTTCTGGTACTGATGCAGAATTTGAAGCAGCACAATTTACTAACGCACCTAGGAGAGGATTTAGACAAGGACAGTTGCGTTTTAACGAATCTAATGGTAAACTACAGATATACAATGATGGTCGGTGGACCAGTGGATAAACTATGGGTTTTACTAAAGATGGACTGGATCCTAAGATCCTAGATGTGATACATCATGATAATTTTATCTCCGAGTATAAGACTAATCTTAGAGGAGATAATTTAATTGAGTATTACAATTTTATAAGAGGACAAGGACAATCTAAAACTAGGACTGCTGGTCAGGGAGGTGCCGTCTCTGATGAGCAGGTTTTTTTACATGAGTTACCACCTGATTACTGGCATGATAACCTATCAAGGTCAGTATATAGAGCATGGAACTTCTTAACAGAAGATGCTTTGAATGATTATGGTAAGAAATATGATGTGTTAGTTGGAAGAAAATTCCAGCATACAATGTGTAAATTACAAAAAACTGAACCTGGTCAAGGGTTTCATAACTGGCATTATGAAGCAACTCCAGGAACACCCTATAGAATACTCACAACTCAATTATACATTAATGATGATTATGAGGGTGGTGAGACTGAATTTTTATATCAACACGTAAGAATTAAACCTGAAGAGGGTAAATTCACCATTGCACCTACAGCATGGACTCATACCCATAGAGGTAATCCACCTTTAAATGGGACAAAATATATTGCTACTGCATGGGTTGAAGAGTTTCCCTTCTTTGGACAATAAATAGAAGAAAATACTAACGAAATGAGCACGTTAACAGTTGCTAGATTAGCAGGTACTGCTGCTACAATTAGTCAGACAAATATACCCGCAGGACAAACATTAAATGTTCAAGGGAATATTTATCATGACGGCACTGGTGCATTGCGTCTACCTACAGGGACAACTGGTGAAAGACCAGGCAGTCCACAAGCAGGTTATATTCGTTGGAATACAACTACAAATTCAGTAGAAGTATATACTGGTAGTACATGGAAAGTATATTCTGCTGAGAATGGTAGTTCTTCATCTCCATTTACTACATTAGGAAATATTTCTACTGCTAATCCTACTCCTGGTTTCTACTTCTGTAACTTTGACGGTGGTGGAAATGAAGAGATGTACCTCTTCAAAGATAGTAATAATAAGTGGTGGGTTGGTGTAGCATCTATTACAGATACTACTAACCACGGTTCATATACTGGTGGTAGTGATAACTGGTATGGTAACTGGTCTAACACAACAACATTTGGATCAGGCACAGGATTTATGGGTGGTGACTTTAAGTCAAGGCACTATCATAACTGGTCAGTTAATGACGTATTGATAATGCAGGGATGGTCAACATCTGGTGATCCTTATTCATTATCAACTGAAGTTGCATATATTAATGGTGTTTTCACTAATAGAGGTGGAAACATGAAAGAGATGTTTGAAGACCATATAGGATTAGGTAACCACGGAAATATCGGTGGTACTCAACTGAGTGGTATGAATTTCTTGAAAGGAAGTGCAAGTAACTCAGACAATAGATATAGGGGTAGTAGTGCTGGTGAATTGAATCCCAACAACACATGGCACGTCTCTCCTGCAAACTGCGAAAACTATACTATGAGTATGATTAACGCTCTAGGTTGTGCATCTAATGGATGTAACGTTGAGCACCATTGTTGGGTTGGTAATACTGGTAATAACTATTCAAACCAAAACTTCCCAGAACCTAACTGGTCTGGTAGTTGGGGTATTAATAACCCTGGCAGTCAAAACTGGATGTATTGGTTGTTCTTCTACGGTCAAGGCGGATGAGCACTATTAAAGTTAACAATCTTACAGCACCATCAGATAACAATTTTGCTATCGAGATGGAGACTGGTGAGAATATGAGAGTTGCAGGTGGTATGACTAATACTCATTTGTCTAATTTCTCTATACCATCTGGCACTACATCAGAGAGACCAACATCTCCTGTTGCAGGTATGCTGAGGTTCAATACTCAAACACAATACTTAGAGGTATATACTGGTAGTTCATGGTCTGGACTATTCATGGCACAGTCTGGTGGTATGGATGGATCATCCGAAGCAAATGCACCTAACTCAGTGCAAGGATTATTTGATGCTGGTGTATCAGTAGATGGTAATTATTATTTGAATCTTGATGGTACTGCAAGAAAATACTTTGTACCATTACAGAGTCAACCATATTATATTGTTATGGCAAACTATGGTGGTGGAGCAAACGCATGGTTCTCCAATGCCTCAGCATTAAGTGGTAACCAGTTAAATGATATAGGAGATTCAACTCCTACGGGTAACTTCGCAAATAACGGGACATACGGATATTATAGAAATACTGGTGGTTCTGACTATAAGTATGCTACGGTTAGTCGAAGGGGAATATCTTATCGTTATGTAAAAATGAGGTTTAACCTATATAACTACTATTCAAATGATGGTGTTAATGGTAGAAACTTCCTAGGTATATCATCAGGTGTTGGTGATGGACTTACTGTCATGCGTAACAACGCAGGTGAAGGTGACGCACAGCATGTATTCACATATTATACTGCTATAAGTAATAATGATGGTAACAGTTGTCCATCAACTGCTGGTATGACACCTACAATGACTGCTGGTGGTAATAACCCTGGTGGATTTATGAGTAACCGATATAACTGCTTCTCTAGGAGTGGTAATAGTTACACAAGTGAATTTGTTAGAAACTTCACTACTATCGCAGGAGATAATAGTGGAGGCACAGGTCCAAACAGTTTAACAGGAGATTCTTGGTATACTGTTGATCTATTAAATAATAAGAGTCACGATATGCATATTGTTATTCATTCCGACCAAGACAGTGGAAATGAAGACACATATCTCAAGCGTGGTGTAGTGCTTGTCCGTCCTGCATAAATAATACGAAGGATAGAAGTTAAACATGTCACAGTTAAACGTTGATAAAATTGTATCCCTAGCAGGAGGTGGAGGTACCGCTCAGTTCCAGTTGGAATCATCAGGCAACTTTAACTTTGATTCAGGTACTTTTTATGTTGATGCCACCAACAATAGGGTAGGTATTAATGATGCTTCTCCAGAGTATTCATTAGATATCGAAGCAACTGACGCAGTTAAGATGCCAGTCGGCACAACTGCTCAAAGACCTGGTTCCGCAGTAGAGGGACTATTCAGATATAATAGTACCGATAGAACCTTTGAAGGTTATTCATATAACCAAGATACAGGTGCTACTGAGTGGGGACCAATCGCTGGAGCAGGAGGAAGTGCTTTACCTGACCAGTCAACTGACAGATATAGTGAAAATTATTCTGTTAAAGCACAATTAATGTCCGATGGTACTAACGCTTATTGGTCACATGAAAACGGTGCAAGTTCATGGGCAATGGCAAGAATCTGGACACACGGATATGTAGGTGGAGGATATAGAGGTGGTAGTCCTTGGAAGAATATTAACAGGACACAGCACTCTAACGACACAACAACAAACTTAGGTGATAAACTCGACAGATCTGGTGGATACATGTCTGGATCTTGGAGTGACATCAAGCATTGGTTCCATTCAATGGAAAACACATACAGAGGTTCATCTAACTATACCTCTGGTTTTAATATGGCAACTGAAAATGGTATATCACACCTTAACCAGTGGGATATGACTGTTAACAGAGGGTCAATGGGATCCTTTCAAGACCACGAATTTGCAGGTGGTAATTCATTCTTGCATTGTGGTGGTAACTCAAGGACTGACGTTTTCAACTTGAAGACTGAAACTATGAGGACATCTGGTTTTCCTAATGATTACCCTGATGGTGGTGATGACCCTACATGGGGTGGTCATGGACGTACTCATGGGTGGATTAAGAGGTCGGGTACCCGAAGAGGATTTGAGTGGAAGACCGAATCATATACCATGTGGAATCATGGACCTGGTGGTGATGGATGGAAGAAGATTCTTCCAACTATGCTAGGGCACATGTATGTTGGTACTGGAAACAACAACCAAAATGGTAACCAAAAGTGTGATGACCGTACTGGTATTCAGGTACATGGTCTTAACTTTGGTAACATGGGTGAAGAAAATTTCCAAATGGGTATGAGAAAAGGTTATTGTTTAGGTAACTACAATGGTAACCAGAATAACCAGACATTCAAAGTTAACTATATGAATGATGGTCATAACTATATGGGTAACACAACTGAACCCAAGGGACATTCTGGTATGTCCTCAGCACACTGTGCCTCTGCAAGTTCTGTAACTTCAGGTGCAGCATCTTATGACTATGGTACAAACATTCCTAATTACTAATGGCAGACACTAGAGACGTTATCGTATTTGATCTTGAAAGGTATCCTATACTGAATACCTGGGGGACTCGTTTGGATTCTATTATGGGTCTGTATTGGGGTCACATAGATACTGATAGGTGGGATAATTTACCACAAGGAGTTGGTTATGTAAGACTAACTGCTGCTGATGCTATTACAGCACAAACATATTGGGGTGAGGTAAGGGCAGAGAAGTCTGTTTATGGTACAGATTCTGAAGGATTATATACTGACAAGCATAAGGAGACCATAACTCAAGCAAATTTTGATAAGACTGAAGAAGTAATGAAGAAAATCATTACTCTTAAAGTACAAGGAATTTTCGAGAAAAGATATACAGTACTGAAGACCAACTATGGTGAGTTAGAACATGCCAGTTGGAAAGACCAATATGATGAAGCAACTGCGTATATCGCAAATAACTCTACTACAGTTAAATTAATTGATAGACTTGCTACTATTAGAGGGTTGACAACCGCAGCATTTGCTGCTAAAGTTGTTGATAAATATAATGATTGGCAAACAGATTTCTTTAATCTTGCCGTGAAAGAACAGGAATTAATCCAAGAGATTAAATCTTGCTCTGACATCAAATCACTCAATGTCTTCCTAGAAGATAAGTTTGGTATTGAGATGTCATTAGAACAAGCACTTGATTACAGTAGGGCAACCAAAAATGAGTCAACAAACGTCATTACAAGAAATTCCGAAGTCACCTGGGGATTACAATTCTGATAATTATGATGTAAACGAAGTTATAAAGGCGTTAGATGAAATTTCGCCTTGGGAAAATTGTGACGAGTTTACGAAAGATATAATGGAGTGGTCAGACCACCAATTTTTTGAGCAGTCTGAATTCCAAAATAAGCATTTTGTGATTAATTCACATGTAACTCCTTATCGCCAAATGCAACAGGCAGCGATGGAAATACAGGTGAGATATAATTCACTACAGAAAATATCAATATCATTTAAGAGATGCCTCAATGATATTGCTAGGGTAACACATGAAATGGAGCAAGAAGAGGATCCATTTTACAAGCAAGATAAGATTTATGAGTTGCAACTACTACAGGTAGATAAGAATGTATGGACTAATAAGATTAATCAGTCTAAGCAAGAGATAGAAAGTTTCGTTAGTATTATTAAGAGTAAATTTGGTAACCCTAGTGATATAAAGGGATTACTGGAAGATAAAGAATTAAAGGAAAGAGAAGAGCAGAAGTATTGGATTGCTAGGATGGCAAGACAGTCTGCTACTGATCTCATGACTACTGGTAGAATACAAGCAGGTAATATTGAAGCACTACTTCAAATGTCACCAGAGGATCAAGCAGCAGTTGTTGATCTTTCTCTGACATATTCTACTGCTGTAAATAGATCCATAGGTGGGATTAAGGAAGCAGCAGAAGCGAGAGTCGATAAAATGATGGCAGGTAAACCACCTCAACTATTTGATACATCTGGAGTTTTAACTGATTATGCAACCCAAAATATCGCAGACAGGGCACTTCAGTCTGCCGATCAATCCGAAGGTGGATCCAACGTTTCTGGACGAATCACTGATTCCGTTTCTAAAAAAACATCAACACCTAGTAACTGATTTATATTTTACCTGTCGGATGCCACCCTTTATGCAGGATGCAATGGGTGACACATTTCGCAATGAGAAAGATGCTAAGAAGGTTGCAGGTAACGCATTTTATGTAAGAGAGAAGACAGGCATACCATTGTCTGCTACGTTTAATAATATATGGGTACGACCTGATGAAAGGAATTTAGATATATGGATTGAAAACTTTAAACCATTGTATGATATTGGTATCAATATAGTTACCTTACCTCATACATCATGGGTTGCTACAGGTAGAATACAGAGAGCATTTCCAGACATTTATATAAAGAATACGATTCTCAGGGAGGTAACTAAACCCAATGAGATTGTATCCTTAGCATCTATGGGTTTCAATTATATCAATCTTGATAGAGATATAATGAGAGACCAGGAAGCATTGGTTCGTATTAAGCAAGCAAAAGAATATTGTGTAAAGAAAGGTAATCCTATCAAGTTATCATTGCTAGTCAATGAACACTGTTGGGGTGGTTGTCCTATCATGCCAGAGCATTATCAATATAATAGTACAAGAGAAGGGACTGAACCTCAATACTTTAACAGTGAGATAAGCAGAATATCATGCTCACGTTGGGATGCTTATGACCCTGCATTTGAACTAAAGCAAGCAAACTTACCACCTTGGAGAGAGGATTGGGAGGAGTTGCTAGATGTTATTGATGTGTTCAAACTACACGGTAGAGAGAACTTCATGCGAATGAAGGAGTCTATGGATATAATTGAGAGGTGGGATAATGGTGACAGTATATTATATCCAGAGTATGTTAAATATATGGAGGATATTGATATAAAGGATTCTCCTATTAATGTCTGGAGACAGAAGATAAAGACATGCAAGTTTGACTGTTGGGATTGCAACTATTGCGAGTCTGTGGTAGAATCACATTTAAGGAGGCAGAATAGAAAAATGGATCCATTTGTAGATAAAGCAATTCGTGCTATTGATGCTGCTGTTGATGGCAAATCTAATTTTAAACCTGAAGGTTATGATGTCATTGGGTTATCATCAACTAAGGTAAGGCATTTACTTAATAATCTATGTGATGCTGGCACAGTATATGCTGATGTTGGTTGTTATATGGGTAGCACATTATTTGCTGCACTAATGGGTAACCAGGCAGTCAAAGCGTATGCTATTGATGATTTTGGTGAAGGTGAGATAAGACCAAGACGAGAAGATATAAGAAGTAAGTATGAAGTTGAGGATCCATTTAAACAATTCATTGAGAATGGTAAGAAATGGTTTAATCAGTATTGTTCTATTGGTGTCAGTGATAAGAGTCTATTAGATGTAGAGTTTAACTTAGAATATAGACCATCAGTTATATTCTATGATGCAGACAATAAGAAGAAACCTATGCTTGCTAACTTAGAGCATTTACACAAGGCAGCAGAGCACACATATATTCTAGTAGTTGATGATGCTAACTTTGATGGTGTTGTTGATACAACTAAAGAATTTTGTAAGGATAAAGAGGTACGATTTGAGAGGATTATACTAACTGAAACTATAGAAGATGAGAATGATTGGTGGAATGGTGTGTATATAGTCGTGATACATAAACCTGAATTGTTTGTACCTAAAGGATCTAATGACGTTACCATTAAAGATAGAAAAGGACTTTCTTCCTAGAGATGAATTTGACCTGATGGTCGCAAAAATGGTTGATACTATCCCTTGGTGGATGGGTAAGATTCATTATGATACACCAGATAATATCCACCGTAACATGCAAATGGTGCATTATTTCTATGAGCATCATACACCCAATAAGCAGACGGTAGAGTTAATCTATCCAATATTGCAGAAACTACAACCTTGTGCTATAATCAAAATCAAAGCAAACCTAGTCATGGCAACAGATACCATTGTTGAGCATGGACTACATAGGGATGTAGAGGATGCAGAGCATCTATCAGACTTAAAGACTTCCATCTTATACTTAAATGATAATGATGGTTATACTATGTTTGAAGATGGCACTAAAGTCCAGTCAGTTGCTAATACTATGGTTACATTTCCCAATGATATTAGACACACTGGTTCTACATGCACCAACTCTAACTGTCGTCTAGTATTGAATTTTAATTATGTTTGACATTGCAGAAGCAATATTAAAGAAAGAACTCTATATGGGTTATATCTTTGGTATTATGATATTAGGAGGATTCATCCGAGAATATCATGTGCTGGATGATGTTTATTCATTAGCAAAACGATATGTAAAAGATAATCGAGTGATGATTATCATTACATCTATATTTGGTGGAGTCCTACCTATACCTGGTAGAGTAGCACTATCAGCACCATTATTGGATGCTATAGCACCACCTGATAAGAAGAAACGTAGTCAGTTTGGTATTATTGATTACCTATCAACACACCATTATTATTGGTGGTCACCATTAGAGAAGACAATTATATTACCTATGGCAGCATTGGGTATAACTTATGGACAAATGTTGTCATATACATTCATACCATTGTGTATCTGTTTATTATATACATGGTGGTATATATTTTCTAAGGTAGATCCTAGAAGTGTTGTACCTGACATGAGTAATATTAGAGAGTTTGATTGGCAACGAGCATTAAGAGGTTGGGCACCATTTATAGCAACGTTATGGTTATTATTAACTGTTGGTAAAGGTGGAGCAATATTCTTCTTCCCTTGGTTTGCTGCTATGGCATGTTATTATAGTATTCTATGTAAGGATTGGAATTGGGGTAAGTATTTGGATGGTAAGTTTGCAGTCATAGCAACGGTTGTGCTTGCATTGGGTGGTGTTGTTGGTATGATTAAAGGTCCAGTGATGGAATATCTTAAGAGTGCTGACCCTACTATGATTATACCTGTTAGTATTGTTGCAGCAGTAGCAGCATTTATTATGGGTAGCAGTGGTAAGTATGCTGGTATGACTTCAGCATTAGTATTAATCTTTGGACCACAGTATATGGTATGGTTTCTAACTACTGAATACTCAGGTTATCTATTATCACCAGCACATAAGTGTTTGATGATTGGTCAACAGTATTTTGGCACACCTATCAGGAAATACTATAAAGTTGTAGGTGGATTGTGCGGTTGGTTAATAGCGTATGGTTTTCTAACTTTGGTTATATAAATACATTTAACAAGTAATAAAGTAAATTCATGTCAACTTTAAGTGTAGGAACTGCATCAGTTGCGACTTCACTTGTGGCAGCAACGAATACCTATCCAACGGTACAGGGGAGTTCGGGGCAAGTTTTGACCACAAATGGTTCAGGGACGCTATCCTGGGCAGACCAGTCAGCAGCAGGTGGCGGTGTAGAAGGATTCACTAACTCAGGCACATCTTTAAATGGTGGTGTTGATATGGATCTAAAAACAATGATGATATATCATTATACTGCTAACTCTGGTGGCACATGGCAACCAAACTTTAGAGGAGATGGTAGCACTTCATTAAATAATTATCTTTCTAATAATGAAACGATTACTTGCGTAATGTTTGTACCATGTAATAACAATGGACGTTACCCAAGTCAGCATAAAGTTGATGGTAGTGTTATAACTCCTAAGTGGATTGGTGGATTTGGAGCACCAACTGGAGGTCATAGTGGTGCTATTGACATCTATACATATACAATATTGAAGACAGGTAGTGGTGCATTTTCAATATATGCTAACCAAAACTTCTATACTTAAGAGGATATAGATTATGCCAGGTACAGTTAATGCCTCAGCAGGTAATGGTGCAGCAGAATGGACACCAGGTCGTGCTAATTATGATGGTTGGAATAACAATCGGACTAGAGCACCTTGGGAAAGGTCTCGTATCATCACGCATGGATATGTTGCTGGTGGATATAAGAATGCTAATCCTTGGTATAATGTTAATCGTACAGTCCATAGTAATGACACCTCAACAAACTTAGGTGACATAATGAACTATGCAGCATCATATTGTGATGGTGCTAATAGTGATAGAGCAATGTACATTTATGGTGGTGATAATAGTTTCTCTGGTAATACGTCAAGAGTTTGGAAGATGAATTTAAGTAATGCTTCTTCTCAAGGCATGACAAACTCAATGAACGTTAGCAGGAATGATATGTCCTGTATGACAGACTATCATCATGCAGGTGCAAAGATATACATTACTGGTGGAGGTAATAGTACTACTGACCGCACCAATATGCAGAATGATACTAATAACACAGTATCAGGTAGTGGACAAGGTGGAGACTATAGTGCAGGAGCACAAGGTAGATTAAGAGGATGGAGTAAGACTGGAGGTACAGCACAATATCTTACATGGTCTACAGAAACATGGTCAGGTTGGTCAGGGTCACCAGGTACAGATGGATGGGGTAAAGCATGTAGTAGTTACTTAAATTACATGTATTGGAAGAATGGAGGTAATTGTACAACAGATATTAGAAGAGTTAATGATTTCACTGGAGCAAACATGAACGCATTCAATGTGCAAAACTCTGGTGAAGAGAATTTTCAAATGGGTAACTATAAAGGTTATTGTCTAGGACATTATAATGGATCCCAGAATAATAACTCTTATAAATGGAATTATCTAACAGATAGTTATGCTGACGGAGGTGGTAACATGCAACCTAAAGGACATGATGGCATGTCCAGTGCTGGCAACGCATCTGCCTACACATTTAATAACCTTAGTTACGGAATCACACCACCAGCGTATTAATTATGGATGAATCAATCGCAAAGTATTTTATCGCAGACATTGATGACTTGCCAATGGCAGTCAGGTCTGATGGTAATGTTAAGTTCAATCATAGTACTATCAAGTACTCAGTCTTAGGTGTTACTCAAGAGATATGGGATGCACATTTGAAAGATGCTGGATATACTGAAGTGACTGCTGATGAAGCAATCATAGGGTCACAACATTGGGGAAAGGTAGGGGCACAGATTAGTGACTATCAAGTAGAAGTTGGTACTGGATTAATATTAAAGAGTAAAGTTGATATTATTGAAGAAAATCGTGCTTATGGTGTCATTTTAATGAAAAAGGTAGCAACAGAACTTGTCAAGTATGGTATTACACAGAAGGGTAATTCTGATGCTACATATAATACTGCTCTATTGACATCTATTGATAATTGCACTACAATGGCAAGTATCAATACAATCTGGGAAGATTACCTAGGTGGGCAGTTGCCAAAAGAACAAGCACAAAGTGAGAATTTATATGAATCAGATGGAGTCACCAGAAAATACAATGCAGGAAGAGTTAAACCCGACTTTATTCCAGGACTTTGATGAGTTTGACCACTATCTAATTGATAGAGCAAATACACATCCATTCCCTCAAACGAGGTATCAATGTAATCATTTTGTAACTGATTCTCATCCTACTGACTATCGTGCAGTTAGACAGACTCTACTAGAGTTAGCAACACGAAAGCACAGTAATAAGAAGATTCAAATCAATATGAAGAAGGCATATATTGAGATAGCACGGAAGCAGAAACAAATAGAAGAAACAACGGATCCATTTGATGCACAAATGTTGGAGGTTGAGATAGAAGATCTACAACTAGATATTGAACAATATGAGAAGAAGATACAGCAATGTAATCTTGAGTTAAGATATTATCTTGATTCAATTAAAGAGAAGTGTACAACACCAGAAGATACTGATAAGTATTTTGCTGATGATGATGTAGAAGAAAGAAAGTATTGGATAGCAAGGATGGCAAAACAATCTGCTACTGATATGATAGGATATGGTACAATATCTGCTGGTCAGATTGATAGTTTATTGATGATGCCTAAAGAGGATCAAGAAGCATCATTAAATCTATCAATGAGATATGCTGGTGCTATTAATAAGGGCATCAATGAGTTAAGACTACAGGCAGAAGCAGATGTTAAGTACTTTGATAAAACTACTAATGTGACTAAGATGTTAGAAGATGGTGCAGACAAAGTTTAGATCTTTCTATTCTGGCATGTGGCAAAAGATATTTTCATTACCTATTAATCCTAAGTTAGATCCTAACTTCATTAAAGGTAATTTTCTACAGTTTCTATTAAGAAACAATGATTGGATATATGATTTATATTTCACTTGTAGGATGCCACCATTCACTCAGGATGCAATGGGTGATGTATTCTTTACTCAAGACATGGAGTTCCAGGTTATTGAGATGGCATTATGGTTATCTGAAATAACAAAGATACCATTATCAGCAACATTTAATAACATATATGTAAGACCAGACCAGAAAGGTTTGGATATGTTTTTAGCAAACTTTAGAGAATTATATGATGTGGGTGTAAGAATAGTTACCTTACCTCATACTTCATGGGTATTAACTGGACAGATACAAAAAGAATATCCAGAATTGTATATTAAGAATACTATTCTAAGAGAAGTTACTAGACCTAATGAGATAGTTGAACTAGCAAGAGCAGGATTTCATTATATCAATCTCGATAGAGATTTGATGAGAGATAGAGATAGACTGATAGAAATAAAGGAAGCAAAAGAATATTGTGCAGAGCAAGGTTATCCAGTTAAGTTATCAATATTAGTCAACGAAGGTTGTTGGGGTAATTGTCCTATAATGCCTGAACATTATCATTATAATAATACTAGAAATGGTGATGATCCTCAATACTTTAACGATACAATTAGTAGAGTTAGTTGTAGTAAATGGGATGCAATCAATGGTGGATTAGCAGCACTCAAAGCAGCGAATCTACCGCCTTGGAAGAGTGATTGGGAGGAGTTTTTAGAGTTGGGTATAGATGTGTTTAAACTGCATGGTAGAGAGTCAGCAACGAGACTCCAGGAATCTATGGATATTATTGATAGGTGGGTATTAGATAAGAAATTATTATTTCCTCAGTTTAAAGAATATATTGATGATACTGATATTAAAGAAAGACCTATTGATGTATGGCGAGAGAAGATAAAGACCTGTAAGTTTAATTGTTGGAAGTGTAGTTATTGTGATAAAGTATATGATACTGCTAAGAATAATAAAGTTAATCCTAAAATCAATAAGATAATTGAGGCAATAGACAAAGCAGAGTTAGGTGAAAGTAATTACACTGGAGTGTGCATTGAGTCATTAACATCAGAGACTACCAAACATTTCCTCAATAATATATGTTCTATTGAAGGTACAAAGTATCTTGAGTTAGGTGTATATGGTGGTGGTACATTCTATTCAGCATTACAAAATAACAACGTTAAAGGTTATGCTGTTGATGATTTTAAAAAGAGATACTTAGCACCAGAGAGAGATGACATTAAGTTTACACCATTTAATAACCCTAAAGTTGCATTTCTAACACCACCATGGTACCCAGATAAGAGATATGACTTTGAATTAATTGAAGGTAATATTGTAGATATAGAAATACCTGAGAAATGTAATGTTATATTCTATGATGCAGACCATGACCCAGTTGAACAATATAAGAATCTACAACACATTTGGCAGTATTGTGATGATGAGTTTATATTATTAGTTGATGATGCAAATATGCCTGGAGTTATTGATAGTGTTGATGATGTAATTAGAAGTAATAATCCTACAGTATTATTTGAGAGAAAGATATTAACATCTATTCCTGAAGATTTAAACTCTTGGTGGAATGGTATCTATATTTTATTAATAAAGAAATGAAACATCTAAAAGGATTTAATTTCCCTGCTGATAACTTTAGACATGGTATAGATGAACCTCATGTCTTTGATAATTTCTTAGAAGATAAGAAGTTTCTTCCTATATTTGATGCAATGAAAGCACCAGCATTTCCTTGGAGGATGTCAAAGATATTAGATGATAGTGAAGATAATTATCTAACTAATATTCAATTTGCTCACATGTTCTATGACCATTATTCACCAGAGGATGAAACTATAAATTTATTGTTTCCAATATTAGAGGCAATAGATCCTATATCAATTCTTAAGATTAAGGCAAATGTTTTAACTAAGACTGATACAATACATGAGCATGGTCTACATAATGATATAGAGAACAGATTGGAATGTCCTTTTATTAAGACAGCAATCTTATACATGAATACATGTAACGGATACACTAAGTTCTCCAATGGTGAACAAGTTGATAGCGTCCAAAATAGATTCGTGGTATTTCCTAACTCAATGGAGCATACTGGTAGTACCACTACAAATTCACCCTTTAGGATGGTTATTAACATTAACTACATATAATTACAGTTTTCATACTGTCACATGGGTTGCACAATCCTTGACAATTATGTTATACTACTCCAGTAAACGGTTATAAAACCAATGCCTAAATTTCGATTTGAATGTATAGATGACGATAATGTTATCACTACTAAAACATTTGATACCGCATATTTACAAGAGTGTGTAGAGAATACACAAGATTTCCTACATGGTTGTGGTTTTGTATTTGATGAGTTATCATATACAAAAGCAAACAATGAAGAAGATGGAGAATCATCAATCGAACAATTAGATCGAGAGGGTGATAGAATTCTTCTTAATGAATTGGTTAAACCGAATAAGTCCACCATCACAGGATGGACGGCAACTGATTAAACAGTTGCATATATAATGAAAGTTGTTTCAATTCGCAAAAACTTAAAATGGGTAAGACTTTTAGACGAGGTGGTGCCGAGCGAGGATATTATTCTCCAGGTAAATCACTAAGGGATAAAAGACAAAGTTCAAAAGGTACAAATCGCTCTTATGACTCCTATGACGAATATTCCACAAAGAGACAATCAGGTAGTAAAGGTCATCAAACGAAAACCAAAAACTACGAGGGTTGAAACAACTGAGCAATTTATTAAAAGGTTATCTGAAGGTGATGATGATTATCTTGACCAATCTTTTGATGATTCATCATCATTCCCACCTGATATAGATTACACAACTCAATCTTAATGAAGGATCAAAATACAATCGAGGACACTGAAGATTACAATCAAAAGTGGAACCGAGGATTAGATTTGTACATCGAAAGTGTACACAAACCAGACAATGCTCTTCGTGCATGTGCTCATAATCAGAAATGTTATAATGAGTTGATGGATGTACGAGAGCATGTTTTAAAATACCTCAAAACAATTAGAAGGAGATGAATTCCACTCACGCTATTGATTTACCCGCTTGTTTATATCTTCAAGATGAAGAAAAACAAGTGTTGAAAGATGCCTTGCTCTGTTATATTAAAGAGTTAGAAGTAAAGGCGAAAAAAGACAAGATTCTATCTGTAGAGGCATACCAACAGGTCATGCAGCAACTAACTAAAATCATTAAAAAAACAGGTTTATCAGATGATTGAAGTATTTTCTCCTAAGTGGTACTATATCAGTAAATTAGAGGAGGATAATCAAACTAAAGTCACTGAATTATTCAAAGACTTTATTGATAATGATGATAATTTTGCACAACCACCTCAGTGGAATTGTAATATTAAATGTTCTTATCAACATGCAAATAATTCTAAAGCACCTTGGGATTCATGGTTAGAAATTGTTAGACCAGAGTTTGATAAATTCATTGATGAAGTTGGTGCTCTTCAAGATATAGAAATCCTACCGCAAGAGGCATGGGTTAATAAGTATAAACCAGGAGATTCACAAGAGTTACATAATCATTGTACTCCTAATACTAACATCA
>PVBE012725734.1_pt1 | contig 18991 bp, 19 predicted proteins | sample 1631181 | NCBI WGS metagenome assembly PVBE01 (sample SAMN08397723, study PRJNA350692) | Marine metagenome, whole genome shotgun sequencing project. | isolation source: water | place: Pacific Ocean | collected 2012-04 | reverse complement strand
TTTGATCACGCCTTATTCTGACCGATACCAGATTCGATTATCATTCTAGTCGGGGCACGGTATTCAATCCAATCCTGTTCAAAGAGTTTTTTCAGATATTCTTCATCTTGGGCGGTTGGCAAGAATCCACCTTGGTAATTCTCCAATTCGGAATCGCTCCCTTCAAATCTTTCACCTTCACCGGTGAATCTCTCTCCAATCCATGCTGGGTCAAAACCTACCTTATGTTGCCACTCGCCGAAGTTGTCGACCCACTCGTCGAAGGTCGTCGGTAACTCGCTCATATACCTGCGAGAGGCTCATCATCCTTGAAGAATTGTCTCAAACGCCCTTGAAGTCAGCCACTCGCTTTTCGACGTATGCAGCAATTCCTTCTTTGGCATCGCTGCTGTTGAAGAGTGCCGCCTGCAGTTCACGCTCCAGAGCCAGATGGTACTCAAATGGAATCTCAGGGCCGGTCTGGCAACTTCGCTTGATGTTTCCAACTGCTTTGGTCGCCTTGTTGGGCAGAGTGAATTGACTGCACCAATCCAGACAGTCTCGACGGAAATCATCAGCACTTCCTTCGAAGATATGATTGATGAGGTTCAAGTTCTCACCATCCTCGAATGAAATCAGTTGTCCAGTGACCATGAGTTCCATCGCCTTTGATTTACCGATGAGTCTGGTCAAGCGTGCAGTTCCACCAGTTCCTGCTAGAACTCCGAGATTTATCTCAGGCAGGCCAATCTTGCCGGCGTTCTTTCTGGCGATGCGGATATCTGCTGCCATTGCAATCTCCAATCCGCCGCCGACCGCGTGTCCATTGAGGGCTGCAATCACGAGTTTGGAAGTCTGTTCCAGACGAGATAGAGTCTCGTTAGCGTGAAGGCAGAAATTGTACTTGAATCCAGGGGTGACACTGTTGAGCATCTGAATAGATGCCCCAGCTGAAAAGAATTTGGAACCATTTCCAGTAAGCATAATCACGGTCACATCATCATCGAAACGCGCTTTTATCACAGCAGTGTCGATATCTCGCATCATTTCATGGGTGTAGGTGTTGGGGCCTTGGCCGTCGCCCTGTAGTGGGGCGCCTGCAGAATCAGACGCAAGTTCGATGACTGCGATACCATTCTCAGTCACACCATAGTTCACCAGATTGTTTGGCATTGGCTCAAGGGAGAGTCCGTACAGGTCGCTCATGGCCCGCCGACCACAGTTCCATTCATCAATGAATCGTCGCGCTTGGGCAAGTCCTTTGGACCCGCCCCCTTCGGCAGTAAGCATGGCGATTAGTGCTAATGCGTTGAAGCGCGGCTATGGTAAGATTCGAGTTTTGGAAGACCTCGACATGTCGGTTGAACCGGGCATGATTTACGGCTTGCTTGGTCCTTCTGGGTGCGGCAAAACAACATTGCTCAACGTCATTCTTGGATTTCTCATTCCTGAGTCCGGTGAAGTGGTGGTTTTAGGTAATTCACCGGGAACGCCTGCATCGAAGGTCCCTGGTTCAGCAGTAGGCTATTCTCCACAGGAGTTGGCACTATATCTGGATCTTACGATACATGAGACCTTGTTGTTCCACGGGCGTTTACACGGAATGTCAAATGAGGAGATAATGAAACGAGAGGAGTGGTTGGTCGACTTCCTTGATCTGCCAGAACCTGAAAGACAAGTGGGCAAGTTGTCAGGAGGACAGAAGCGCAGAGTTTCGCTTTCAGTGGCACTTCTTCACGAACCAGAATTATTGCTTCTCGACGAGCCAACTGTCGGTGTTGACCCAGAATTGCGAGCACGGATATGGGAACATCTGAAGACAATCGCTGCTGATGGCACGACAATTGTTCTGACAACTCACTACATCGATGAGGCGAGTAAGGCAGACAGGGTTGGTATGATGCGAGATGGTCGTCTCTTGGCTGAAGCAGCGCCCAAGGATCTGATGGATAAGCATCAAACCACATCTTTGGAAGAAGTCTTTCTATCACTGTGTATGCGGGAGGTGAGGGCATGAATTGGGGCCGCGTCAAGGCCATAGCGTCGCGAAAATTCTCTTCTATTCGTAGAGATAAAAGGATGTTTGCTTTCATAGTCATTATGCCGGCGATACAGATACTGTTGTTTGGCTTCGCAATAGGAGCCAGCCCGACAGACCTTGAGGTCATCACCGTCGGCGAGCATCCGGTCATCGATAAATTAGCAGATTCTGAAAACCTGCTCATCTCTGAATCAAACGACCTTGATGATGCACGAGCCAAGGTCGAAGCGGGCGAGGCATGGGCAGTCATTGAGGCCGAAAATAACTCATTGATTGTACATCTAGATGCTTCAAATCAACAGATTATGCAGACCATCATGGGTGAAATCAGATCGGCGCTTGAAGAAACAGCACCAGCCTTACCTCTGGAGATGGCAGAACCTATCCACGGCGAGGAGAATCCTGAATTCATCGACTTCCTTGCTCCTGGAATCATGGTTCTGGTCTGTTTCATGTTCTCGGTAATATTGACGACAATGGCTTTCGTAGGTGAGCGAAACGATGGCACTCTAGATCGATTGTTTGCTGCAGGGGTCAGGCCTTCTGAGGTACTTTTGGGCCATCTTGGTGCATTTTCTATTATCTTGGTTGGGCAGGTAAGCGTTGTCATCGCTATCGCTGTGGGTGTTTTCGACATTCCTATGGAGGGTTCACTTATTCTGTTGTTTGCACTGGGATTATTGCTCGGTTGGGCTGCAATGTGCTTGGGGCTCTTCCTTTCCACCAAGGCAAAGAGTGAATTTCAGGCCATGCAGTTGGTGATGCCGATATTGTTCCCAGTTTTGTTATTGTCTGGAATACTTTGGCCGGTCGAGGCTCTCCCTATCATCCTCAGAGAAATTAGTATGGTATTACCGACAACATGGGCATCCGAGGCCTTCCGGTCGATCATGATGAGAGGTTGGGGGCTTTCTTCGCCAGTGATATGGCAAGCCTTCCTTGTCGTCTTTGTATTCGGGATATTGATGCTGGTAGCAGCGACGAAGTCGCTCAAGGTTCGGTCATGAATCACTCTTCTTCTGGAATCGAAGAATTGTCGGAATCTTCAGAGAAACTGGTTCCACCGCCTGATCTTCGGACCCGTTCCCAGCGCTTCCCTATTGCGATGGCATCTGGACTCGGATCCCATCGGTCTCGTTTCAAATCCTTCCTGAAAGGCATGCGTCTGATTTTCCGCCCATCCTTTGTTGTTTCACGCTTCAACATCAATTTACCAAATGAAGAATACACCAAATTTCGCCAGATGCTACCTCTGAATATCCGCTCGATGAATGGCAGGCCATCTCCGCGTTTCTTCTGGTCCTTCATCCACATTCTAGCAATGCGCTTGAAACTGCGGTCTCCAATTCTATTCATCAAGAAACGATTTGCCACCGATGTCTTGACGAACGGTAAGAGTTGTTTTCTCACCGCCTTGTCATAATCTTCTCCTCCAAGAATATCTTGAGCGGCGAGCACGCCACTGGTGACTGCATATCGCATTCCGAAACCCCACATGAAGTCCTGTAACCCTCCGGCTTCTCCAACGTAGTATCTGCCACTCTCTTTGTAGCGATCATTGATGGTGAAATCTCCTTTTCCGCCAACTCGCTTGATAGGTTCAATATCCAGTTCGGGGTAGTGCCTCTCGTACCATGCGATTGTCTCATTGAGGAAGCGTTCGCTCTTGCTTTGCTTTCTCCACAGGCAGGTGCAGATGAGCCCGATTCCATCTATGACTATCAGGTATGCATATGCGCCGGGAGCGAGTTTGTCGTTGAGATGAAATGAAACGTGATTCGGAAAACTTGTCTTGAATACTTCTCCATAGGCTACTGCTGATGTCCCCTTTGGTCCAGTGGCGATGATCGTACAATCCTCTGGCTTGACTCTGGAGTTGTAATGGATGTTGACCCCTGCTTCCAAGGCCTGGCGTTTCAATCCCTGATCTATGGTATGTGGAGCAGTGCCTCTCTCCACTACTCTGAATGCCACCTTTGGTCCCCACGCTGTACTGATTTCATCATCGGGATGAATGACATCGATTTCATGGAAAGGCGTTGATTTGAATTCATCAGGGTTTATTCCCCAGTCTCTCAATTCATCGATGAAGTCTCTGTTACTGCTCCAGTTTTCAAGCCCTTGGAAATCACCATCAAAACGGGCCCCAGAGTCTTTTCGAATATCGTGGACATGAACCTCCTTCCCCGCCTTTGCAAGGATTATTGATGCAGCAAGCCCAGATAATCCAGCCCCCATTACGTGGATTGGCCCTGATGTGGAGGTGCTCATCAGTGCGGCCTGTGCGGATGTGGTTTCAAGTATTCGTTACAAAAGGTGGATGTATTGCAACCGTTTACGAGTACCATGGAGAAGCGGGTCGTAGTCAAAGTGGTCGAGGGTGAACTCGATGCTGAAGACCTTCAGAATCATCTCATCGTTGATGGATGCGGGGCAGTGGTTTCCTTCCTTGGGATAGTCAGGGAAGTCGATGATGGAGAACAGGTTCTTCGACTAGAATTTGATGCTTGGAAGGAAAGATTGGAGCCTGTTCTCAGGCAATTAGCCGAGGAGTCCATTCGAATCCATGGCGTTTCATCCATCGTACTCGCACACAGGGTTGGTGTAGTAGGCCCACAACAGCCTATCGTTTCGATTCACGTAGCATCACCACACCGTAAGGAGGCTTTTGTATCGTGTTCTTGGCTCATCGATGAACTCAAGGCTCAAGCCCCCTTGTGGAAGAAAGAAGTCAAGGCAAGTGGGCCGGTATGGAAGGCAGGGTTGGGGTGAGTAGATGACCGAAGGAATCATCGATGTCTCCGACAAACCGGATCTTCCCAGACAAGCCAAGGCTAGTGGTCTTCTACATTTGAGGGATGAAACAGTGGCTGCGATCCAAAGTGGTCCCCTGAAGAAAGGAGATGTGCTTGAAGCATCGACCATTGCAGCTATTCAAGCGGTCAAGGATACTCCAAGAATAGTTCCCCATTGTCATCCCATCCCGATAGAGGGATGCTGGGTGGAATGGGATTGGGAGGATTCAGTTCTTCGATGTACAGTGACGGTCAAGGCGAAATATCGTACAGGTGTTGAGATGGAGGCTCTGACTGGTGTCAGCGTAGGCCTACTCTGTGCTTGGGACATGGTCAAGTCGATGGAGAAGGATGATGCTTGTCAGTACCCTCATGCGCGGATTTCGGATATCGTCGTGCTTGAGAAACTCAAGGGATAGTTCCGCAATGCTTGACACCCATCGCCACTTCGGAAGGTCATGACAAGAGTCGCCGACTTGGTTGACCACTTCCGTTTGGCTTGTGAGAATGCGGCTATTGCCAGTGATGTTTGGAGGGGCAAAGGGGATGGAAAAGCAGCAGATGGTGCAGCTGTTGAAGCAATGCGTGCCACTTTTGATCAAGTCCCCTTCGACGGCCGCGTTGCGATAGGCGAAGGAGAGAGAGACGAGGCCCCAATGTTGTGGATAGGAGAACCACTCGGAAACATGCAAGGCCATCCTGATGCACTGAAGGTTGATATTGCTGTAGACCCCTTGGAGTGTACCAATAATTGTGCAAGTAACAGTCCTAATTCTATTGCAGTTCTCGCAGCAGCACCAAGAGGTGACCTTCTACATGCCCCAGATTGTTACATGGATAAGATAGCAGCGGGTGCTGACCTTGCAGGTGAAATCAGTCTTGATGCTGAGGTTGCTTGGAATCTTGAGCAGGTTTCATCCGTACTTGACAAGCCGATGAGCGAGGTCAGAGTAGTTGCTCTTGACCGTGAACGCCATGCACAATTGTTCTCAGAGGTTAAGGATGCGGGGGCACAATTGCATCTGATGGGTGATGGTGACATCTCTGCTGCAATTTGGGCTGCTGAACCAAGTGGGCCCTATGACCTCTTGTTAGGTATCGGTGCTGCACCTGAAGGAGTCATCACTGCCGCTGCTTTACGCGGATTAGGGGGAGTTTTCGAGGGGCGTCTCAAGTATCGAAGCGAAGAGGAGAGAGAGCGCGCAAGCAACATGATCAAGGGAGACTTGGACAGATTGTGGCGAGCCGAAGAGTTGTGCCGTTCCAGCGATTCGGTATTCGTTGCCACAGGGGTCTGTCCAGGGTATCTTCCTGGCGTCGAACATGTTGATAGCGGAATCAAGACCACTTCTCAAGTCATCAATGTGGAAAGTGGAATTTCTGAGCGCATTGAAACTGTACATCGTTGATTCAAGTCTTGATAACGCCAGTTCTTCCGCAAGTTCGGATATTGTGCCCGACTCGGCCACATCCATTGCAACGCCTCTTTCCATCCTTTGGCCGACGTTTTGTGGAAGTTTTATCTGGATTAAGACGTGGACATGTTCTGATATTGTGTCCTACTCTCCGACACTCATTGCAAACCTTTCTGCCATCCTTACGGGGTCGTTTTCTTCTCGGGCCCTTCGGCTTCAATTTTGGACAAGTTCGAGAATTGTGATTCCGCCGATTACAATGGCTACAGCGCCGCACACCATCCTTTCTTTTCTTGGGTGGTCTTTCAGGATGTAGTTGGGGGCAGGTCCTGTTATTGTGCCCATGTCGGCCACAAACAGAACATCTTCGGCTTCCTAAGTTCTTCAATCTAGTTTGTCTGACCTTGGCTTTATGGGGATTTATCTTGGCACATGTTCTGCGATTATGGCCTTTGATGCCGCATTCAGAACAAATGTAGAAAAATACCGGCTCCCGCATCAGCATCACCCTGAGCAGAATCCATATTTTTCATTGACGGTAATCGAAAATCATGCCAGGATATTGTCACCATCACTGCGATTCATTCAAGGTTGAAGTGCTTGTGCCAAGGTCGCTGATGACCATGGATATTGCCCCTCCTGCGGATGTACCAGATGAGATGGTTGAGACTTGGCTTGCCAATATGGCTGCCGCTACATGTGGGACAGGTAAGATGAATCTATTCGCATGTGACCAGAAGATTGAGCATCTGAATGATGATTTCTATGATGGCGGAGTCAAGATTCCTTCAACATCCAACTGCCCATCACACCTGTTCGAAATTGGTGCACGTGCGCACGCTGAGGGGACCATTGGGGTTTTAGCGGGGCAATTGGGTTTAATCTCAAAGTATGCAATGGATGACCCCGAGGTACCTTATCTAGTGAAATTGAACAGCAAGAGCCACATGGTAAAGACCTCGCAACGTGATCCAATCAGCATGGCAATGTGGGATATCGATGATGTTTTCACACTTATCAATAACGGAATCAATGTGGTCGGTATTGGGTATACAATTTACCTCGGCAGTGAATATGAACACGATATGCTGACTGAAGCAGCAACCATGATTCGTCAAGCTCACGAAAATGGGCTGATATCAGTCACTTGGATATATCCGCGTGGACAAGCAGTCCTAGATGAAATGGACCCACAGTTGATCAGTGGAGCAGCAGGGGTCGCATTGTGTATCGGTGCGGATTTCACCAAGGTGAATTATCCACGTTCGTTTGAGGGAATGACTGAGGCCGAGAGCCTGGGTATCGCTGTCGAGGCTGCTGGTCGGACCGGAGTCATCTGCTCTGGGGGCGGCAGTCTTGCGCCTGAACAGTTCTTGCAGCGATTATGGGATCAGATCAATATCTCTGGAGCAAGAGGTGCTGCTACAGGACGAAACATCCATCAGAAGAGTACTGATGAAGGTGTGCGAATGGCTGCTGCTTGTCATGCAATAATCTGCAAGGGTGATTCTGTGGAAGAGGCATTGAAAATCTTCAATCGTTGACACACATGCATTCCCTCAGGATGTAAGGTGAGGATTCTTTCATCCAAAGGCTGGACGGTTCTCATCATTGTTGTTATTGTTGTTGTTGTTGAGAATGAATGGCTGCCCATCTTCCCAGTCAGGGCAGTTATCTGAGACCCAGTTGCGCGTTGCCCACTCGCAGATGTCATATCCGCCCGAGAGAATTCCACTCCTCTTGATGTATCCGACTTTGACAATATCCTTGTCCTTGGACAGAACATTACCCAACTGTTGGCTGGTGGTCCCATGCCTCATGGTAGTATTGATATGTTCAAGTATTTCGGCTGTGTTTCTTGGTCTTTCGGCCAAGAATTTCTTGATCTTCTCTCTTATTCTTACGGTCTTCATTATTTTCCACCTCGTCATTTTAGCGGTTATCGACATTGAACCGGTACCCGCTTGCCACGAGGACCGCTGTGACTCATATAACCGTTCTCCCTCCAAAGGGAAGTAGGGTTACACTTACTGACTGGATTTCTACTATTCCCCACCCTTCTTGGTAGGGCCGGTGTGGAAAATAACCCATCTCCACTGGAAATATGTAACTATATGTAAGTTGTAAACTAAACCAAGACAAGTTCTTAACACTGACCTCGCCGTCGATTCAATAGGAGGATACCCCAAGTGCCGGCGAAGATTCGTAGTAACTACCGCCGCCGCTTGCTCACCCATCTGAGCATAGGTGCATCCAGAGTAAGTGACGCCGCATCAGTGACAGGCCTACGCCTTCCGCACGCCTCTGCCGAATTGAAAAAACTCCGAAACGAGGGTCACGTGTCGGCTGATAGGGATGATGCTTCACGAGGTGCGATGCAGCGGTTGACGGCCTCAGGATACTCTCTTCTTGAATCAGATGAACTCGCCAGATTGAGAGTGATTCTAAGGCGTGAAATACCCTTGGAAGCCGAAGGTTGTATTGTCGCGAGGGATGGTGATTCACTGCTGTTGGCTTACGCGAAGAAACCTCAGAAAGGGTTGTTTTTGATTCCAGTACGGAGTTTCGACAGCGACGGACTTTCCAGTGGAAACAAAGGGGGGGGGATTTATCCCTTCTGGGCATGGCCGCAGGAGAGGGCCATTCGATGGTATGACGCGAAGACTCTTGATCGAATCGAGGAACCCGAGGACAGGGTATCGATGGATACTCTGGAAGGTTGGTCAGAACAGGTTTCTGCAGTAGGTCTGGTGCGTGCTCGAGCACTTTCTGGGAGTGCTAAAGAGACGATTGCAGTTGGCTCTTGGTTCTGCGACGGCCTAGATGAACCACCTCCGGAGTTGCCCCATTCCATCAGAGGCGGGGAGTGGACACTGGGCGAGGTGCATGACAGGGCGCCATTGGCTAGACCCGATGTTCCTGTTGTCGCTGTGGTCAAGGAGAGATATATCGCTTCGATGTTGGCGGACACAGCGCGAGAGGGAGCCTGTCTGTTATCTGACAAGGTTTCGAACATGCCATTGCCTGTGGCGGTGTTGGAAAGATGGATCCATGAGGCACATCCACGTCTACCCCCTGCCGAGTTACGTGATAGATTGTCTCAGGTCCAGAAAGCTGCACTGACTGGCTGGAGAGCCAGAAGAAGACGTTCAAGGGTTTCGACCACCTGGCAGAGGTTCAGGGATTCATGGGCTGATGTTGAGTGGCAGGAAGAAATTCCACAGGACAAGACACTCGAATGGAATATCTCGAAATTGGATGATAATGCAGTCAAGGCCTTGATGCATTGGGTAGTCATGGACAGGGGACAACAATTGGTTGTCAATTGGCCCACTCATCGACCTTTTGAGCGCCAAATGTTTGACTCGTTGTTGAATAACCATAATGTCAGGTTGGTCATTCTGCCTGAAGAGGCGGACGTACCTTCGTTGTTGGTCAAAGAAGATTTCTCGGGCTGGCCTGCAGCCCGACTTGTCATGCTTGATGGCTCACAGATACCATTCATCTTGACACAACAGGTCGAAGAGACCACGTCTCCGCCAGATAATTGGAACCCTCCTAGTAGCCCATCTGAACTGCGTTCGCTTCCTGTCATCCAGTTCAGTAACAGAGACCCTGAAGATGAGGAAGAGGCTCTGTTGATAGCAACCTCTTCTTATCCTCAAGGTGACGAGGAATGGGCCAACCGCAATGAAGGCCTGTTTCCATTGGCAGCATGGATTGCTACCCCTGAGGGTAATCGTTGGTCAAGATGGCAGAGAATTGGTGATCTTCTCGAGCCGATATGGTTCGAAATGCTGCAACCAGAACAGGTGCCATTGGTGCATCTCCTAGAGATATCTGAGGCTTCTCCTGTAGAATGGAGACAATCGGCTTCCAATGTGATTCGTGCAGCGATGATCGAGCATCCCGATGTGGTCATGGAGATGCGAAGGAAATCCAAGAATGCAGAGGTTTCTGCAATCTGTTCAGAACACATTCTAGCAACTGCTCCGTGGACAATCCCGTATCTTGGAAAGGGAATGGCAGGATGGGCTTGGAAGTCTTGGTCATCATCTCCATCTGAGGATATTGAAACAGTTTTGCCGGGAATCACTTGGTGTTCGCGGATGGGATATCTGAAGAAGAGTTGGGCTGATGATCTGGTTGCTCAGATACCGAATCTGGCGGCTGAACACCCACTTCATAGTTGGAAGATGCTGATGGATTGGAGTATTGAAGCCAAGGAGCCTTCATTGGAGAACATGAGAATTTTAACTGAAGCCCTCCATATAGAGTGGTGGGCTCACTTGGCTCCTGAGATATTGTTCCGACAACTTGAGAATGAACAAGGCAGGGAATGGCTGGTTGCAACAGCAATTCCTTGGGCAGCTGTTTGTCTCAGGCCCATTGGAGAAACAGTTGATACTCCTGGAATTGAAATTGAGCATCCAGGAATGACTCCAGGTTTGCAGATACTGATGCGGCATCACTTGGATAATCTGGAGGCAGACGACGGTGATGGTGCATCTCAATTACTCGACCTCATGGAATGTCTGGAGGATTTGGTCAGTGGTGGTGTGGTACGTTCAGGGAGGATTCATCCATGTGTTGGATGGTTAGCAAGGCCAGTCGATGAATGGGGCTCAATGTCGATGTCTCCAAGGGAGATGTACAAGGATGAGAATGTCGAGAAACGAATATCACAACGATTGAGTGGATTTCACAGGGATTTGCTGAATCCTGGTCAAATAAGGCTGCCATGAGTGGAAGGATTCAAAAAAGTCTGGTTTCAGGATAGACTACCGCACCAGCAACACCGACTGGAGAGCCTCCCCTCGCCGGGTTGGCACAATGAGAGCTGGTACCAATGAGTGCGGTCCGCCGCTTGCGAAGACCGTGGGGATCTTAGGATATGAGCCTCGGAGCAAACAAGTGGCGATACCGATCGAGTATGGGTCCTTGCCGGACGAGAGGATGAAGGTGAGACAACCCCTTGATCGGACAGACGCCCCGGTGTGAGGGTCATGCCCCTGAGGCAACGATGAGGAGGGCTGTTACACGCCGGGGCACATCTTTCTCCATCTCCACCTTTCTTGCAATTGGATAAGGCGCCTCTAGCGTCCAAAGTCCTATTCGCCCCCAGCGGCCCCAAATTATCGATGGAGAGAAGATTCTCCCGTTGTCTGGTCGGTGGAACATTCGATAGATTCCATTCGGGCCACATGCATCTTCTGGAGTTAGCTGCCGGTAATGCAGAATTCATTGAAGTCTGGGTCAGTGACGATTTAACCGCTCAACAGAAATCCCCATTCATTCTTTCATTGGAAGAAAGGTTGGCAGAACTGATGGATTGGGTAGAATTGAACCATGGTGCGCGGTTCAGCACCCATATCTTGAGAGATTCATTGGGGCCAGCTCCGGTCAGAGACGATTGTGATTCCATCATCTGCACTATTGAGACTAGAGGAAATTGTGAACGAATCAATGAAATCCGCGAGGAGAATGGGCTTTCTCCCTTGGAAATCATTCAGGCTAGTCATCTTGAGGATGGGGTAGGAGGGATCATCAGCAGTACACGAATCCGTGCTGGAATAATCGACAGAAGTGGTAATCCTTGGTTTCCTGAACTGCTACAGGAACTACGAATGCCGATTGAAATGGATACTATTTTGAAAGAACCACTTGGAGTATTGTATGAAGGACCTGAAGAATCCCCAGAGATAGCGATGTACAAGGTTCTGGATGAGGTCTCAGATGACGCATTTATCGTAGCCGTAGGAGATGTATGTGTTCAGACGATGCTCGAAATCGGGGTTCGTCCTGATATCGGAATTGTCGATGGAATGACCAAGAGGAGTGAATTGCCTGACAAAGAGAAGGTTGGAGATGATGGCTGGAGTATCATACTCTCCTGTGTCAATCCTGCTGGACATTTGAGTATCGATTTATTCAATGCATGTCGTACAGCGATTCATTCAGATACAGATGTTCTGATCAAAGTAGATGGTGAAGAGGATTTAGCTCCAATTCCTGTTCATCTACTGTTACCACTCAATGCAGTGGTCCTCTATGGACAACCAGGCAAGGGAGTTGTTGTGAGAGTAAGCGATGAAGACGTGAAAATACGTTGCCGAGAGATACTAGATGTCTTTGAGGTGGTTTCCTCTGGATGAAAAGCCGCTGGTTTCGGTCACTGTTGCTGTCCGAGATGGTCAGAATTGGGTTGATGATTGTCTGCAATCATTGGTTGATCAGACTCATCGACCATTGGAGATTATCGCAGTTAATGATGGATCCAGTGATGGAACTGCTGAACGATTGGCAGAATGGAGTGATGAGAACGGCGAAGAAATAGGTGTATCAGTCCGAATCTTGAATCAAGATGCTCTTGGTTTAGCAGCGGCTAGGCAACATGCTCTTGAGGAATCCCAAGGGAAGTGGGTGGCTATAACTGATATCGATTGTCGTCCACACCCCACGTGGATTGAATTTCTAGTGGCTCAAAGTGAAGGTTTGGATGATGAGAATGTGGTGAGCGTGACTGGCAGAGTCATTTTCGCTGAGGGTGACACCATCGTTAGTAGAATCAGAGCGCAGGAGATAGAGAGGAAGTATCGCAAACGTTCCCGCAGAACCACGTTGGCCAATGGGCCATGTAGCATGTTTCTCAGGGACAGACTGCTGGAAATCGGGGGTTTCAATCCAGCATGGTATCATGCAGAGGACATGGAGGTCTCATTGAAACTCATCGAAGCGGGAGGGGTGATCATCCATACTCCTGATGCGGTGGTACAGCATGTTCCAGAGGACAAGTTGAACATCTTTCTCAGGAAAAGGAAGAGAGACGCTAGAGCGCATGTTCGTATTGTGCGAAAATATTCTCCAGCACTACGAAAAGGACCCGGCTTCGATTTCATCGGGGCTTCATGGTTTGTTCTCGCTCTCGCTCCTTTTCTCTTTGGAGTATTTTTCTTAACCGCTCGAATCGTCTTCACTGAGGTCAGATTTGAATTCTATGCACTCGGTTCACAAATACTCATCGCCTTGAGCAGCATTTATCTTCTGTTAGGACTGAGTTTGATGAAGGGTTTCCTTGGTAGAGGCAGATTATCGATCAAGATCAAAGATTCTCTGCTCTTACCTTTGGTGTTGACTCTTTGGAGTATTTCATTGTGGTTGGGGATAATATTGGGTGCGATTGATGCAATGGCTGGAAGACATGGCCATGGTTCAGAAAGAACGAAATGAATACAACAAATCGAAATCAATCGAGTGGAGCAGGTTCATCATCTTCTGCTGGCATTGCAAGGAATGCGAAACCGAAACCAATTAATGCGGCTGAAACAGCATAGGTCCCTGGGTCTACCCAGTTGTTGTACACAATGCCCCAGTAGAAGTAGAAAATGAAACCGAAGAAGAGTAGCCAAGAGGACATGGTTCTCCTCCAACCGCCTTCTTCAGGGCTGAACATCGAAGGCCAGAGGTCGTTGACCACTAACCCCTTCAACCATTCTGCTAGGCCCCCTTCGACATTGCTCGTGATTCCTTTGGCTCCTATTCCAAGCAGGACAAGTCCGATGCCGAGGAAGAAACTGTCTCCCATGAGATGGAATCCTTGATCTGCAGCATCAGTCATCAATATCTGTCCTACTTTTCCAAAACTCAGGAAACCGATCCATGATATCTTGCCACTTGGATGGGCCATTACCAGCAAATTTAGAATTCCAAGCAACAGAATCCATGCGCCTAAGGCAAAAAACCATGTGGAAATTACTTGACCAGGGTTGAGCAAGGAATTGAGGAAACCCCCTTCAGACTCAATGTCGTCAGTCTCTGTCATGGCCACGCCGACCGTCGGTCCTCGTTTAAGGGCCACGGCTCATTCACAAGCGGGATTGGAAACGATACTTGCCCTTCTCAACGCTGTTCAGAGATTCGTCTGCATTGATCATCAATTCTGTTGCATCGATTGAAATCGGCATACAACTGTTGATTTCTTTGCTGCGTCCATATCTTCCACGACTGACGGTCTTGGAATTGATTAGACCCAGCATGTCGAGATTTGAGAGTAGATCAGTGATTCTTCTCTGAGTCAGGTTATTGGTTCCATAATGCTTGCATGCTTGACGGTAAATTTCGTAGACTTCTCCCGTGGCAATGTTGGACAAACCATTTCTTTCATTCAATAATACCGAGAACAAAACCAACTTCTGCTGTGGAGGCAGGGTCTTGATAACCGGTGTTATCTGGTCGCATTCGATTTGATTCTGAGCCATTCTGACATGTTGTACCTCAACCACATCTTCTCCACTCTGTTCGGCCTTTTCGGTTGAAACTCGGATTAGATCCAAAGCCCTTCGAGCATCCCCGTGCTCTTGCGCTGCTAATGCCGAACACAGTTGTACAACGCCATCTCCCAGAACTCCCGATTTGATTCCTTCCTTTGCTCTCTTCTCAAGGATGTCGCTCAACTGCCCAGCATCGTAAGGTGAGAAGATGACATCTTCTTGTCCGAGGCGACTCTTGACTCGGGGGTCAAGATATTCGGTGAACTTCAGATCGTTGCTGATGCCGATGACACAGCACCTTGCCTGGCCCAAGCGCTTAAGGTCATCATTGATGTTACATAGATTGTACAGCAGATCATCTCCTGCTTTTTTGACTAAGTGGTCAATTTCATCAAGCACGATGACATGAACTCCTCCCCTTCGATTCATTCTATTCACGAGTTCGTCGAAAACACGGTCTGTGGGCCATCCAGTGAAGGGGATGTCTTCCTTCTCGTACGATTCAAGTAGAGAATTTCCTAAGAAGGCAAGTACTCTGTATTGAGTATCTATGGTCCGACAGTTGACATGAACAGGGTTCACGGGTTTACAGATCTGCTTGCCTTTATCCTCAAGTTGAGCATTGATGAATCTGATGACTGCGGTTTTTCCAGCTCCCGTGACTCCATACAGAATCATGTTTGAGGGAATCTGTCCTTTGAGAGCTTCAACAAGATTGAAGCGAATCGCCTTTATCTCTCTGTCTCGATGAGGTAATTCAGTGGGTGAATGGCTATGGCGCATCACTTCTTTGTTGATGAAGAGGCTTGGGCGTGTGAGAAGATTATCGAAAATATTTTCTTCCATTTTCTAACACCTTTCCCCTTCAGAACCAACTTTGAATTTATTCAGCACAACTACTTGAGCGCGATGATGGCTCCTAGTCCGAGGGGGGGTAATAAGTCTGTTCACATCACGGATTGCGAGGTGCCGATTTGCCCGACATCCACAACTTATTGTTCTGCAATTGAAATATGCACATATTTTCATTCCGATTTGTGAAATAACCTCTAGTCGTGCGTTTTCCACACCGCTTTTGAAATCTCTCACCGAGGGCAGCCAACAGATTCGATCGATGAAACATCACTTTCATTCCATCCGTTACCGATGTGGATTTGAAGATATTGAAAATGGATGAATAATATGGCGCTATTGAATTCCATTCTAGAATCGAAGAAATTCTTAACGAGTATATGAAGGAATCTGTAATGCTCCAATTGACAAGATATTATTCAGAGCCAGTAATTAACATATTAATGAATAATTAATTGCCCAATAATTGCGCATCATTTATTGCTTCGTTGAAGACCTTCGGAGTTGAGAATGAAACGGTCACCATCGCTGACCTGAATGACATTGTCTGGAAGTTGGGGAAGTTGATTGCTGATTATTGGCTCTCGCTCACAATTTGGCTCATCAAGCCAGGTATGAGTGACTAGAAAAATGGTTTCAGGATTGGCATTGGCCAATGTGGCAACTGTACTAGGCCTGAAGTGTTGAGGGATATCGACCTCTTCGGGAACGCCCATCTCCATGACTACTACATCACAGTCTCCGGCCCGGCTGGATATTGCCTCACATGGTCCTGAGTCTCCAGTGTGCATGAATTTCAGTCCCGATTCATGGGTCATGATGTAACCATGTGGGTCAACTTCAATCTCATGCTTTACCTCAAATCGTTCGAAACTCCAATGTGGAGAGCATTGAACTCCTCCTTGCTCTTCTTCACTCCATTTGAAAGAATCAAGTCTATCACCAACACTACCCGGGTATGCTAATTCACAGAGTTCAGCCAGTCTTTTCTTGCACTCTGAAGGGCCGTGGATGCCAAGTTCCCTTTTCCCTTCTCTATCAGAGATCCATTTCCTTTCAAGGATGAGAAATGGGAAACCAAAGTAATGGTCTCCGTGCCAGTGAGTGAACAGGATGCTGTTGATGTCTCTGGGAGAGATATTGATTCGCCGCAGTGAAGCCAATGCAGTAGGTGGGCAATCAATTAGTATTGAATCATCTAAGAGTAGCAATGAATGGAATCTTCCTTGTGGAAGAAAGGCGTTTCCGGTTCCAAGGAATTCCAGTATTGGCATGTATCAGCGAGGGGCATTCATGGTTTGACTCTTTCACTGTTCAAGGATTTCTGAAAGGGTAGGTGAACGACCCAATCTTGATGAATGAGGTTCCGGTCTCGGCGCCGACGAAGGTGTGAAAGTGTCCCGATTCAGTGCTAAGAACCCGTATTCTTCAAAGGTCATAGAGAATACTCTGCTCAATGGTGAAGGGGCAACAAAAGAAACCAGACATTTTGTGTTTACACTTCCCTCTGAAGGTCTAGATTACAAGGTAGGAGATGCTCTTGGAATAATTGCAGAGAATCCTCCTGAAACGGTAGAAGCTCTGCTTGATTGCACCGGGTGGGATGGAGATTTGACGGTTGAGAGTCACAATGGTGAGAAGACTCTCCGAGAAGCTCTAAAAACCGATTATGAGATTCATCGCGTCAACAAGAAATTCATCTCCAGTCTAGCTGAAAAGATATCTGGGCAAGGCTATGGTGCAAGTGCCCGAATCGTATCTCGACAGCGTACCAGTATGAGGGATGATGAAACGGTCATTTGGGACTGGTCAGGAGATTCTGGCGACTGGCCACAAGGATATGCTCCAGGTAGCAGCGGGGAAGGTCCTGCTGCTTTACTTTCGTCGTTGGTCGGGGATTCAGATGCAATGGAGAATTACATCTGGTCAAGAGATTACATCGATGTCACGAATGAATTTGATACCCATCATCAACCCGAGGAATTTTTGCCCTTGGTTGACAAATTGAAACCGCGTCTCTACTCCATCGCCAGCAGTATGGATGCTCATCCTGGAGAGGTTCAGTTGACTGTCGGCATAGTCCGCTATGAACATCATGACAGGAAGCGTGGCGGATTGTGTACTGTCTATTTGGCCGATGAGGTCAAGGTGGAAAATACTCCAGTCAAGATATTCATGTCCCCAACCAAGTCATTCATCCTCCCAGATGACAAGAGTACGGATATCATCATGGTAGGGCCGGGAACGGGGATTGCTCCTTTCCGTGCATTTCTGGAACAAAGGGAGTTTGATTCTGCGAGTGGAAGAAATTGGCTGTTCTTTGGGGACCAATCGCATAAGACGGAGTATTATTACAGTGACCAGATAGAATCTTGGGTAGAGAATGGAACTTTGCACAAATATACTACTGCATGGTCAAGGGATCAAGCGGAGAAAATCTATGTTCAACACAGGATGGCTGAGCATGGTGAAGAAATCTGGGATTGGATTGATAATGGAGCATACTTCTACATTTGTGGAGATAAGAATTACATGGCCAAGGATGTTCATAACACTTTGATTCAGATCGCACAAGACCATGGGGGATTATCGCTTGAAGACGCAATACATTTCATTGAGAAAACAATGATGCGAGAAGAGAAGAGATACCTTAGAGACGTTTATTGAGAAGTAAATTGACAACCGTTGTCTTCATGGAGCGAACACCTGTCCCCAGTGCCATGGGTTTCAAACGGGTACTTATCGCAAATCGCGGTGAAATCGCTTTGAGAATCCTTCGAGCATTGCGAGAAATGGATATTGAAGTAGCGATAATCCACGGAAGAGAAGACCGAACTTCCCTTCCTGTCAGGTTATCTGATGTGGCAGTCCCCATCTATCGTGATAACCCGTTGGAATCATATCTAGATATTGAAGCTGTAATCGATGCTGCAAAGAGTGTCTCTGCAGATGCGATTCATCCAGGTTATGGGTTTCTTGCTGAAAATGCTGCATTTGTTTCAAGATTGGAAGAAGAAGGAATAACTTTCATTGGGCCGAGTTCCAATGTCATCACTCTCTTGGGTGACAAGATAGAGGCTCGAGCAGCAATGGAGGCGGCGGGTCTTCCGGTAGCTGCAGGAAGCAGTGAATCTATTTCCGATGCAGGTGTTGCTTCTGAGTTGGCCGATGTAATCGGCTACCCAGTCATCATCAAAGCCGCAGCAGGAGGCGGAGGGATTGGTATGCAGGTCGTTCAGCAATCAGATGAGTTCCAATCTGCATTGAATCTCTGCCAGTCTCGAGCCCGTAGTGCTTTTGGCGATGAGAGAGTCTTTGTTGAGAAGTACATCGAAGGAGCTCAACATGTAGAATTCCAGGTACTTGGTGATGGTGATTCAGCGATACATTTCGGGGAAAGATTCTGCAGCATCCAGAGAAGGCATCAGAAACTCGTGGAAGAAGGCCCTTGGCTTGATGTTGCAAAACGACAAGAGATTGGTGATTTGGTTTGTAGGGGAGCAGAAGCAGTTTCCTACAAGGGTCTCTCTTGTCTCCCTTTGCTACAACACTAAATAAGGCAAATGTTACGTCATTGGATATTGATACCAGGGAGGTTCGCATCGTGTTCGGTAGGTTTCATGAAATAACGGGCGTTAC
>PVBE012125436.1_pt1 | contig 18995 bp, 16 predicted proteins | sample 1631181 | NCBI WGS metagenome assembly PVBE01 (sample SAMN08397723, study PRJNA350692) | Marine metagenome, whole genome shotgun sequencing project. | isolation source: water | place: Pacific Ocean | collected 2012-04 | reverse complement strand
GCGGCGGCCACGAGCCGCCCCGAGCAGGTCATCGGGATGCACTTCATGAACCCGGTGCCGGTCATGAAGCTGGTCGAGGTCATCCGCGCCATCCAGACGAGCGACACGACCTACGAGACCACCGAGGCGCTCGCGCGGCGGATGGACAAGACGACGGTCCTGGCGCGCGACATGCCCGGGTTCATCGTCAACCGCATCCTGATGCCGATGATCAACGAGGCGGTGGTCGCGCTGTACGAGGGGCTCGGCAGCGCCGAGGACATCGACACCGGCATGAAGCTCGGCACCAACCAGCCGATGGGGCCGCTCACGTTGGCGGACTTCATCGGGCTCGATACGTGTCTGGCGATCATGGAGGTGCTCTACAACGGGACGAGCGACTCGAAGTACCGCCCGTGCCCGCTCCTCCGTCAGTACGTCGACGCGGGCTGGCTCGGCCGCAAGACGGGCCGCGGCTTCCACCAGTACTGAGTATGTAGATTTGGGCGCGCCCGGGGCTCAGCCCTTCTCGGCGGTCGCCTTCTTCGCAGCGTCGGCCTTCGCCTTCGCCTGACACATCGCGCAGCAGGTGAAGAGCTCGGCACCGTCGCGGGTGATGCGCGGTGACTTGTCCGTCACCTGGAAGACCACGCCGCTGACGGGGCACTTCGCGAGGTCGCCGACCTTCGCTCCGGGCTGGGCGACGATGTCCTTCTCCTCGTACGCGATCTTCGTCGCGCATCCCTGACAGGCCGCCGTGATGGTTGGGTCGATACTCTTGGTGCCGATGCCCAGCGCCGTGAAGATCACCTTCTTGACCAGCACGCCGTCGCCGACCGGGCCTGCGTACGTCTGCTTGCCCTTGAGGTCATAGACCCGCGCGAAGGGCACGGGCGCGTAGCGCGGCATGTAAGCAAGCGTGTTGTCGTGCGCTCCATCCACGTAGCGCACCGCGAGCTTCTGCATCGCCTTGACGGCTTCGGCGGCCTCCTCGTTGAAGCCGTCGCATTGCGGACAGCCCTCGAGTCCGACGAGCACGACCGTCACCTTGCCGTCCACGATGAGCGCAGCTGGGTCCTTCGGAGGGTCCTTGACCTCCAAGAAGTCGCCGCCGGGCATTCCCAGCAGACCTACCAACACCCACAGCGCAGTCGTCATCGTCTCCACCGTCTAGAACGGGAGTCGCGTGATCCAGGTTACAGATTCAACACGGCGTCGTCCTGTTTCGATTCCGGGAAGGCCCTCATCACCCGCGCTGACCGCGGGTGACCCCGTCGCTGTGATCTGCTAGAAAGGCGCGCCTTTCGCCGCCCAGGAGCCGTTCCGGATGGACTTCCGTCTCACCGAAGAGCAGCAGATGGTCCGCGACATGGCGCGGACGTTCGCCCGCCAGGAGGTGGCGCCGCACGCCGCGGAGTGGGACGCGAACACGACGTTCCCCGAGGCCGCCGTGAAGAAGATGGGCGAGCTCGGGCTCATGGGCATCGCGGTCCCCGAAGAGCTCGGTGGCTCCGGCTTCGACCACGTGAGCTACGTGCTCGCGATGGAGGAGGTCTCCGCCGCGTGCGCCGGGACCGGCGTCATCATGTCGGTCAACAACTCGCTGTCCTGCGACCCGGTGTGGCGCTTCGGCAACGCCGCGCAGCACGAGCGCTTCCTGCGCCCGATGGCGACCGGGAAGCTGCTGGGCTGCTTCGCGTTGTCCGAGCCCGCCTCGGGCAGCGACGCGGGCGCCGCAGAGTGCATGGCCATCCCCAGCGCGGACGGCAGCTACTACACGCTCGACGGCACCAAGAACTTCATCACCAACGCGCCCCACGCCGACGTGTGCATCCTGTTCGCCAAGCACACCCGCGAGGGCAAGAAGTCGCGGCAGCTGAGCGCCTTCGTGATGCCGATGCCGTTCGAGGGGCTCACGGTCGGCCCCAATGAGCACAAGCTCGGCATCAAGGCCTCCAGCTGCAGCCAGATCATCTTCGAGAACTGCAAGGTGCCCGCGGAGTTCCGACTCGGCGCCGAAGGTGAAGGCTTCAAGGTCGCGATGTCCACGCTCGACGGGGGCCGCATCGGCATCGCGTCGCAGGCGCTGGGCATCGCGCGCGCCGCGTTCGAGGCTTCCGTCGCCTACAGCCAGGAGCGCAAGGCGTTCGGGGAGCCCATCTCGGCGCTGCAGGCCATCCAGTTCAAGCTGGCCGACATGGCGACGAAGATCGACGCGGCGCGGCTGCTCACGCTGCGCGCTGCCGCCCTGAAGGACGGGAAGGGTCGCTACACCAAGGAAGCGGCGATGGCGAAGCTCTTCGCCTCGGAGACCGCCATGTGGGTCACCACCCAGGCGATCCAGGTCTACGGCGGCTACGGCTACCTGAAGGACTACCCGGTCGAGCGGCACTTCCGCGACGCCAAGATCACCGAGATCTACGAGGGCACGAGCGAGATCCAGCGCCTCGTGGTCGCCAGCCAGGTCCTGCGCGAGCTCGCCAGCTGATGGACCTCTCCCTCGACGAGGCACAGCAGCGCGCTCGTGACGTCGCCCGCGCGGCGGCGGAATCGCTGCTCCGCCCCGTCGCGGCAGAACACGACCTCCACGAGTCGTTCCCGACGGAGAACCTGAAGGCCCTCGGTCGTCGCGGCCTGATGGGCGTGAACATCGATCCCGCATACGGCGGCATGGGCGCGGGCGTCGTGGCCTATGCCCAGGCGGTGCGCGAGCTCGCTGCGGCGTGCGCCGGCACCGCGGTCGCGATGATGGTCACCAACATGGTGGCCGAGGCGGTGCAGCTCTGGGGCGACGACGACCTCAAGGCGCGCTACCTCCCGCGCATCACCTCGGGCGAGTGGCCCGCGGCGGGCTTCTCCCTGTCCGAGCCGGGCAGCGGCAGCGACGCCGCAAGTCTGCGTACGACGGCGGTCCGCGACGGTGACCACTACATCCTGAACGGGACCAAGTCATGGGTCACGAGCGGCGGCCACGCCGGCGTGTACCTGGTGATGGCCAAGACCGATCCGCAGGCCCGTTCGCGAGGTATCTCCGCGTTCCTCGTCGAGGCCGACACGCCCGGACTTGTCGCGACGAAGCCCGAAGACAAGTCGGGCCTGCGCGCTTCGGCCACCACCCAGCTCGTCTTCGAGGGCTGCCGGGTGCCCGCCGCCAACCGCGTGGGTGACGAAGGCATCGGCTTCAAGATCGCGATGACCGCCCTCGATGGCGGCCGCGTCGGCGTGAGCGCCCAGGCGTGCGGGCTGGCCACGGCCGCGCTCGACGCCGCCGCCCGTTTCGCCAACGAGCATCAGCTACGCGACCAGGGCTCGCTCTGGCTGCTCGCGGACGCCGCCACCGAGCTCGACGCCGGCTGGCTGCTCTGCATGCGCGCCGCTTCGCTGAAGGACCAGGGCCGGAAGCTCACCCGCGAGGCCGCGATGTCGAAGGTGTTCTGCACCGAGACGGCCGACCGCGTCTGTCAGCGAGCCATCGAGCTGATGGGCCCCGCTGGATTCACCGCTGCGTACCCGGTCGAGCGCTTCGCCCGCGACGTGCGCGTCACCCGCATCTACGAAGGGACCAGCGAGGTGCAGCGCATCGTCGTCGCCCGTGAGGTTCTGAAGGCACTCGCCGCATGACCGTCGCCCGAACCATCCGCGTGCTCGTCGCAAAGCCGGGCCTCGACGGTCATGACCGCGGCGCCAAGGTCATCGCCCGTGCGCTCCGCGACGCCGGCATGGAGGTCGTCTACACCGGGCTGCACCAGACGCCGGCGATGATCGCCGACGCGGCCGTCCAGGAGGACGTCGACTTCGTCGGCCTGTCGATCCTCTCCGGCGCCCACAACACGCTCTTCCCAGCGGTGACCGCAGCCCTGCGCGAGCGCGACGCCGAGGACATCGTGGTATTCGGCGGTGGCATCATCCCCGACGACGACGCCGAGCGACTGAAGGCTGCGGGCGTCGCCCAGGTCTTCGGCCCAGGCTCGACGATCGAGGACATCGTCGCCTGGATCCGCGCGAACGTGCCCGAGCGGGCTTGATGCTCGAGGCGCTCCCCGAGCGGGTGCAGGTCTACGAAGTAGGCCCGCGCGATGGCCTGCAGAACGAGCACGCCTTCGTCCCGACGGAGGACAAGCTCGCGCTGATTGGCACCCTCGCAGCGGCCGGCCTCGAGCGCATCGAGGCGACCTCCTTCGTGCACCCGCGCTGGATTCCGCCATTGGCCGACGCCGACCGCGTCGCGTCATCGCTCGACCACACGAGCCAGCGGCCGACATACACCGCGCTCGTGCCGAATGTGCGTGGGCTCGAGCGCGCGCTCGCCCACGGCATGCGCGAGGTGGCGGTCTTCATGAGCGCCAGCGAGACCCACAATCTGCGCAACATCAACAAGACGCGGGCGGACACGTACCCCGCGTTCGAGCCGGTCTTCGCGGCGTGCGCCGAGCACCAGGTGCCGGTCCGCGCGTACGTGAGCACCGCGTGGGGCTGCCCCTACGAGGGCGACGTCGAGCCCGCCGAAGTGCTCGCCGTCTCCGCGCGCCTGCTCGAGATGGGCGCCTACCAGGTGAGCATCAGCGACACCATCGGCGTCGGCGACCCGCTGCAGACCCGCAAGCTGCTGGCGTTTCTGCTGGCGAAGCTCGACGTCAACCAGGTCGCGATGCACATGCACGATACGCGCGGCCTGGCGCTCGCGAATTGCGTCGTCGGCCTCGACATGGGCGTGACCACCTTCGACGCCAGCATCGCCGGGCTCGGCGGTTGCCCGTACGCACCCGGGGCGAGCGGAAACCTCGCCACCGAGGATCTCGTCTACACCTTGCACCGCATGGGCGTGGAGACCGGGGTCGACCTCGACCGCCTCGCCGAAGCCGGGGTGCTCGCCCAGAAGCTGCTCGGCCGCAAGCTCCCGGGGCGAGCGCTCCAGGCGCTGGCCGCAGAACGACAGGAGGAATCGCAATGAGCGCCGTCGTCGTCACCGAGCACAAGACGCTCTGGACCGTGCAAATCAACCGGCCCGAACGCCGCAACGCGCTTGGGCGCGAGGTGGTCGAAGGCCTGCTCGCCGCCGCCGAGCGCGTGGCTGAGCGCCGGGCCGTGCGTGCGGTCATCCTCAGCGGGGCAGGGGACAAGGCCTTCTGCGCGGGGGCCGACCTCAAAGAGCGCAAGGGCATGCCCGAGCCCGCCGTGCGCGAGTTCGTCACGCTGCTCAACAGGATGATGACGACCATCGAGCGCTCGCCGAAGGTCTGGATTGCGGCGATGCAAGGGGCCTGCCTCGGCGGCGGCCTCGAGCTCGCACTCTGCGCGGATCTCCGGGTCGCGAACTCGAACCTGCTGACCGGGCTGCCGGAGGTGCGCCTCGGGATTCTGCCCGGTGCCGGTGGCACGCAGCGTCTCCCGCGGCTCATCGGGATGGCGCGCGCCAAGGAGCTGATCCTCACGGGGATGCGGATCGGCGCCCCCGACGCGCTGCGATTGGGGCTCGTCAACCGCGTGTCCGACGACCACATGGCGGCCGCGCACGCCCTCGCCGAAGAGGTCTGCAAGGGCGCGCCCATCAGCCTCCAGCAGGCGAAGCGCGCGGTGAACGAGGGCTGGGACCTCCACCTCGACGCCGGGCTGCGCTGGGAGCGGGCCTGCTACGACGTCACGATTCCGACCGAGGACCGCCTCGAGGGCCTGCGCGCCTTCGCCGAGCGGCGCCCGCCCGTTTACCGAGGAGAGTAGGGTCGATGGCCACCGACAGCGCGACGCTCCGCGAAGTCCAGGACCGCATCCACGCCGGCGGCGCCCCGCGGTACCACGAGAAGAACGCGAGCCGCGGCAAGCTCTTCGTCCGCGACCGCATCGCGAAGCTGCTCGACGACCCCGACGACTTCGTCGAGGACGCGATGCTCGCCAATTGCGAGGCAGGCAGCCTGCCGGCGGACGGCGTCGTCACCGGGCTCGGCCGAATGCACGGCCGTCCGGTCGCGATCATGGCGAACGACTCGACCGTGAAGGCGGGCTCGTGGGGCAAGCGCACCGTCGAGAAGATCATCCGCATCCAGGAGACCGCGCGGAAGCGCCGCTGTCCGCTGCTGTACCTGGTCGACTCCGCCGGCGCGCGGATCACCGACCAGGTCGAGATGTTCCCTGGCCGCCGCGGCGCCGGGCGCATCTTTTACAACCAGGTTCACATGTCGGGGGAGATCCCGCAGATCTGCCTCCTCTTCGGCCCGTCCGCGGCCGGCGGGGCCTACATCCCGGCGTTCTGCGACGTCGTGGTGATGGTCGACAAGAACGCGAGCATGTACCTCGGCTCGCCGCGCATGGCCGAGATGGTCATCGGCGAGAAGGTCGGGCTCGAAGAGATGGGCGGCGCGCGCATGCACACCTCCGTCTCCGGGTGCGGCGACGTGCTCGTGAAGACCGAGGAGGCGGCGCTGTCCTGGTGCCGTGACTACATCGCCTACTTCCCATCCAACTGCACCGAGGCCCCACCGCGCGCGCAGCCCCGTCCCCCCGCGGAGCACGCGCCGCTCGACGAGGTGATCCCGGCCGAGCAGAACAAGCTCTTCGACATCATGGCCGTGGTGAACGCGCTGGTGGACGAAGCGTCCTTCGTTCCGCTCAAGAAGCGCTTCGCAAAAGAGCTCGTCACGGGCCTGGCGCGCATCGATGGCCACCCCATTGGCGTCCTGGCCAACCAGCCGCGTCAAAAGGGCGGCGTGCTCTTCGTCGACAGCGCCGACAAGGCCGCCCGCTTCATCGAGCTCTGCGACGCCTTCAACATCCCGCTGCTCTATCTGGCGGACGTGCCCGGCTTCATGATCGGGTCGAAGGTCGAACGGGAGGGCATCATCCGCCACGGCGCGAAGATGATCTCGGCGGTCAGCTCGGCCACCGTGCCGCGCATCTCGGTCGTCGTACGGAAGGCGTACGGCGCGGGCTTGTACGCGATGTGCGGTCCCGGCTTCGACCCCGACGCATGTCTCGCGCTGCCGCAGGCGATGATCGCCGTGATGGGCCCGCAAGCTGCGGTCAATGCGGTCTTCGCGAACAAGATCGCGGCGCTGCCCGAGTCGGAGCGCGAGGCGTACGTGATGCAGAAACGCGAGGAGTACGCGGCCGACGTCGACATCTTGAAGCTCGGCTCCGAGCTCGTCGTCGACGCCATCGTCCCCGGCGACCACCTGCGCGCCGACCTGGTGCGGCGCTTCGCGATCTACCGCGAGGGCTACACGCTGCCGACCGCCCGCAAGCACCAGGTCACGCCGGTATGAGGTTGGATCTCTCTGCCGACCATCGGCTGCTGCGCCAGATGGTCCGAGACTTCGTCTCCGCCGAGGTGACGCCCCACGCGGCCGGCTGGGAGATGGGGCTGCCCGACGGGCTCCTCGCCGAGGTCGCCGCGCTCGGCCTGCTCGGCGTGCTCATCCCGGAGGCCCACGGCGGCGCGGGCATGGATCCGCTCGCCTTCGCCATCGCCGTCGAAGAGCTCGCGGTCGGTGACGGCGGCCTTGCCCTCGTCGTCGCTTCCCACGCCGCGTGCGCCGAGCATCTACTGGAAGCAGGCCGCACCGAGATGCTCGGGGCCCTCGCCTCGGGTGACCGTGTCGGCGCGTGGGGCGACGACCTCGTCCCCTCGCGCGCGACGGTCGTGTGTGGTGCCACGCTCGGCACCGCTGGCCCCGCCGAGCGCACCCACGGTGTTCGGTCGGCGCGCCTGGGCCCCAAGACCGCTGGCGAGCCTATGGCCCCGTCGGACCGCGCGCGCGACCTGGCCATGCTCGGCGTCGCCGCCCTCGCCGTGGGCGTGGGTCGCGCGGGGCTCGAGCACGGCGCGCGCTACGCCCTCGAACGCAAACAATTCGGCACCCCGATCGCGAACTTCCAAGCCTCGCAATGGAAGGTCGCGGACGGCGCGACCGACCTCGACGCCGCTCGGCTGCTCGTCCACCGCGCCGCAGGTGACCTGCCCGCCGCGTCGATGGCGCTCTCGTTTGCGACGAGTGCCGCGCGCCGGGCGACGGACGACGCGATCCAGCTCCACGGCGGCTACGGTTACACTCGCGAGTACCCGGTCGAGCGATTCTGGCGCGACGCGAAGTACTGTCAGATCGCCCTCGGCGGCCAACGCGCACATCGCCTCGACGTGGCTCGCCGCGTGATCGATCGCCTCGGATGACGGCGCGTGAGCGGGCCGACCGCGTCCTGGCAGGTGAGGTCCGCCCCGCCGCGAGGCTGATGCGCGACCTCGACGACGAACGCCCCGAGGCCATCGAGGTCCTGCGGCATCTCTATCCGCACACCGGCAACGCCTTCGTGCTCGGCATCACCGGGCATCCGGGCGCCGGCAAGTCGACCCTCACCAACCGGCTCATCGCCCATTACCGCGCCCAGGACCTTCGCGTCGCGGTGGTCGCGATCGATCCCACGAGCCCGTTCACCGGCGGCGCGATCCTCGGTGACCGCGTCCGAATGCAGCAGCACGCGGGCGACCCGGGGGTCTTCATCCGCAGCCTCGCGACCCGGGGCATCCTCGGTGGGCTGTCGGCCAGCACGCGCGACATCATCGACGTCTACGACGCGATGGGCTTCGACATCGTGATCATCGAGACGGTCGGGGTGGGCCAGGACGAGATCGACGTCGCCCACACCGCCCACACCTCGGTCGTCGTCACCGTGCCCGGGCTCGGCGACGGCGTGCAGGCGCTGAAGGCAGGGCTGCTCGAGATCGCGGACCTCTTCGTCGTCAACAAGGCGGACCACGCCGACATCGAGCGCGCCGTACGTCACCTGAAGATGCTGCTCGACATCGAGGGCGCCACCCGACGCGGCTGGCCGGTGCCGATCCTGCGCACCATCTCCACGCAGGGACACGGCATCGCCGAGCTGGGCCGTTCGATCGACCAGCACCGCGCCTTCATCGCCGACTCCGACGAGGGCGCCCGACGCCAGCACCTGCGTTACCGTCACGCGTTGATGGACCGGGTCTACGCGCGCCTGCGCGTTCAGACAGACGCGGTGATGGCGAAGGTCGGTGACGACCTCATCTCCGCGTTGGCGGACCGCAGCCTCGATCCGTACACCGCGTGCGCGATGGTGCTCGAAAGCGAAGAGGGTTCAGGCTAGATTCCCCCCCCCCAATCAACCAGCCAACAGGACGGTCATCCATGGCGAACATCACCCTGAAGGGCAACGCGATATCGACGGTGGGCGAGCTGCCCGCCGTCGGCACGAAGGCGGCCGACTTCAGCCTCGTCGGCACCGACCTGTCGACCAAGACCCTCGCCGACTTCCCGGGCAAGCGGGTGCTCAACATCTTCCCGAGCCTCGACACCGGCATTTGCGCCCTCTCGGTCAAGGCGTTCAATGCGAAGGCCGGCGGCATCGACGGCGTCACGGTGCTGAACATCTCGGCCGACCAGCCTTTCGCCCACGGCCGCTTCTGCGGCGCCGAAGGCATCGAGGACGCCGTCAATCTGTCGACGCTGCGCGACCCCGAATTCGGCGACCGCTACGGCGTGCGGATCACCACCGGCCCGCTCGCCGGCGTGTGTTCGCGAGCGGTCATCGTGCTCGACGGCGACGGCACCGTGCTCTACTCCGAGCAGGTCCCCGAGATCGCCCAGGAGCCGAACTACGACGCGGCGCTGGCGATTCTGTAGACCCTGCCCATGACCGCCCCGCTCGCGCTGCTCATCGCGCTGCTGCAGCCCGCTCCCGCGGATCCGCCGCCTGCGCCCGAGCAGCCGGCGAAGGCGGCCGCCGCCCCTGCGCGCTCGCTCGGCGACGACGCCCCGCCCATGGCGGAACAGCGCTACCGCATCGGGGTCAAGCTCAACTGCCTGACCACCCTCGGGCGTGGCGTCACGTTCGACGTCGCGGCCGAGGCCGACGGCCCGTCCTACACGAGCAGTGGGTGGCCCGATCCGGATGCCACGGAGACGGACGCGCGAGGGCTCGGGTTGTTCTTCAATATCGAGACCGGCGAGGACGGATCGCTCGCGACCGTGCGCGCGAGCATCGACGGGGAGCCGATCGGCGAGACTCAGGTCCGGCTCAGGCCGGGGTACCTGACCTCGACCACGGTCTGGCCGGCGTCGACCACTTCATTCTGACTCGAGTTTGCGCTTGGCGGCCTGCCAGCGCGCCTCCAGATCATCGAGCTCGAGGTCGCGTAGCCGATGTCCCTCGTCCCTGGCCGTGCCTTCCACCTCGCGGAAGCGACGCTCGAAGCGGCGTGTGGTGTCCTGCAGCGCGGACTCCGGGTCGACGCCGAGGTGACGGCAGAGGTTCACCACCGTGAAGAGGTAGTCGCCGGCCTCGTGGTGGATCGCCTTGGCGTCCCCGCAGAGGACGGCCTCCGTCAACTCGGCGCGCTCTTCGTCGAGCTTGCTGAGCACCCCGATCTGGTCGGGCCAGTCGAACCCGACGCCCGCGGCCTTCTCACCGATCCTCGAGGCCCGTAGCAGGGCGGGCAGGGCGGCCGGCACGCCGTCGAGGGCGCTCTGGCGACCCTTCTCGGCTTCCTTCAGCTCGCTCCAGCGCTTCGAGACCGCCGCGGCGTCGTCGGCCTGCTCATCGCCAAAGACGTGCGGGTGGCGGCGGCGCATCTTCTCCGAGATGGCGTCGGCCACGTCGGCGGCGTCGAAGGCGCCCTCTTCCTGGCGGATGCGCGCCTGGAAGACGACCTGCAACAGGAGGTCGCCGAGCTCGTCACGATGGGTCTCCGGATCGCCGTCGTCGATGGCCTCGAGGACCTCGTAGGTCTCCTCGAGCAGCCATTGCCGGAGCGACTCGAGGGTCTGCTCGCGGTCCCACGGGCAGCCCCCGGGTTCTCGCAATCGGGCCATCACCTCAACCAGCCGCTCGAACGCTTCGCCGTACCGCATTGCTGTTTCTTTGCCCTTCTGGCGGTCTACACCCAAAATCGACACGCCGCATAACCGACGGTGGAAGGCATGTCACGCGCCACGCTCGCCATGCTCGTGCTCTGCGCCGCCCCGGCGGTGGCGCAGGATGCCGACCTGGATGGACTGACCGATGAAGAGGAGGCGATCCTCGGCACACGGCCAAACGATCCGGATACAGACGACGACGGGCTGAGCGATGGGCTCGAGGTCGGGCGCGCTGGCGACTCCGACACCGACACGCGAACTGACCCGCTGCGGGCGGACACGGACGGCGACGGGCTCGATGACGGCCAGGAGGACGCGGACCACAACGGGGCCGTCGGACGCGGCGAGACCGATCCGCTGAAGCGCGACAGCGACGGCGGCGGGACCGACGACGGGCAGGAGATCGCCGACCGGACCAACCCGAACGACGGGCTGGACGATCTCGACGCAGACCTCGACCGCGACGGGCTGACGGGGCGCGAGGAGCGCGCGATCGGGACCAGCGCCCGCGCGGCGGATACGGATAACGACGGGCTGGGGGACGGACTCGAGTCGGGGCGGGCGGGCGACGCAGACCCGAACACGCGGACCGACCCGCTGCTGCGCGACACCGACGAGGACGGCATCTCTGACGGCGCCGAGGACGCGGACCACAATGGGCGCGTCGACCCGGGCGAGACCGATCCGCTGCGGGCCGACTCCGACGGGGGCGGCACCGACGACGGGATCGAGCGGGTGGACGGCACCGACGCGACCGACCCATTCGACGACCTCGACTCCGACCGCGACGGCGACGGGCTCGACGGGCGGGCCGAGCTCGCTGCAGGGACGAGGCCCGACCGGGTCGACACCGACGGTGACGGGCTCGACGACGCCGCCGAGGTGCGCGGACCGACCGACGCGCTCGACCCCGACACCGACGACGACGGGCTGCTCGACGGGGACGAGGTCGCCGCTGGGAGCGACCCGCTGCGCGCCGACACCGATGGCGGGAGCACCCCCGACGGGCTGGAACGCGAGGACCGGAACGGCGCGACCGATCCGGCTGACGACCTCGACCGCGACCCCGACGGCGACGGGCTGACCAGTCGTGTCGAGATCCCGCTGGGGCTCGAACCGGACGACGCGGACACCGACAACGACGGGATCCGCGACGGTGACGAGCCGTCGTGGGACCTGGACCTGGACGACGACGACCTGGTGAGCGCGCTCGACCCCGACAGCGACAACGACGGGCTGCCGGACGGGCTGGAGGTCGGTGTGACGGACCCGGATCCGGATACGAATGTGGGGCGCGGGCGTTTCGTCGCGGACGCAGACCCCGACAGCACGACGAACCCACAGCTCGCCGACACCGACGGCGGCGGCACCGCGGACGGGGAAGAGGACGTGGACGGCAACGGCCGCGTCGACTTCGGCGAGAGCGACCCGACCGTGGCGAACGACGACGGCGGCGCGGTGGACAGCGACGGAGATGGGATTGGAGATCTCGCCGAGGAGGCGGCCGGGCTGGATCCGTATGACGCGGACACCGACGACGACGGGCTGACCGATGGCGCCGAGGCGAACTACAACATCGACCACGACCTCGACGGGCGCATCAACGCGGCCGACCCCGACAGCGACAACGACGGGTTGACGGACGGTTTGGAGGCCGGGGTGACCGAGCCGTCGGCCGACACCGACGTGAACGCGGGGCACTTCACTCGCGACGCCGACCCCCGCACGATCACCAGTCCGCTGCTCGCCGACACCGACCGCGGGGGGTTGGCCGACGGGCTCGAAGACCTGAACCGCGATGGGGCGCTCAGCGACGGCGAGACGGACCCGCGGGACCCCAACGACGACGCCTCGCGCGACCGTGATGGCGATGGGCTCCCCGACTCGGTCGAGCGCTACGCGGGGACCGATGCGGGCGACGCCGACACGGACGACGACGGCGTGCCGGATGGACTCGACGGGCTCGGTGACGCGGACGAAGACGGCATCATCGACGCGCTAGAGGGCGACGCGGATAACGACGGCCTGCCCGATGGGCTGGAGCTTGGCGTGACGGAGGCCGGCGCGGACACCGACAGCGGCGGGCCCTTCTTCCTCGTGGACACAGACCCACAGACCACCACCGACCCGCACGTGGGCGACACGGACGGGGACGGCCGAGACGACGGGACCGAGGACGCGAACGCGAATGGGCGCGTGGACGAAGGCGAGACCGACCCGAACGTGTTCGACGTGGAGCCCGACGCGGCCGTGCCCGACGCAGGGTCCGTCGACGCCGGCGTGGACGGCGAGGTGATCGACGCGGTGGCGCGCTCGGAGGCGGGTGAGCCCATCGAGGACACCGACCGGGACGGGCTGAGCGACGCCGAGGAGCTGCGCGCCGGGACCGACCCGCTCGATCCGGACAGCGACGACGATGGGGTGCCGGACGGCGAGGACGGTGTCGGCGACTCCGACCGGGATGGCGCGGTCGACGCGATGGACGCCGACAGCGACGACGACGGCGTGCTGGATGGGACGGAGATGGGCGTGACCGAGCCGGGTCGCGGAACCGCGCTCGCGAGCGGGCATTTCGTGCCCGACGCCGACCCGACCACCACCACCGACCCGCGCCGCGCCGACACGGATCGCGGCGGGGTGTCAGACGGTGACGAAGACGCAAACCACAACGGCCGGGTCGACGCGGGCGAGACCGACCCGAACATTCGGCGCGACGACCCGCGCGAGGCGTCCGAGCGGACTCCATTCCACGTGCGAGGTGGCGGCTGCGAGGTGGGGCAGGGGACCGCGCCCCTGCTGATGGTCTTCCTGTTGATGCTCGGCCTGCGAAGGCGCGGGGTCGCCTGATTGGTGCTTCTAGAGCACCAATCAGAGAAGCTCCCGTCGCCCGAGTCGGGCCACGCAGACAGGGGCGGCGTTGCTCGTCGTCGACGTGCCTCGGCACACCTCCTCCTCGCGCCTTGCCCCTGCCAGCGTGGCCCGACTCGTGCTCGGTCCGCTTTTCTGATTGGTGCTCTGGTTGCCGTGCTGCCCGCGCCTGCCGACGCGTATCGTCCGGGGAGCCTCGACCCCAAGGTTGGCACGGAGGGCCTCGTGACCGCAGAAGGCGCGGGCATCGCGCCCCACCTGGGTTGGCGCGCGGGCGTGTTCGCCCACCATGCCCACAACGCGCTCATCGCGGAGCACGAGAACGGTGATCTGGCTGCGCTCTACGCGGAGGACTTCACGCTGCTCGACCTCAGCGCGGCGGGGGCGCTCTTCGGCCGAATCGAGCTGGGCGCAGGTCTGCCGCTGGCGATCGCGGCGACCGGGCAGCACAAAGACGGCGAGGCGTTCCGTGGCGTCGCGTTGGGCGACCCGCGCATTCTGCTCAAGGCGGCGCTGTTGAAGCGTCGCGGCCCGGGGCTGGGGGTGGCGCTGAGTCTGCCACTGACACTGCCATTCGGCGACGAAGAGCGCTGGCTGGGCGAGACGGACGTGACCACGACGCCGTCGCTGCTGGTGGACGGACAGGTCGGCCGGATCTACCTCGCCGCGAATCTCGGCTACCACATACGCTCGGAGGAGGTCGTGGAGGACCTGGTCGTCGACGACGAGGTCCGCTACGACGCGGGGGCCGCGGTGAGGGTGAACGACCGCGTGACCCTCGTGGGCGAGCTGGTCGGCTCGACGCTCACGGACGACTTCTTCGGCGGGCGTGCTTCGTCCCCCCTGGAGGGCCTCGGTGCCATTCGCGTGCACCTGCCGGGCTGCGTGCGCGTCACCCTCGGCGGCGGCGGCGGCATGGTCGGTGGCGTGGGCGCCCCCGCCTGGCGCGCCTTCGGCGGCGTCTCTCACGCATGCCCCCCCCGCACCGCAGAACCCGTCCCCGTCCCCGTTCCCGTGAACGTGTCCATGCCCATGCCCGTGCCCGTTCCCGCCAAACCCGTTCCCCCTCCCCCGAAGCCTGTGGCCGCGAAACCCGCCCCGGCACCCGTCACACCCGAGCCCGTCACTCCCGCGCCGCCGGTCGTAAAGAAGAAGCCGGTCGTCGACGTCGGCCACGCCCACCTGCTGGGCGACATGCTCATCCTCGACCAGCCACTGAAGTTCACCCGCAAGGGCGCGCTCCGCGCCCAATCCCACCAGGCGCTCGCCGACCTCGCCCGGCTGTTGGTACTCCGTCCGGACATCGAGCGGATTCGCATCGAGGGGCACACCGACTCGCGTGGCTCCGAGGCGTCGAATCTCCGCAAATCCGCGGCGCGCGCACGCGCCGTGCGGATCTATCTGGCCGCGCGCGGCGTGGCTGCGAAGAGGCTGGAGGCTGCGGGGCGCGGCGAGTCGATGCCCATCGAATCCAACCGCAGCGCCGCCGGACGCCTGGTCAACCGCCGCATCGAATTCCACGTCGTCGCGAAGAAGTAAGGAGACCGGTCGAAATCAGCTTGCCAGATCGCGTTCGAGGCGCCCGCCCAGCGAGGCGCGTCGACGCGCGTATACTCCCGGCATGCGAAGGCGGCGCAACTCAGCTGGGCGGGATGGATCGGGCGCGAGGTGGCAAGATGATTTTGATCGGTCTCCTAAGGGAGGTCGATCTACGCCTCGTCCCAACGACGTCGCCGAGACTCCGAATTCGAAGCCTCCACCGTCTCTGCATGCGCCGCCCTGTGCCGCGCGAGCGCACCCAGCGCCTTCCACAGACCGCGCGTCAGCGAGACAAGGTCGTCTCCGTCGATGAAGCGCACCGGGAGCGCGTACGGCGGCGCTTCGCCTGGGAGACCGTGCATCTCGAACAGCCGCGCGACTCGTCCCTCGGCGCGTGTCAGCGCGTCGTCGACGGCCTTCACCGCACGAATGTCTGCCCCGCCGTCGTCGGGGACACCGGCGGCGAGAAACACGTCGTCCGACAACAGGTCGCGCATCAGCGCGGCGGCCTCGTCGGCGTCATGCGCCGCCGCCCGCTTGAGGGCGGCGACCTGAGCGTCACCCAGCGTGTCGGCGAATTCCGGCGACGCCACGAAACGTTCCCGCATCGCAGCGAGTACGTAGGCGTTAAGGTCGGCACCGAGCAATCGGCGGATTCGACCCCCGATTTCGCCGACCCGCTCTTTTGCTTTTTCTATATCCTCCACACCTTGCCCCCGGCGTTTTACCGCGTGAGTCCCATAGGTTAACGTGTAGCTCGCGGGTGTACACGGGTCCCGCAACCCTGGAGAGGGACATGTCGCTCGAACGGATCCTCGTCATTGAAAGCGACGAGAAAATCCGCGATCTGTTGAGCCGGTTCCTCTCCGGCAAGGGCTTCGATGTGCTCGCCGTCGCCGAGGCCGCCGACGCCGCTGAACAATTCGATGAGTACGCGCCCGATCTCGCCCTCGTGAACGCCGTGGTCGACGGGGGCAGCGGCAGTGACGTCTGCATCGATCTGCTCGACCGGCGGCCACAGCTGCACATCATCGTCATGGGCACCGCGCGCCAGGAGAAGAAGTTCGACCGCGACGCGCGCATGTCGCTGGGCGTCGAGCACTTCCTGATGAAGCCGTTCTCGGCGTCGAAGCTGATCGACATGGTCGACCAGATCGAGGCGGCCTCATTCAAGGAGGGCCCGCCCGAGCCGGACCCGCTCCCGGCTCGGGCGCCCGGGCTCCTGATGGACGACGACGATGGCGAAGACGATGCCGGCTTCGACGAGACGTCGGCGGCCCCGCTCCTGGCACCGCCCGTCCGCCCACAGGTGACCTCCAGCATCCCGAAGCATGTCGCCCCGCCCGACATGGAGAGCATCCTGAGCGCGAGCCTCAGCGGGAGCCTCGACACCGCAGGTGTGCTCTCGCCGCCGCCCAAGCAGAGCTTCGAGCCGCGCGCGAACACGCAGATGCTGATCCAGGAGGCCGAGCTCTTCCCGGCGTCGAAGCCCACCAGCGTCGACGCGTTGGCCGGAGAAGCGTGGGACAAGGCCAGCCTCGACGCGGACGCCGCTCGACATGGTCTGGTGCAGGACCGCGCGGAAGAGGGCCGATACGCCCTCACGCCGATGGAGGCGATGGGCCCGACCGACCCGCGTGGGATCTACGACGAGATCAGCCTGCCGCACCTGCTCTACAACATCTTCCGCGATCTCTTCAGCGGCCGGGTCGTGCTGCGTCGCGGCACCGTGCGCAAGGAGGTGTTCATCCTCAACGGGCGGCCGATCAACGCCGACAGCAACATCCGCTCCGAGAGCCTCGGCTACCTGCTCATCAACGAGGGCGTGATCACCGAGGACCAGCATCGTCAGAGCGTCACCGTCATGCGCGACCGTGGCCTGCGTCAGGGCGAGGCGCTCGTCGAGCTGGGCATGATTCACCAGAGCGACCTCGAGGACCACCTCAAGCGGCAGGTGCGTGAGCGCGTCCTCAATTGCTTCGGCTGGACGGGCGCCGAGTACGGGCTCGTCTACGATCCCAACGTCAGCGACACCGTCGAGACCTTCCGGCTCAACCCGCTCGTGGTCATCTTCGACGGCATCAAGACCTCGTTCCCGGTCGCGCCGCTGGTGAATCACTTCGACGGGTACAGTCGGCGCCCCATCCGCAGCACGGCCAAGCTGGGCGACTACTCGACGATGCTGAAGCCGTTCAAGAACGAGCTGCGCGTCGCCTTGCTCTGCGACGGGCAGATGACGGTCGGCGAGCTTCTGTCGGCCAGCCCGTACGGTCTCGTCGACACGCTGCGCATCCTGCGCGCGCTCGAGATCATCAAGTGCATCGAATTCGACACGGCACGGGCGACCGCCAGCGTCGCGGCCTCCTCGTCTCCGGCACCCCGCCCGCGGCGTCGCTCGCGGGCGGCGGAGTCACGCGCGCCGGCCTCCGGGGGCGCGGCGATCGCGCCAACCCAGACGGATCCGGGGACCACCAGCGAGCCCCGTCCGGGCGCGACCCGAGCTACGCCGGCAGCGACCGGCCGCCCGACCAGCACACGTTCCTCCGTCATCACACCCGAGCCGGCGGCGGGCCACCCCGCAGTGGATCACGCCACCATGCAACAGATCATCGGGCGCCATGCGATGCTCGACAGCGCCAACCACTACGAGATGTTCCAGGTCGCGACGGACGCAACGCTCAAGCAGATCACCGACAACTACAACCAGCTGAACGTGGCGTTCCGCCACTATGTGGGCACCGTCTGCGACACCGTCCTGTCGGGCAAGGCGCGGCAGGTTCGTGAGCGCCTGGTCACGGCCTTCGACGTGTTGCGCGACGCCGAGAAGCGGAAGACCTACGACGCGCTGACGCTGCCGGTGCCCACCGATGTGAAGGCACCGGACCTCATTGGGGGTGAGCTCAATTACCAGCGCGGGCGCATCTGCCTGGACGCGAGTGACTTCCCCAAGGCCCTCGCCTACCTCAACCACGCCGTCCGCCAGGACGTGCACCAGGCGTCGTATCGGATGTACCGCGGGTACGCGCGCTTCATGACCACGGACGCCGAAGACAGGCGCGCGCGGGTCGAGGCGCACGACGAGATCAAGAACGCGCTGTCGGAGAACGCGAATGACGACGCCGGCTACGTCCTGAACGGGAATTGCTACAAGGAGACGGGCAATAACGAGCAGGCGCTCAAGGCCTACAAGAAGGCGTTGTCGATCAATCGGTCCAACTCGGCTGCCAACCGTGAGGTCGCTCGACTGGAGGCCGGCAAGACGACCGAGGACGCCGGCTCGACTGGCATCTTCGGCAAGCTCTTCGGGCGTTGAGCTTCCGCTTCTACTTCGACTACATCTCGCCGTACGCTTATCTCGCTTGGCGCAGCATTCGCGCAGATCCGCAGCTGGCAGACGCCCGGCCCGTGCCGGTGGTCTTCGCCGGCCTGCTCGACGCGCATGGTCAGCTCGGCCCTGCAGAGATCCCCGCGAAGCGCGCGTTCGTCGCGCGCGACATCTTGCGCGCGGCGGACCGCATCGGCGTCCCGATCACCTATCCGGCCACCCATCCATTTCGCCCGATCGACTCGCTGCGGCTGTCGCTCACGGAGGTGGCTGGAGACGACCAGGCGCGCGTCGTCGATGCGCTGTTCGACGCCGGGTGGGCCCGTGGGGGCGACCTTGGCGACCCTGAACACCTCGTCGCGGCGCTCAACGCGGCCGGTCTCGACGGGGACGCCCTGATGGTCGCG
>PVBE011042656.1_pt1 | contig 19003 bp, 18 predicted proteins | sample 1631181 | NCBI WGS metagenome assembly PVBE01 (sample SAMN08397723, study PRJNA350692) | Marine metagenome, whole genome shotgun sequencing project. | isolation source: water | place: Pacific Ocean | collected 2012-04 | reverse complement strand
TTTATCTTCCAATATAACGAGCACTTGACGACCCGCAAAAAAATCAATCCCCATGAGAGAAATAATGGAGGGCGGAAATGCACATCCCCCAATTGCCTGGACAGTTGTCAGAGTGGCCTCATCAAGCGCGAGAATTACAGGGTTCATTGACTGTGGGACAAACACAGTTAGACAGCGTCACGTTCTTGCTGCTTTTCGGCCATCCAGGCTTCAACTTCACCCTCATCGAAAACAAGGATTTTTTCTGCAAGTTTGATTGGTTGCGGGAAATCGCCCGACTTAGTCTTTCGAAAAAGAGTTGAAATTGAAAACCCAACTTTTTCTGCGGTCTGCCTAGGGCGTAAAAAACGTTTCATCGGTCATGGTCCTCATGAGGTTTGTAGCGGAGGCATGACAGTAGATCACCCTTCAATGGTGAGAAAAAGAACAATAATTATATAATTTATGTTCTTGCTTTTTTGATTTATCTCCCCCTCTTGAGCTTCAATCTTCTTTCGTTAAAGTAATCTGTATCTTCAAAATACTTGGAATGTTTTTTAGCTTCATCACGAAAATCACACGCAGCTCTTGCACTTTCCTTCCCAAGTTCTTTTAGTTCTCGCCTTATGATCCGCTCAATTGTTATCTCAGTGAGACCCCAATAATTGGCCAGCTCTTCCAATCTTTTACTCGCCGGCTTGATTCCTTCTCTTTTTAGTTCCTCATCGTGAACTGCTATTTCTGAATCACGAACAAATTTATTTGGTCGACCTGCTTTATGTTCAAGGTTGAAGGCCTTAAGAGCATTCTCGCGATCAGGAGATTTCAAAAGTGCTTTCAAACACTCTTGTAGATAGCGATTGTAAGTATGAAAAAAGATTTCTGATGGTATTGATCTTAGTTTAACAATTATTTTTTCTAAGATAAACTTAGCAAATTCCGGATCATTTTTAGCCAACCAGGGATAATCAAGCGTCAGTTCATATGCATCATTTTCACTCTTTGGTTGTTTCTTCATTGCTGTATCACCCCATCTAGTGATCAAATTTCCCATCAAAAAAAAGAGACAAGGCCCAGGCGGTGATGGTTTCCGCTTTTCGGGAGCAACCCCTAGAGCCTTGCTTAACGGTTATACTTTTCTCAGGTGTGCTACTTTATTTCCCCTGTCAGACTTCAGGCCATCGAGATAATCACTCCACGCCTGCATCATCTTAATTCGATCATTCAGATACTGCGCGTGGTTATAGGCCGCCTTAACCCTGTTGCCTTCAACATGAGCAAGTTGCCGTTCTATAATGTCGGTTCGCCATCCTTGTTCATGCAGGCAAGTTGATGCCATGGCGCGGAACCCGTGGCTTGTCATCTCGTCTTTTGAATATCCCAAACACCTGAGTGCACCGTTGATGGTGTTATCACTCATCGGGCGTTCATATGAACGCAGTGAAGGGAATACAAAGCTTTCTACACCCCGATTTGTTTCTGGTTTTAGATCTTGCAATATCTCCACTGACTGTCTTGAAAGAGGAACCAGATGTTCCCGATTCATTTTCATTTTCTCAGCGGGTATTCGCCATAACATTTCTTCGAAACTGATTTCACCCCAAGTTACATGTCGAAGCTCGCCCGGTCTTACAAAAACATGGGGGGAGAGAAGCAGTGCTGCTCTTACAAGGTTGGTGCCCTGGTAACTTTGAAGCGCTCGAAGCAGTTCAGCCACTTTTCTGGGTTCTGTAATGGCTGCGAAGTGCTTTGTTTTTACTGGAGTCAGAGCCCCCTTCAGATCTGCTGAAGGATCGCGCTCTGCCTGCCCGGTGATGATAGCAAACCTGAAAACCTGACTGGCAAGGGCCTTGACCCGGTGTGCGGTCTCTATGGCACCTCTGCTCTCCACCCGACGAAGGACGGCAAGTAGTTGAGGTGCAGTGATTTCATTAATGGGGGATTTTCCAAGATAGGGAAACAGATCATTTTGCATTTTGCGTAGAGCACTTCTGGTCGTGTTTTGTGCCCACTTGTTGCTATTAATTTTATGCCACTCCCTCGCTACAGTTTCAAAGCTTTCCTTTCCGGCTTGAGACTCTTTCTCAGCCTTTCTGCGAAGGCCTGGATCAATCTCATCGACGAGTAATGTTCGAGCATCAAAGGCCTTCTCTTTTGCCTTCTTCAAACTGACCTCAGGGTACGCTCCTAAAGCCAGAGTTTTTTGCTTTCCCTCAAAGCGGTAGTTGAGTCTCCACAGCTTTGAACCATTCAACCCAACAAGGCAGTAGAGGCCTCTTCCATGAGTAAGTTTGTAGGGTTTTGACTTGGGCTTAGCGCCTCTGAGCTTGGAATCAGTTAAAGGCATGATTTATAACCATTTTTTGTTGATTATATGATTAGTACCGATTGGTTTAAAGCTTTGATTTAAAAAAAGAAATAGGGATTTTGATGGTATCGGTCATTTCATGATAGCCGATACCATCAAAAATACCAACAAATTTGTTGGTTTTGTATGATTTCTATGAACTCTACTGAATACGATAAATCAGCATAAAATGGTTTATTATGCTTTATTTACAGCGTGTTATGACATTGTATGAGGGCTTATGAAGATTTATGATTATGAGGTAATGGAGGCTGAGCCCGGAATCGAACCGAGGTCAACGGCTTTGCAGGCCGCTGCATAACCACTCTGCCACTCAGCCTATGAGGCAATCGATACTCGATCTGCAAGGCATCGACAATAAAAAAGGGGAAAGAAGTTCTTCCCCCTGAAACTGGAGCGGGAAACGAGATTCGAACTCGCGACCCCGACCTTGGCAAGGTCGTGCTCTACCAACTGAGCTATTCCCGCTTTGGGAGGTGGATTCTATTCGCCAGCGCGCTGTGGATCAAGCGCCAGTTTCAACCCCCCCTTACTCACTGTCGGTAGCGCGATCGAGGCCCTCTCTTTCAGTCAGGATGGGCCAGGCTGACCGCAGATAGACCACCATCGACCACAAGGTAAAAGCAGCAGAGAGATAGAGCAACAGTTCACCCAGCTTTACCATGGGCAGCTCAAACAGAGTATCGAAGTAGAGCAGCATGGTGATGGCAACGATCTGGACAACGGTCTTGACCTTTCCCATGATGTTGACGGCAACACTGGCACGTTTTCCGAGCTCAGCCATCCACTCACGAAGGGCAGAGATCACTATTTCTCGGCCGATGATAGTGACGCAGGCCAGAATAAACGCAATTCGGCTATAGACTGCCTCCATGACGCGATCATCACCAAGCAGGAGCACAAGGGCGGCACAGACAATCAGCTTGTCAGCCACCGGATCCAAGAAGGCGCCGAAGGCGGTCCCCTGTTTTAGTTTTCGGGCGAGATAGCCATCGAGCCAGTCTGTAATCCCGGCAAACACAAATATAGCGGCCAAAATCTCATTGGCCCCTTTTAGCGGGAGAAAATAGAAGAGAATAAGCACCGGAATCATGATGATTCTGGCGAAAGTCAGGATATTGGGTATATTGAGATTCATCTCTATTTTTCGGAGCGGCCTGCTCCACATAGTGTTTATAAATTATGGGTGAAGGTAATCATAAACCCGTTGAGCCAGTTGAGCACTAAATCCTGGAATTTTTTTTATATCCTCTACTCCTGCCCGTGACACCTCCTGAAGGCCGCCAAAGGTCTTGAGCAGCCTTTGTCGGCGTTGACCGCCAATTCCCGGGATTGATTCAAGTACAGAGTGATGACGGCTCTTCTGGCGTTGGTGACGATGCCCGGTAATGGCAAATCGATGGGCTTCATCACGAATCTCCTGGATCAGATGGAGGGCGATTGAATCGGGTTGAAGATCGATCCTGGTCGAGGTGTGTGCGAGATGGAGCGTCTCCTCTCCTGGCCTGCGGCTTCGCCCTTTGGAGACACCCACCAGGATAATCGCGGTCAGTGAGAGGCTTGACAGCACTGCGGTGGCGATCGATAACTGCCCCTTCCCGCCATCGATAAGGAGTACATCAGGGAGGGCCCCATTCTCAATGCTCTCTCGCCTAAAACGTCTTTCAAGGGCCTGTCTCATGGCGGCATAATCATCACCCGGGGTAATGCCACGGATAGAGTATCGTCTGTAGTTGCCCTTTTGTGCACCGTTTTGATCAAATACAACACATGATGCCGTAGTCGCCTCGCCGCCCGTATGGCTGATATCGAAGCACTCAATGCGGTTTGGCAGCGTCGGCAAATCAAGCACCTCGGCAAAGGACTTAAGCCGTTGCCGATGGTTGGACCTGACTGCTCTTCGGCTCTCAAGCGCCCCCCGGGCATTGTCGATGGCCCGCTGCAGCCATTGCTGCCGATGGCTTCTCACTCGGGATCGGATCTGTACTCTCCGGCCCGCCTGTTGTGAAAGCGCCTGTTCGATAAGCGCACGCTCTTCGGGCACTTTCATCACCACTATTTCTGAGCAGGAGGGTGAGAGTTCGTAGCTCTGTGAGAGAAAGGCGGAGATGACTTCGCCAACCTCAAGTTCACCCTCCTGATGGACAAACAACCGGCGATTCCCAAGCTGCTTTCCGGAGCGGATTTTAACCATCTCGATACAGCCCTCTCTGCCGGAGACGGCAACACCGATAATATCAACATTACCCTGCCCCCCTTCTACAAATTGTCTCTGCTGCACCCGGCTCAGGAGCGCTATGCGATCCCTGATCAGGCCTGCTCTTTCATAATCAAGCTCATTAGAGGCCTTGGCCATTTGATCACCCAGCTGATCGATCAGCTTGCGGTCCTTGCCTTCAAGGAAGAGAACCACCTGACGAAGGTCCTCTGCATACGCCGCTCGATCTATTTTGCCGACACAAGGGGCTGAACAGCGCATGACCTGAAACTTAAGACAGGGCCGACTGCGGTTTTTATAGTAGCTGTCGCTGCAGGTTCTGATGCGAAATACTTTTTCAAGGGTGGTGATCGCTTCACGAACGGATGCCCCTCCTGGATAGGGACCAAAATAACGATTTTGTTTTTTTCGTCGCCCTCGATATTGAAAAAGCCTGGGAAAGCCGGCTGTTTCACTCAGGCAGATCCAGGGATAGCTCTTGTCATCCCTGAGCAGAATATTAAAGCGTGGCTTCTGGGATTTAATAAGATTGTTTTCAAGGAGAAGGGCCTCGCCCTCTGTCTGAGTGACTGATATTCGCAGATCCTTGACCAGGGAGAGCAACAGCTTGATTCTTGATGATTGTCTTGAGCCCTGAAGATAGCTGTTGAGCCGTTTTTTAAGGTTTTTTGCTTTTCCCACATAGAGACACTCCCCTGCCCCATCCAACATCTGATAGATGCCGGGCAAACCCGGAGCATGATCTACCAGATCACGCAAGGGCCCTGACGATGACGCTTTGGGGTCTTTTGTCATTGCTGATTTAGCAAACGTTGAGCGTGTGCAAAAACCTCTTTGAACATGGCTGGCGTCAGCCGCCGGGTCTGAGTGTTGTAGCGACTGCAGTGGTAGCTGTCGAGGAGATTGACTCCTGTCGGCAGGTGGTGGAGGTTGTCATGGCCAAACTGATATTCCGCCTGTCTCAGCCCCAGGGCCATCAAAGTGGCACGATGAGCGATGCCCCCAAGGGCCAGAATAAGGTTTCCCGGCTTGAGGGTGGCGATCTCGGCCGCCAGGAACGGATTGCATCGGCGTGTTTCGGCGCCCACCGGCTTGTTTTCGGGGGGGAGGCATTTGACCGCATTGGTGAGGCGGCATCGAGTCAGCGTCAGGCCATCACTGCGGTGAAGGGATTCCGGGGCGCTCGACCAGCCAAATTCATAAAGGGTCCTGAAAAGGAGAATGCCTGCAAAATCGCCGGTGAAGGGCCGGCCGCTGGCATTTGCACCGTGTTTGCCCGGGGCAAGGCCCACAATTAAAAGATCAGCCTTCGGGTCGCCAAACGGCTCTACCGGTCGGCAGTGATAGTCGGGATAGTCCTCTTTTACCCCATCCATGAAATCAGATAATCGGGAACAGGCCCGACACTCAAGATCAAAATAGTCCTCAAACAAACTCAACTCCTTATTCTGGGTTCAGTGGTGGATACGGCAAGCGCTTGCCGTCAGTCCGGGCAGCACCTAGAATGCGCCATCACAGCTGATCTGATCAAGCCAAAACTATGAAAATCTCTGCCTTCGAAATTCGTATTGGAAATTTAATTGAACATCAAAGCAAACTTTGGCGCGTTCTTAAGAAAAATCATGTCAAACCTGGAAAGGGGGGCGCTTTTGTTCAGGTTGAAATGAAAGAGATCTCCCAGGGTACCAAGCTCAATGAACGGTTTCGCTCGGACGACAAACTTGAAAAAGCCCATGTTGAACCCCGAAAGATGCAGTTTCTCTACAACGATGGCAGTGGTTTTATCTTCATGGACACTGAGACCTTTGACCAAACCACCCTCTCTGATGAACACCTCGGGGACCAGGCTCAGTACCTGATGCCCAATACCGAAGTCCAGATCAACTACCACAATGACAACCCTATCGGGGTTGAACTGCCTCTATCGGTGATCATGGAGGTGGTTGATACCGAAGCAGTGATCAAGGGGCAGACCGCTTCAGGCTCTGGAAAACCGGCAAAACTGGACACCGGCCTGAGGGTAACCGTTCCCACCTTTGTCAATATTGGCGACAAGGTAAAGATCAATACTGAAACGGGTGAGTATGTCGAACGTGCGAGCTGAATGACGCGCGCTCAGTGATGATTTTAAATTGTCGATCTGAGGTCCGGAGCATTCAGATTCGGTGCTCTCGACGCAGGATCTCCAGCAGTCCTTCCGCCGCATCCTCGATCATATCGCTGACCATTTCATAGCCTGAGATGCCGCCATAGTAGGGATCCGGGACCTCGTCCTCATCGAAGCGTTGACTGTAGCTCATAAAGAGGGAGATTTTTTGGCGCTCATCCATCGAGGCCAGCCGCTCCAGATTATTGAGGTTGGTGTTATCCATTGCCAGGATATAGTCAAAACGCGCCATATCATCCTCAGTCGCCTGGCGGCCACGAAGCCCTGAAAGATCAATGCCTCTCGCTTTAGCGACCTGTTGTGCCCTGGTGTCGGGGGGAGCGTCGATGTGGTAGGCGTGGGTGCCTGCTGAATCGATAACAAAGCGGTCGGAAACCCCACTTGCCTCGACTTTCTCGGTGAAGATCCCCTCGGCCGTAGGCGAGCGGCAGATATTTCCCAGGCAGACAAACAACACTCCAATTTTATGTTCCATTACTTTTCATAATCCTGTTCATATTTTTCTCTTAACTTCATGAGTTCATTCATTATTAAAGGCGGAATAACAGACCTTATCTGCTTGAAAATGGCACTTGCGCGATGATCAGAATCGGCTGTTCGTGTTGAGGGTATGGAGGAGACCTCGCCATCAACAGTCGCCGACATCCACTCCAGTGACCCGCCGACAATGTGATTATCGGCGGACTTCCACTTGCCCGAAAAGGCACCGGAGCGGTCCAGATCCTGATAGAGGGTGTTGAGCTCCTCCCGAGGAAGGGTGAAATACCTCGTCCAGTGAGGTGACCCCACACCCGGGTAGTCAGGAGAGAAGTGGATGGTGCCCTCCCCTTTGGCGTTGATCTCTACCGAATATTCGTAGTGGTAGGGGGGCGGCATACTGCCCGCCTGCCAGTGATATTCAAAAATAAATTCAGAGGGAAACGGAGGCATTGCAATAGCCGCAGAGGCCCAGAAGCCAGCAAAGAGGAACGAGAGAAACAGTGACTTCATGACTCTTTTGTTCTGGATTAAAAAAAACTGGGATCATCCGGAGAGGGCGGCATTAAGACGTTCAAGGTCTTCAGGGGTGTCGATGCCGGGACCCGGACGTTCACAGGCCTTTGCCACCACTATGGTTTCGCCATGATCAAGCGCCCGAAGCTGTTCCAGTTTTTCAAGTTGCTCGAGCTCAGAGGGTGTTCTGGCCGCAAAGGTCTTGAGGTAGCCCACCCGGTAGCCATAGATGCCGATATGGCGTTTTCCATGGCAGCCGGTGGCTTCGGATTGAGGACGATCACGCTCAAAGGGGATGGGTGCGCGTGAAAAATAGAGCGCTCTGCCCTCCTGATCGACCACCACCTTGACGATATTGCTGTCCATAAACTCTTCAGGGGAGGAGATGGGTTCACAGGCGGTGGAGATGACCGCTTCGGGAGAGGCAAAGAGCAGCTCAGCGACCTGGTCAATCAGGGCTGGAGGCATCAAGGGCTCATCCCCCTGGAGGTTAACCACGACGCGGCCGTCATCAAGTCCAAACTGCTCTGCGGCCTCCGCAAGGCGCTCAGTGCCACAGCGGTGATTTAATACCGTCATCGCCACTTCAGCCCCCGCATGTAAAGAGGCTGCGGCTATACGCTCATCATCAGTGGCGACGATAACCTGTTCCGCACGGCTCTGGACTGCCTGCTCTATCACCCATTGAATCAGCGGCTTGTTACCCAGCTTGAGGAGCGGCTTGCCCGGCAAGCGGCTGGAGCCGTAACGGGCCGGAATGATGATATCGAATGTGTGTTCCATAGTTATCGCGTCATTGACCGATTCGGGCGAGCAGTGCCTCTTCAAATGAGCTGCCTGGATGGGAGCTGATCCGAAGAATATACCAGCCAGGGCGGGCGAAGGGGCGACATTTTACCCCATCCTTTTCTGTCATTATGACCGGCCGTCCATCGTTCGGTATCTCTTCAGGAACAAAGCGGTGGTGGTCGGGAAAGGGGTGGCGAATAAGGGTAAGCCCCCTCTTCTCCAGCATCTTAAAGAACTGTTCGGGCTGACCAATCCCGACAACCGCATGGATCTCCCTGGCCGGCAGTTTCTCAATCGGCATCAGGGCCGCCTCAGGATCACCCATTTGGTGTACGCCTTCAATTTCGGTGGTGACCGTAAAGCCCTCTTCAACTCGGCCCTGCCCGCCTCCTGCTGTTACCAGCCTGAAATCGACAGCTCTATGGGGAGGTTCACGAAGAGGTCCTGCCGGCAACAGCCAGCCATTGCCATATCCCGCTCCTTCTCGAACCACCTCTATCTCGATATCCCGGGCCAGAGAGAGATGCTGAAGACCGTCGTCACTGATAATAATGTCACATTGGTGATCAGAGATGAGCTGTCTTGCCGCCGCCGCCCTGTCCGGGGCGACCACTACAGGCACGCCGGATCTTCCAGCCAGGAGAACCGCTTCATCACCCACCTGATCAGGATCGCTCTTATCGGTGACCGCCTGCGGCCAGGTTGTGGATTTTCCCCCATACCCCCGGGCCACGATCCCCGGGCGCCAACCCCGGTCCCTGAGAAAGGCGGCCATCCAGATCACCAGGGGCGTCTTGCCGCTCCCTCCTACTGTCAGGTTGCCGATGACAATGACGGCAACAGGAAGCCGGGTGCTCTTGAGGATGCCGGCAGAATAGAGAGCGGTTCGTACCCTGAAAGCCAGGCCATAGAGGAGGCTCAGCGGATAGAGGACGATCGCCGTCACCCCTCTTTTGCGCCAGGCCTGCTGGAGAAAAATCCTCATCGGGATCCCTTCACCTCTCCCTCTCCATCCGGCATAGAGGGGATTGCGACAGACACAGACAGGTGAAAGTGCAGGCTTTTGATGATCTGGTTCTCCAAACGGTCTTTGCTCTAAAAGACAGAATACCAGAGTAATCACTTATCCCCATAGTCGCTGTGCCAAATGTGTCTCTGGGCATCCCGTTGACGGGTGAGTTCAACCCCCTCTTCCCTGAAGTGAACGGTGATCGCCCCTGAATCAGCGGTATTGACCAACTCGATATCTCGTTGACGATAGCGATCAACCACAACGGGATGGGGGTGGCCGTGGCGGTTGTTATAGCCACTGCTAATGACGGCACTTTGCGGCTGAACCTGATCAAGGAAAAGAGCAGAAGATGAGGTGCGACTCCCGTGGTGGGGAACATAGAGCAGATCAGAGCGCAGCCTGTCGCCGTATTCGGAAACCACAAGTGCCTCACCCTCTCTCTCAATATCCCCAGCCAACAGGAGTGAGCCAGAAGGGCTCTCGATATGAAGCACACAGGAGGCGTTGTTGCCTTTCAACAATGAGCCGGTCCCGGGTGAGAGAAAAGTAAAATCGACACCCCCCCAACGCCAGCGGGTGCCGGCGCGGCACGGCTCAGCAGCCGTTAGATCGGTTGTTGAAGAGGTATAGGTTTTCGCTACCGATATATTTTCAACAACACCGGTGTAGCCGCCCAAATGATCACTGTCACCATGGCTAATCACCACGCTGTCAAGGCTGGCCACCCCTTGTGCCCGCAGAAAGGGGATAATGATGTCGCTGCCACTATCAAAACGATCACTGAATCGCGGGCCGCTGTCATAGAGCAGAGTATGGCTGCGGGTGGCCACCACGATCGCTGTTCCCTGCCCAACATCAAGAAAAGTCACCCTGAACTCACCGTCATCAAGGGCAGTTGAGGTTGGGGCCCTGAGCAGCGGCAGGAGCAGAAGCGGCGAGAGCCAGCGTCCCGGGATCCCTCTGGGAATCAACCATACCCCGACGCCAACCGCGACCGAGAGAACACCCCACCAGGGGAGTGCGGGCGGGGAGTAACTGGAGGCTTCGCTTGTTCCAAGAAACTCCAGCAGGGGCCAAAAGAGCTGGAGCGCTCTTGCGCCCAGATCAAAGAGCTCTCCCGACAAGGCGGTGAAACCTGCTACCAGGAATAGATCACCCAGCAAAACCAGGGGCACCACAATAAAGCCGATATAGGGGATTGCCACAAGATTGGCAACTGGGGCAATGAGGGAGAAATTGCCGAAAAAGAGAACCAGTACGGGGATCAGCGCGATCCCGACTGAAAATTGAACCCTTAGCGAAGATTTTATCCCGTTGAAGCACTTTTTAAGCAATCTTGTGACTATCTGATCATTTTTAAATGGTTGATTTTGGCCATCCTCGAGATGTGGGTATTTCACTCTGGAGTAGTGCCCAAGGAGTATGGCTCCGACGGCGACGAATGAGAGCCAGAACCCACCGCTTAAAAGAACCAGTGGATCAAAGATCAAACCGGCAAACAGAGCGACGCCCAGTGCACCGCCCGGGCGGGTCGTGGTGTAGAAGATACGGCTTCCCAGATAGACGGCAAGCATCACCAATGCGCGCTGGGTAGGGAGACTGAAGCCGGCCATTGCCCCATAGCCAATGGCAACGGCAAAGCCAATAATGCCCGCCGCTCGTTGAGTGGGCTGCCAGAGAATGAGGTGACTGCTTTGGCCCCAAAGCACCGACACCAGAAGATAGACAAGCCCGGCAACAAGACCGACATGAAGCCCGGAGATGGCGACCAGATGTGAGGTGCCTGTCTCTCTCAGGGTGTTCCACTGAGAGGTTGAGATCCCCTCTCGAACCCCCATTCCAAGGGCGGTGACCAAACCTCTCATTGAGAGCCGTTCCCGGCTCACCCACACAGACTCTTGTGCAGAGGATCGAAATTGATCCAATCGGGCCCCAAGCTTTGGGGAGAGCCCCCTGTTTTGGTTTTGATCCGATGACCTGACATATCCCGTGGCCCCAATCCGGTGCCCAAACAACCACCTCTCATAGTCAAAACCAGCAGGATTATGAAAACCACGGGGCGGCTTGAGCCTTATTTTTAACTGCCATCGTTCTCCCGCACCCACCTTTTTATAGCGCCCATACCACTTTAGCCTCACCTTTTCGGGTAGCGCCAAGGTGGCACCCTCTGCGGTTGATGTTTCAATATTGAAATCAAACTGGATAAAACGCTGGCGATTTTGAGGAAGGCCGATGATCGTTCCGGTGACCATCAGATCCTGGCCTTCGAGTGAGGAGGGGAGCCGTTGATCCAGTACTGCGGCTGAATGGATCATCGCCCAGATGGCTCCCAATACAAGAAAGAGCAGTGGTGAAAGCACTTTCCAGTAGCGGGCGAGCACAACGATCAGAACCCCAGGGAGAAGAATTTCCCAGGAGTAGGTATTGGAAGAGAAGAGAATGAGTGAGTTGCCGCAGCAAAATCCAATTGCATCGTGCAGAATATTTCTATTCATTGATAAATAAAGAGTAGTATTAGTCTTTAAACCTGATTTTTACCCAGAGTGTGATTTAGACCTGTAACCATGCCCCGCAAGTTCCTGAAAAAACACCTTCCAGACCATAATAAGCTCTCAGACCATAAGCATCTGAAGATGATTGGCCCAAGGTTAATGGCGCATGATCTGTGGCATATTAACCGTCGTTCGATCTCTCTTGGGACCGCTGTTGGTCTATTCTGTGCCTATCTCCCCATCCCCTTCGAGTCAATCGTTGCCGCGTTTGCAGCAATTTGGCTAAGAGCCAATGTTCCACTTTCGGTCGGACTTGTCTTTATCTCCAATCCGCTTACCTGGATACCCCTCTACTGGCCAGGGTATCTCGTCGGTTCTGCACTTCTCGGAGAGCCTACCCGCTCCTATGAAAAACTGACCATGGAGTGGTTGGTCAATGAGACTTATTTCACCCTTTTTGTGGGCTGTTTGATTGTAGGCACCGTTATGGCGCCAATGAGTTATTTTGTTGTCCAGTTGCTCTGGCGCCTGCACGTGGTTGCTGCTTGGCGGGAACGCCGACGAAAGCGTAAAGAGATAAAAAAAAAGAGCCGCACCTGATCTAGATGGGCTCTTGTTTGTTGTTCCTTCTCCCGACAACCGCCATCGTTGTGATCAACAATAGGTTCGAAGAGAACGCGCAGGGTCTTTTCCGGCTATGTCAGTTTGCCATCCTCCAGATGGACCGTCCGATGCATCCGCTCTGCGGTCTGCTGATCATGGGTAACCACAATCAGGCTTGTATTGAATTCACGATTTAGCTCAAGCATAAGATCCAGAACGGATGCGGCTGACATGCGATCAAGATTGCCCGTAGGTTCGTCTGCAAGCACACAGTCTGGTTGGCTGATCAGTGCCCTGGCAACAGCGGCGCGCTGACGTTCACCCCCGGAGAGTTCGCCCGGCTTGTGGTGACAACGAGCGCCCAGGCCCACCCTCTTTAGGAGGTCAGAGGCGAGTGAGAGCGCTTCGGCCGTGTTTTGTCGACGAATCAGAAGCGGCATGGCAACATTCTCTGCAGCGGTAAATTCCGGGAGAAGATGGTGAAACTGATAGACAAAACCCAGTGAGCGGTTGCGAGTATGGCCTCGACTCTTCTCGTTCATCCTTGCGAGGTTCTCTCCCTTGACCATTACCTCTCCGGAATCCGGAAGATCGAGGCCCCCAAGAAGGTGCAACAGGGTGCTCTTGCCTGAGCCCGATGCGCCAACAATTGCCAGCTGTTCACCCCTCTCGACATCAAGAGTGATCTCTTGGAGTACATTGACGCACAACGCACCCTCTCCATATCTCTTGGAGAGATCACGACAGGCAATGACGGGCGTGCTCTTCATTCGTATCTCAGGGCCTCTGCCGGTTGGACTTTTGCCGCACGACGAGCAGGATAGAGTGTTGACACTATGCTCATGACAAATGAGAGAGCAGTGATGATAAAGACATCAGGCCAACGCATTTCAGCCGGGAAATCACTGATCACATAGATGTCTGAAGGGAAAAACTGAAAACCAAGCCATTGTTCAAGGACAGGAACAATGGTTTCAACATTCATTGCCGTTAAAACACCAAATACCCCCCCGGCAAGAGATCCAACCAAGCCAATAACAGTGCCCTGAATCACAAATAGGGCCATCACACTTCCGGGGCTCAACCCCAGGGTTCGCAAAATTGCGATATCGGCCTGTTTGTCGGCAACCACCATTACCAAAGCCGAAACAATATTAAATACGGCAACCGCAACAACGAGAAAGAGAATGACAAACATCACTCGTTTTTCAATCTTTAACGCCCTGAAAAAGTTTGCATGCTCCCGTGTCCAGTCATTGATGTAATACCCACTCCCAAGCATTTGGGTAAGCTTACGGTTGACCGACTGCGCCTGATAGACATCTTCCAGCTTCAACCTCAATCCGCTCACCTTTCCTTCTGAATGCAAGAGCCGGCCAAGATCCTCAATATGGGTCAGGGCCAGAGCACTGTCATACTCATACATATTCATCCTAAATATACCGCTAACGGTAAACCTGCGAAGTCGAGGCAGCATCCCTGCCGGGGTGATTTTGCCCTGGGGCGAAACCACTGTAATTTTATCGCCGACCTCTACCCCAAGCTGTCTCGCGAGGACATAACCGATAACGATATGGTACTTACCTGATTCCAGTGATTCGAAAGATCCTGATTCAAGATGGTCCGATAATTGGGAGACATCGTCTTCAAGTGTGGGGACAATGCCGCGAAGCATTGCCCCTGTTACCGCTTTCCCTCGAGTCAGCATGCCCTGGCCAAGGATAAAAGGGGCATCTGCTCTAATATCGGCCAACCCCCCTATCCGCTCGCTCACTCTCGGCCACTCTGCCAGCCAGCCATTACTCCCGCTCACAGTGACATGTGAGGCAACAGCCAGAATACGATCGCGCAACTCACGTTCAAACCCATTCATGATCGAAATGACAGTAATCAGTGCCCATACACCGACAACAATCCCCATCATCGAGATCATGGAGATGAATGATATAAAATGGTTCCGTCGGCGTGCCCGGGTATAACGCAGCCCTATCGCCAGTTCCAGTGGTTTAATCACGTGTCGATGGATTCCGCCCGCATATGAGGAAACAACAAAACATCTCGAATTGAGGGGCTGTCTGTCATCAGCATCACCAGTCTGTCGATACCGATGCCTTCACCTGCAGTCGGGGGAAGGCCATATTCGAGTGCTCGAACATAGTCAGCATCGTAGTGCATGGCCTCGTTATCTCCCGCCTCCTTCTCCTTGACCTGATGGTGAAATCGCTCGGCTTGATCTTCAGCATCATTGAGCTCAGAAAACCCATTGGCGATCTCACGCCCTGCTACAAATAACTCGAAGCGATCACTGACTGAAGGATCATCATCATTTCGCCGTGAGAGAGGAGAGACTTCTACCGGATAGGCCGTAATAAAGGTGGGTGATCGAAGCTGCTCTTCAACCGTCTTTTCAAAGATCTCCAACAGGAGCTTGCCCTCTCCCCAGCTCTCCTTTACAGGCATGCCGAGTGATTCAACTTTTGATCTTAGGGTCTCAATTGAACCCAGATCGCCCAGATCAAGGTCCTGATTGTAATGGAGCACTGACTCACTGACCGTCATTCGAACGAAAGGCGTTTCAAGATCAAATGATTCTCCCTGATAGTCAACCGTAGACGATCCCAGAACCTCTTTTGCACATTCCCGCATCATCGCCTCTGTCAGATCCATAAGATCATGATAGTCCGCATAGGCCCAATAGAACTCCAGCATGGTGAATTCGGGATTATGCTGAGCACTGATCCCCTCATTGCGAAAATTACGATTTATCTCAAACACTTTCTCGAACCCGCCCACCACAAGTCGTTTTAGATAGAGCTCAGGGGCGATTCTCAGGAAGAGGTCCATCCCAAGAGCGTTGTGGTGGGTTTCAAATGGTCGGGCAACGGCACCACCCGGTATCGCCTGCATCATCGGTGTTTCAACTTCAAGAAAGTCCTGACGGCTGAGAAAGCGACGAATAAACTCAACGATCCTGGATCGTATACGGAAGGTCTCTCTAACTTCCGGATTCATGATCAGATCAACATAACGCTGTCGATAACGGATCTCCTGATCAGTCAGGCCATGAAACTTCTCTGGCAGTGCTCTGAGTGATTTAACCAGGAGCTCGATGGCATCAACCCGAATAGTGAGTTCACCGGTTTTGGTCCGAAAGAGTTCGCCCTCTATACCAAGAATGTCACCCACATCAAATTTCTTGAATTCATTGTTATAGACACCTTCTGGAAGGGTATCGCGCTGAAGAAAGAGCTGGATCTTTCCTGATACATCCTGAAGGTGGGCAAAACTGGCTTTACCCATCACCCTCTTGGCCATCATGCGGCCGGCTACTTTTACCCGTATCTGCTCACTCTCCAGCTCTTCACCGCTCTTGTCTTCATGGCTTTGGTGTAGTTGCCCGGCAAGGGCATCCCGTCGGAAATGGTTGGGAAAGGGAGATCCTGCCTCTCTTCTCAAAGCAAGTTTTTGACGTCGAATTTCACTCTGTTCGTTTGCAGATTCTTGAGTATTCACTTTATATTCCAGTTTTTACTGTTTGTTAATGTAAATTATTCTACTAAATATTAAAAGAAGCTATAGCCCTGCCTTGAGGCTCGCTTCGATAAATTCATTCAGTTTGCCATCCAGTACAGCCTGGGTGTTTCCCGTCTCCACCCCGGTTCTCAGGTCCTTGATTCGTGACTGATCGAGAACATAGGATCGGATCTGGCTTCCCCAGCCGATATCCGCCTTTGTCGCTTCCAGTTGCTGTTGTTCCTCTTTTCGTTTTTGCATCTCTGCTTCAAACATCCTCGCCTTGAGCATAGTCATGGCCTGCGCCTTGTTACGGTGCTGGGATCGATCATTCTGACACTGCACAACTATACCAGTTGGCGAGTGGGTAATTCGAACCGCGGAATCGGTTCGATTGACATGCTGACCTCCGGCACCACTCGCCCGGTAGGTGTCAATTCGAAGATCAGCCGGATTGATGTCGATCTCTACATCATCATCAATCTCGGGATAGGCATAGACCGAGGCAAAAGAGGTATGTCGACGGTTACCCGAATCAAATGGAGATTTTCTGACCAGCCGATGGACGCCGGTCTCAGTTCTCAGATAACCGAATGCATATTCACCATTGACCTTGATGGTTGCACTTTTTATGCCTGCAACCTCTCCTTCGGAGTGTTCAATAATCGCCGTTGAAAAGCCCTGATCGTCCGCCCAGCGCAGATACATCCTCAAAAGCATATTGGCCCAGTCCTGAGCCTCGGTCCCTCCCGAACCTGACTGAATATCAATGAATGCATTTGAGGCGTCCATCTCTCCCGAGAACATTCGTCTAAACTCAAGCCCACCCAGATCATTCAGCATTCGATCGACATCCGTGGTCACATCGTTGAGGGTCTCTTGATCATTCTCTTCCCGGGCAAGTTCAAGAAGATCTCGGGCCTCAGCAACACCCGTATTAAGACGTATCAGCGTTTCAACTGATTTCTCCAGACTCGCGCGCTCTTTGCCCAGGGCCTGGGCCTCATCGGGCTGATTCCAGATATCGGGTTGTTCCAAAAGAAGATTGATCTCTTCAAGCCTTTCCTTTTTGAGATCGAAGTCAAAGATACCCCCTAAGCAGTTCTATCCGTCTGTCCAGATCATTGAGTGTTTCAAGGAGAGGGTTTAACTGTTCCATATTTCTGATTGCCACTAAATTTTAATGGTTATTGAATTTAATCGTTTTTAAGAGGACCTGTCCTGAGGCCCCCCAATAACATTTTGCATCCCAAGTGGAGTTGTGAAATATTCCTGATTGCTGAGTGATAAAGAGTCAAATTGCCTTTTGCAGGCAATTCATGAGGCCGTTATTTTGAATTTACGACTTCAAGAATTTGCCAAAATTCATTATCATTTAAGGATACCGTAAAGTGACCCGTCAGAACATCTGAATAACAACTAACCGGCGGAAGTTGATCGAATCATCGATAGAGATCATTCAATTGGGATCACCCAATAAAAGGGGCCCTCAATAGAAGCTCCGAAGCCTTTAGGGAGAGGAGAGAAATGTCAATAACACTAGGCATACCCAGCGAAGCATTTGCCGGTGAGGCCCGTGTTGCCGCGACCCCAGATACTGCAAAAAAAGCAATTGCTCTTGGGGTTGAAGTGCTTGTTGAAGCCGGGGCCGGCAGTGGTGCAGGATACCCCGACGAAAAATACAGCGAAGTTGGCGCCCGTATAGTTGATGGTTCTGAAGCCTTTTTTGCAGACATTGTCTTTAAGGTGCAAAGCCCATCTGAAGAAGAGATCTCACGACTTAAGCAAGGAGCGGTCTATATCGGCTTTATTGATATCTCCAGTGACAGGCCCACTCTTGAATCCCTGACCAATGCCAACATCAGCGCCATTGCGTTGGAACGCATCCCGCGCATCTCCAGGGCTCAGTCGATGGACGCCCTCTCTTCTCAGGCGGGGATAACCGGCTATCGATCAGTGATAGAAGCGGCCTACTACTATGGGCGCTTCTTTCCGCTTATGATGACCTCAGCAGGGTCGGCCAAACCGGCAAAAGTGACCATTCTCGGCGCTGGCGTCGCAGGCCTGCAGGCAATTGCGACGGCCAAACGTCTCGGGGCTCAGGTCTTTGCTTATGATGTCAGGCCTCAAGTTAAAGAGGAGATTCACTCTCTGGGCGCCAAGTTTATTGAACTTGATCTGGGTGAGAGTGGTGAAGGTGAAGGGGGTTATGCCAAAGAACTCTCTGAAGAGGCCAAAAAGAAACAGGAGCATCTCCTGACGGAAGAGCTAAAGACCGCTGACATCATTATCTCCACCGCTCAAATCCCGGGTCGCAAGGCTCCAATACTGATCACAGAAGAAGCGGTAAGAGGGATGAGAGAGGGTTCAGTAATCATCGATCTTGCTGCCGCAAGCGGCGGCAATTGCCCGCTCACCAAAGAGGATGAAATCATCAAAGCCTACGGGGTAACGCTCTGTGGGCTGACCAACCTTCCGGCCCTGATGCCGGGTGATGCAAGCGCTTTTTACTCTCGCAATCTATACAATCTGCTTGAGCTTATCGTTACACAGAATGATCAGGGCAGTGCGGCCTTAGATGTTCTTCAAGATGAAATTACTGCAGATGCATTGGTCACCCATGAAGGTGTTGTCCGTCAAGCCCTTCTTCCAGGCAACTAAACGGAGTTATTAAAATGTCTGAAACCCTTGTTGCGCTATATATCTTTGCCCTTGCCTGTTTTATTGGTTATCAGGTGATCTGGGGGGTAACACCCTCTCTTCATACCCCGCTTATAGCCCTTACCAATGCGATCTCGGGGATCATTATTGTGGGTGCTATCTTGGTGACAGGTTCTGAGAATACCTCAGCAACCACCCAGTGGATCGG
>PVBE010678193.1_pt1 | contig 19004 bp, 13 predicted proteins | sample 1631181 | NCBI WGS metagenome assembly PVBE01 (sample SAMN08397723, study PRJNA350692) | Marine metagenome, whole genome shotgun sequencing project. | isolation source: water | place: Pacific Ocean | collected 2012-04 | reverse complement strand
TGCCACACTTTCACGCTGCCACCCGCTTCACTTCTCAACGCCCGTTTACTGTAAGCCGGAGTGGGTGAACTTATTCTCTAGCGCTGGAATTCAAGTAGCTGCCAGCTAGCCAGGCATTCTCGAGAGCTGGGCCCTATCGTTTCGGGAGCGGGGAACTGGAGGGGGAGACCTTGATTACGCCAAGTCGTACCACAGCGGCCGCCGCGGTGGCCTTGCTCGGCTGCGTTCTCATTTGGGTCGTCACTCCTTACAACAACTTCCTTCTCAGGAACGGCTTTATTTCGGAGGACTATCTTGCCCATTCGGTGATGACGCTGCTCCTGTTCCTCATTCTCGTGGTCAATCCGCTGCTTCGCGCGGCACGGCCGGCATGGGCATTCAGCTTCAAACAGATGACTTTCATCGCTGCCATCCTCTTCGTCGCGTGTTCCATCACCAGTTCCGGACTCCTTCGCTACTTGCCCTACAGCTTGGCCGCCCAGACCCGCGACGCCAGCGAGTGGAAAGAGCGGGCGGATTTTTATGAACAGGCCGATTTGCCGCCCAGTCTCTTTCCCGCGGAGCTCGGGTACCACGCGGACGTCGACGTGGCCAAGTATTTCCTTGTCAAACTCCCCGATGGAGAGTCCATTCCCTGGGACGCGTGGCTCGGTCCGGCGCTAGGCTGGGGATGCCTGTTCATCTTCTTTTGGCTGTTGGCCATTGGCCTCGCCGGCATCCTGCTGCCGCAGTGGCAACGGAACGAACGGATGCCCATGCCCCTCACGCACGTCCTTCAGTCTTTGCTCGAAACGCCGGAGGAGGGGCGCCTCTTTGCGCGGGTCTTCCGAAACCGCTGGTTTTGGATCGCCGCGGCCGCCGTGTTTGCCCTCCATCTCATAGCTGGGCTCAGCATCTACTATCCCTCCCGCGTGCCACCCCTCGACGCGCGCTGGAACCTTAGCGGCCTGTTCGCCGAGGAGCCGTTGAGCTACATGCCCGATTACATGCGTAGTGGGAGCATCTACTTTACGTTCCTGGGTATCGCTTATTTCATGGCGACGCGCGTGAGCTTTTCGCTCTGGTTCTTCATGCTGCTATACGCGTTTCTGACCATGGTCTGGCAGACGTACGCGCCCCCCTTTCCGACGGGAGTCCCGGCGGCCCAACGGAGCGGGGCCATTCTTGTGGTGACGTGTTCCATTCTGTGGTTGAGCCGGGCACGCTGGCTCCATGTATTTCGTTGTCTTTTCATTGGCGATGGCCGGTCCGGGACTGGCCGACAGGAGGGTGGTGGTCCTGGGGCGGATGCCGGAGAGTCGAAGGGGACCTGGCTTCGCTGGGGGCTGGGTCTCGCCGGGGCCACAGTGGCGCTGGTTCTCGTGGCGGAGTATCTCTCGGTATGGGTGGCGGTGATATTGGTGGCGGCTGTATTGGCGGCCTCGTTGAGACGACCGCTTCACTCGGACGCGGACCTACGGGACCGGCAGTTCGCGTTCATGTTTGTCGTTGGGGCCTTCGGCATGTTCGCGTGGCATGTCTGGGGGGGTATGCAAGCGCCGTGGGCGCTGCTATTGGTGGTAATGATCTTCGTGTACCAGTTGGTGATAGCGCGGCTATTGGCGGAAACGGGCCTGCCCCTCATGGGTATGTACCCAAACCATATATTTCACATTTTCCAGTTCTTTCCCATTAGGCTTGTAAGCGCCACGTCGGCTTGGTTCATCGGCGCCCAAGCGGGCTGGCACGGGCTCTTTTCGCGTGTGTCGATGACTGCCATGGCGACACAATCGATGAGCCTGGACGATGACGCGGAGCCCCGGTACCAGCGGCGCATGGGACGGGTGCTCTTGATGGTGCTCGTGCTTGGTTTCGTAGTGTGCGGTGCGGTGCACCTCTACCTCAGCTATAACCACAGCCAATCGCTCGACCGAAACCCGGAAATGCCGATCAGCGCTTTTGGGTCTTCTCAGTTGTATCAGTCGCTGGAAATGCTCAGACAACACGAAAGAGGCGAATGGGACAGGCAGCCCTACAGTCGGCCGCTGCATGTGGGGCTTGGCGTGGCGGTGGCGGGAGTGCTTCAATACGCCTGCTTGACAATGCCAAAATGGCCGCTTCACCCCGTGGGCCTGGTGCTCTCTTACACGTGGTATGGGCACACGGTCTGGATGAGCGTAATATTTGGGTGGCTGGCGCGCGTTACCATTTTATTGTTTGGGGGTGCGCGCCTATTCCGCCAGCTACGGCCCCTGTTCATAGGACTGATCCTGGGCGAGATCATGGCGGTCATTTTCTGGGGTACGGTTTCCGGTCTCCTGGCATTGAGCGGGAAGCCGTACTATGTCGTGGAGGTCCTTCCATTCTAAAGTCGCTATGACTAGATCGAACACAGACCGCGCGGCCCTCAGTGGGCCGGCGAAAACCTCGCGCCGGGAGACTCGTCTGCGTTGGATCCTCCTGTCTGCGCTCGTGGCCATGCTTCTACCGTCAGAGGTCTACACCCAGGCCTCGTCAGATGGACAGCGATCCTCGCCAGTGGTCGCGGAAGTGCGCCAAGACGCCGAATGGTTCGGCGACTTCCCTTCGCGCGCGGTGGGACAGCCGGGGCATGACGAAGCCATCGACGCGTTGCGGTGGCGTATCGAGGCAGTCGAGGGGGTTCAGGTCTGGGCGCAAGAGTTCCCGGTCGTCGCGCCGCAAACGATCGAGGCCTCGTTGACTCTCGAAACCGGCCCCCTGCCAGGACGTCACCGCGTCTATCCGCTATGGCCGGCGAGCGCGCGTCTCAACACGACCCCAGCGGAGGGTATCGACGGCGGCCTAGTGTACATCGGGAGCGCAAAGTTCGACGAGATCCCGGCGCGGAGTCTGCGCGGCCAGATTGCCGTGATGGAGATGACTAACGGTGAGGGATGGACTAATGCCGGGGCCTTCGGGGCGCGGGCGATCCTGTTTCTAGGCTCGAAGAGCGAAACCCGCTTCGACATGCGGTCCCACGAACTGCTCATTCCGCTCAACCTCCCGCGTTTTTACCTGCCCGAAGGGGAATTGGCCGACGCCCTAAGGAATCGGGAAGTAACGCGCGGCCGTCTCTACTCGAAGGGGGCGTGGCGGGAAGTAACGGCGACGAACCTCTACGCCCTGGCGCCCTCGCGTGACCCGGGGGCGGGACGCAAAGCCATCATGGTGGCGGTCCAGGCGGACAGCATGTGCATGATTCCTGAACGCTCGCCAGGCGCGGACACGGCGGTCGACGTGGCCGTCGCGTTGGCGATGCTGCGCCAGTTTGCCGAGTTTCCCCCGGAACACCCTTTCCTCTTCGCCTTCATCGACAGTTTCGCTATCAACATGAGGGGGATGCGCTTCATGTTGGCGGCATTGGCGGCGCCACCAAGTTCGCGGCAAGACGCTGCGCGCGAAGACATGAAGCGGCTGGAGGAGTATCGGCGATTCGCCGAGGTCGCCGAGAGACTTCGCGATGACCCAGCGGCCGTTTTCAAGCTCCACCGCCAGGAATTCCGATATTTGCACGCCTTCATCAAAGACGAAGCATCACAGTCCGTGCTCCAGATCGAGAACGTGGTGATGCCCCTGCGTCTGCGGTTGTACGAGGCGGACGAATTGAAACCGGCTGAGGCCGAGAGCATTCAAGATGAGATCGACGCTCTGTCGCTGAAACGCGCCCAGTTCAACACGGCGCGCAAGCGGATGCTCAAGGGGCCGAAGAAAGCGCTCATGGCGCAAGTCGCACAACGGTTTGGCGGCAGCGAACCCGCTGAAAGCCAGCTCCAGGACTTTATCAGCGATGAGCTGATGGGGCACGCCACTGAACTGTGGCGCCGCGCGCTGGAGCGAATCGATGGGCAGGTGGCCGATGTGGAGGCACAGCTCGCACGCGTGGCGATGCGCGACCAATTGCAAGCGGAAATCTGCCGCGCCTTGAACCTGCCCAAGGGCGACGATGTGCCCCTGTCCTTCGTCTTCGGAATAGAGCTGTCTGACGCGGGGATCGTGGCAGGGCCGAACACGGCGGGCCGCTTTCATCACAACCAAGGCGGCTCCCACATGGACCAGTTCATCGGGTGGCTGGCGAAGACTGACTGGGAGGCCATGGACGCCGACGTCACCGGCGACGTGTCGTGCGCCGTGAGCACGGAAACGTGGACGACGAGCGACTCGAAGAACTCCTATATCGTCGATGAGATGCCCATGTTTACATCAACCGTGGTGAGTTTCGGCCTGCCCCACGCAAGTTGGGCAACGCTCGACGGCTACCGCGCCAAAGTGGACACGCCGCAGGACCGTCCTGACCGCCTTCAGTGGGATCGCCTCGCGCCCCAGATAGACCTTACTGCGGCTATCCTGAAGCGTCTTGCGAACGACCCCTCCTTCGACCCCCAGGCCGAAGTAGGGGCGCGGTGGCGCACCGTGGTGGGAAAACTCGTGGCCCAGGCGCCCGGCGAACCCGTTGCCCGGCTTCCGCAGAAGGGGTATCTCGCGTCGCTCAATGTCGGGCCCGCGGCGGTCCAGGCCGGCCGTTACATTCCGCGCTGGTATCTCTGCGGGGGTGTAGGGATTCGACGCCAAGAGTTCGCCTTTTCGGGCTGGGACGGCGCCTTTTTCGTGCGCGACTTGCCGACGAACATGTGGTGGGTCGTGGGGCAGCGGTCCATTCAGGCCCACCTCCCGGCCGAGGACGGCAGCATCGTCAGCACAATCGACCTCAACAGCATCGGAAGTGAAACGAACTTCAACACAAGGCTGGGCAGTACTATCGGCGCGGAACTGGCGCCTCTGTCAGCGACCGTCTTTCCATGCAAGGAAATGAACGCTTATCAGCTCTTCGACCCCCGCTTCCTGACCGTGATGGACGGGATCTCCATCATGGACGCGCGGCGGGGCAACCTGCCCAAACGGCTGAACTTCGGAATGACCTACGGACTGGTGAGTTGTCTGACCGAACCCTTTGTGCGCTGGCAGATTATCCTGCGGATGGGTATCACGACTAACCGCATCCTGCTGCTGAACCTTCAGGAGGATATCATCGAGAGCACCGCGTCGGTGCGCGACGCCGCGATTGGATTCGGCATGGACGAACCGCTCCCGCGTATTCCTGCGCATCAGGCGGCGCACGACATGTTCCTGCTGGACAAGCGGCGGCTCAAGGACTACCGGCAGGCCGGCATCCGCAGCGAAGCCATTGAGGATATCCACCGTCGAACCGAGAAACTGCTCGCGCAGGCCGATAAGGCCATTGAGCGGGACGACGGCGGGGCGCTGTTCTACGCGGCGACCGGGGCGCTGGCCAACGAAGTCCGCGCGTACAAGGCCATCCGCCATCTCGGAAACGACGTAGTGCGGGCGGTAGTCTTTCTGCTCCTGGCCCTGGTCCCCTTCTCACTCGCCATGGAGCGCCTACTCTTCGCGTCCCCCCACCCCTACCGGCAACTCGCGTGTACTGCCGCCATTTTCCTGGCCATGACCGCTGCCCTCTGGAGCTTCCATCCCGCCTTCCGCATCACGAGCCAGCCGCTGATCATCGTGATGGCCTTCGGCATCATCTTCATGGGGTTCCTCGTCGTCATGGTCGTCGTGCTCAAGTTCAAGGCCAACATGGAAGAGATGAAGAGCGACCGCGCCGAGTCGAGCGGAGCCCGCACGTCGCGTATGGGACTCGCATCGACTGCAATCAGGCTCGGCCTCGCCAACATGCGCAAGCGTAGACTGCGCACCGCGCTCACTGGGGTCACCATCGTCCTCATCACTTTCGCCATGCTCTGTTTTACGTCCACCAGCACCTACGTCGGCCAGAAAGACATGCGGCTCAAGTTAAAGGAGGGCAAGCCGGCGCCGTACACGGGCGTCCTACTGCGACAGCCGTCGCAACGGGCCATGCAGCGCCACATCACCGGCTATCTCGAAAACATCCTGGAGAACATGACGTCCGAAGGGAGTGAGTCGGGCCTGCCGTTGGGCATCGACCCAGCAGAAGATGTGGCTTACCGATACTGGTGGATCAAGAACTTTGAGTACGATAACTGGCGCCTCCACGTCAAGAACCCGCTCACATGCCGGCAGGTGTCCATGTGCGCTGCGCTGGGACTGAGCGGCACCGAGTCAGCATTCACTGAGGTCGCCAAAGTCCTGCCGAACTGGGAACGGTTCGCCGAATTGGAGCGGGGCTTCACCGAGACACAACGCGGGGGCTGCTACCTCGCCGAGGACGTGGCCGCGGATCTCGGCGCCGCGCCCGGTGACACGCTCATGGTTGCCGGCTTCGCACTGGAGGTGGTGGGCGCCTACGACCCTGATGCGCTCGAAGAACTCGTCGACCTCGACGGGCGGCCGCTGCTCCCCGTCGACTACGGCGCGATGCCTACTTCCCAGCGCTCCATAAAGATGAGCGGCAATACGCTGCTCAGGTCGACCACCAGCCATACCGCCCTCATGGCCTCAGAGGTCCAGAGCGGCGCCGGCATGACGCTAGAAGAGGACCTGCCCTACGAGTCTGCGAGCCGCACCATCGTGCTCCCCGCGCTCCTATTGGGGAAAATGGATCCGACAGGGGACACCTCCCTGCGCAGCATGGCCGTCCGCACCGACACCATCGAAGCCGCCCGGGCCTTGGCCTCCGAAGCCGGGCACCGCTTTGCCTTTCCGTCTTTCTATGGGTCACCTGACGAGGGAGTCCAGATCCTCGTACTGGTTCCCTTCCTGCCCCATTCGCCGCGGAGCCTGGCGATCCTGATGATCATCGCGGGACTCATCATCTTCAACACCATGATGAGCTCGATTGCGGATCGAAAGAAGGAAATCTACATCTACACCAGCATGGGTCTAGCTCCCCTTCACATCGGCGTCCTCTTTCTGGCCGAAGCCGTTACCTACGGCTTAATGGGCTCCATCTTCGGCTATATCGCCGGTCAGGGCCTGGCCACGTTCCTGAGCTTCATGGGCTGGATGGACACGGCTAGCCTCAACTACTCCGGGACCCACGCCATCGCCACCATGGCCGTGGTCGTCGCCATCACCATCGTGTCCTCACTTATTCCCGCCTACCTCGCGGGCAGGCTAGCCGTGCCGAGCAACAAGATGCGATGGGCCGTCCCCCCGCCTGTCGACGGAGTCATCGAAGACAAGCTGCCCTTCACCGTCACCGGCAAGACCGCGAACGGGATTATCCTCTATCTCTACGACTATTTCGATGCACACCGCGATGGCACCATCGGCTGCTTCCTCACCGACCGTCTCGATTTCTTCTACAGAGAGGATGAACCGGCGCTCACGGGGCTCAGTGGAACGGTTTCGCTAGCGCCCTACGACATGGGGGTGCTGCAAGACTTCGAGATCACGGTCCGGCCGACGGATACCGAGGACATCCTCGAAATCGACATCGCACTCCGGCACCAGGCCGGCCAAACCGCCATCTGGACCAGACTGAACCGGACCTTCCTCGGCGAACTCAGGGGGCAATTGCTGGGCTGGCGTAATCTGAGGGCCGGCCGGGTTCTCCGCTATATCTCTGATGCCAAGGAACGGCTGACCGCCGTGACCACCGGGGGCTGACGTGCGCGAAGACCGGGAGTTCGAAGAGTTCCGCGACCTCATGGCCACGCCAGACAGCTATTACGACGGGTTCGGCTGGGGCACGGTCTTCATGGCCTTCTTCGTCGGCCTGCTCATGGTGCCCGCGCAGATGTACCTCCAACTCGTGGCGGGCATGGCGCTGGGCAGCGCCGCCGAGTGGGTCACCGTCATCCTTTACGTCGAGGTCGCGCGCCGCGCCTTCAAAAAACTCAAGCGGCCCGAGATCTTCGTCCTGTTCTACATGTGCGGCGCCGTGGTATCGTCGAGCTACGCGGGCACGGGGCTCCTCTGGCAGCAGTTCACTGTCCAAAGCGAGCAACTGCGGAGCATGGGCATCACCGAGCACATTCCTTGGTGGTACGCCCCCGGGAGCCCGGATGTCCTCGTGCAGCGCTCGTTCATGATGCGCGCGTGGATGGTCCCGCTGATAATCATGGTCTTCGGCATGTTCATGGCGCGGCTCAACAACTTCGGGCTCGGCTACATCATGTTCCGCTTGACCTCGGACATGGAGCGCCTCCCTTTCCCCATGGCCCCCGTGGCCGCGATGGGCATGACGGCCCTGGCCGACGCCTCGGACGAACGGGAGACTTGGCGCTGGCGGACCTTCTGCATCGGGTGCGTCGTGGGGATGATCTTTGGGTTCATCTATCTGGGCATTCCGACGATTACCGGCGCGATTTTCGTGAGGAGCCTCAAGCTTCTCCCGCTGCCCTTCGTGGATCTTACCCGCTACAGCGAGTACCTGATCCCTGGCATGCCCATGCTCATCAGCTTCGATCTCGCCTTCGTCGTCTCGGGGATGGTTCTGCCCTTCTGGGCTATGGTGGGGAGCTTTATCGGCCTCATCTTCACCATGATCCTCAACCCCGTCCTCGTACAGACCGGCGTCCTCGACAACTGGGAGCCCGGTATCGGGGGCATCAAGACCATCCAGGCTAATATCATGGACTTCTACTTCAGCTTTGGCCTCGGGTTGAGTCTGGCTATCGCCGTCATCGGCTTCTACCACCTCTACAAGAGTTTCAGGGGCCGCGCCACGGGCGAGGCCTCCGCACCTAAGGTCCACTGGCGGCGCTTTTTCGAACCCCCAGCGGGGCGTGGCGACATTCCGCTCTGGGTGGCCGTGCTCATATACATCGTATCTACCTCCATGTACATCGCCATGTGCTGGATCCTTGTCAACCGCCTCTCCGGCACACTCCACGGGCCCCCCTTCCCCCTCTGGCTCCTGATCTTCTTCGGCTTCGTCTACACCCCCCTCGTCAGCTACGTGGCCACGCGTATGGAAGGCATCGTGGGCCAGCAGATGCCCATCCCTTTTGTCCGTGAAGCCACCCTCATTCTTTCGGGCTACAAAGGCGCCGCCATCTGGTTCGCGCCCATACCGATCTACGACTCCTCGCGCCAGGCCCTATTCTTCCGTACCACCGAGCTGACGCAAACGAAATTCATCTCCCTGGTCAAGTCCGAACTCCTCATCTTCCCCATCATGGTCATCGGCGCCGTGACCTTCAGCCAATTCCTGTGGTCCATCGACAACGTGCCCAGCGAAATGTTCCCCTACGCCAACCAGTTCTGGGAACTGAACGCGTTTCAGCAAGGCCTCATCTATTCCGCGACCCTGCCGGGCGAAGCCTCGAGCCCGTTCTACGAGGCCTTTCGCCCCGAATTCATCGGCGCCGGACTCGCCATCGCGTTGGCCGTCTATGCCGGCCTCAGCCATTTCGGCCTCCCCATCTTCCTCGTATTCGGCGTCATAAGGGGTCTCGACCAGTCCATGCCCCACGTCATCATTCCCATGTTCATCGGCGCCTTGCTGGGACGCTATGTCTTCAGAAGACGCTTCGGTGACAAGTGGCCTCAATACCGGATCGTGGTTGCTGCGGGATTCTCCGCCGGCGTCGGCTTGATTACGATGTTGTCATTGGGGTTCGTTTTCGTGGCGAAGAGTGTTATAACACTGCCATTCTAGAACTGAGGAGGAACGCTTTCTTGAGTGGAGCGTATACAGCACAGTGGTCCTGGCTGGCCTGGGCCCGATGGAAGGCGAAGATTCCAGCGAACTGGCGTCCCCTGCGCGTGGAAAACCGTGATTCAGCTGGTCAACTCATGCTTGGCGACTCTGAACAGGCGACCGTACAGTTCAAGTGGTGGAACCCGCCGGCGAGGAACTTCGACGGCGCCCGCTGGCTCGGTAAGCGCCTGCGGTCGATGGGCAAGAAAGTACGGGCCGAGGAGGTGCCCCCCCCGGGCCCCCGATTCGACCGATGCCTCTGGCTTCCTGAAGTACGGACGCGAAAGGACGCCGTGTCCTCGGTGTGGTACGGCCACTCGGCCAAGGCCCAGTTGGTGCTCGAGGTAGTCGTCAACGCTGGCGCGGGTCCGGAGATCCGTGAACTGGCGGAGAACCTACTCCTCCCGTCACTAAACGTATCCGCCGCTAACGCACCGACGCAGTGGTCCGTCTACGATACGAGTTTCGCATCGCCCTCCGGATACACGATCTTGGACAGTCGGTTGCACCTTGGAGCGATCTCGTTGTTCCTGAAGAACAGGAAACGGCGGCTCACGCTACGCCAGGTCTATCCCGGTACAGCCGCACTCGCCAAAAAGCCCCTGGAAACCTGGCTCGATATGTCCGCGCTCGAGGGCAAGTGGCATTCCGCCACCGCGGACGGCCCTAAGGCCGTAAGCGTGGGTGAGTTCGACGGGCTCGAGCGGGCGGTTACGAAGCGCCGTCCCTTTCCCCTCGGCAGGCTGGCGCGGCGGCATTGCGTGGCCGTCGTTGTCCATGACCAAACCCTTGACCGGCTGCTTCTGGCCGAACATATCAGCCCAGACGTTACGGCAGCCGAGTCAGTGTCTAACACCGTCTGTTCGATGAACTGGGCACACCGGGAAAGGCGCCAGTCGTGAAGTCCACTCGAAAGCGCGACCGGGGTTTCACCCGCGCGGCCGCCCTGAATGCCCTGCCCCATCGAACTTCCGGCCTCCAGACCCAAGAAGAAGCGGATGGGTCCATCACCGTTAAGATGCGGCTCCAGAGTACGATGTGGCAGAAATGGTTTGGCGCTCCCTCAGAGTACGACCGGCGATACGTGCTCGACGCGCTCGGAAGAGAAGTGCTGGAGGCCTGCGACGCCCAGGCCTCTGTCCGTGAGATCGTCGACCGTTTCGCGCGCGGCCACAACGTGAGTGTCCCGGAAGCCGAGATTGCGGTGACGGCCTATCTGAAAACGCTCATGGCGAAAGGATTGATCGAAATAGAGGTAAGGAGTGCTTCTCGGTCGAACCTAATCACGGCGTCCCGTGAGGAATGCGGACATGGTTGAGATGCAGCGACAGAAGATACTCCCACTTCGCAGGTCCATAAACATCTCTTGGAAGAACATCCGTGTGCGCTGGGGGCGTTCGATGCTCGTCACGTGTGGCATCGTGCTCGCCCTAGCGTTCCTGACCTATGTCCTCTATTCCGACGCAATGCTCCGCCATGCCATCGAACACGGCAGCCCGTCTTTACGGGAAGTGCTGCGAAAGGCAGGCGTGCTATCCATCGCGGAAAGCGCCGACAGTCGCATCCAGACCCGGTGGATGGTGGGCCTAGCGCTCCTGATCAGTTTCGTTGGAATCCTCAACGCCATGGTGATGAGCGTCACCGAACGCTTCCGCGAGATCGGTACCATGAAATGCCTGGGCGCGCTCGATTCACTCATTATCAAACTCTATCTCATCGAGAGCATATTTCAAGGCCTCGGAGGCACCCTCATCGGCATCCTCCTCGGGCTTGCGCTGGCCCTGCTCGAAGGCTTCGGTGCCTACGGAAGCGAGGCCTTCGGGCTCGTTCCCCTGCTGGTGCTCGCACGGATCGTAACAACTTGTCTGTTGGCCGGCGTGCTGCTCAGCGTCGGGGGCGCGTTGTACCCGGCATGGGCGGCAGCGCGTATGCAGCCCGTCGACGCCATGCGCCAAGAGGTGTAGCGAAGGCTAACCAATGAATGCGAACGGAGAACAAGCATGAGCGGCGCTACCGAGGAGCAGTCCCACGCCAAACGAGAAGAAGAGGAGCGGCTCCAGCGCGAGCTGCTCTTTGCGACCCACATCGTGCGGGCCATGGACGTGAGCAAGACCTACCACCGCAGCTCCGAGCACGTGCATGCCCTGCGCGGCATCGATTTCTCGGTGCGCCGCGGCGAATACATCGCCATCATGGGGCCCAGCGGTTCGGGAAAGAGCACTCTATTCAACATGATCGGCGGATTGGATAAGCCTGATACAGGTCGCGTATTCATCGACGAAGTAGACATCGCGGCCTTGGATACCATCGAACTGGCTTGGCTGCGATGCCACAAAATCGGTTATATCTTTCAGACCTTCAATCTCCTACGCGTCGCCACGGCACTGGATAACGTCATGACGCCCATGCTCTTTGCTGGGATACAGCACGCGGAGGCCCAGGACAAGGCAGCCGTGTTGCTTGAGCGCGTGGGGCTGGGTGAACGCATCCTCCACAAGCCCGTCGAGATGTCGGGCGGTCAGCAGCAGCGCGTCGCCATCGCGCGGTCCTTGGCTAATGGTCCGTCCATTCTGCTGGCCGACGAGCCGACCGGTAATTTAGACGCCAAGACGGGCCAGCAGATAATAGAGCTGATGAAGATGCTGAACGAAACCGAAGGCGTCACGGTCATCTGTGCTACCCACGACCACAAGATGCTCGACCTCTCCGACCGCATTGCCTGGATTCGTGACGGACAAGTCGAGCGCTTCAGAAAACGCAGCGAAATCGCCATCACCGAGGGCCGCGCCGATGCCAGACAGTGAGCGCAGGATTATCTCGGCGAGAGACGTAAAGCGCCTGTACGAGGTCGGCAGCGAGCAAGTCTGGGCCCTCAACGGCGTCGACCTCGACATATCTCGCGGCGAATATCTCAGCATCATGGGAGCCAGCGGCTCGGGCAAGAGCACGCTCTTCAACATGCTCGGCGGTCTCGACAAGCCGACGGAGGGTCACGTCAATATCGACGGCGCCGACATCGGCGCACTGGACCGGGAGCAGGTGGCCTACCTCCGCTGCCACAAGATAGGCTTCATCTTCCAGACGTTCAACCTCGTCGAAGTCATGACCGCCCAGGAGAACGTCATGCTCCCTATGATCTTCGCGGGCGTGCTCGACACAGAGGCAGCGGAGAAGTCCACCGTATTGCTCGCGCGCGTGGGGCTGGACAAACGCCAAGACCACCGGCCCGACGAACTCTCCGGCGGCCAGCAGCAGCGCGTCGCCATCGCGCGATCCCTTGCTAACGACCCCGACATAATCCTGGCCGACGAACCCACCGGAAACCTCGACCTCAAAACGGGTGAGGAAATCATCGAAATGCTCGAGGCGCTTAAGGACGAATTGGGAGTGACAATCATCAGCGCCACCCACGACCACAAAATGCTCGCAGCCTCGGACCGAGTCGTTTACCTGGAGGATGGCAAGATCACCGGCATCAAGAAGCGCGACGAGTTGGACATCTCTTTCGGCACTATCGACGGCAGAGCTGACTGATAAAATGTGCACAAGGGCCGGCGCGTCAGAGAATAGCTTGCAAAGGGCGGGACAAAAGTGCAGCACTTTGAGGTATGTTTAAGTTCATCAAACTCCGTTTGTGACAGTGTAGCAAAAATGTAGCAGTCTGGACGGAACAGTGTCCGGAAATGCGCTCCTAAATGGCACCATGACGAGTCAGGCGAATGCCATGCCGCTTGCTGTGCGACGCGCGGTTGCGTTGGTGACAGCCAATACGCGAGCCGCAAGCGTTTGCGTCATGAGACGGTCGCGAGTAGGAGCATTTCTTGGAGGGAAATTTGGCTTGGATGGAGTTCGGGGAAACAGGAGAAGTTCAGAGGCCACAAGCTCCGAGCCGAACAAGCGCGGGAGTATCGGCGGTAAAATGGATGAATACAATTCCATTCCAGGATGCCTGGACCATGGAGCCTTAATACTGTGAGAGCGCGTCTGCAAAGGGAATCTAATGACACCAATTGACTTCGCACTAGCCGTAATGAGCATCGCAATCCTGATCGCGCTCGTACTGATCTGGAGAAAGCTCGGCGGAGAAGCGCCCGATCTACCGTCTAAGTTCCTGCAGGAACAGATGCAAATGTCCCGAAGCGAGACCACGCAGCTATTTCGCGAACTCCGCGAGGAAGTGAGTCGTTCGATCCTCCAGAGCAATACGAGCCTATCCAACACATTGGGGACGAACTTGTCCACCAGGTTAGGGGAAATGGGCCAAAGCCAACAGGATCAATTGACCAAGATTCAAACGACTCTCGTCGGACTTACGGAGTCAAATCAGAATCAGATTGACAAACTTCGCAGAGGCGTTGACACACAGATAAAGGAGTTGAGATCAGGCAACGAGCAAAAGCTGAACGCTATCCAGAAGGATGCTAGGGGACTGATTGAATCCAACCAATCCCAGATAGACAAGCTGCAAAAGCTGGTCTCTGACCAATTGAAGGAACTTCAGGCTAACAACGAGAAGAAGCTTGACCAGATGCGCCAGACTGTGGATGAGCACCTCCAGACTACCCTGGCGAAGCGTCTCGGCGAGTCGTTCAAACTAGTCAGCGAGCGCCTGGAGGCAGTACAACGTGGATTGGGCGAGATGAAAGGACTAGCAGACGGTGTAGGAGATCTCAAACGAGTACTGACAAACGTCAAGGCTCGGGGAACCTGGGGCGAGGTTCAACTTGGTGCGATACTGGAACAACTGCTCACCAGCGACCAGTATGAATCCAATGTCAAAACGAGATCGGACTCTGACGACTTAGTCGAGTTTGCGATCAAGCTGCCGGGCTTGGACGACGACCCAAGAACTACCGTTTATCTGCCGATTGACTCGAAGTTTCCACAGGAAGATTACTTGCGACTTCTCGACGCCATAGAAAAAGCTGATTCCGAAGCCACGCAGGAATCGACTAAGGCGATAGTTCGCTCCATCAAGAACAGTGCCAAGGAAATCAGCAATAAATACATTGACCCTCCTCATACGACGGATTTTGCCATATTGTTCCTTCCAACCGAAGGACTTTACGCCGAAGTGATGCGTCAACCCGGACTCATGGAAGATCTTCAAGCCTCAAGTCGCGTCGTGGTCACGGGACCGACAACGCTCTCAGCGACGGTGAACAGCCTCCGGTTGGGGTTCAGAACTCTCGCAATCGAAAAACGTTCTGCGGAGGTCTGGCATGTACTTTCCGCCGTTAAGACGGAATTCCAGAGTTTCGGGAATGTGATGACAAGACTCAAGAGGCAGTTGACTGCTGTAAGCAACACGATTGACACCACACAAGTACGCACCCGCGTGATGGAGCGTAAACTCAAGGACGTGGAGAAACTACCCGCGGACGAAGCAGCGCCTCTTCTCGGACTAGACACCGAGGACCAGAACGTATTCGTCGCCTTCGAAGACGAAAACTGAAATCCTCAGCCGCCGCGGGCAAAAGGGAGGGCTCCGAGATCATGAATATATTCCTAATGCACGTTGGCCATTCCGGTAACGTCGATATCGATTGAACTGTGACGCGCCATCGAACATTCGACGAGGTCTTGTCTAAGCTCCCAACGAATTCACCGTAGGGTGCCTCGCAGATAGCTCAATCCCCCATCAAGTTCCCCAGTTTCCCGAGGACCGACCCTTGGCCCTTAGCGGAGCCTCCCGCTTCGAGAATGCGGTCGGCCAAACGCGAGAAGGGCAGACTCTGCAGTAGGACGGTTCCGTGGCCTCGCAGAGTGGCCAAGAAAAGACCTTCGCCGCCGAAGAACATGGACTTAAGATTCCCGCTTCGCTGGATGTCGTATTCGATGCCAGGGGAGAAGGCCGCAAGACATCCCGTGTCAACGCGGAGGGTCTCACCGTCCAGCCGCTTTTCAATGATCGTGCCGCCCACATGAATGAACACCATCCCGTCGCCTGAGAGCCTCTGGAGGATGAAGCCATCGCCGCCGAAGAAACCCGCCCCAAGCCGTTTGTTGAAGGCGATGTTGACGTTTGTGCCCATGGCCGCCGCAAGGAAAGCGTCCTTCTGGCAAGTCAGTTCGCCGCCGAACTTGCTCAGATCGATCGGCATTATCTTGCCGGGATAGGGTGCCGCAAATGCAACGCGCTTCTTGCCGCTACCCTCGTGGGTAAAGTGAGTGAGGAAAATGCTCTCGCCGCTGATGACTCGTTTTCCCACGTTCAGCAATTTGTCCATCATTCCTTCTCTCGGATTCGAGCCATCGCCCATTTTCGCCTCGAAGCTAATACCATCTTCCATATAATTCATGGCTCCGGCCTCGGCGATGACCGTCTCCCCGGAATCCAACTCGACCTCGACAATCTGCATGTCGTCTCCCAGGATCTCGTAGTCAACTTGATGGCTTTGCATGTTCGGCTCCTCTCTGTGGATACGGCGCGTCCTTGAATCTCAAGTTCATTTCAACCCCAAATAGAATCGCCAATCCGGCTGATTTTTTACGGCAAACCTGGCGGGCCGAAAAAGGGTGATCGAGATGCGGGGATCCACCACGATTTCCTCGGCAAAGCTATCAGTTCTTGCAGCGGCTCTTCAAGGCTCGACAGCGTTTAGACGGCTAACTCCAGGCACTCTTCGAGAATTTGCAATTGCTCCAGCAATTCGTTATAATAGGTAACTATGTTAAGCTCTACTCAGAAAGAAAACGAAGTGATGAACGTCTTCATTATGCACGTAGGCCACCCAGGCAACGTAGACATTGACTCGACAGTGACGCAACATCGAACATTCGATGAGGTCCTCTCCAAGCTACCACCCGATGCGCCTAAACGTGAATACTTCGATAGCAATCCAGAACTCAAAGCGGCCTTTCCCGATGGTCGCTTCAACTGCTTGGGGGTCCCGGACAATGCGGAACCAAGTTTTGCAAGAACCGCGATAGGGAACGTTGTCCTCATGATCCCATTTTGGGGCGAGATTTTGTCCGGCGATTGACTCTGGTTGTCCGGTCCCTGTCCGCTCTTCGACATCGGCCCCTGATTGCAAGCCGAGCGGTTGTCCGGAGTTAGACTACTTCTGTCCGCCGGTTTCCCCTCTCTGACCGGCAGTCGTAAGTCTATTGTTGGTGGAGGCGGCGGGAATCGAACCCGCGTCCGAAGGTGCGTCTACGGGGGCGTCTACGTGTGTAGCCCGTCTTTTAGGATTCGCCATCCCGCGCCGCGTCGGGCTCGCTGCGCAGGACCGCTAGGCGGGGTCAATACTCTCGGTGGAAGTCCCCGTCAAACTTCCACTCCGAGACCCGCTATCGACGCCCTAGCCGCTTAGCAGGTGATCGGCGGTAGGACGGGTCGCTTAAGATTAAGCAGCCATTGCCATTTCTTGATTGGCAATTGAATCAGTCCCGGTTTTTTACGAGGCCACCGGGGTCCTCGACACGCAACCCACGCTTCATTCACCCCCGTCGAAGCCTGGTCGCCCCCGGGGTGTCACTCGAAATCGCCACGCGATGGCGGCGATTCTTGCCCGCATAGCCGCCGGGCTACTGCTATTATGCCAGAAGGCTTTCTTTATGGTCAATTCCGTGTTCCACGGTGGCCCGAGCTTCGTCCGAGAAGCGAGTTCGGACTTCTTCCAGCAGCACTTTAGTCAATCGGATAGCTTGGTCTTCACCGTCGGGATCCGAGCCCCCTGATTCTATTCCGACATGTCCGCGATAGCCGCCATCCATGACAATACGCATCATGCGAAAGTAATCCGTATTGGCTTCGCGGCCATCGGGAGTAAAGCTGCCCGATTTTGCGCTGACTGCTTTCGCGAAAGGCATCATCATTTCAACGGCATCATAGCGATTGACGCTGCCAGGGAAATTGCCGAAATCAGGCAACGTCCCAAAATTGGGCTTATCTACTTCTTTCATAACCGATACAAGCCATTCCGGATCGGATGAAAGCCCCCCATGATTTTCGATGGCAATATTGAGCTTCCTCTCAGCAGCATAGTCCGATAACCGTGAGCAACTCTCAACGATAGATCTCTTCAATTCAATCGGATCCTGGCCGCCTAGCGCATTGACTCTCACGGTATGGCAACCGAGAAACTTTGCGGCATCTATCCAGGCAAAAGTCTTTTCGACGGCCGTATCTCTTTCCTTCTTATCGGCATTTCCCAAGGCGCCCGTTGTGTCAAGCATAATCAGACCGATCTTGACGCCAAGATCAGATGCGCGTTTCCTTAGTTCCGTCAGGTATTTCGTGTCTCTTGATTTATCCGAAAAGAACTGATCGACAAATTCAATACAGTCAATCCCATATTCTTCTTTTGCCACTCTCGGGAAATCGAGATTTGCCATCTCTCCGGAACGTAACGTCTTCACCAGAGACCACTGGGCAAGGGAAATCTGAAAAAACGCTTTCGGATCGGCGGCGAGAACGGAGGGCGCCTCTAGACCGTTCATACAGAATCCACCGGCAACTGCCGTAGCGCTAGCAATAAAAGTTCTTCGCCTCACAATAGATACTCCTTATGCAGATACCATTTCATTTGTAACCACTGCCTCGCCACTCGCCGCTACAGCGACCGCTGGAGCGCTACAACCACTCCCTGCAATTGCAGTTCTTCCGCCTGACAGTGGACGGGAACCATGGACGAATTCGCGGGGCGCAGCTCAACCGCCGCTCCATTGGGATGGTAATGTTTCACCGTGGCCTCGCCATCGATAAGCGCAACGACTACATCGCCAATGCGCGCGCGCCGCTGCTGGTCTACTACGACAATATCGCCATCGAGCATTCCGTCTTCGATCATGCTGTCGCCGGTCACCCGAAGGCAATACGTCGCCGAACCCGCCAGCGAACTCGACACCGCGATATGGTCTTCCACGTTCTCCTCAGCGAGGAGAGGCGTGCCCGCCGCCACGTAGCCGACGAGCGGGATCATCGCCGCGTCGTTTTGGTAGAGACCCGCGGCCGCCTTTGGGGTCACTCGGATTCCCCGGGCCTTCGAGGTCCGTTCGATATAGCCCTTCTTCTCGAGCGCAAGCAGGTGATCGCTGACGCCATTCGTGGACGTGATGCCGAACTCGCCGCCGATTTCGGCCATGGTTGGCGGCAGTCCATTGTCGCGGATGCACTCCACGACGAATCGCAAGACCGCTTCCTGCCGCTTCGTGATACCTCGCGTCATGACTCAGACCTCCCTATGCTGAATGCTTATTCAGCCATATTGAACCATAAGCCTGAATATTTGTCAAGTGAAATGGGGTTGGCTAAGAAAATGTGAACGGCGGTCTAGCCTAGAGTTTTGCGGTTACGCAGCCTGTTTATTCGCATGGTTGTTAGCCCGGTTTGGCTTTTCGAATGGGTGCATGTTTTCAGGGGTATAGGAAAACCCTCGGCACAAAATTTCCTGCCGCAGAAGCGTTTGCATGT